>Ga0209415_10005306_pt1 | contig 23219 bp, 16 predicted proteins | sample PeaSoiSIISIP2007_FD_187696 | JGI IMG/M metagenome (GOLD analysis project Ga0209415, IMG submission 187696) | Peat soil microbial communities from Weissenstadt, Germany - SII-SIP-2007 (SPAdes) (version 2) | ecosystem: Environmental > Terrestrial > Soil > Wetlands > Peat | place: Germany... | reverse complement strand
CCGAGCCCGTGGCCGTGGGCGGTGCCGCTGTTCGGCAGCGTGAAGCCGAGCAAGGCTGCACTGCGCGACCACTTCGATCCACTGTATCCGGATTTCAACACGGACTATCCCGACCAGCTCCGCGCCGACGAATTTCTGAATGAGTTTGGCGCCTACGTTCGAGCCCGCGACGCGCACGAAGGCCCAGACTTTGAGTTGCCGTCGTTCGTCCTGCTCTACCTGCCCGACGATCACACAGGAGGCACGCGTCCCAATCTGCCGCGCCCCTCAGCGTCGGTTGCCGACAATGACCTGGCGCTCGGCCGCGTGGTCGATGCCGTTTCGCACAGCGCGTATTGGGATGACACCGCGATCTTCGTGTTGGAAGACGACGCTCAGGATGGCGCCGACCACGTCGACGCGCATCGCTCGATCGCTTTCGTGGTCAGCAAATATTCGCCGGGTTCAGCCGCGCAGCCAAATGTGGAGCACCGCTTCTACACCACCGTGAACCTGATCCACACCATGGAGACGCTGCTCGGCCTTCCGCCCATGAATCAGAACGACGCATACGCGCCGGTCATGGGAAATTTGTTCTCTGGACCCGGCGATCAACCGGCCTCCAAAGCGGACCATCGCAACCTGAAGAATGGACTGATTTACGAAACCAACAAGCGCGAAGCGCCGGGTGCTAAAGTCTCCGAAAAGATGGATTTCTCGCGACCCGACGCGGCCGGCGCGGCCCGCCTGAATCGTGTGCTCTGGCGGGATCAGAAGGGCTCAACGCCCATGCCCGCGCCCAAGCATACTGTGCTTCCCGCTGGCGGCGACTGACGCGTTTATGAACCCAGTTGAAATCTCCACCGATCAGTTCCGCCGCCTTGCGGAGCGGGTTACCCAGCTCGCTGCCGAATATCTCGAGAACATTGATACTCAGGCCATCGCGCCGACAACGACCGGGGAAGAAACCCTCCGCCTTTTCCGCGCGGCCATGCCCGAAGACGGAATGGGTGAAGACGCCCTGAATCGCTTGCCGGAAGTGCTGCGACTCTCGCGAGTGCAAAATGGACGTTTCTTTGGCTACGTGCTGGGGTCGGGGGAGCCAGTCGGTGCCGTTGCTGACTTGCTGGCCAGCGTCTTGAACCAGAACGTCACTGCGTGGCGCTCCGGCCCCGCGGCGGTCACGATCGAACAAACGGTTGTGGGCTGGCTGGCGGAAGCAATCGGATGTCCCGGATTTCGTGGCCATCTTACGGGCGGAGGATCCTCCGCCAACCTGATGGGCTTGGCCATGGCTCGTGAAGTCAACACTCCTGCGAACGAGAAAGGAGTCGAGCCGGGCGGAGTGATCTATGCCTCCAATGAAATTCACATGTCCATTCCGAAGAGCATCGCCCTGCTTGGAATCGGACGAGATAACTTGCGGCTCATCCCGACGGATGCGTCGTTCCGCATGATTCCGCAAGAACTCGAGGCCCGCATCCTCCAGGACAAAGCGGCGAGCAGAACTCCCATGGCAGTCGTCGCCTCCGCCGGCACCGTGAACACCGGAGCGATTGATCCCCTGCGAGAAATTGCGCAGATCGCGCAACGTCACAGTTTATGGTTCCACATCGACGGTGCCTATGGTGCTCTGGCCGCGATGGCGGACCGAGGCAAGTTCGACGGCCTCGAACTTGCCGACTCGATCTCTCTTGACCCACACAAGTGGCTGTACCAGCCCTTGGATTGCGGTTGCCTGCTCTATCGCTCGTCCGAGGCCGCCCAGAAAACCTTCGCGCACAGCGGCGAATATGCGCGCTCCCTCACTGCCGATCCCATCGAAGGATTCGTGTTCTTCGAAGAGTCCATGGAGTTGTCGCGAAGGTTCCGCGCCTTGAAGCTGTGGCTGTCATTGCGCTATCACGGAGTTGCTGCGTTTCGACAGTCCATCGCGAAGGATCTGGCCCAGGCGCGCCGCCTCGCTGATGCCATTGAGCGAGAACCTCAATTGGAACTACTGGCGCCTGTGGAACTGAGCGCAGTATGTTTGCGGTACCGGGGAGGTGGCGGGCTGCCGGAGGATGATTTGAACCGCCGCAACATGGCTTTGTTGAAGCGTGTGACCGAGCGCGGACGGGTTTATCTCTCTAATGCCTTGTTGCAGGGCAGGTTCAGTCTGAGAGCGTGCATAGTGAACCATCGCACCAAGGATTCGGACGTCGACAGTGTTATTTCCGAAGTGCTAGAGGCGGCAACAGAAGTTTGATCCTGACGATCCTGACTATGTGGGGACAGCCGCCTTCGGCTGTCCGTCGAGCGCAGCTCGACGGTTCTTGCAGGTGGAGCCGCCAAACTGCGATGCCACGCAACTGTTGTCTATTTCAGACTGACCGACTCCTTCAGCGCCAGGCTCTGCGAAGAGCCGCCCACCATGAAGCCGTAGTCTCCCGGAATCAACTGCCAGCGGTTGCGCTCAACATTGAAGATCGACAGATACTTCGGATCCACCTCAACTGTTACTTCCTTACTCTCTCCGCCGTTGAGTTTGACCTTGCTCCACCCCACCAGACGTTTCGGAGGCTCCGCGGCCGCGGCCGGAAGCGAAGCGTACACTTCCGCAACTTCCGCACCTGCGCGGTTGCCCGTGTTGGTCACCGTGAATGTCACGCGCGGATTCTTTCCCGGCGTCACCTTCAGATTCGAATACGAATAAGTCGTATACGACAGGCCGTACCCGAAGGGGAATAGCACCGCCTTGTTTTCCGCGTCGTACCACTTGTATCCGACCTTCACGCCTTCGTCGTAGGTGACCTGGAATGCCGGCAATCCCGCCGCGATCCGCTTCCAGCCCTGCCCGTCCGCATCCCTCGTGACCTTCGGCGGCTTGACGATGGTGGGATGGGGCAAGTCGGCTTCGCTCCTCGGAAAAGTCATGGGCAGCTTCGCACTCGGGTTCACATCCCCAAAAACAATATTCGCGACCGCATCGGCCCCGCGGCTGCCCGCATACCAGGCTTCGAGAATGCCGCTGACCTGATCGACCCAAGGCATCGTCACCGCAGTGCCGGTTTCAAGCACGACCACAGTGTGCGGATTCGCCGCCGCGACCTTCGCGATCAGTTCATCTTGATGTTCAGGAAGCGACAGGCTATCCAGGTCCATCCCTTCGCTCTCCCACTGGTAGGCGAAGATGATGGCGACATCAGCGGTCTTGGCCAGCGCCGCGGCTGCGGCAACATCCGCGCCCGAGTCAAATTGCACGGTCGCTCCCGGCGCCTTCGCGCAAATCGCCTTCAGCGGCGAAGTGGGAAACCAGATCTTCTCCAGCCATCGCGTCTGGCCTTTGCCCGGAGGCATGATCGCGTTTCCGCCCGGAGGATCGACCTGCGCCGAACCGCCGCCCGAAATCATTCCCACGTCTGCATGCGGGCCGATCACAGCGATGCTGTGAATCTTCGACGCATCGAGCGGAAGCTGCGCGTGATCATTCTTCAGCAGCACCGTGCTCTGCTCGGCGATCTTCTGCGCCACTTCGAGGCCGCCCTCGACGTCCACCACACTCCTCTGCGGCGCATCGTCGATCACGCCCGTAGCAAACATAGCCCGCAGGATGCGATGCACGTGGTCATCTAATTCCGTCGCCGGAACCTTGCCCGACTCGACCGCTTTCTTCAACTCTTCGCCATAGAAGATCCAGCCTGGCTCTTCATGGTCAAGACCAGCAGCCGAGGCTTTCTCCGTGCTGTGTGTACCTTGCCAGTCCGAGAGCACAAATCCCTTGAAGTTCCAGTCCTTCTTCAGCAGATCAGTCAGCAAATACTTGTTTTCGCAGGCGTAGTCGCCATTCACCCGGTTGTAGGAGCACATCACTGCCGCTGCGTCCGATTCCTGCAATCCGATCTCAAACGCCAGCAGGTCGCTCTCTCGCGCCGCGCGCTTGTCGATGTTCACGTTGACGGCATTGCGGCCGCTCTCCTGATCATTGAGCGCGTAATGCTTGATGTCGCCAAGCACATGCTGCGCCTGCAGTCCCTTCATCACCGATCCCACCATCTTTCCCGCCAGTATGGGATCCTCGCCCAGATATTCGAACGTGCGCCCATTGCGCGGTTCGCGCGTGAGATTGGTGCCTCCACCGAGCGACATGTTATAGCCCTGGGCGCGCAGCTCACGGCCAATCAATGCTCCATATTCGTAAGCCGCATCCAGATCCCAACTCGCCGCTCCCGCCACGTCAGCGGGCAGCGCGGTCGAGTAACGGCCATTCTCGCCACTGCTCCGGACGCCGTAAGCCGCGTCCGACATCTGAATGGCAGGAATGCCCAGGCGCGGGATGCCCGGCACAAATCCCGCACCACCATTCGAGTGCACGGCTAGCGGGCTCATTGGACTGAGCCCTTCCATGCCCGTTCCGTGCAGCAGCGTGATCTTCTCGTCGAGCGTCATCTCTTTCACCACCATCGCCGCGCGCTCGTCGGGTGACAGGCTGGAATTTGACCAGGCATGCGCCTTGCTGCCGGGCTGCGCCCACGTGGTCGACCCAGCCAGACTTAGGATCAGTAGAGTGAGAGTGGACAGGGAGGTGCGGAGAGAGAGTCGTTGCTGCAGGGGCATCGTGGCTCCTCGGGTGAACGTGTCTACCAAATCGTTAATGTTACGCCTTTTTGCAGAATTCTTGCCGGTTAATTTTGCCGAATCCGGATTCTTACTGTCCTTTTGTATAGGCGAACAGATGGCGAAACTAGTAGCAGGCAGCCCGGGGCTTTACACTAAAAGAGTGAAGATCGCGCTCGGCCAAATCAATCCCACGGTCGGAGATTTCTCCGGCAACGCCTCGAAGATTATTGATTTCTCCGGGCGCGCCCAGGCCGCTGGCGCCGGCCTGATTCTGTTCCCGGAACTGTCGGTGTGCGGCTATCCTCCGCGTGACCTGGTCGAGCGGCCTTCTTTTGTCGCGCGCAATCGTGAGACCGTCGAAAGGATTGCCTCTGAAACCCAGGGAATCGCCGTGATCTGCGGGTCAGTCACGCCTGCCCACTCCGACACCGGCAAGTCCGCCATGAATTCCGCCGCCCTCCTCATGGACGGCAAGGTCGCCTTTGTCCAATCAAAGATGTTGCTGCCCACCTACGACGTCTTCGACGAGATGCGCACCTTCGCTCCCGCCAAGAGTCAGGAATTGTTTTCGTTCTGCGGTAATCGTATGGCGCTCACCATTTGTGAAGACGCCTGGAATGACAAGCGCTTCTGGCGCAAGCAACTCTACACCGTCGATCCCGTGGAATCCCTCATTCAGGCGGGCGGGAATTTCGTGCTGAACATTTCCGGCTCTCCGTTCTGGATTGGCAAGCGGGAGTTCCGCCGCGACATGCTGGCCAGCATCGCCCGCCAGCACAAGGTTCCGGTCGTGCTGGTCAACCAGGTCGGCGGCAACGATAGTCTCGTGTTCGACGGTTCCAGCCTCGTGCTCAATCGCGAAGGCCACGTCATTGCGCAGGGAAAGTCGTTCGAGGAAGACCTGATCTACTTCGACTCTCAGACTCTGTCCGGCGAGATGCACGAACAGATTGCAGGTGAGGAAGCCAGCGTCTATTCCGCGCTGGTGCTGGGCACCCGCGACTACATGCACAAATGCGGATTTCGGAAAGCGATTATCGGCCTGAGCGGCGGCATTGATTCCGCCCTCACCGCAGTCGTCGCCGCCGATGCCGTCGGGCCGGAAAATGTGATTGGCGTCGGTATGCCCGGCCCCTATTCGTCGCAAGGCTCCATCGACGACGCCCGTTCCCTGGCCAGGAATCTTGGAATCCGTTTCGAGTTGCTCTCCATCAATCCCGCCTACCAGGCCTATCGCCAGACGCTGCACGATGTGTTCTCCGGACAGAAAGAAGACGTCACCGAAGAAAATATTCAGGCGCGCGCCCGGGGCACATTGCTGATGGCGCTCTCCAACAAATTCGGAGCGATCGTACTCTCCACCGGCAACAAGAGCGAATTGGGAGTCGGCTACTGCACACTCTACGGCGACATGGTTGGCGGCCTGGCGGTCATCTCCGACGTCCCCAAGACGCTGGTGTACCGGCTCAGTCACTATGTGAATTCGCGGCGCGCCGTGATTCCGCAGGCCACGCTGGAAAAGCCGCCCTCTGCGGAATTACGCCCCGACCAGAAAGATAGCGACTCGCTGCCGCCCTACGAAATTCTGGACGCCGTACTTGAAGATTACGTGGAGGACTCGCATCCAGCGGAACAGATTGCCGCCGATCGCGGGTTCGACATTGCAGTGGTGAGGCGCGTGATCCGCATGGTCGATCGCGCCGAATACAAACGTCAGCAGGCTGCGCCCGGTCTCAAGATCTCTCCCAAAGCCTTCGGCTACGGACGCCGCTTCCCGATTGCCGCGAAGTCCGAGGCTTGAAGTGTTAATGCAGTTTGTTGGAAACGCGATTTTGGGTGGCGCAGTGCTTTGAGCGCTGCGATACAAGGTTTTCTTTTCTGTCCGGGCTTCAGCCGCTGAGGTTATCCTGAATTTCAAGTATCCTGATAGATCGCGTTCCTCAATATCCTAGGACTGAATGTGAAAGGAACCATGCGTAAGTTTCTGCACTCGATTTGTCTTCTTATTCTGGCCGGCACTCTGGCCGCGGCCCAAACCACAGCGACCAAGCCCGCCCCCGCCAAAAAACCCGCCCCACCGAAGCCTGCGGAGAGCGCGACGGGCGCTCTCCCCTCGGAAGCTACGGTTGATTCCTTTCTGCATCAGCAGTTTGGCTACGAAGCGGACTTGACTTGGAAAATCTCCAGCATCAAACCTTCGCCGGTCCCACAACTGGCCGAGGTCACCGTCGTTCTCGCCAGCCCGCAGGGCCAGCAACAGAGCCGCTTCTACGTCGCTCCCGATGGCCAGCACGCCTTGGTCGGCGAAATTATCCCGTTCGGCGCCAAGCCCTTTGATCCCGCAAAAAAGCTGCTGGAGAAGGGCATCACCGGCCCCGAGCGCGGACCCAAGGATGCCCCGGTCACCATCGTCGAATTCGGAGACCTGCAGTGTCCCGCCTGCAAAGCGGCGCAGCCCACGATCGAAGGGCTCGTTGCAGCGGAGCCTAACGCCCGTTTCGTGTTTCAGAACTTTCCCCTGGAGATGCACAATTGGGCGGCCAAGGGCGCAGCGTATGCCGACTGTGTCGGCCGTGCTTCCAACGATGCGTTCTGGAAGTTCATCTCGAAAACCTATGAAACCCAATCCGACATCACCGCCGAGAACGCGGACGAGAAGCTCACCGCCATCGCCGATGGTGCCGGCGTAAAAGGCGCCGACATCGCCGCCTGCGCCGTCAAGCCCGAGACCAAGGCTCGCGTAAACGCGTCGATGGCCCTGGGTAAGTCGGTCGACGTCACTGGCACTCCCACGCTCTTCATCAATGGACGCAAAGTCGGAAGCTTCGATGCGCGCATGTCCGATGTCTACAAGAGCCTGGTCGAGTTCGCCGCGAAGGAGGCAAAGTAGCTCGGCAGGTGCGGGTGTGAGATTGTGGGGACGAGGTCCATAAGCGCTAACTAAGCAGGGCGGGCTAGAAGTCGACCCACCCGGCCGCTTTCTGGGGCGGTAACTTCCGAGTAGCCGACAATCCGAAAGCTATCCCGTTCCGTGTCTCGAATTCACGAGGCCGGAGTAGTCACTTCTTAAAGAAAGCGCATTATCCAGGAGTTGCAGTCCGTATGACACAACTTCAAGCACGTTTTTCATGATGCAAGTGCAAAAAGGGTTGTACAGATGCACAGGCAACAGATCCTCGGCTCGGGGATAATCCTTGGCGCAATTCTTGTGCTTTCATTCGTCGCCGCTGGTGTCATGCAGCACCGCGCGAGCGCTCAAGGCTCTGGAACTGGCCTGCTCTGGACAGACGTCGCTCTACTGGCCGTATACGGGTTTGCAGGAATGATCGTCTGGACGCAAAGCTCCCCTAGCGCGATCACTGCGGCGATGGTCGGGGCGCAGATCGGCCTGGCCGTTGGTGCTGTGCAGATCGCGAATCACCTGATTGAGGCGTTTGTTCCGACCAGACCGTTCGCTCTGGTTATCAGCCCCGTGTTGCTGACGCTCGCCTTGTTAGGTACGGCAGGTGCGGCGGCGTGGGAACGAACCGGATCGCTGGCGCTGTCGGTGGTCAGCGGAGTTTGCTGTGCCATTGTAGCGACGCTCATCACACTCTGCTTCGCGATCTCCTTTAATCTGCTTTTCGCGGCACTTGTGGACTTGCAATTGCGCGAGGCTTTTGCCGCCAGCGGCATGATCGATCGAGCGGGCTTCCGGGTAAGGAATATCCTGGAAGCGTCATCGGAAATACTTGTTCGTATGCCTCTCTTAGCGATCTGCTTGTCTTTTGCTGGGGCCATCATCCAAGCATGGATGAGCCGCGAATCCCGGCGCGCGCTTGTACTGGCAGCCAGATTCCTGGCCCCGTTTGTGTTTGCATTAGGTGCGGCCGCGCTGTGGCACGCCAACGCGATCGAACGCGCTGCGCGACCACCCTTTGTGTTATCAGGAGTCCTGCTTACCGGAATTGCTCTGTGTGCTGCGTATCCGATTTGGTCGGCCTGCTACGGTTCGACGAGCAGGTCTAGGACTGCTGGGAACTCCTGAACGTCTTTTGTCCCGAGTCATGGGCAACCCGGAAGCAACCCCTTAAGTTAGCGCTTACGGGGCTGAGGTCCGAGGTCCGACGTCGCTCTCTTCTACTTCTCGCACCACCATATCTCCGGGTTCGTCCGGTTGAAATTCGCCACGCTCTTCATCAATGGACGCGAAGTCGGAAGCTTGGATGCGCGCATGTCGGACGTGTACAAGAGCCTGGTCGATTTTGCCGCGAAAGAGGCAAAGTAGGTCGCCGTTCGGCTTCCGGAACTAATCGCACGCAGATGGCTCAGTTTGTGGCGTAGAGCCGAAAGCCGAGAGCCGAGAGCCGATTCCTATTTCTCGCTCAACCATATCTCCGGGTTCGTCCGGTTGAAATTCGCGAGTACGTGCGGCGTTATGACGATCATGAGCTCGTCGCTATCCGATTCCTTGGTATTGTTCACCATCGCCTGATTCAAGATCGGCAAGAATCCAAGCCCTGGGATCCCGCTCATGGAGCGCGTATCGGTCTGCGACACTTCACCGGCTACGACCGCCGGCTCGCCATCGTTCAGGTTGATGCTCCCTTTATATTCCCGGTTCGAGATCACCGGAACTCCGTTGCTCGATTGTCCGGTGAGCGAGCGTACTTGCAATTCGAGCTGCAAGCTGACCGAATCATCGCCATGGATCGTCGGCTTCACCTTCAGGTTCAATCCCAGATCTTCATAGCTGACGGAAGGGAAGGGCGGAACATACGTCTGATTCCCCAGAACCGCCGAAATCGCCGCCGAGTTATAAATCGGTGCGTAGCTTGCATTCAGAATCGGATACTTCTCTCCCAGATGGAATGTGGCGTCGTTGCCCTGGCTGGCGCGCATTGTCATGTTCTCCAGGCTGCGCACCCACGACTCGTTTACCGAAAGGTTGGCGGCAAACTGGTCAAGACTCACGCCACTGAAGGTGAGGCCTCCGCCGAACGTGGCCAGCGGCTGGCTGAAGATGGAATTCCCCTGTCCTCCCAGTTGCGCCAAAAGTCCCGACAGAGCCGAACTGCCCGCCTGGTTGATTCCACCCGACGCGATCAACTGGTTGATAAGCTGAGAAATACTCTGCCCCCCAAGCCCCACCAGCGCCACCGCCGGAATGTTGTACATGTTGAAAGTGTTGGGAATGTGGACTCCCATGTTCCGCGTGAGCTGGTGGTTGATCTGGTAGACCCGAACATCGAGCATGACCTGCGGCCGCGGGTTGCCCAGTTGTTCCATCAACTTGGAGCAGGCCTCGAGGAGGGGTTGCGGCCCGCGCACTTCCACCGTGTCTGCGGCCTGTCCCGAGCTGACGAAGCGCAGATCGAACATCGTGCGCATCGTGGTCACCAGGTCGGTCGTTTCCTGCGGCGAGGAATGCGCCGGCAGAATGAAAGTCCGCAGCGACATGCGGTCGAACTGCTTGTGATTTTCAGGGCTGTCGGCGGCGATCAGCAACTGGTGCGCGTCTAGGGCCGCCCACATCGTCTTACTGACTTGGCACGCCAGCTTCAGCGCGGTGAAGAAGTCCACGTCGTCCACGTTGAACCGCACCTGCCGGGCTTGCACCGAATCGTCAAACTGCAGGCTCACTCCGAATGCCTCGGAGAGTTCGGCGAACAGTCCGCGAGATTCCCCGCTGTAATGGAATGTGGCCCGGCCATCCCTCGGCTCAAGGTGGATTTCGCCGGAATCCGCCACTCGCACAGGCAGCGCTTGAGGCAGCGCTGGCGCCAGCTCCCGGCTGGCTTCTGCCACGCGCTCCCGCACGAACTGGTTGTCCACATCGAGATCGAGCGCCTTACGAAACTCCGCCGCTGCCTGGGCGCGCGCATTTTCCAGCATCAGAATATTTCCACGCTGCACGTGGTTGAAGACCAGTTGTGCCTTCACCACTTCGCGCGCCGTCAAAAACTGCATGTTCTGGGGAACCAGACGCGCGGCGGTGTCAAACTGGGCGAAGGCCTCTTCCGTGCGTCGCTGGTCCTGCAGCTTCACGCCCTTGGCGAAAACCGTCCGTGCTTCCTTGAGGTCCCTCTTCGAAACGATGCAGTTGACCCCGCCCGGAATTCCGTTCCCGCAGGCAATGGCCGGTACCGAGGCAGGAGCAGAAGATGCGTCGTCGCCGGCGGCGAATGCCGACACCGGCATCGCTGCCAGAAGTCCCACCGCTATGATGAATGCTGTCCGCCGCATCTCTCGTGATTCTAACGTGGTTTGGTCAGGAAGGGCACAGGCCAACAGGACCTCGTACCTTCGGGTTCAATAGCCCCCGGGGAGAGAACGAGAGTCCAGCGCACCCTTGCACGCATTCGTAGAGACGTAGCTTGCTGCGTCTCCTCTCGCCAGATGCTGGTTGCCGGCGGCGCCGGCGGGGTGGGAAGGCTTACATCGCGCGGTATACTAAAGGGCAGCAGTTGCCAGCTGTCTCCGTACATGCTGGCAACTCGTCGCGGCGCCTGCGCATCCGTCAGGAGTGGATTGATGTAAATTCCTACCCAAAGATTTCGACAAGATCGCATGTCGGAGTCGAGGTGGCGATATGACCAATCGGTCGATTCTAGCGTTAATCCTGGTTCTCACTTTCGGAGCTCTCACTTTCGGCCTTACCACCATAAGCTGCGGAGCTGGGAATCACCTGGTTTCCATCGCAGTCTCCCCGAATCCCGCGAATCTCAACGCCCCGTCAACGCTGCAACTCAAGGCCCTCGGCAAGTATAGTAACGGGACGACGCAGGTTCTTTCCTCCGCGACCTGGACGCTGTCATCCCCGCCCCCGTTCGTCACATTGGACAAGAGCGGTTTGGTGACCTGCTCCGGCGGGGGTGGCCCGGTGTCTGGATCTGCCAGGGTGATCGCGTCCTTCGCAGGTTTGTCGGGCAGTGCGATGCTCGTTTGTACGGGTCCAGGCGTATAAACGTCCGCATCCGTGGCGAGCATGCTGACGTTTCAACTCAGCATCAGCCGCTCAATTGAGCGTGCCTTGCCAGTCTGCTCGTCGCAATCAATCACCACCGCGCACAGGCGCGCATCGCCCGTGGCGGGCTCGAACCGGACCGGCATTCCGTTCAGGAATTTGCCCACCACCAGTTCCTTCTTCACTCCAATCACGCCGTCGTACGGCCCGGTCATGCCCACGTCGGTGACGTAAGCGGTCCCGTTGGGCAGAACCCGCTCATCCGCCGTCGGCACATGAGTGTGCGTGCCCACCACCGCAGTGACCCGTCCGTCCAGATACCACCCCATCGAAATCTTCTCCGACGTTGCCTCGGCGTGGATATCCACCAGAATCACCTTGGCCTGAATCTTCTGCAGAAGCCGGTCCGCGGTGCGGAACGGATCGTCATTCGAGGCCATGAACACGCGCCCCTGCAGGTTGACGACCGCATACGGAATTCTTCCCTTGAACCCCTCATACACCCCCGACCCCGGCATGTCCGCGGGATAATTCGCGGGACGCAGCACGCGCCGCGCCGGCCCGTGCCCATTGCCCTCGACCATCTGAAAGTAGTCGATGATTTCGCGCTTGTCCCACACGTGGTTTCCGGTGGTAATCACATCGATGTTGAGTTCGAAGAGTTCCTCAGCCAGCGCCGGAGTGATTCCAAAACCCGCTGCCGAGTTCTCTCCATTCGCAATGATCAGATTGATGGCGTGGTCACGGACGATCCCCGGCAGCTTGTCTTTGACAATGGTGCGTCCCGGCCGTCCGAAAATATCGCCAATGAAAAGAATTCGCATGAATATCAAAGGCCAAAATTCGATGGTAACACGGGCTCGGGGTCACCCTTGGCCACTTCGAGGGGCGTCATCCTGACCGCAGCCGTTCTTCAGGCGGAGGGAAGAGCCTGCCCTGAGCGAAGCCGAAGGGATCTCGCGCGCAGCAGAACTGCACCTGCAGGCGAGAGATCAGTGCGGCAGCTTGGGAAGTTCGGCGCGCGCAAGCACAGAGCCCCACGCGTCCAGCACATAGACATCAGTCCACTGCGCTGGCTTCGGGCGCACCGAGGTGTCTCCCAGAGTGAATGTGACGGTGGTCCGGGGCGAAGTGCAGCCGGTCAACTGCCTCGCGTCGGTGTCAGACCCCGGCTGGTCCGGAAGCCGCTTCCGCGCCGTCCCACGCTGCGATGCGCTGAGAACAACTTCCACCGCGCCCGCCAGGTTCTGGCACCGCATGGGGACCCGGATTTGCCATTCTTTCTGACCGGTCTTTCGAACCGTCGGCCCTTCCGCAAACACGACCACCGGCGGATTTCCCCCTGGCGAGTCATACCACTCGGGCCAGCGGCGCGCAAATTCAATGCTCGCGGCAACATAGGCACGGCTGAGATCGTGGTCGCGCTCTTCCCAGCAGGGATGCATCGCGTAAATCGACCGGGTGTTCGTTCCCATGCCTCGAGCGTGCAACAAATGATGCAGCGCGGGGACGAAGTCGGGATGATAGCCGGCATGAGCCATCATCATCAAACCTTCCCGGTCGGCTTCCAGTTCCATCTGCCGACCGAATCGCCCCATGTCAGCGCTGGCCTTCTCCGAGTCTTGCCACGAAGCCGAAGGCTGACGCGGGTCGCCCAGAACGATCCCAACACCACCGGCGTTCTCCAGGTATTTCTGGTACAGATAGCGCCGCGCCCAGTCGCGGCGGACCACGTGCGCGATCTCGTGCGACAGGATGGCCGCCCACAATCCGGCGCTCGGACCGGCCAGCCGCGCCAGACCACTTTCTACATAGACCGTTCCGTCGGGTGAGGAATACGCGTTGAGCTGATCGTCGTCGACAATCCGCAACTGCCACGCGAACTTGGTGCGGAATTCCGCCAGAACCTGCTCCACCAGTCGGTCGAAAACCAGGCTGCCCGTTGCATATCGCCCCGAAGCCGCAACGCTTTGCGCCATGAGTTGAGGCCGCAATCGCGCAGCGGATTCCATATCGAGTTTGAACTGGGAGGGTACTTCAGGAATGTCGATGGCCTGCTGACCAGCCACCGAAACAGTGATCAGCAAATAGAGCCCTATCGCGCAAGAACAAATATATTTGGCCGAGCTACGGTCCACGAGGCTCCTCCGCGGAGATCACTCTTACTCTTGATTATGCTCCCTTGGCGGAGCCGCACAACTAAAAAGTGTAACCGGATCGTGGTCGCCTCAGTTTCGGGATTCCAGTTCCGCGGTGCGCAGGAAGTCGTAGTTTCCCGCGGGATTCAGTTTCAGATTGCGCACCCGGCGCGTGTGCACCAACACGTTGTCGAAATACCATAAATTGACGTACGGCACCTCATCCGCCAAAATGCGCTGCACCTCGGCGTACAGCGGCTTGCGCACCTTGGGATCGATCTCGCGCCGGGCTTTATCAATCAAAGCGTCCAACGCGGGATTCGAATAGTACCCGCGGTTGGCCCCGTTCGGCGGGAACTTCGCCGAATGAAACGCATATTCGAAAATGTCGGGATCTTCATTGCCCCCGATCCAGCGCAGCGAGTAGATCTGAAATGCCCCGTGCTGCACGTCCGCAAAGAACGTGGCGAATTCGAAGCTGCGAATATCGAGCGCGATCCCCACTTCGCGCAACTGCTGCTGCATCACCGCCACCATCAGACGCGTGTTCTCGTCCGTGGACGTCTTCATGGCCAGGTGAAAGCGCACCCCGTTCACCGCCGGATATCCCGCCGCATCGAGTAACTGGTTCGCCCGGTTGGGATTGTGCTCGTAAGCGGGCACGCTTCCGTTGTAGGCCCAACTCTGCGGCGGCAGCACACTGCGCGCCGGTTGCGCTTGCCCACGCCACAGGTATTCGATCATCGGCTGCCGGTCGAGAGCGTACGCAATGGCCTGCCGCACCCGCGCATCTTTCAGAATCGGATCACGCAGGTTGAATCCCATATATGCCAGCCGCGTCCCGGCCGCGCGCTCCACCAAGAGATCAGGTTCGCGCGCCAGCGTATACACGGTATCGGGCGTCAGCGAATTGATATCGACATCGCCGCTGCCCTTGCGCAGTTCAAGGGCCCGCGTGGTAGCGTCGGGCACCACCGCAAACCGCACCCGCGCAAGTTTCGCACGCTCGCCCCAATAGTCGTCGTTGCGCTCAACCATCACTTCCCGGTCGGTCTCCGCACTCACGAACTTGAACGGCCCCGAGCCGATGGGATGAATCGTCATTTCATCTCCACTGCCTTCCGGCACAATCCCCATCGCGCCATCCGACAGATTCCACAGCAAGGTCGCGTCCTGCTCCTTCATATGGAAAATCACCGTGGCATCATCCGGCGCGTCGATGTGGTCCACGAAGCGGTAGACCGCCGCTTTCGTGCTGCGAATCTTGCCCTGCAGCAGCGAATCGAACGTCCACTTCACATCGCGCGAAGTCAGCGCGCGCTCGTCATGAAACTTAACGCCACGATGAAGATGAAAAACGTAAGTGAGAGGATCAGGAATCTCCCAGCGCTCAGCCAGCCCGGGAGCCACGTTCAGATCGTCCCCGCGCGACAACAGATCGTCAAAGATCAGGTTGTCGATCCGTTCCGACTGCGCGTCAATTCCCACTCGCGGATCAAGATTCGTTGGGCTCGACTCGATAATCATGACCAGCGTGTTGGGATCGGGCTTGGCCGAGCAGGACAAGAGCGGCAAGATCGCGACCACGCAGAGTAGCACGAGAAGTCCGGGGGTGGCACGGCGTCGGACCTTACGCATACGAGATCTTCCCCAGCACCGCCGCCCGTTTCGCGCCCGTGGCCGATGGCACATTCGAAGCCCGCCGGTGCCAAGTCTCATACGCCAGCACGGCAAACGCCACCGCTTCCTTCGCCTCCGAAGGCAAGCCGAACTCGTCGGAGAATCGCAGTTGTACCCCAAGCGGCGCGAGGCCTTCCGCCAGCATGCCAACCAGGGTGGCATTCCGGGCGCCGCCGCCGGAAAGAATCATTTCGCGAAAAACATTCTTAGCGGGTGAACCGAATTTTCCCAGCACGAATCGCCGCACCGCATCCGCGATCGACCGCGCCGTCAGGGCGGTGGCCGTCGTCACCGCGTCTTGCTTGCGAGCGCGCCCACATTGCCGCAGAAACCTCCCCACAAATTCCCGCCCGAATTCCTCGCGCCCCGCCGTCTTCGGAGGTTTCGCCCGGAAGAACTTGCTCCGCAGGGTTTCCTCGAGAACCGATTCCAGCACCTTCCCTGAAGCCGCAATCTTCCCCCCGCGATCAAACGCCCGGCCCAACAGCGACTCAGTCACTGCGTCGATCACCATGTTGCCCGGGCCGGTATCGAACGCGAACACGCGGCTGGCATCGGCCCCCACAGGAATCGCCGTGAGATTCGCAATGCCTCCAATATTCTGCACAATGCGGCCGAACTTCGCGTCGCGGAAGAGCAGGTAGTCGAGATACGGAACTAGCGGTGCTCCTTTGCCTCCCGCCGCCATATCCGCCGGACGAAAATCTGAAACCACAGGCGCGCCCACCCGCGTCGCAATCAACGCAGCCTCTCCGGTCTGCCAGGTCGCGGCCACTCTGCGGCCCAGAAATGTTTGCGTCTCGCCCTGATGGTACAAAGTCTGTCCATGGCAGCCCACCAGATCAGCCTTCACGCGAAACTGCCGCTCTGTAGCCAGCACCGCGTCCGCATACAGCTCGCCCAAAAGAAAGTTAAGTCGCGCCAGATCGGCCACGCTGGCCCGATTCGCATTCATCGCCGAAAGCACAGCAGCACGCACCTTGGCCGAATAAGAGTACTCCGCATGTCCCAAAAGTTGGAAGATGTGGCGCGGGCGCCCCCGCCCGCGTATGCTGGTGGCCAAAGTGGACGTTTCGCGGAAGCCCCTCGACTCGTGCAGCGAGCCGATCCGCACCAGCGCCACATTAATCCCGTCCGCCGACGTCCCGCTCATCACCCCGGCCACAATCATCGCTTTGTCGCTCATGATCGCGACCGCCGCTTGTCCGCCTGACGGCTGAAAGGTTCGAGCCGCACCTGCTCGCCAAACTCCCACAACCGCCGCGTCAACTTCTCAACCATCGCGCCCGAAGGTCCCTGTGTGGTGCGGGCACTGCTGCCCGCAGGTGTTTTCTTAAACGCCAGCCCGTGCCGGGCCGCCTCCGCCACGCGCCGTGCAAACTTCGAATCCTGTTCCGCCTTCTTGACCAGCGCTTCATACGCCTGAAGAATGTAATCCTCCCGATGGCAGATCAGGCACAGATCGCCGCCCGCCCGCACAAACTCCACCGCCGCCTCGCCGACCGGCGCCGCCGCCAGCACCCCGCCCATCTCCAGATCGTCCGACACGATCAGGTTCCGGTAGCCAATCTTTTTACGCAGAATGTCCGTGATCCAAACCTTCGACAGCGACGCCGGAGTTCGATCCCGCGTGACCTGCGGATACGCCGCGTGCGAAATCATCAACAGCGGCAGTTGCCGGCGCAGCCTCCGGTACGGAAGCAGGTCCTCGGCCCACAGCTTCGGCAACGGCTTTTCGATCACCGGCAGTTCAAGATGACTGTCGAGCTTGCCCTCGCCGAGCCCAGGGAAGTGCTTGCCGCATCCCAGCACGTTCGCATCCTGAAGCCCTGCCAGAAACTCACGAGCGTAAACCACGGTCTCACTCGGATCCGCCGACACCGCCCGCGACCCCAGCACGCTCCGCGACGCCTCAAACGCCAGATCCAACACGGGCGCAAAGTCGACGTTGAATCCCAGCGCGCGGCAGTTCGCGCCGATGATTTCCCCGTGCCTGCGATAAAGCTCGTGGTCGCCAGTCCCGAAAACATCCGCCGCCGAAGGCGTGGCTCCGAGCGCATCGCGAAAGCGGTCCACCGTCCCGCCCTCAAGATCAACGCAGGTGAACAGCGGGGTGGCCACGCACTTCTGGCATTCACGCAGCAGTCGCCACGTCTGTTCCGCTCCCTCAATATTCCGTGCGAACAGGACGACCCCAGCCGGCTGCAGCCGCGTCAGCAGGGAACTGACCCGCGGCGTGATGTCCGCGCCGTCAAAGCCAACGACCAATAATTGCCCGATCTGTTCGACACCGCGAGCCTTGCGTCGGTCCGTCATTAGTTGGATTGGAATTTCCTCTGTGTCCTCTGTGGTTAAACCTCTTTCTTCAACTCCGCCAGCAAATTCAGCGCCTCCAGCGGCGTCAGCCGGTTCAAGTCCACCTCCCTCAATTTCTCCAAAACCGGCTGCGACAGTGGCGTAAAAATCGTCAACTGTGGAGGCGGAGGCGAAGCCCCCGGAGAAAGATGCGCCGTCGCCTGCGCCTCCGCGAACTCGTGTTCAGCCAGCACCTCCCGCGCCCGCAACACAACTTCGTTCGGCAATCCCGCCAACTTGGCCACTTCGATCCCGTAACTGCGATCGGCCGCACCCGGCTCGACCTTGCGCAAGAATACAATCCCGCCGCCCGTCTCCTTGACCGACACGTGATAATTCTTCACGCCCGACAATTGCTCGGCCAGTTCGGTCAACTCAAAATAGTGCGTCGCAAACAAAGTCTTGGCCCGCACTCGCGCGTGCAGATATTCCACCGCAGCCCATGCGATGGCCAGCCCGTCATAGGTGGAGGTGCCGCGCCCAACTTCATCCAGCAGAATCAGCGACCGCGCGGTTGCCGTATGCAGGATCGCCGCCGTCTCCGTCATCTCCACCATAAACGTCGAGCGCCCGCGCGCCAGGTTGTCGCTCGCCCCAATGCGCGTGAACACGCGATCGACCACGCTGAGCCGAGCTGACCGCGCCGGCACAAACGATCCCATCTGCGCCAGAATCACAACTAGCGCCGTCTGCCGCAGGTAAGTCGACTTTCCACCCATGTTCGGCCCGGTCAGCAACATGATGTTGTGCGTCGTGCCGTTCAAGTAAAGATCGTTCGGGACGAAGCGCTCGCTACCTCCGGCCATCTCCTGCTGCTCGATCACGGGATGCCTGCCATCAACGATCTCGATCTCGCTGCCCTCGGCAGACTCCACAAAAGCCGGCCGGCAATAGTTGCGCAGCGCCGCGATGTGCGCCAGCGACGCCAGCACATCAACCTCAGCCAGAGCCAACGCAGTTTGCCGGATCCGCTTGGCCTCAGCCGCAATCGCGGTGCGCAACTCGGTAAACAGCCGCCGCTCGATCTCGACTATCTTCTCCTGCGCGTCGAGAATCTTGGCCTCGTACTCTTTCAACTCAGGCGTGGTGAAGCGTTCCGCCCCCACCAGCGTCTGCTTCCGTTCATAGTCCTGCGGAACCAGGTGCAGGTTCGGCTTCGACACCTCAATGTAATATCCGAAGATGGAATTGAACTTCACCTTCAGCGAGGAAATGCCGGTGCGCCCCCGCTCCCGCTGCTCTATCTGCGCCAGCACCTGCTTGCTGTTGCGCGAAAGTTCCCGCAGTTCGTCCAGGTCGCGATCAACGCCCGGCGCAATGACGCCGCCATCGGCAAAACTCAAAGGCGGCTCCCGCACAATGGTCCGCTCAATTCGTCCCCGCAGGTCCCCTAACTCATCGAGCGAGCCATGCAGAGTTGCCAGCCGCTCGCCCGCGAGCCGGCTCACTGCGGCCCGGATCGCCGGAATCTTTCCCAGCGATGCAGCCAGTGCCAGCACGTCCCGCGGATTCGCCGTCTCCAGCGTGACCCGGCTCAGCAGCCTTTCCAGGTCGAGCACGCCATCGAGCGCCCGCCGCAACTCCTCCCGCGCTACAGTTTCCTTGACCCCCGCTTCCACGGCGTCGAGCCGGGCATGGATCTCGCCCAAATCGAGGGACGGCCGCAGCAGCCACGCCCGCAGCAGCCGCTTGCCCATGGGCGTGACCGCCGCATCCATCGACCGGAATAACGTGACCCCCGCGTCCGCACCCGCAAACAGAGGCTCAATCAGCTCCAGATTGCGCACCGTCACCGCGTCCAGTACCAGGCAACTCTGCCGCTCATACCACCCGATGCGGTCGACATGGTCGAGCGACCCACGCTGCGTCGACCGAACGTAATACAGAATTGCGCCCGCAGCCGCGGCAGCCGCCGTCCGCCCCGCCAGCCCAAATCCCTCCAGCGACAGCACACCAAAGTGATTCTCCAGCAGCGGCAGCGCATGATCCGGCGCGAAGATCCAGTCATCCAACGGAGTCTCGGTGCAAGCACCCACAGCCGCCCGCGGAGTTGGGTTATGTGGGGACGGCCGCCCTCGGCCGTCCGGCCGAGCAAAGCTCGGCTCGCTCTCCTCCCGAACTCCCCGGCTCTCAAACAGCGGCGCCGCCGACCCATACAGCAACTCCTTCGGCCGCAATTGCTCCAACTCCTCCTGCACTCGGCGCAGAGCGCCCTCACCCGAAAATTCCGTAGCCCGGAACTCCCCCGTCGACAAGTCGAGCGCCGCGAATCCCACGCGATCTCCTCCCGTGCGATCGGTCACCTGCGCCAGCGCCGCCAGAAAATTATTTTCATCCGACCCCAGCGACGAATCCGCCGCCGTTCCCGGCGTCATCACCCGCGTCACTTCCCGCCGAACCAGTTTCTTTCCCACCAGCTTCTTCACCTGCTGCGGATCCTCCATCTGCTCGCAGATCGCCACCTTGAAGCCCTTGCGAATCAGCTTCCCGATGTACCCCTCGGCCGCGTGGTAGGGCACGCCGCACATGGGCACCGCAATTCCTTTTTCTTTATTCCGCGAGGTCAGCGTGATCTGCAGCTCTTTCGCAGCGACGATCGCGTCGTCAAAGAAAAGCTCGTAGAAGTCGCCCAGGCGAAAAAACAAGAGCGCGGTGGGATGTTCTTTCTTGACCGCGGCATACTGCCGCATCAGCGGAGTGGACGGCTCGCTCATCTTCCTCGTCGGATCAGCTCGTCGGATCAGGCAGGGCTTCGGCGGATTATAACAAAGCGAGCTTCTCGTCTTCTGCGGCATTTCTCATCGATCACCGGGAATACCGCAACACATCGAGGTTGACTCCGCCGCTCCTCCGGTGTTCTCCTTTTCTGTGGAACTCCGCAAAGATCCCATCACCCGCTCCTGGGTCATGACCGGCGATGATCCGGCCGAAACCGAACCTCGTCCTGAGTCTGCCTGCCGTTTTTGCGATGGCTCCGCGACCTCGCTGCAAGTGGTCGCGAAATCCCCCAACTCGCCCGGCACTCCCTGGTCCGCGCGTTCCGTCGTGCATCCCAAGCCGCTCTACCGCATTGAGGGCGAGCCCGACCGCCGCGGCGACGGCATTTATGATCGCATGCATTCCGTCGGTGCCCATGAAGTGCTGGTCGAAAATCCGCGGCACGACCGGCATCTGTGGAACGCCACCGACGACGAGATCGCACACTTTCTCCGTTTAGCCGCCGAGCGCATCCTCGACCTCAAGCGCGATCCCCGCATCAAGTACGTCAGCCTGTTCAAGGATTACGGCAAGAACGCTGGACAGGAATTCAGCCATCCCACATCGCAGATTACCGCCACCATGTTCGTTCCGCGCCGTGTGCTCTACGAACTGCGCGCCGCCCGCGAGTATTTCGTCGGCAAGGAACGCTGCGTTTTCTGCGACATCATCCAGCAGGAAGAACGTCAGGCGCAGCGCGTCATCGAAGCCCGCGGGGACTATCTTGCTTTATGTCCCTATGCGCCGCGCGTCCCCTACGAGACCTGGATTCTGCCCCGCTATCACGACTCGTCTTTCGAACGCGCCGGATTGAATCGCCCCGGCCTGCGAATGAACCTGGCCGCCCTGCTGCGCCGCACCCTGCAGCGCGTGCGTTCGGTGACCGAAGATTTCCACCTCGTCCTGCACACCTCGCCCAGCAGCATCCACCCGTCGAAGAATCTGGGCTACTGGAAAACCATCGACGACGATTACCACTGGCACATCGAGATTCTCCCGGTCGTGCAGTCCAAGGCGCGTTCCTACACGTTCAAAGAGGTGTACTATTCCCCCGTCAGTTCCGAAACCGCAGTCAAGCAGTTGCGGGAAGCAAAAATCGACGGCTGAGAATCTGGATGAGAATGGAAATGATTATGTGGGGACGTGTGTATGCGGGGATGGGTTTATGTGGGGACGGGCGCCTTCGCCCGTCCGCCGGGCAAAGCCCGGCAGGGGTTTGTCTGTACTGAGACACTACGCTGGCCAACACCATGACCGCCAAAGTCACCGGCCTCATCCCCATGGCCTTCGGCGCCGACCTGCAGCGCTCCGTCGATTTCTACAAACTCCTCGGCCTGGAAGTTCGCGGCAGCCTGCGCAATTCCTCGGGAGAACTGAGATGGGTCGACCTGGCCTGCCAACAAGCCCAGTTGATGTTGTCTCACGCCTCCGACCCCGTCATCCCCAGCCAGCAAGCCGTGTTGTTCTACCTCTACTCACCCGACCTGATCGCCCTGCGCGAGCATCTCCTGGCCAGCGGCGTGAAAGTCTCGCCGATTACCTATCCCGACTACATGCCCAAAGGCGAAATTCGCGTCGAGGATCCCGACGGCTACGTGCTGCTCATCGGCCAGGCGGGCTAGAACTTAATGGCGAGTATTGCACAAGCCCAGAATGAGCGGACCAGGTCGGTAATGGCAAATTATCGCCAAATAACCCTCCTAAAGAACCGAAGTGATGCAGGAGTGGCTCAGTTTGAATTTCTTCGCGTACTTGGCGGCCTTTCTTCGCGCACTTAGCGGTTAAAAGCTTTCGTTTTTCCGCCCAATAACAAGAGCCCTTAACCACAAAGTTCGCAATGGAAAGCCGCAGAGTACGCGAAGGCTTTTTCAAATTGAGCCACTACCAGTAATGCATATCACAGCGACTCAGGCCCCAATCAGGGTGTAATCTGGTCACCGGTTGTGGAGGTAGTCGTGAAGCGACGATGGTTGATCGTGGGCGTCACCTGCACGGCTCTTATCGGTGCAGGCATAATCGTCCGCACTGTGCGTAATCATCGTCAACTCGCGAAGCGGGCGGCAGCATATCGCATCCGGGCGGAGAAGGGAGATGCGAAATCGCAGTGGGCGCTGGGCGCGATGTATTACTACGGGAAGGGAGTTCCTAAGGATTATGTCGAGGCCGCGCACTGGTACCTCAAAGCCGCGGAGCAAGGAGAGGTCAACGGACAATCCTCCATCGCTTCTATGTATTTCGATGGTAAAGGGGTTCCACAGGACAGGTCCGAGTCCGCACGCTGGTGCCGAAAAGCTGCAGAACAAGGTGACGCTCCTGCTCAGTACGGCCTTGGCATCTTCTATAGTCGAGGACAAGGAGTGCCACAGGACTACACAGAGGCTGTTCGCTGGTACCGCAAATCTGCTGATCAAGGTTATGCGAAGGCCCAATACGCCCTAGGCTTTATGCTTTACCACGGTTACGGCGTGCAACGGGGTCGCGTTCAGGCCAACGACTTGTTTCAGCAAGCTGCCGCTCACGGGAACGAGGACGCTAAGCGAGCGCTTGAGTGTGATAGGAAAGGTATTTCAATCGACCCCGGTGTGGGTCTTCGAGGCCTTCAATAAGTCGCGTGCCATCTTGTTCGGACACAGGAATGTCAACTGACGAAATCAGGGTCCTTGCACTCAAAACCCAAAGCTCCGTTTATGTGCTGACTGCCAATCCTCATCCCACCGGCTGCTACAATCCCTGCCGTCAGGAGACCCGTCCCGTGAAGCCTTTGC
>Ga0209415_10005305_pt1 | contig 23219 bp, 17 predicted proteins | sample PeaSoiSIISIP2007_FD_187696 | JGI IMG/M metagenome (GOLD analysis project Ga0209415, IMG submission 187696) | Peat soil microbial communities from Weissenstadt, Germany - SII-SIP-2007 (SPAdes) (version 2) | ecosystem: Environmental > Terrestrial > Soil > Wetlands > Peat | place: Germany... | reverse complement strand
ATCGAGCTGCCACCGACTTCAACAGTTCGTCTCCCGCTTCCTGCCCGAGGGTGTCGTTGAGGATCTTGAAATTGTCCAGATCGACGAAGAAAGCACCGATAAGGTGATGATCTCGTTGCGAACGGAGGAGCATCTGCTGGGCACGGTCTCGGACGAGTGTCCGGTTCGGGAGCCCGGTCAGGGCGTCACGTCCGGCCTGGTGACGAAGCTGCACCTCGGCCTGTTCCCGGAAGCGTTCGCCTCCGTTCTGCGACGACAGCTCGAGGATCACGCCGTCGATCCACAGCGGACGTCCGTCACGACCGACGACGACCCTGCCGTGCTCTGCGACCCATCTCGCGGTGCCGTTCGAGTGGATGACCCGGTACTCGACCGAGAACGAGCCCCCTCGGCTCAGTGCTTCCTCGACCACGCCGTTCACGAGGTCGCGATCCTCGAAGAAGATGATCGACCCGAAAGATCGCACGCGGTCGTGGGTGAAGTCGGTCGCCGGGTATCCCGTCAGAACCTCGACGTGGTCGCTGATGAAATGCATCGTCCAAGGCTCGACGCCTTCGCAGCGGTACACGACCCCGGGGATGTTGGCCACGACCGACCTGAATCCTTCGTCGCTCTCGCGCGCGTCCCCTGCTGCGCCCGATGTCAACGTACGCATCTCGTGCGACGCAACCCGGTTCTCGACCGTCACTTGATCGTCACTGGGCCTTTCGCGGTCGCCGTACGCGGCCCCGGGGCAAACAACGCGATCGCTCGTTCGGGCCACAACCTGGCGGTCGAGCCAAAGAAGGAGCAGAGTTTCATTGCAAGAATTGTCGACGCCAGGATCCGGAACTTGACCCTTAGGAAGGCGCGAGCACCGATTCCGTCGGCCAGCGTCCGACACCGCCGGACTCGAGGAGAAAGCTCGTGACATTCCGGTCCGCGTGCTCAGCCCGCCACGTGAGCATCGATTGGGCATAGCCGAGGATCCGGTTGGCGTCGTCGACCTCCGTACGCCAGGTCGGGTCGGCATCGAGGTCGAAGCAGCGCCAGGAGCCGTCTCCGAAGTGGACGTAGGCCCCGTCCTCGAATCGCCGCACTGCGAGGTTGTCCCGTTCCAGGCGCCTGTCCCACGGCCAATCGAAGGCGCCTCCGGGCAGTCTCAGATACCGCCAGTCGAACTCCCAGGCCGCGGCGGAGCGCCACCACGGCGGTTGTCCGCCCTCGATGAAGGCCGTGAGGGGTAGGCCGTCGCACTGTGGGGGCACACCGAGACCCAAGGCCTCGCAGATCGTCGGGAAGAAGTCGACGTTCTCCGTGAAGGCATTGACGACGGTCCCATGGGCCCCGGGGTGCGATGGCGAGCGCACGATGCCCAGCACTCGATAGCTCTCCTCGAAGTACCCGAGCTTCTGGATCAAACCGTGGTCCCCGAGCTGCTCGCCATGATCCGAGGTCACCAGCACAAAGGTGTCTTCCCATTGGCCGAGCTGCCCAAGCGCATCCCAGACCCGGCCAAGCTGCGCATCGACGTCACCGATCATGCCGTAGTACTGGCTGCGCAGACGCCGGAGGTCACCCTCTTCCACCGGTGCCGCGGCTTGTGGGAAGAGGAGAGCGGCGTCGTGGAAGGGATGGCGATGCGGCGCGGGGGCGATCGGCAGGTCGACGTCGTCCGGAGCGAACGCGTAGGCCCAGCGGCCTGCCGCCGCGTACGGGGGATGAGGCCTCAGGAAGCTCAAGTGAGCGAACCACGGGCCGTCCCTTCGTTCGAGCCAGTCCAAGAAACGGTTGGTCATGAACGCCGACAGCCCGACGTCCTCGGGCCGATCGGGCTCGGTCTCGAGTGCCGCGTAGCCGCCCGACGGCACGTCGTAGCCGAGATCGCGGAGCCACTCGACCCACAGCGCCTGCTCACCCGTCAGATCGAGCCCGACCGTGAATCCAGGGAGCACTCCCTCATAGCTGGACAAGCGCGGATCGTCGGGCGCCTCGAGGAGACGCGGATCGGCGCCTTGGTCCGTATAGCCGAACAATGTCGGGTCGAACCCGCCTCGGCGACCGGCTCGCGCCACGTTGTCGAAGCGGTTGTCGAGCGGGGTGCCATTCGCGACGACGCGGTTGTTCATCTGATAAGTCCCCGTGTACAGACAGGCGCGTCCAGGTGAGCAGGGCGCGGACTGGCTGTAATGACGATCGAACCGGACTCCGGACGTCGCGAGATGATCAAGGTTCGGTGTTCGGACCACGCCGTGTCCGGCCGCCGACAGGCAGTCGCCACGGAACTGGTCCAGTGTCACCAGGAGCAGGTTCACTCGGTCTCCTCGTCAGCTGAGCCCCGATCCATCCGAGGCGGGGGCACGGAGCCCATCACCACCGCGAGCGCCACGCTACCGACGATTTGGTGTCTCGCCAGAGCGAATGACGCGGCAAAAGGGCTCGTTAGCCTGTCGTTTACATGGCTTGAAGCGTCGTGTACTTACTCTACGGTAACTAGGGTCCTCAAGTCCTATTGCCTTCTGGACGATAAAGATGCGGTGAACCCGAGAGGAAGTCGAACACTGGACCGGAAAGGGGCGTTGGTGTACGAGCCTCCCGAAGACTTCGTCTTGCCGCCGGAGTTGCTCGCGGAAGAACCGGAGGAGGATGAGTCCGGTGATGACGGCGAGGCGGCCATCGGTGACCTTCCCGAAGATCCGCGCCTCGTCGAGGCGCGTCGACGGGTCGAGCAACTGCTGGCAGATGGTTCGATCCGGGTCGCCTTCCAGCCCATCGTCGACCTCGCCACGAAAAAGGTGATCGGGTACGAGGCACTCTCACGCTTCCCGGGGGACGCGGGAATCTCGCCACAGATGTGGTTCGCCGAGGCCGCCGAGGTCGGGCTGCAGATCGAGATCGAGATGGCCGCCATCCGAACGGCTCTGGGGCACCTTGAGCACCTGCCCGCAGACGCCTTCATCTCCCTCAACGTCTCTCCGGTGACAGCCGGGTCCGCGGTGCTCCGGGAAGTCCTCGCCAGCGTCAAGGGCTCGCGAGTCGTGCTCGAGATCACCGAGAACGCCGCCGCGGACGGCTATGAGCAAGTCACCGACGCGGTCGGCGTCCTGCGTGCATCGGGCGTGCGGATCGCGCTGGACGACACCGGATCGGGGACGGTCAGCTTCAGCAACCTTTTCGACGTGCACGCCGACATCATCAAGATCGACATCGACGTGACCCGTGGGATCGCGTCCGACCCGATGAAGGAAGCCATGGCCTCGGCCCTCAAGTCGCTCGCAGACCGCTCGGGAGCGATGAGCATCGCCGAGGGCATCGAGACCGAGGAAGAACTTGATCTCCTGAAGGGCCTTGACGTTCACGCAGGTCAGGGTTATCTTTTCGGCCGACCGGAGTCCGTGTCCGAGTAGCCGTCGCCGCAGCGCAGGTGTCCAGGCGACGCCCGCTACGCGTTCTTCGCCTTCTCCGTCCAGGCGACGCCGATACATCCCACACCCATCTGGAGAGCCAGGGACGGACTGAGCGGCACGATCTCCGCAAGACCCCCGAGGAGGGCGCTCAGCTGGAGGGCCCGCGGCTCCGAGGCTCCATGGAATACCACGGTCTCTTCCGAATTCGATCCACCCGAACCCAGCCAGGCCGCTTTGAGACTGTCCAACCCGTCGCTGCCGGGCGCCGCGTCGGACAACGGAGTGACCACGCCGTCTCGAAGCCTGACGAGGGGCAACCCGCGGCGATGGCCGGCGGGCTCGCCGAACGCGATCTGACCGGCGGGCTCGCCGAACGCGATCTGACCGGCGGGCTCGCCGAACGCGATCCGCGCGGCTCGCGGCATCGACCCGCGTTCAGGGAGCGCGGCCACGAACGCGGTCCGAGCGGCCGCTCGCCTGGCGACCTCGGCCGCTTCGGCCGCCCCGGCGCCGCCGGCGACCGCCCCGAGCGCGGCGGCGGCAACGAGGTACTGAGCCGCTGCGATCGAGCGGGTGTCCACGACCTCGACCGGCCGGTCCGAAAGGATCGCCGCCATCGAGGCGACGTGGTGCATTCCCGTGAACTCCCTGGCCGGAGTCAGCACGAGAGCCTCGTCGAAAACGCCTTCCTCGATGCTGCCGAGATAGTCGGGGAGGGTCGGGGGCGAGGAAGTGACGGGCTCGCGCGCGGCAAGCGCACGGTAGATCTCATCTATTGCCTCCGGGGTTTCCTTCAAGTAACCATTTGGCAATATGATTCTGATCGGCACCACCCGGACATGCGAGGAATAGAAGAAGGCCGGTGGAAGGCAGGCGCTGGAGTCAGTCACGAGCACCACGGAGCCCACAGCCTCCGAAGCTAACGCCGCGCGCCAAGGACTTGCTCATGAGCCCGGAGGCCAGTTTCACCGTCTCGGTCCTCGCCGAGAAAACGGGCACACCGGTTCCGACCATTCACCACTACCGCCACCTCGGCCTCCTGCCCGATGCGACAGAGCTCGCCTCGAACCGTTTCCTCTACGACGAGCGGCACGTCGAGGCTCTCGTCGTGATCCGCCTGCTCCGCGAGAGACGGAGCCTTCCACTCGAGACCATCCGCGAAGCGCTGCCCGAACTGCTCTCGTTCAATCGCGAAGGAGCGTTCGACCCGGGCATGTGGGACGAGGTCATCGGCGGATACGTGGAGCGGTCCGGCCCGGCTGCCATCTCGGGCAGGCTCATCGCGGCCGCCAGGGAGGCCTTCGCCCAGCACGGCTACGCGGGTGTCAATGTCGCGGACATCTGCAGCGCTGCGGGCATAGCGAAGGGATCGTTCTACCGGTACTTCGACTCCAAAGAGGCGATCTTCCTGGCTGCGGCGCGTTCGACCGTCGAAGCCGTCGGTGAGCAGCTGGACGAGCTGCCAGCTCCGATGAGCGAGCCGCAGGCGATCGAGAAGCTGCAGCTCCTGCTCGGTCCACTCGCCCCGCTCCTGCTCGAGGTCGCGACCGGCGAGCTACGCCACCAGCCGAATCTCGTCGGCGTCGTCGGTGTGATCACCGCCGGCCTCGCGAGCCGCGTCGTGCCCCGGCTCCGGACTCGAGGCAATGCCGCCAGGCCCGCGGCGCGCAGAGTCGTCGACGCGGCTCTGGTCGGATTGCTCCGGCCGGCGCTCGGCCCGGCCAGCTCCTCCGGCTCCTCGTCCTCCTGATTTCTTCCTGAACGCCTGAGCTCCGCGCGCTCGCGCTGATTCTTGGAACCCGCAGGTCGTGTCGTAGTTTCGCCACGACGGCGACCGGTTCGTGGCCCAAAGCGACCGGTTCGTGGCACCCGTCGGCCAACTCTTGCCGAACCGAACCCTTGACGGGGGCGCCCACTCACGTATAACAAATGTGGACTGGTGGTCATCGGCACTACGCGAAGGAGTAGCCGATGGTGTCAATCGAGCAAAGACGCTCCCTCGGCGGAGGTCTCGACGCGCCCGACGCACTGGCCGCGAAGGCACGAAACGAGAACTTCCCTGTGGCCTCGCACCTCCTGCCGAGCAAGGTGCGGGCGAGGCTGATGGCGATCTACGGTTTTGCGCGCCTGGCCGACGATCTCGGCGACGAGGCGGAAGGCGATCGCTTGGCGCTTCTCGCCTGGCTCGAGGAGGAACTCGATCGCGCAGCCGTCGGCAACGCGACCCACCCGGTGCTCCAGCAGCTCTCCCCCGTGATCCGGGGACTCGACCTGAGGCTCGACCCGTTTCGCTGCCTGATCGAGGCCAACCGGGTGGACCAGCAGGTCAGCCGCTACGAGACGTTCGACGACCTGGTCGCCTACTGCATGTTGTCCGCGGCGCCGGTGGGCCGGCTCGTGCTGGCAGTGTTCGGCGCGTCAACGGCCGAGCGGATTGCTCTTTCGGACAGGGTCTGCATCGGCCTGCAGGTCGTCGAGCACCTCCAGGACGTCGGCGAGGACGCGAGGCAGGGCCGCGTCTACCTGCCGCTTGAGGACCTGGCGCGTTTCGGCTGCTCAGAACGCGAGTTGTCAGGAACGTTCTCGGGCGCGGCACTGCGGGGAGTCGTGGCCATGGAGGCAGCGCGGGCGCGAGGCCTGCTCGCCGCCGGAATGCCGCTTGCCGCGTCCCTTCCGGTCCGGCCCAGGCTGGCAATCGTCGGCTTCGTGGCAGGGGGGATGGCCGCGCTCGACTCCATCGACCGGGCCCGAAACGACGTCCTGAGCAGCCAGTGCCGGCCCCGCAAGGCTCGATTCGCTCGGCGTTCTCTCTCCGGTTACGTCGAGGCCAGCGTGAGGAGAGGCCGGCTGTGAACACCAAGGCCGCGTACGACTGGTGCGAGACCGTCACCCGGCGGGAGGCGAAGAACTTCGCCTACGGGATCAGGCTGCTCCACGAGCCTGAGCGCCGCGCGCTGTCGGCGGTCTACGCACTCGCCCGGCGCATCGACGACATCGGGGACGGGGATGAGGCGCCCGAGCAGAAGCTCGCCGGCCTCCAGTGCATCCGCAAGGACATCTCCCCGATCGATCCCGGCACCACCGACCCGGTGCTCGTGGCCGTCGCCGACGCGGCCCACCGGTATCGCCTCCCGATGGCCTGTTTCGACGAGATCATCGACGGCTGCGAGATGGACGTCATCGGGACCTGCTACGAGACGATCGACGATCTTGTCGGCTATTGCCGCAGGGTGGCGGGCTCGGTGGGCCGCCTGTCGCTCGCCGTGTTCGGGTCGGAGCGCCCCGACCAGGCAGTCCCGCTCGCGGATGCGCTCGGGGTGGCTCTCCAGCTCACGAACATCCTGCGGGACGTCGTCGAAGACCGCTCGCTCGGCCGCGTGTACCTGCCGAGGGAGGATGCCGAGGCGGTCGGCTGCGCGCCCGAACTCACGGGTCCGGCTTCGGATGTTGCCAGGCTCATCGCTCTCGAATGCGGTCGCGCGAACGGCTGGTTCGCCGAGGGGCTGCAGCTCCTGCCGCTGCTCGACGGCAGGAGCCGAGCCTGCGTCGCGGCGATGGCGGGGATCTACCGGCGCCTTCTGAAGCGGATCGAGGGTGATCCCATGGCGGTGACACGGGGACGCGTCGCGTTGCCGACCTGGGAGAAGGCGGTCGTCGCGGCTCGGAGCCTCGCCGGTGTGCGGCCATGACCTCGTCCCGTGTCGGCGTCGTCGGGGGTGGCCTGGCGGGGATCGCCGCCGCCCTCGCGGCTGCGGACGCCGGGGCGGACGTGGTGCTGTTCGAGCGGCGCTCTGCCCTCGGCGGGCTCACGACCTCGATCCGGCGCAACGGGCTCTCGTTCGACAACGGCCAGCACGTGTTCCTTCGCTGCTGCACCGCCTACCGAGGGTTCATCGACCGCATCGGCGCGACCGAGCACGTCTTCATGCAAGCGCGCCTCGACGTGCCGGTGCTCGCCCCGGACGGGTCGCGCGCCTCGATCAAGAGGACTGCCCTGCCCGCACCGCTTCATCTGCTCGGGTCGCTCGCGAGATACCGACACCTGTCCGTGCGCGAGCGGATGCTGCTCGCCCGGCCGGCTCTCGCGCTTCGCCGGCTCGACCCGGACGACGCCGGGCTCGACAACCTCTCCTTCGGTGACTGGCTCGCGGACCATGGGCAGACCGAGCGTGCCATTGATCGCCTGTGGAATCTGATCGCGCTGCCCACGCTCAACGTCCCGGCTGGCCAGGCGTCGCTCAAGCTGGCGACCAAGGTCTTCCGTGTCGGTCTTCTCGACCGATCCGACAGCGGCGACATCGGGTGGTCAAAGGTCCCACTCGCGGAGCTCCACGGTGCGAGCTCAGCCCGGGCGCTCCGAGCCGCTGGCGTGGAAGTCATGCTCGGTGCCCCGGTCGGCTCGATCGATCGGTCGCCCTCCGGCTCGTTCGCCCTCAGCACGGGTGGCACAAGCCTCGTCGTCGACGCCGTCGTCGTCGCTACGCCACCTCGAGTGTCGGCAGCGCTCGGGGCCTTCGCCGGCATCGACGAGGCGGAGCGCCTCGGATCCTCTCCCATCGTCAACGTGCACCTGGTCCTCGACCGACGGGTAACCGACCTGCCGCTCGCGGCCTGCATCGGTTCGCCGATCCAGTTTCTTTTCGACCGCACCATCTCCAGCGGGGTCGAGGCGGGCCAGTGTCTGGCCATCTCCCTCTCGGCCGCGGACAGCTATGTCGGTCGGGGGTCCACCGACCTCGTGAACCTGTTCCTCGAGGCGCTTCGCGAGCTGCTCCCCGCCGCGCGCGACGCCCGGCTGGTCGATTCGGTCGTCACCCGGGAGCGGTCGGCGACATTCCGGGCTGTCCCCGGCGTGGGGGCGCTCCGCCCTCCGACCAGGACCTCGGTACCGGGCCTGTTTCTCGCCGGTGCCTGGTGCGACACGGGCTGGCCGGCGACGATGGAAGGCGCGGTCCGGAGCGGCCATCAGGCGGCCTCGCAGGCCGTTGCGCACTTGTCCGGCACTTGCGTCGAGGACCCGAGGCAACTGGAAGGGGCGAGGACGTGACGGTTGTCTCCTCGCCGGCTCGGCGCGACCGCGCGCTCAACGCCCCGGAGTCCTTGACGCGCGCCAAGTCCTTGGTCGAGCCGGCATTGGACGCTATGGTGCTGCGCCTCTGCCCAGAGCTACGGCCTGCGGTGAGCCAGCACCTCGCCGGCGGAGGCAAGTACGTGCGTGCCGCGCTCGTACTGCTCTCGGCCGCGGCGGGAGGAGCTGACGAGAACGCCGGCCTCGTCGGCGCGGTCGCGATCGAGCTCGTGCACAATTTCTCGCTGGTCCACGACGACATCATCGACGGCGACCTCGAGCGGCGGCACCGCGCCACGCTGTGGGCCGAGCATGGCGTCGGTCATGCGATCATCGCCGGGGACGCTCTTGCGACGCTCGCGTTCCAGGTCCTTCTCGAGGAACCGACGTTCGAGAGGGTGACAGCTGCCGGCCGGCTCGCCGAGGCCACTCAGGCGATGATCTCCGGCCAGGCCGAGGACATGGCCTCTGAGCTGCGGAGATCGCTGTCCGTCGAGGAGTGCCTGCACATGGAGGCCGGCAAGACCGGAGCGCTGCTGTCCTGCTCGGCCGCGATCGGTGCCATCCTCGCCGGCGCTCCGGCCTTCACGATCGAGGCGCTGGCCGACTTCGGCCGCCACCTCGGCATCGCGTTCCAGGCCGTCGACGACGTGCTCGGCATCTGGGGCGAGCCAAGTGTCACGGGCAAACCGACAGGCAACGACCTGCGCCAGCACAAGAAGACGTTGCCGGTTGCGATCGTGCTGGCCCGCGGTGCCGGTCTGCCCGCAGGGCTCAGGTCCCTCCTCGAGCGTGACCTCACCGATGCCGATGTCACTGACGCGGCGCGGCTTCTCGAGCAATGCGGCGCACGCGAGGAGGCGATGGCGATTGGACAGGCACACCTTCGAGCGGCGCTCGCGTCGCTCGACCGGGCACCCCTCGAGCTCAGGCCCCGCTCGGAGCTCGAGGCGATCGCCAGGTATGTGACGGAACGCGACCGATGAGTGCCCTCGCGCATCAGCGACTGGTCGACACGGACGCAGTCACGGGGTCGGGCCCGCGTTCGGCGCACGCGAGCGACGACGCCCGAAGCTGCCTCGAGAGGGCCATCGACGCCCTCGTCGCACTTCAAGACCCGCAAGGTTGGTGGAAGGGCGAGCTCGAAACGAACGTCACGATTGACGCCGAAGACCTCCTGCTCCGTGAGTTCCTCGGTATCCGCACGGCCGCGCAAACCGAGCCCGCGGCCCGCTGGATCAGGTCGCGTCAGCGCGAGGACGGGACGTGGGCGAATTTTCACGGAGGCCCGCCCGACCTCTCGACCACCGTCGAGGCCTACGTCGCGCTCCGCCTTGCCGGCGACCCGGTCGACGCCGCCCACCTGCAGAGCGCCGCGAGCTTCATCCGAGCTTCCGGCGGTGTCGAGCGGACCCGAGTCTTCACGCGGATCTGGTTGGCGTTGTTCGACTTGTGGTCGTGGTCGGAGTTGCCCGTGCTGCCGCCGGAGCTGATCTTCCTGCCGCGCGCCGTTCCGCTGAACGTGTACGACTTCGCCTGCTGGGCACGCCAAACGGTGGTCGCGTTGACCATCGTCGGCGCGCACCGCCCGGCTCACCAGCTGGGATTCGATATCGACGAGCTTCGAAGCGGCCTCCCGGCGCCCGACCGTGCGCCGCTCAGGACCTGGGCGGGCCGGTTCCAGATGCTCGACCGCATGTTGCACGTCTACGAGCGCAGGCCGGTGAGGTTCCTCCGGCGGGCCGCTCTCAGGCGCGCGGAACGTTGGATCCTGCAAAGGCAGGAGGCGGACGGCTCTTGGGGTGGTATCCAGCCACCCTGGGTGTACTCGTTGATGGCCCTGCGACTGGAGGGCTACGCGCTCGACCATCCTGCGATGAGAGCGGGGCTCGACGGGCTCGACGGTTTCACGATCGAAGACCACGCCGGCCGCAGGATCGAAGCCTGCCAGTCCCCGGTCTGGGACACCGCTCTCGCCGTCACGGCTCTTGCCGACGGCGGGGTCGCGCCCAACGATCCGGTGCTACGGTCGGCGGCCCGCTACCTGCTCGCCGAGGAGATCACCGTGCGAGGCGACTGGTCCGTCCGGCGTCCTAGCCTCCAGCCGGGCGGATGGGCCTTCGAGTTCGCCAACGACAACTATCCCGACATCGACGACACAGCCGAGGTCGTGCTCGCGCTCGGCCGCGTCGAGGAGCCTACGCGTGGGGCCGCCGATCGAGCGGTCGCCTGGATCGAGGGGATGCAGTGCAGCGACGGTGGCTGGGGGGCCTTCGACGTCGACAACACGCGGACGTTGTGCCGGGAGCTTCCGTTCTGTGACTTCGGCGAGCTGATCGATCCTCCGAGCGCGGATGTGACCGCTCACGTCGTCGAGATGCTGGCCGTGCTCGGCGGGTCGCGGGACGCGGTCGATCGCGGTGTCGAGTGGCTTCTCCGCTCCCAGGAGGAGGACGGGTCGTGGTTCGGGCGCTGGGGTGCCAATCATGTTTACGGCACCGGGGCCGTTGTCCCGGGGCTCGTAGCGGCCGGGCTGGGGAGGGATCATGGGGCGATTCGTCGGGCCGTCGCTTGGCTCGAGCGCCATCAGAACGCCGACGGTGGCTGGGGCGAGGACCTCCGTTCGTATCGGGACCGCTCGTATTGCGGCCATGGGCACTCCACGGCGTCCCAGACGGCTTGGGCCTTGCTGGCGCTGCTCGCCGCCGGCGAGCGCTCCGCCGCGACCGAACGAGGGGTGGCGTTCCTCGTCGCGACGCAAAACGAAGCCGGTTCATGGGAGGAACCGTGGTTCACCGGGACCGGCTTCCCGGGTGACTTCTACATCAACTACCACCTCTATCGGCTTGTGTTCCCGGTCATGGCACTGGGGCGCTACGTGAAGGGGGACTCCGACGGCTGAGCTCAACGTCCTGACGGCTCTTCGCGTCGAAGCCTTCGCTGTCGGCGGCGCCGACGTCATCATCGGCATGGGGCGGGATCGTGCACGGCGAGCCGGCGCCGAGCTCGCCGCGAGACTCGACGCAAGGACCCCGGTCGCGCTCGTCGGTGTGGCGGGCGGACTCGCGCCCGACCTGCACGTGGGGGACCTCGTCGTCGCGAGTGAACTGCGGAGCACCGAATCGGAGCGCTCGCACATGCTCCCCGTGTCGCCGCTTCTCGCGGGGGAGCTCCGGCGGGCCGGTCTCGGGGTTCGCACGGGCCCGCTCGTGTCGTCGCCGCGTTACGTGCGAGCCCGGGAGCGCGCTGCACTCGCCGCCTCGGGCGCTCTCGCCGTTGACATGGAATCGGCCTGGGTCATGGGCTGTCTGCCCCACAACCCCCTGGCCGTCATCCGGTCGATCTCCGACACGAGCGAGCGCGGGCCCGTGCTCGGTGGTGCCCGAGCACTCGGGTCCCTGCTGGCGGTTCGCGGGCCGCTCCAACGCTGGGCGCGCGCCTGCGGGGAGCACGAGGTAATCCTCGCTGCTCCCCGGTCCTTCTGTGCGGGGGTGGAGCGTGCGATCGAGACCGTCGAGCGTGCGCTCGAGCGTCACGGAGCCCCGGTGTACGTTCGCCGTCAAATCGTCCACAACCTGCACGTCGTGCACGACCTCGAGTCCAAGGGCGCCGTGTTCGTCGAGGAGATCGACGAAGTGCCCCTGCACGCGGTCTTGGTGCTGGCCGCGCACGGAGTGTCTCCGGTCGTTCGGCGGCAGGCCGCCGAACGGAGCGATCTCAAGGTCATCGACGCGACCTGCCCACTTGTAGCCAAGGTGCACAGCGAGGCACGCCGGTACGCGGGCCAGGACTTCAGCCTGGTCCTCATCGGCCACGCCGACCATGAGGAGATCATCGGGACGCTCGGCGAAGCGCCGGATCGCTTCCACCTCGTGGAGGACGCTGCCGACGTCCGGCGGCTCGACCTCGAGCCGGGCCGCCCCGTCGCGTACCTCACCCAGACGACGCTCGCCACTGACGAGACTGCCGAGATCATTGCGGCTCTGCGAGGCCGGTTCCCGCAAATCGTGGCACCGCCCGCCGACGACATCTGCTACGCGACCCAGAACCGCCAAGATGCCGTGCGCTCGATCGCTCACCGGTGCGATCTCCTGCTCGTGGTGGGCTCCGCGAACTCGTCGAACACCGCTCGCCTCGTCGAGGTCGCCCGTCGAGAAGGCTGCCGGACCGAGCTCATCGAAGACGCCTCACAGCTGGAGCTGGGTTGGCTCGCCGGGGCAAGAACCATCGGCCTCACCGCCGGCGCCTCGGCACCCGACTTCCTCGTCCGGGAGGTGCTCGACACTCTCGGACTGCTCGGGCCGGTTCGCCTGAGTGAGGAGAGGACTACAGAAGAAACTGTCCGTTTCGCTCTACCGACTCAGGTGCGCTGATGCCAATCCCTCTCCGCCAGAACGCTCGCATCGGTGCCCATCTCGTTCGGCACCGCCTGAAGAAGACCAAGTATTACCCCTTCATCGTCGAGATCGAGCCGTTGTTCGCGTGCAACCTTTCGTGCCCCGGGTGCGGCAAGATCCAGCACCCAACGGAGGTCTTGCGCCAGCGCCTGTCCGTCGAGGACGTGCTCAACGCGGTCGAGGAGAGCGGAACACCGATGGTGTCGATCGCCGGCGGCGAGCCGCTGCTCCACCCCGATATCGGCCGCATGGTCGAAGAGCTCGTGCGCCGCAAGATCTACGTCTACCTGTGCACGAACGCGATCCTGCTCCGGCGGCGGCTCGACCGCTTCTCACCGTCCCACTACTTCTCGTGGGTCATCCACATGGACGGCACGCGGGAGCGTCACGATGCCGCGGTCGACCGGGCCGGCGTCTTCGACGAGGCCGTGACCGCGATTCGCGAAGCAAAGTCGCGTGGGTTTCGTGTGACCACCAATTCGACCTTCTTCAACACCGACTCGCCGAAGACGGTCCGCGACGTCCTCGATTTTCTCAACGACGACCTCGAGGTCGACGCGATGATGATCTCACCCGCCTACGCCTACGAGAAGGCGCCCGATCAAGAGCACTTCCTCGGGACCGACCAGACCCGCCAATTGTTCAAGGAAGCCTTCGCCGACAAGCGAAGGAAGAAGTGGCGGCTCAACCACTCGCCGCTGTTCCTCGACTTCCTCGAGGGCAAGGTGGACTTCCAATGCACGGCTTGGGGTATCCCGAGCTACTCGGTCTTCGGCTGGCAGAGACCCTGCTACCTCATGGCCGACGGCTACGCGAGCAGCTACCACGAGCTCGTGGAGACGACCGACTGGGGCGCCTACGGGCGGGGCCGTGATCCGAGGTGCGCCAACTGCATGGCCCACTGCGGGTACGAGCCGTCGGCCGTCATCGCCAGCATGGACTCGCTCCGCCAATCGCTTCGTGCTCTCTTGAGCACGCGCTGATCAACGTGAGCGTCGTCGAGGTTCCCGCGGAGGCCGCACTCGCACTGGCGGTCACACCGACGCGACTTCGCTCGATGGGCACGGCGGAGCTTGGCTCGCTGGCCGCGGAGATCAGGCAGTTTCTCGTCTCGAGTGTCGCAGCGACGGGGGGTCATCTCGGATCGAACCTCGGTGTCGTCGAGCTCACGATCGCGCTGCACCGTGTCTTTTCCTCACCCGACGACGCGATCGTGTGGGACACCGGCCACCAGGCCTACGTGCACAAGCTCGTGACTGGCCGCCAGGACGGCTTCGCCGGCCTGCGCCAGCGTGGCGGTCTGTCCGGCTACCCGAACCGCGCCGAGTCCGAGCACGACCTTGTCGAGAACAGTCACGCTTCGACCGCGCTGTCGTACGCCTACGGGCTCGCCAAAGCCCGACAACTTCGCCGTGACCCGCGACACGTCGTCGCCGTTGTCGGCGACGGCGCGCTGACCGGCGGCGTCGCCTACGAGGCGCTCAACAACATCGGCATCTCGGGTGCGAACGTCGTGGTCGTGCTCAACGACAACGGGCGCTCGTACGCTCCGACCGTGTCGAGGCTCTCGTCCGCGGGCTTCGCCCCCGCGGGCTTCGCCCCCGAAACGTCCCGGTCCCCGGCCAAGGACTTCTTCGAGGCCCTCGGGCTCTCCTATCTCGAGCCTGTGGACGGCCACGACCTCGATGCGCTCGAGAGGGCACTGCACCGAGCAGCGGATCGATCTGGACCGGTCGTGCTCCATGTGCACACGACCAAGGGCCGTGGCTACGGACCCGCAGAGCGTGATCAGGAGAAGTGCCTTCACGATATCGGCCCCTTCGATCCGGAGACGGGGGTCGCGCTCGCCTCGCTCGCCGCGGCGGGCAGCCGGCTGAGCTACACCGAGGCGTTCGGCTCGGCGCTCGTCCGCGAGGCTTCGGCACATCCTGAGCTCGTCGCGATAACCGCCGCCATGCCGGGCCCGACGGGACTGATCGGATTTCGTGACCGGTACCCGGAGCGTTTCTTCGACGTCGGCATCGCAGAGCAGCATGCGGTGAACGCGGCCGCCGGCATGGCCATGGGCGGCCTACGACCCGTCGTGGCCATCTACTCGACATTCCTCAATCGGGCCTGGGATCAGGTCTACTACGACGTAGGCCTGCACCGCCTCCCGGTGATCTTCTGCCTGGACCGCGCCGGAATCACGGGCGACGACGGGCCCAGCCACCACGGCGTGCTCGACCTCATGTTGCTCACCAAGGTTCCGGGCATGACGGTCTTCGCGCCTTCCTCATACGAGGAGGTGGGCAACATGCTCCACCATGCGTTGACGATCACGTCCGGCCCGGTGGCCATCAGGTGGCCAAAGAGCGACGCTTGCTCAGCGGCGACGGTGGGCAGCGGCTTGCGCGCTCGCAGGGTCCGTGCTGGGTCTCAGGTGTGCCTCCTCGGTGTCGGCAAGCTCGTCTCCGCGTGCGAGGACGCCGCTCGCATCCTCGCCGGCCAGGGCATCGACGCCACTGTGTGGGACGTACGCGTCGTCTCCCCGCTGGATCCGGCCATGGTCGACGACGCTTTGGCGCACCGGCTCGTTGTCTCCATCGAGGACGGGGTCGTCGACGGCGGGGTTGGGTCCCTCGTCGAATCCGCCCTCCGTCGTGGGGTTCTCGCCGGCACCGGCTCGGTCGCCGGCCTGACCGGCGCCCGCCCGGCGGGGCTCGACCCGGCGGGGTCGGGCCCGACCGTCGTGAACTGCGGTGTTCCTACCGCTTACCTTCCCCACGGCCGGGCAGCTGACATCCTGGCCCGTCTAGGACTTGACGGCCCCGGGATCAGCCGGACGGTTCTCGATCACGTTTGAACCCAGTGGATGAAGTTCGTACTCCGCTGTAGGGTGCGCTTGCGTGCTGCCGCGGCTATGGGTCGGTTGGACGGGCACGTGAGGGCCGGAGCCTGCCGGCATGGGTGAGAGGGTTGGGGGGAAACATGAGATTCAAAGCTTCGGTGCGGAAGCTGTCGTGCCTGGTCGCGCTCGGCGGTCTGGCGTGCAGCCTGATCATGGTGAGTCCCGCGGTGGCGGCGTCGGCTTCGACTCGTACCGCGAGCACCACCACGTGTTCGGGCTCGCTCACGGCACCTGGCGTGTTGAAAGGCACCTACCACGGGAATGTGACCGTTTCGGGCATCTGCTTCGTCAACTCGGGGCCGGCCATCGTCAAGGGCAATTTGACCGTGGCAGCCGGAGGGGGCCTTGACGCGACCTTCGCCCTCAACGACGGGCGGAAGAGCGGCCACTCCTACCTGAAAGTGACGGGCAACGTCTACGTGAAAAAGGGCGCCGTCCTGATCATGGGTTGCGATCCGGGTTTCTCTCCGTGCTCCGACGATCCCAATCCGAAGAGCCCATCGCTCTCCAGCTGGGACTGGATCGATGGCAACCTGACAGCGATTGACGCCCTCGGCGTGATCCTGCACAACAACTTCATCGGCGGGAACGTGATCGAGCAGGCCGGTGGTGGCGGCGTCACCTGCACGCCCGAAGGGATCTTCGCGGCCTTCAAATCGCCGGTCTTCAGCGACTATGAGAACGTCGTCATCGGCGGCAGCATGAGCATCAGCGATATCACTTCCTGCTGGTACGGGACCATCCGCGACTTTGTGCGCGGCAATCTCACCCTTACCAACAACAAGATGGCCGATCCCGACGCGCTCGAGGTCGTCAATAATTTCATCAACGGGTCCTTCTCGTGCTTGAAGAACAGCCCGGCGATCCTGTACGGGGACTCTGGCGGATCCCCGGACGTCGTCGGCGGCACCGCGAGCGGCCAGTGCAGCTTCACAAGCTTCGAACCGAACCCGCCACCGAATGGCCCGCTGGACCCGATTTCGGTCCCCGAGACGGCCTAGGCACGACGCGGCAGCCGCTCCTCCTCTCGTAGTGCTCGCGCAGCCGTGAGCGCTACGAGGGGTGGGCCCGGAGTCGCCGGGCGTGCGCCTCCCAGATACCGGCAGCGGCTAGGAGCTGCGCGTCCCCAAAACGAGTCGCCATCAGCTGGATGCCCACCGGCAGCCCGGACTCCGTGAGGTCCCACGGGACTGCCGTGACGGGCTGGCCCGTCAAGTTGGCGATGGCGTCCATGCCCCACCAGCGGTCCGGGGACTCCTGGTCGCCTCCGGGATCGGAGGGGTCGGGCTGGCCGACCAGGAAGGGGAGGACCTGCTGTCCCGGAGAAACGATGAAGTCGAAATCCTCCAGGAACACCGCCCACTGACGGCAGAGCTCCTTCCGACGATCCTGAGCGTCGAGGTACTCGCGCGATGAGATGGTCTCACCCCGGCGAACCGTGCGGACGGTCTCGGGGTCGATGAGATCCTCACGATCTAGCAGCGGTCCCTCCGACGCGTAGCCCTCGGCGTGCGCGATCGTCATCCACAGAGGCACCGGGTCCTCCGTGGTCGGGTGGGCCTCTATGAGCTCGCAGCCGAGCTCCGCGAACGTGGCTACGGCGTCCTCGAAGGCGCGGGCGACCTCGGGCTCGACAAGCGCGAAGCCGAAGTCCTTGCTCACGGCGACTCGGAGCCCCTGCAGGTCCCGCCGGTCGCCGGTCGCGGCGTCGTGTCTCACGAGAGGGACGGGGACGACGGCCGGATCGGCCGGGTGGGTTCCTGCCATCACCTCGAGCATCGCCGCGACGTCGGCAACGGTCCTCCCCATCGGTCCGTGTACCGACAGTGTCGGCCAGCCGCGGAAGCCGGGTTGTGTCGGCACGAGGCCGTGCGACGGTTTGTGGCCGACGATCCCGCAGAAAGCGGCCGGAATACGGATGGATCCGCCTCCGTCCGTGCCGATGGCGAGGGCGGCCATGCCTGTGGCGACGGCGACGCCAGAGCCGCCGCTCGAGCCACCGGGTGTCCGGTTGCGGTCCCACGGGTTGCGGGTGAGCCCCCACAGCGGTGAATCAGTGTCACCCCGGTAGCAGAACTCCGGATTGTTCGTCTTGCCGACGACGACTGCCCCGGCTGCGACGAGCCGGCTCACGGCGACGCAGTCGGCATCCGGTACGAATTCGGCAAGTGCGCGCGAGCCGTTGGTGGCTGGTGCTCCCGCCAGCCAGACGTGATCCTTGACGGCGAGTGGGACGCCGGCAAGCGGGAGATCCTCGCCCGAGGCCAACCGCGTGTCCACGTCGTCGGCCTGAGCGAGCGCCCGATCGGCGAGCACGACGGTGTACGCGTTGAGGCCCTCGTCGACCTCCGCGATCCTGGCGAGCGTGGCCTCCGCGACGGCTCGAGCTGAGTTTGCGCCGGTACGCACGGAATCGGCGACCGCGAGGGCCGGCATGAAGGCGTCGATCTGCTGTTCCAACGTTTCCCCCTGGCAAATGGTGCGTGACGGACCTGACGGGGTTTCCGGCCCCGTGCTCCGCTCAGCATACGGGTCAGGTCCCGCTGTGACCCCGGCTCCTGACCCAGCCTCTCAGCTGCGAGATCAGTTGCTGAGGCTTGCTCTCGCTGCCTAACGTCTCTGTGCAGGTGAGGAGGGGTTCCATGGCAGTGGCTAGTCGCGTCGACCGCCGCGCACAAGTCTGGGCCTGGGGAGTCGTCGCCGGCATTGTGGTCTATATCGGCGTCGACGTTCTCTTGAAGTTCTTGCGACCCGAGTACTCCTTGGTGCACAACGCGGAGAGCGACTACGGGAGGGGGCCCTACTTCTGGGTCATGGACTTGAACTTTCTCTTGCGTTGCGCCTTCTCGGTGGCGCTGACCGGCGCCATCGGTCTGTCCACCCAGATGGATGCCCGCTGGCGTCGTGGTCGCGAGCTGCTCCTTGTCTGGGCGATCGGTTCCGGGCTTCTGGCTTTCTTCGCCGACGACGTTGAAGGCACTCCACAGCGCGGCAGCGGTGCGGTGCATTTGGTGCTTGCACTCATCGCTTTCACCGCCGTGACGATCGGGACCGTGCTCGCCTCGCTCCATTTCCGCGAGGATCTACAGTGGCGGTCGATCAGCACCACGCTGCTCGTGATCTCGTGCGTCGGAGTCCTCGCCCTTCTGCTCCTGGGGCACTCCGCTGGGAAGGTGCACTCCGACGGTGGTCTCTTCGAAAGGATCTTCCTCGGAGTGGAGTTGCTTTGGATGGCTGTTGCTGCGATTTGGATCGTTCGGTCGAAGGCCGGGCCCTCTGGGGCTGTACTCAGCACCTAGCGCACGACAGCGACCGCGAGCTCGAGACGGGCCGCTGGCTACCGACCGACATTGAATTCCTTACTCCCACTTGCCTCCCGAAAAGATAGCGGCCGCTATGTTTCTCGGAGGGAAGTGAAACACGAATTCGATGTTTCCCCCGGAGCTGGCCCGTTATCGCCGGAGCTGGCCCGTCATCGCCGGAGCCGGCCCGTCATCCCCGGAGCTGGGCCGTCATCTCCCGGAGGCCAGTCGTGGCGCCATCCCAAGTTCCTCTGCTGATCAGTTCTTCGATCGCGGCGGCGGCCGCAGGTCGGGCGACGAGGTATCCCTGGGCTTCGTCACAAGCCAGGAGGCGAACCGTCTGCAACTGTTCCTCGGTCTCGACGCCCTCTACGACGGTGCGAAGCCCGACGGCGTGAGCAAGTTGATTCATGAGGTCGACGAGCACGACGGTGTTGCTGTCTCTGCCCAGCTCACTGGTGAAAGTGCGATCGATCTTCAGCGTGTCGACCGGCAGCCGGCGGAGGTACTCGAACGACGAGTATCCGGTGCCGAAGTCGTCGATGGCGATCTCGACACCCAGGGTCTTCAGCTCGTGGAGGCGCTCGATCGCCTTTTCGGCGTCGAGCATCATGATGGTTTCGGTCACCTCGAGCGTCAGTTGGTCGGGCGACATCCCGTGCCGATTGAGCGCGCCCTTCACGGTGGCCACGAGGTCTGGCTCGCGCAACTGCCGTGCGGACAAGTTGACCGAGATGTTTTGGCAGTCGATGCCTCGCACTCTCCAGAGCGAGAATTGCTCACACGCTTGTTCGAGGATGGCTGCGCCAATGGCTGCTATGGCGCCCGTCTCCTCGGCACTCTTGATGAACGCGTCAGGGTAGAGGAGGCCGCGCTTCGGGTGCTGCCAGCGCACGAGAGTCTCCAGCCCCGTGATCTTCCCCGTGCGAATTTCCACGATGGGCTGATAGTGCAGCTCGAGCTGCTCCGGTCGCTCCGCGAGAATGGCGAGGTCGGCCTTGAGAGCGATGCGGCTGAAGACGTCCGTCAGCATCTGGGAATCGAAGACTTCGAATCGGTCCTTTCCGGCGGCCTTGGCTTCGTACAGCGCCACATCCGCCGCCCGCAAGAGCTGTTCGGTCGCGTCGCAGGTCTCAGAAGCCAGGGCTATCCCCACGCTGATGGTGATGAGGACTTGATGGCCGGCGACCATGAGCGGAGGTCGGACGGCCTCGGTGATCCGGGTTGCGGTTTCGAGCGCAGAATCGGGTTGAGCCAGATCCTCGAGGAGCACGCCGAATTCGTCGCCGCCGAGCCTTGCGATCGTGTCGGCCCTGCGCGTGCAGGACGTCAGCCTTTCCGCGACCGCTCGGAGAACCTCGTCACCTGCGAGATGGCCAAGCGTGTCGTTCACGGCCTTGAAATCGTCGAGGTCACAGACCATAAGGGCGACGACGCCCGCATCGCGCTGCTGCCTGAGCAGCGCGTGGTCCACCCGGTCGGCGAACAGGATCCGGTTCGCGAGTCCGGTGAGCGGGTCGTGAGATGCCTGGTGGGCGAGCTCGGACTCCCGGGCTCGAAGCTCACCGACCGTCGACTGGAGCCGTCGGGCCAAGCGTGAATTCTCCGCGACCGTGAGGAGCTGGCGTACGAGCACGAGCGACACCGTGATGGCCCCAGTCACCACGAGAAGGCTGTCGAATCGGCCTCCCGTTGTCGCCTTCACGACGGTGACCACGACCGCGAGGCCGAGCGGCACGTAGGGGAGCATCGTCTGTCCGGTGGACACCTCCCTGCCACGGCTCTCGCTCGGTATCGCCGACGGCGGCACCAGCGTCGCCAGGAAGATCAGCAAGTAGCCGACGATGTAACCCGTGTCGAAAATGTTTCCGTTGCCGTAGCTGTTCGTGTACGTGAAGTACGTGTACGCGCTGTCGGCGATCGCGAACGCGAGCAGCCCGAGCCCCATCAGGCCGAGCTCGCGACCCCGCGAACGTGCCACCCGCGAGAGCGCGGAGAGCGCAGCGGTGCAGAGCACGATGTCGGTGGCCGGATAACCGATGTCCACCGCCCGGGAGAGGGTGCTTCCGCCGCCGACGCCGTAGACCACGCCGAGCGCCGTCGACCAGCTGATGAAAAGCAGGGATCCGGCAATGATGAGACCGTCGCAAATGCTTCGGAACGCCGTTCTGAGCTGTCCCGGGTTCGCGGAAAGCAGCGCGATGCCGACGACGGCGAGCGGAACCGCACCCAGGTAGAAGACGTCGGCGAGCGAGGGTGACGGCACCGTCTCGGCCCTGACCACCGCGTACCAGCCCCAGATGGCCTCACCGAGGGTCCAGGAGGCCGCCGCTGCCGTCATCCAGGTCCACCCCGAGCGACCCCGGCCCGCGCTCGCCCGGGCTTTGAAGAACGCACCCACGGTCAGCACCGAGGCAACGAGAAACGTCCCGATGTCGTCGACCCAGGTCGTCGCGGTCGGGCCAGCCGCGCCGAAGAACATCCAAAGCCCGAAAAAGACCGTGAAGACCAGGCTCGCGACCCAAGCGACCCGCCACTTTGTGCGCGAACGTATGCGCGGCGTCACCACCTCCTATTCATCGACGTCGGTCGCTTCGTCCTTGAGTACCTGGGCACCAAGTTCAAGGTCCCAGAAGCTCCTGCATCTCCCCATCCGCCAACGACGAGAGTGATCGTCCTTCGGGCCGGCTCGGGGCTCATGACCGCAGGCTGATTCACCCGGACGGAGGCGCAACGGTGTAGCCGCTCGCCTAGTCTTCTTCACGGTCCAGCCGAGCGTTCGCCCGCCACCGAGGCCCCTTCAGAGAGACGAGGAACACGATGACCCAGACCGTTGCCACCGCCGAGGAAGGGGCTCGCGTCTATGCCGCGGACCGTGCCCATGTCTTCCACTCGTGGTCCGCCCAGGCGCTCATCAAGCCGATGGTCATCGCGGGCGCGGAGGGCTCGTACGTCTGGGACTACGACGGCAAGCGCTATCTGGACTTCTCGTGCCAGCTCGTCAACACGAACATCGGTCACCAGCACCCGAAGGTGATCGCAGCGATCAAGGCGCAGGCAGATCGCCTCTGCACTGTTGCTCCTCAGCACGCCAATGATGTTCGTAGCGAGGCTGCCCGGTTGATCTGCGAGCTCGCGCCCGGCGATCTGGACAAGGTCTTCTTCACGAACGCCGGCGCTGAGGCCATCGAGCACGCGACCCGCATGGCCAGGCTTCACACCGGCCGGATCAAACTGCTGTCCACGTACCGTTCGTACCACGGAGGCACGATGACGGCTGTCAACCTGACAGGCGATCCGAGGCGCTGGGCGAACGACTACGGGAGCGCGGGGACCGTGCACTTCTTCGGCCCGTTTCTTTACCGGTCGGTGTTCCACTCCTCGACCGAGGAGGAGGAGTCGGCCAGGGCGCTCGAGCACCTGGAGCAGGTCGTCGCGTTCGAAGGGCCTTCGACGATTGCTGCGATCGTTCTCGAGACCATCCCCGGAACCGCTGGCATCATGCCCCCTCCTCTCGGCTACCTCGCCGGAGTGCGGGAGATCTGCGATCGCCACGGGATCATCTTCATCGCGGACGAGGTGATGGCAGGGTTCGGGAGGACAGGGAAGTGGTTCGCTTTCGAGCACTACGGCGTCGTCCCCGACCTCGTCACGTTCGCGAAAGGCGTGAACTCCGGCTACGTGCCGCTTGGCGGGGTCATCATCTCGGACCGTATCGCCGCGACGTTCGCGGAACGTGTCTATCCCGGTGGCCTCACGTACTCGGGCCACCCCCTCGCGTGTGCAGCCGCCGTGGCGACGATCAATGCCATGAAGGAGGAGGGGATCGTCGAGAACGCCGCGCGAATCGGCGAGACCGTACTCGGACCTGGGCTTCGTGAGCTCGCGAGCAGGCACGCGTCGGTCGGTGAGGTGCGCGGACTCGGAGTTTTCTGGGCGCTCGATCTCGTGAAGGACAAGGCAACACGCGAGCCGATCGCGCCGTACGGTGCAACGAGCGCCGCCATGGACGACCTCGTTCGAGCCTGCAAACAGCGCGGCCTTCTGCCGTTCACCAACTTCAACCGGCTGCACGCGGTGCCGCCCTGCACGATCTCGGAGGCCGAGGCCAAGGAGGGCCTGGCCATCCTGGACGAGGCCTTCACGGTCGTCGACCGCTACTACGAGGGGTAGCCC
>Ga0209415_10005302_pt1 | contig 23226 bp, 33 predicted proteins | sample PeaSoiSIISIP2007_FD_187696 | JGI IMG/M metagenome (GOLD analysis project Ga0209415, IMG submission 187696) | Peat soil microbial communities from Weissenstadt, Germany - SII-SIP-2007 (SPAdes) (version 2) | ecosystem: Environmental > Terrestrial > Soil > Wetlands > Peat | place: Germany... | reverse complement strand
CCCGCCGTAGCCGACCGGCTCGCCCGCGGCGAGGGCCGCCAGGCGCAACGGCCGGGCCTTGAGCGTCATCGCGGGGCGGAGACCCGCGGCCACCGTCGCGGCGCGCGGAGCGACCGGGAAGTGGTCGGGCGTCATGCCGTACAGGACGAGCCCCGGCCGCACCAGGTCGCTGTCGCCGGCGACGTCCGCAAGGAGGCCCCCCGACGCCGCCCAGGCGCGGGGCGGGACCGCCACGCCGTGCGCCCGGACGGACTCGACGCCCAGCGCGAACCGTTCGCGCTGCTTGGCCGTGGCGACGGGGTCGTGCGAGCTCGCCAGGTGGGTCCACAGCCCGGCCAGGTCGACGCCCGGCGCGTCATGGATGCGACGTGCCGCCTCCCCGGTCGCGGCCGGCTGGAAGCCTCCCCGCACGAGCCCCGTCTCGACCTCCAGGTGGAGGCGCAGCGGCTCCGCCGGCCGGTCGCCGGTGCGGCGCCGTCCGCTGGCCGACGCCGCCGCCGCAAGGAGGGCCGGCAGGCCGGCCGGGTCCGCGGCCACGAGCTCCACGCCCTGGGCCATCGCCTCGCCGACCGCGTCGAGGGGGACCTCGAAGATGACCAGGATCGGCCGGTCCAGGCCGATCCTCCGCAGGTGCAGCGCCTCATCGACGGTCGCCACGCACAGCAGGTCGGCGCCGGCACCGGCGAAGGTACGGGCCGTGCCTTCGAGCCCGTGGCCGTAGGCGTCGGCCTTCAGGACCGCCCCCAGGCGTGCGCCGGGGGGGGCCAGGGTACGCACGAGGCGCAGGTTCGAGGCCAGCGCGTCGACGTCGATCTCGAGCCAGGTCATGCGGCGCAGGGGCGGCAGGCCGGCCGCCGCCAGGCGCGCCTCGATGGACGCGCTCGCGCCGTCGCCCGTCATGGGTGGGGCCGCCATGGGCCGTTCAGGCGGACGGCGGATCGGCCGGGCCGAAGCCCAGGCGCCGGGCGCTGGATCGCCGTTCGGCGATCGCCGCCAGGCGGCGCCGGGCCCGGGCGACCTCGTCGGGCAGGTCGTCGGCCAGGAGGCCGGCATCGCCGAGGCGCTCGCGGATGACGTTGCCGGCCACGCCGTGCAGGTAGACGCCGCAGCAGGCCGCCTCGAACGGTGCGCTCCCCTGGGCGAGGAGCGCGCCGATGAGGCCCGCCAGCACGTCACCGGTCCCGCCGCTGGCGAGGGCCGGGTTCTCGAACGGCGCCCGGGCCACGCGGCCGTCGGGCGCCGCGATCACGGTACGCGCCCCCTTCAGGACGACGACCTGACCCCATCGGCCGGCTGCTTCGCGGGCGACCCGCGCACGGGCGGCGTCGTCGGCCACGAGGTCGACCCCGTCCACGCCGGGCAGCGCCGCCGCGCCACCCTGAAGGCGGGCGAACTCCCCCAGGTGGGGCGTCAGGACGCACTGGCGCCCGAGGGCGCTCGGCCAGTCGCCGAGCGAGGCCAGCGAGTTCAGGGCCTCGGCGTCCACCAGCGCCGGCGAGCCGCTGGCCAGCAGTCCGACGACGAGATCGACCGTCGCCAGGCCCGGCCGCAGGCCGGGGCCCACGACCAGCGCATCGTGCTCGGCGTCGAGCAGCCGCTCGACGGCGGCTTCCGCGTCGACCTCCCCGCCCACCTCGGTCTCCGGCAGGCCCAGGGTCATGACCTCCAGCAGGCGCCCCGCTGCAACGGCCTGGATGGAGCTGGGCAGGGCCAGCGTCACCAGCCCGGCCCCCCCGCGGCCGGCCGCGTGAGCGGCGAGCAGCCCCGCGCCCAGGTGATCGAGCGAGCCGGCGACCACGAGGAGCTTGCCGAACGTGCCCTTGTGCGCCCGCGGCGGGCGGGCGGGCAGCCAACTCGCCACGGTCGCGTCGTCGAGCGCGAGCACGTCCGGCGCGTCAGCCACGGTCGTCAACCTCGGGCGGGGCCGACCGCAGGGTGGCGAGACGGGCCGTGAGGCGGCGCTCACGCTCGTCGAGCCGGGCTTCCAGGTCGGGCGGGAAGACGTAGGCGCCACCGGCCTGCCGGACGCCGTAGGCGATGGCGATGGCGTACGACCGCTCGTGGCTGATCGAGACGGCCACGCGGCCGAGCTGCAGCTGCTCGGCGCGGCGACGGGCCCGGCCGGTCAGGCGCACGGCGGGCTGACCGGTCGGCAGGCGCACGATCTCGATCTCCCGCCAGCCTACCCCGCGGACCCCCAGACCCAGGACCTTGCTGACCGCCTCCTTGGCCGCCCAGCGCCCGGCGAAGGTCTCCGGCCGGTCACGCACGTAGGCCGCCTCGGCCGGCGTGAGGACCCGACCGGCGAAGCGTGGCCCGAACCGCGCCAGGGCCCGGCGGATGCGTTCGACGTCGATGATGTCGATGCCCAGCTCCGTCGTGCCCTCCGGGGCGGCCGACGGGCCCGGCGCCGCGCGAGGCTGGCGGACCGCCATCGACTACTCGACGGTGACCGACTTGGCCAGGTTGCGGGGCTGGTCGACGTCCGTGCCGCGCGCCACCGCGGTGTGGTAGGCGAAGAGCTGCAGCGGGATGATGGCCAGGATCGGGCTGAGCGCTTCCAAGGTGTCGGGCACCCACAGGATGTCGTCGGCGAAGGAGGCCACCGCGTCGTCACCCTCGGTCGCCACGGCCACCACGCGGGCGTCCCGGGCGCGGCCCTCCATGACGTTGCTGATCAGCTTCTCCTGGAGGGCCGAGCGGGTGGCGATGGCCACTAGCGGCACCTCGACATCGAGCAGCGAGATGGGCCCGTGCTTCAGCTCGCCGGCGGCGTAGCCCTCCGCATGCACGTAGCTGACTTCCTTGAGCTTCAGCGCGCCCTCGAGGGCCACGGGGAAGCCCACGCCGCGGCCGACGAACATGAAGCCACGCGAGTTCACGTAGCGGCGGGCCATGGCACGCACGGGCGCCGCGAGGTCCAGCGCCCGTTGGGCCTTGTCGGGCAGCTCACGGAGCGCCTGCACCAGCTCACGCTCATCGGCCGCGGCGAGGCGTCCGCGGGCCTTGGCCAGGGCCGCCGCGAGGAGGACGAGGGTCGTGACCTGGGTCACGAACGTCTTGGTGGCCACGACCGCGATCTCCGGCCCGGCCTGCAGGAAGAGCACGGCGTCGGCGTCGCGCGTGATGGCCGAGCCGATCGTGTTGGTGATGGCGATGACCGGCGCGCCCCGCTCGCGCGCGTAGCGCACCGGGGCGATCGTGTCGGCCGTCTCGCCCGACTGGGTCACTGCGATGACCAGCGTCCGCGCGTCGAGCGGCGGCGGGCTGTAGCGGAATTCCGAACCCACGGTGCTACGGGCCGGCAGGCCGGTCCACGCCTGGAGGAGGTACGCGCCGACGCTCGAGGCGTAGTGGGCGCTGCCACAGGCCACGAGTTCGACGCGCTCGATCTCCCGCAGCCGGTCGGCGAGCGGGATCAGCTCGTCGATCACGATGGCGTCGTCCTGGATGCGGCCGGCGATGGCCGAGCGGATGGCCTGGGGCTGCTCGTGCATCTCCTTGAGCATGAAGTGCGGATAACCGCCCTTCTCGGCCGCCTCGATGTCCCAGTCGATGGTGTGGACCGCCCGCTCGCGCGGCGTGCCGTCGATGGCCGTGATGACCACCCCGCCGGCGGTGAGGTCGGCGACGTCACCCTCCTCCAGGAAGACGACCCGCCGCGTGTGGGCCAGGACGGCCGCCACGTCCGACGCCAGGAAGGCCTCGCCGTCACCCAGGCCCACGATGAGCGGCACGTTCATGCGCGCCCCGACCAGGCGGGACGGCTCACGACGATGCATGACGGCGACCGCGTACGCGCCCTGGGCCTGGGCCAGGGCCTCGCGCACGGCCGCGGCAAGGTCGCCCCGGTAGGCCTCCTCGACGAGGTGCGCCAGGGCCTCCGTGTCGGTCTCCGAGCGCAGCGTGTGGCCGCGCGCCGCCAGGCCGTCCCGGAGGGCCCGGAAGTTCTCGATGATGCCGTTGTGGATGACCGTGATGTCGCCCGTGCAGTCGACATGCGGATGGGCGTTCAGGTCGTTGGGGCGGCCGTGGGTGGCCCACCGGGTGTGCGCCAGGCCGATCGCGGCCGAGGGCGTCTGATCGGCCAGCGCCGTGCGCAGGACGGCCAGCTTGCCGGCCCGCTTCTCGACGAAGAGCTCGCCGCCGGCCGTCACGAGCGCGATGCCGGCCGAGTCATAGCCGCGGTATTCGAGACGGGCCAGGCCCTCGAGCAGGATGGGAGCCGCCTCGCGGGGGCCGATGTAACCGACGATGCCGCACATCCGGCAGGCTGCTCCTTCGAACGGTGGGGACGGGTCAGTTTAGGCGGTCGGTGGCGAGGGCCGCCAGCGCGTCGGCGAGCTCGGCGATGCGGACGGCATCGCGACCCTCGATCATCACCCGCAGGGCTGCCTCCGTGCCCGACGGCCGGACCAGGACGCGGCCACGGCCGGCCAGCTCCGTCTCGGCTGCCCGGACGGCGTCGGCGAGGCGCGCATCGGCGTCCCACTGTTCCTTGTGACGAACGGGAACGGTCCGCTGCTCCTGGGGGTACAGGCTCACCTGGTCGGCCAGCTCGGAGAGCCGCCCGCCGCGTCGGGCCAGGATGGCCAGCGTCTCGAGGGCGGTGACGATGCCGTCGCCGGACGAGGTGTGCTCGGCGATGATGACGTGGCCACTCTTCTCGCCGCCGAGGCCCGCGCCGGACACGAGCATCGCCTCCAGGATGTACTTGTCGCCCACCGGCGTGCGCACGACCCGGCCGCCGGCCACCGTCACGGCGTCGGCGAGGCCGCCGTTGGACAGCACGCTCACCACGACGGTCTTCGCGGCGAGCTGTCCGCGCTCGAGGCGGTCCAGGGCCAGGAGGCCGATCAGCCGGTCCCCATCGACGATCTCACCCCGCTCGTCGACCGCCACGCAGCGGTCGGCGTCGCCGTCCAGGGCGAAGCCCACGTCCGCGCCGCTGGCACGCACGCGCGCCGCCAGCGCGATGGGATCGGTGGCGCCGCAGCCGGCGTTGATGTTGACCCCGTCGGGGGTGTCGAACATCGTCTCCACGGTCGCGCCCGACGCGGCCAGGATCTCCCCGGCCACGCCGCTGGCCGAGCCGTTGGCGCAGTCCAGCACCACCCGCAGGCGCGAGCGGATGGGCCGGGCGAGGCCCAGACGGTGGGCCCGGTACGCCTCGAGCAGGTCGTGCGCCACGATCTCGCGGCCCAGGCCCTCGTTGGTCGGCCCGGTCAGCTCGTCGGACCGCCAGATCAGCGCCTCGATCTCATCCTCCACCGCGTCGTCGAGCTTGAGGCCGCGGTGGTCGAGCACCTTGAGGCCGTTGTCCTGCGCCGGGTTGTGCGACGCGGACACCATCACACCGGCGGCGAAGCGGCCCGAGCCGGCCAAGAAGGCCAGGGCGGGCGTGGGCAGCACCCCGGCCCGATATGCGTCGGCACCCATCGAGGTAGCCCCGGCCACGAGGCCGGAGGCCAGCATGTCCCCCGATCGGCGCGTGTCCTGGCCGACCACGATGGCGCCCCCCGCGGGCACGAGCCGCCGCACCGTCGCCCGGCCCAGGGCATACGCCAGCGTCGGCCGCAGGTCCACGTTGGCGATCCCCCGGATGCCGTCGGTGCCGAAGAGGCGGGGCATCCGTCAGGTGGGGCTTGGCGAGGGGATGACGCTGACCGTGACGGCTACCGAGGTCGGGGCGATGCTGACGAGCGTCGTGCCGGCCGGCAGGACGAAGACGACCGTCACGTCCTGGGTGCCCGGTCCCAGGTTCGTCACGTCGAGCGTGGCGCGCAGGGTGGTCCCGTCGATGCCGGCCAGCGTGGGCAGGTTGCCGCCCAGGGTGATCAGCACGCTCGACGAGGCCAGCTGGTAGCTGCGATCGGGGTGCGCCCCCACGAGCGTGACACCCACGGTGAACGTCTGGCTGCCGCGCTGCGGGGCGATGGAGACCGTGACCTGGGCCTGGGTGGCGCCGACGACGGTCACGCCGTCGGGCGGGGCGAAGGCCACGCTGGTGCTCACCTGGCCCGTCGCCCGTGAGACGTCGATGGGCACCGTGGGGATCGCGGTCAGGGTGGCCAGCACGGCCGGATCACCCGTCACGGTCACGACCGCGGGCACGACCTGCACGCTGGCGACCTGGTAGCCGGCCGGGGGCGTGCCGTTCAGGACGGGCGTCACCGGCACACTGCGGCTCGAGGCGGCCGGGGTCACGTCGATGTGCACGTGGACGTGGTCGGGCGTGACGTTCACCGGCTCGATGGCGTCGCCCCGATCGTCCTCCGGGTTGATGTCGACGTCGGTGTCGACGTTGATGCCGTTCGGGTCGACGATGACCGAGGCGACGGCATGGGTGACCTGGTCCACGAGCGTACTGCCACCGCGGACGGTCACGGTCGCCGGGGTGACGACCTGGTCGCCCAGCTCGAGGCCGGCCGGGATCGTGCCGTGGTCCACCGTCACCGGCACGTCCTTGCTGACGATGGGGTCGAGGCGCACGGGCACCTCGCGCGGCCGGAAGTCGAGGATCTGGATGCGGTCGTCGAGCGCCGTCAGCTGCACCGGCACCGTCGTCGGCGCAGCATCGGCCGACGCCTTGATGCCCGACAGGTCGATGGTCGCGCTGAAATCCTGGCTGCTCAGCTGGCTGGCCACGTCGGGCGGGGCGTAGAGGCGGATGAAGGTGACCGAGCCGGGGTTATCGAGCAGGAAGGCCCCGCTGGGTTGGCCGAGGGGCTGGATGGGCACCTGGCCGGACCACGTCTGGGCGTTCTGCGAGACGACCAGGCCGGCATAGAGGACGGTCGCCAGCCCGATGGCCCCGAGCTTCAGGGGCCAGTTGCGGACGAGGAAGGCGACGGCGCGCGACACCTACCGTCGCTCGGCGCCCGACGCGGCCGGGGCGACCGGCCCACCCGGCGGCACCGTGGGCCGCGCGGCCGTCGGGGTGGCGGGCGTGGCCGGCGTGGCGGCCGGGCGAGGGGTGGCGCGGCGACGCAGGTGCGGTCGCACGGGATGGACGCCGCGGCGAGCGGCTGGCAGACTGATGGCGTCGCGCGCGCGGGCCCCGCCCGGCCGGAGCAGTGCAGCCAGGGCGACCCGCAGGCGCTCCTCGTCCAGCTGGCGGACGAACCGCCCGCGCTCGGCGAGGGCGATGCTGCCCGTCTCCTCGCTCACGACGATGGCCAGGGCGTCGGTCTGCTCGGTGATGCTGGCGGCCGCCCGGTGCCGCGTGCCGAGGCGTTCGGAATGCGGGGCGAGCTCGGCCAGGTCCAGGATCACGCCGGCAGCCACGATCCGGTCGCCGCGCACGATGACGGCCCCGTCGTGAAGGGCACTGCGGGGCATGAAGAGCGTCGTGAGGAGTTCCGGCGAGAGGTCGGCGTGGAGCATGACGCCCGACTCGGCGGTGTCGCCCAGGCCGGTCTCCCGCTCGATGATGATGAGCGCGCCGTGGCGCTGGGCGGCCAGGGATGCCGCGGCGCGGGCGAGATCGGCGGCCACCCGCTCGATGGCGCCCCCGGGCGTCGGGCTGAAGAGCCAGCCCAGCGACCCGACGCGCCCGATCCGTTCGAGGGCCCGGCGGAGCTCGGGCTGGAAGACGACGACGACGCCGACCAGGCCGACGAATGCACCGGCCTGGAGCACCTGCGACAGGAGCTGCAGCCCGAAGAACTGGGCGGCCACGTACACGCCGTACAGGACCATCACGCCGATCACCAGGCGCACCGCGCGGGTGCCCCGGATGAGGCTGAAGGCGCCGTAGATGAGCAGCGCCGTAAGGCCGACGTCGACGATCGTGATCGGCTGGATCTCGAGGCTGGACACCAGCCCACGGAGCTGTTCGATCATCGTGGGTCGATTGTAGCAGTGGCCTTCCCGCCGACCGGCTGGTCAGGAGGTGGCCGCTGCGACCTCGCCGCCGGCTGGCTGGGCGACATCCGGGACGGCAGGCGGTGGCGCGACCACGACCGGGGGCGCGACCGCGACCGCCACCGAGCTCGCGAGGGCCAGCATCCGTGGATCGCCGTTCGCGTGCGCCGCGGCGAGGGTGGCGATCTGGCGACGCGCCCCGCTGGCCGGCCCCAGGGCCAGCAGGCGATCGAGGAGGGTCAGCTTCTCGATGGCCCGTTCGCGCCAGCCGCGACCCAGGTAGAGGCGCACGAGCGCCAGGTGCACCGACGGCGCGTCGGGGCTGATCGCCAGGGCCCGCTGGCACACTTCGAGGGCCGCCTCCCGCGCTCCGGCACGGGCGTACGCATCGCTCGCCAGCACGTACAGGGCCAGCGCCTCGCGCGTCTGGCCGGCCTCGCGCGCCTGCTCGGCCTCATCGAAGAAGGCCTCCGGATCGGGCGCCGCCAGGAGGTCGGGGGGGCCGCCGGGCGTCGGGGCCGGGGTGGCGCGGATGGCCGCGACCTGCGACTCATCGAAGGGCACGGGCTCGGGGGCGGCATCGTGGCCTGGGCCGGCGGCATCGGGGGGGGCGGCGACCTCGGCGATGGGTGGGGGCTCCTCTGCGGGAGCTCCGGCCGGAGCCGATGCGCGGGTCACCCCCAGGCGCGTCGCCAGCTCGGCCGCCCGCTTCTCGCGCCGGCGGGTGACGGCCAGGCTGAGGGCCCGCTCGAGCGAGGCCAGGGCCTCCGGCTCGCGGGCGCTGGACGCCTGCACCTCGGCCAGCCGCTCCAGCATCTCGGCCGCCTCGGGACCGCGGCCGGCGGCGATGAGGGCCTCGATCCGGCCAGTGATGGCAGCCTCGTCATGGGGGGCCCGGCCGAGCGCCTTGGAGAAGGCCGCCAGCGCCTCGTCCGTGCGGCCCAGGCGGAGCAGCACCTGGCCCATGCTCGTCTGCGGCATGGCGCGACCCTCGGCAAGCTCGGCGGCGCGCCGATAGTGCTCGAGGGCGTCTTCGAGCCGCCCCTTGAGGGCCGCCACGTGGCCGGCCCGCAGCTGTTCCTTGTACTGCTCGAGGATCGCGTCAGGCATGCTCCGTCCCTGGTGACCCGCGCAGCCTACGGCCGGCGGGCAGGATCCGTCCGTGGTACCACGGTCCGCTCCTGCCCGCCGTTCGTGCCGCTTCGGCGGCCGGCGGCCGACGGGCGGCCGCGGTCGTTGTTGCTTATTCATGCCACGACTCTTGAGCGACCGTTTGCGCGGCGCCGTTGTTGCTTATTCATGTGGCGCATTCGTCCACGCTCATCCGACAACGGACCACGTCCCAGGCGTCGCTCGATAGTCTGCTGCTGGATAGACAACAACCGACGGTGGCGGCTCGTGACCCGCGGGGTGCGGGCACAGGTGGGGACTCGCCACCACCAGGTGCGCGCGGCCGAGCCGGCTCGGCGGGAGGCTGGCGCCCGCGGCGCGCGGCTGGAGCAGGCTCGGAGCGAGGCCTACCGCCCCCCGCTAGCGCTTGGTGTACTGGGGCGCCTTGCGCGCTCGCTTCAGGCCGTACTTCTTGCGCTCCTTCATGCGCGGGTCGCGCGTCAGGAGGCCGGCCTGGCGAAGGGGCAGGCGGAGGCTCTCCGGATCGGACTGCAGGAGCGCCCGCGCGATGCCGTGGCGGATCGCGCCGGCCTGGCCCTGGTAGCCGCCGCCTTCGACCTTGACCATGGCGTTGTAGCGTCCCTCGGTGCCGGTCACGCGGAAGGGCAGCAGCAGCTCGGCCATGTCGATGGCGTTGCCGAAGTGCTCGTCCAGCGAGCGGCCGTTGACGACGATCTCCCCCTCACCGCTCATGAGGCGGACGCGGGCGATACTCGTCTTGCGGCGCCCGGTGCCATAGAAGAAGGCGGCGGTGGTCATCGGGGTGGCGGTCCTCCTCAGGCCAGCGGTTCGGGTTGCTGCGCCTGGTGCGGATGCTCGGCGCCGGCGTAGATCTTCAGCTTGCGCAACTGCTGCGCCCCAAGGCGGTTGCGGGGCAGCATGCCCTTCACCGCGCGGCGGATGACTTCCTCCGGCCGCCGCGCGAGCAGCTCGCCGAGCGTCTCCTGGCGCAGGCCGTGGGGATAGCCGCTGTGGCGCGTGTACAGCTTGCTGGTCAGCTTGTCGCTGGTGACCTTGATCTGCGCGGCGTTGATGACCACGACGTGATCGCCGCTGTCCATGTGGGTCACGAAGGTGGGCTTGTGCTTGCCCTCGAGGATGACGGCGATGCGCGTGGCGAGCCGCCCCAGGGTCTGCCCGCTGGCGTCGACGACGAACCAGCGACGCTCGATCTCGCTGGCGCTGGGGCTATAGGTCTTGGTCGTCAACATCATCCGTTCCTGTCCGAATCGGTCGGCCGAGGCCGACGCGCCGCAGGCACAACCCGTGCGGTGGGGCGACTGCGCCCTCGAAGGCCCGTGGCCGTGACTCCAGCGCGAGCCGGAGGTCGTCGGCGGTCGCCTCGCCGCGTCCGACGCGGATGAGGGCAGCCGCCAGGCTGCGGACCATCTGGCGCAGGAAGGCGTCTCCGATCACGTCGATCGTGATGCGGCGACCCTCTCTGCGGACCCGGACCCGATGGAGGGTCCGGATCGGTTGTCGATGGGCGGCTCCGAAGGCGGTGAAGTCGTGCCGGCCCTCCAGGACCCGCGCGGCTTCGGCCATCGCGGCCGTGTCCAGCGGCCGTCGCACCCCGAGCGCCATACGCTCGCGGAGCGGGCTGCGCGGCCCGTTCCAGACGGTGTACCGGTACGCTCGGTACCGGGCCGCTCGTCGGGGCTGCCACCCGGCCTCCACGCGCCACAGCGCGCGCAGGCCGACATCCGCCGGCAGGAGCGCGTCGATGGCCCGGGCCAGCCGTTCGTCCGCCATGTCCGGCACGGTGAAGGCGATTACCTGACCCGTGGCGTGGACACCGGCATCCGTGCGGCCGGCGGCGGAGACGCGGACCCGGCCATCGCCGGAGACCGTCGTCAGCGCCGCTTCGAGCGCTCCCTGGACCGTCCGGCGTCCTGGTTGGAACTGGAAGCCGGCGAAGTCCGTGCCGTCGTATTCGACCCGTGCGGCGAACCGCACGAGGCCGCCCTCTCGGGCGGGCGTGGCCGAGCCCGTGCTAGACGAGCTCGATCTGGACGATCGGGGCGGCGTCACCGACGCGCTGCCCCACGCGCACGAGGCGCGTGTAGCCGGAGGTGCGGTCGGCGTAGCGGGGCGCGATCTCGGTGAACAGCTTGTCCACCACGAGCGGCTCCTCGGGCAGCTGGGCCACGACGCGCCGCCGGGCGCTCAGCGAGCCCTCCTTGGCCAGGGTGATGATCCGCTCGACGATGCCGCGCACCTCCTTGGCCTTGGCCTCGGTGGTCTTGACCTGTTCGTAGCGCAGCACGGCCACGGTCAGGTTGCGGTACAGCGCCATGCGCGGGCCGTGCTTGCGGCCCAGCTTGCGCCCGTCGATACGGTTGGCCATGGCTCAGGCGTCCTCGCCCTCGAACGGCTCGACGCCGTCCTCCAGGCCGTCCTCCTCGAGGCCGAGCAGGTCGTCGTCGAGCGACGACTTGAGGCCCGCCTCCTCCGGCGTGATGAAACCGCGCATCACCAGGCGCTCCTTCATCTCGTCCAGCGACTTGCGCCCGAAGTTGCGCATCCGAAGGAGGTCGTCATCGGAGAGCTGCAGGAGCTGACCCACCTTGACGATGTTGTTGCGCTTGAGCGAGTTGTAGGCCCGCATCGGCAGGTCCAGGTCCTCGATCGGCATGTCGAGCATGTTCTGCGACAGCTGCGGCCCGCTGGCGCCGGGGTGCTCGCCGGCCGGCAGGGCCTTGCCGGCGCGGGTGAAGAGGCTGAACTGGCCGACCAGCAGCTCGGCCGCCCGCGAGAGGGCCTCCTCGGGCGAGATCGTGCCGTCCGTCTCGATCTCGATGGTCAGCCGGTCGAAGTTGGTCATCTGGCCGACGCGCGTGTTCTCGACGGTGTAGTTCACCTTGCGCACGGGGGTGAAGATGGCGTCGACGGGGATCACCCCGATGGGCAGCGGTTCGGCCCGCTCGGCGGCGAGGTAGCCCACGCCGCGCTCGACGGTCAGGTCCATCTCCAGTGTGACGTCGTCCGAGTCCAGCGTCAGGAGGGGCAGCTCCGGGTTGACGATCTCGACGTCGGCGTTCTCGCTGATGTCGGCCGCCGTGACCGGGCCCGCGCCGGCCTTGACCAGCTTGAGCTGCACGGGGTGCGGGGCGTAGCACTTGAGACGCAGCCGCTTGACGTTGAGGACGATCTGGGTGAGATCCTCCTTGACGCCCGGGATGCTGGCGAATTCGTGGTACACGTCGCGGACCTGGATGGAGGTGACGGCGGCACCTTCCAGGGACGAGAGCAGGACGCGGCGGAGCGCGTTGCCCAGCGTCACGCCGTAGCCGGCCGGCAGGGGGCTGGCCTCGTACTTGGCGTACCAGGCGCCGAGCTCCTCGACGGACGCGACCTGCGGGTTCTCCAGTTCGATCATGGGGTCTGGCCTACCTCGAGTAGTACTCGACCACGAGCTGCTCGTTGAGTTCGAGCGGCATCTGGTCACGACGGGGCTGGCCGGTCACGGTGCCGGCCAGCTTGTCTGGTTCAACGGTCAGCCAGTCCGGCACCTGCGCACCACGCAGGGTCTCGCGGGCCTGCTTGAACGGGCCGTTGGTGCGACTCCGCTCGCGCACCTCGACGCGGTCGCCGGGCCGCACCTGGTACGACGGGATGGTCGTGGCCCGGCCGTTCACGGCGAAGTGGCGGTGGCCCACGAACTGCCGGGCCTGGGCCCGGCTGGTGGCGAAGCCCATGCGGAAGACGACGTTGTCGAGGCGCGTCTCGAGCAGCCGCAGGAGGTTCTCACCGGTCACGCCGGGGCGCGACTCGGCCTGCTCGAAGTAGCCGTGGAACTGGCGCTCCAGGACGTTGTAGACGCGGCGCACCTTCTGCTTCTCGCGCAGCTGGACGCCGTAGTCGGAGACCTTGCGGCGGCGGACGCCGTGCTGGCCGGGCGGCGACGGCCGGCGCTCGATGGCGCATTTCTTGGTGTAGCAGCGGGCGCCCTTGAGGTAGAGCTTGCTGCCCTCACGGCGGCAGAGGCGGCAGACCGGGCCGGTGTAGCGAGCCACGGCGCTAGACCCGGCGCCGCTTGGGCGGGCGGCAGCCGTTGTGGGGGATGGGTGTCACGTCGGTGATCGCGGTGACCTCCAGGCCGGCCGCCTGGAGCGACCGGATGGCCTGCTCGCGGCCGGCGCCGGGGCCCTTCACGAAGACCTCCACCTGGCGCATCCCGTGCTCGAGGGCCTTGCGTGCGGCGCCCTCCGCCGAGAGGGCGGCGGCGTACGGCGTGCTCTTGCGCGAGCCCTTGAAGCCGGCGATGCCCGCGCTGCCCCAGGCCACCGTGGCACCGCTGGGATCGGTGATGGTGATGATCGTGTTGTTGAAGGTGGCCTGGACGTGAACGTGGCCGAACGGCACGTTCTTCTTCTCCCGGCGCCGCGTCTTCGTGACGCGCTTGCGTTCGGCCATGCTCGGGTGCCGCTCCTACTTCTTGCGCCGCACGCCGACGGTCTTCTTGGGACCCCGGCGCTGGCGGGCATTGGTCTTGGTGCGCTGCCCGCGGGCAGGCAGGTTGCGGCGATGCCGGAGGCCGCGGTACGAGCCGATCTCCTGGAGCCGCTTGATGTTGAGGGCCACCTCGCGCCGCAGGTCGCCCTCGACCTTGTAGCGGCGGTCGATGATCTCGCGCAACCGGCCGACCTGCTCGTCGGTCAGGTCGCGGACGCGCGTGTCGGGGTTGACGTTGGCCTGGACGAGGATCTTCTGGCTGGTGGGCAGGCCGAGGCCGTAGATGTAGGTCAGGGCGATCTCCACCCGCTTCTCGCGGGGGATGTCGACGCCGGCGATGCGTGCCAACTCGCCCTCCTAGCCCTGGCGCTGCTTGTGCTTGGGGTTGCTGCAGATGACCACCACGGTGCCGTGGCGGCGGATGATCTTGCAGCGCTCGCAGCGCGCCTTGACGGACGCTCTGACCTTCACGTTCTTCCCTACTTCAAGCGGTACGTGATCCGGCCCCGCGACAGGTCGTACGGCGAGAGTTCGACGCGGACCCGGTCGCCCGGCAGGATGCGGATGAAATTCATGCGGAGCTTGCCGCTGATGTGGGCCAGGACACGGTGGCCGTTCTCCAGTTCGATGGCGAACATGGCGTTGGGCAGGGGTTCGACGACCGTACCCTCGACCTCGATGGCGTCCTTCTTGGCCACAGGCGGCAGCAGGCTCCTCGATACGGTGCTGGATGGGGGTGGAGGGCCCGGCCGTCCGGCTGGCGGCGGGCCGCATGGGCATCACGTCCATGCCGGGGCGAGCCCCGACGCACGAACGGCGATTGTATCAGGTGATGGCGGCCTCGGGCAAGCGCTCCCCTGCTGGTCGATTGGTCGTCAGGATCCGCGGACCGTCCTCCGTGACGGCGATCGTGTGCTCCCAGTGGGCGGCGAGGCTGCCGTCGGCGGCCACGATGGTCCAGCCGTCGTCGAGCATCCGCGTGTCGCCCGAGCCGAGCGTGAACATCGGCTCGATGGCCAGGCAGAGGCCGGGCTCCAGGCGCCGCCCGGGCCGCCCGGTGCGGTAGTTCTCCACCTGGGGCGCCTCGTGCATCTCGGTGCCGATGCCGTGGCCGACGTGGGTCCGGACGATGCCGTAGCCATGCCGCAGGGCGACGTCCTCCACCGCCGCCGAGATGTCGCCGATGTGGTTGCCCGGCTGCGCTGCGGCGATGCCCGCCAGCATGGCCGCCCGGGTGCTTTCCACCAGCGTGCTGGCGGCCGGCGGGACCTCGCCCACGATCCACGTGCGCGCGCTGTCGCCGTGCCAGCCGTCGACGATCGCGCCGGCGTCGATGGAGACGACCTGGCCGGCCGCCAGGCGACGCTTGCCCGGGATGCCGTGGACGATCTGCTCGTCGATCGAGACGCACAGGGCGTGGCGGTAGCTGCTGCGCGGCCCCGGCACCCCGATGAAGGAGGGCACACCGCCGCGTTCGCGGATGAGCGCCTGCGCGACGTCGTCCAGCTCGAGGGTCGTCACGCCCGGCACCAGCATCTCGCCGAGCCGGTCGAGCAGATCGGCCACCAGTCGGCCGGCCACGGCCATCTGCTCGATCTGGCGCTGGCTCTTGAGGGTCACACGGCGCTCGAGCACGGCCACCTCAGCGGATCGGCTGGGCGACGGCGCGCAGCAGCGCCTCGCTCACCTCGTCGACCGGTCCCTCCCCGTCGACCGCGGTGAGGACGCCGCGCTCGGTGTAGTAGTCCACGACCTCGTACATCGGTGGCAGCTGCGCGGCGAGACGCGCCTGGACCGTCTCGGGGCGGTCGTCCGGGCGCTGGTAGAGCTCCGAGCCGTCGATGTCGCAGATGCCCGGACGCCGGGGCGGGCGGTCGATGGCGTGGTAGATGTGGTCGCTGGCCCGGCACAGCCAGCGTCCCGAGAGGCGCCGGCGCAGCTCCGCCTCGCGCACCCCGACGTAGAGCGCCTGGGCCACCCGCTTGCCCATGCGGCCGAGGGCCACGTCCAGGGCCTCGGCCTGGGGCCTGGTCCGAGGGAAGCCGTCCAGGATCGCGCCTCCCGCGGCGTCGCTCTCGCGCAGGCGCTCCAGGATGACGGCGGTGGCGACCTTGTCGGGCACGAGCGCACCCTGCTCCAGGTAGCCGGCCACGGTGCGGCCGAGGGTCGTGCCGGTGTGCACGGCGGCGCGGAACAGCTCGCCGGAGGCGACGTGGGGGATGCCCAGGCGCGCGGCCAGGACCTGCGCCTGGGTGCCCTTCCCCGCGCCGGGCGCGCCGACCATGACGAGGATCACCGGATGAAGCCCTCGTAGTTGCGCATCATCAGCTGCGCCTCCAGCTGCTTCATCGTCTCGACCACGACCGACACGACGATCAGGAGGGCGGTGCCGCCCAGCCCCAGGTTGGAGAGGACGGACCCCGAGGCGAGGTTGGAGATGAGCGTCGGCAGCACGGCGACGGTGCCCAGGAAGAGCGCCCCGGCGAGGCTGATGCGCACGACCACGCGGGCCAGGTAGTCGCGCGTCGGGCTGCCCGGACGGATACCGGGGATGAAGCCGCCGTTCTTGCGCAGCTGGTCGGCCGTCTCGTCGGGCTTGAATGTGAAGGCGGTGTAGAAGTAGGTGAAGCCCACGGTCAGCAGGAAGTACAGGCCGGCGTACAGCCAGGCGTGCGGGTCGAGCCAGCTCAGGATGCCCAGCGAGACGTCCTTGACCACGCCATTGGCCGAGTTGGAGAAGTAGGTCGCCAGCTGGCTGGGCAGGAGCAGGATGCTGATGGCGAAGATGATAGGGATCACGCCCGCCTGGTTGACGCGCAGCGGCAGGAACGTCGAGCCGCCCTGGTACATGCGTCGGCCGCGCACGCGGCTGGCGTACTGCACCGGGATGCGCCGCTGGCCCTCCTGCATGTAGACGACGGCGAAGACGGCGAAGATGGCGAAGATCACGAAGACCGTGCCCAGCACGAAGTCGGGCGAGGCCAGGAACGCCTCGATGCCCTGCGGGATGCGGCTGACGATACCGGCGAAGATGATGAAGCTGATGCCGTTGCCGATGCCGCGCTCGGTGATCAGCTCACCCAGCCACATCGTGAAGATGGTGCCGGCGGTGAGGGTCACGATCTGGGTGATCGTCAGCAGGCTGGCCAGGTTGAACGAGGCGATGACCGGCGTGCCGCCGGAGATCGTGTTGTTGGAGAGGATGGCGAGGTAGCCGTAGGCCTGGATGAGGGCCATGGGCACGGCCAGGTAGCGCGTGTACTGGTTGAGCTTGGTGCGGCCGTACTCGCCTTCACGGGAGAGGGCCTGCAGGCGGGGCACGACGCCCTGCATCAGCTGCATGATGATCGAGGCATTGATGTAGGGGTTGACGCCCAGGGCGACCAGCGAGAAGTTGCTGAACCCGCCGCCCGAGAAGAGGTTGAGCAGCTGCAGGAAGTCGTTGCCCTGGAGGACGTTGGCCAGGGCGGTCTGGTTCACGCCCGGGACCGGGATGTGGGCCAGGAAGCGGAAGACGACCAGCAGGACCAGGACGAAGAGGATGCGCCGCCGGATATCCGGCGCACGTACGGCGTTGATCAGGGCGTCGAGCACCGCCCGTCACTCCTCGGCTGGTGCGGGATCGGGACGCGGTCGGCGGGGCCGTGGGGCCCTGGCCGCGGGAGCGGACGTCTCGGCCGGCGCGGGCTTGGCCGGCGCGGGCTTGGCCGGCGCGGGCTTGGCCGGCGCGGGCTTGGCCGCTGCGGGCTTGGCCGGCGCGGGCTTGGCCGCTGCGGGCTTGGCCGGCGCGGGCTCCTCGACGACCAGCAGCGCCTGAAGCGGACCGCTGGGCTGCTCGAGCAGCTGGGCGGTCCCCCCTGCGGCCTCGATCTTGCTCCGGGCGGTGGCGCTGAACGCGTCGGCGACGACGAAGAGCGGGCGCGTCAGCTCGCCGGCGCCGAGGACCTTGAGGGGCCGCTTGAGCGAGCCGATGAGGCCCGACGCATGGAGCAGGTCGGCAGTGACCGTCAGGGGCGCGTCACTGCGCTTGCCACGCCGGGCGACGGCCGTCTCGTCGGCCTGGGCCAGGGCGGCCTGGGCCTCGGCGAAACGACCCTCCTCCGCGGCCGCCTCGAGCCGCCCGACGTTGACCACCTCGTAGGCCACGCGGAAGCGGTTGCGGAAACCGCGCAGCTTGGGGATGCGGATCTGGATAGGCGTCTGGCCGCCCTCGAACCAGGGCGCGATCGAGCCGCCGGTGCGCGCCTTCTGGCCCTTGGTGCCGCGGCCGGCGGTCTTGCCCTTCCCGGCGGCGATGCCGCGGCCGACGCGGGTGCGCGGCTGCCGCGAGCCGGGGGCCGGTTGCAGGTCGTGGAGCCTCATCGGCCGGCCTCCTCGGGGGCTGTCGGAACGTCGGGCAGTTCCTCCACCTCGACGAGGAAACGCACCGCCCGCACCTGGCCGCGGATGGCCGGCGTGTCGGGCAGCTCGTGGCTCGTGCCGATGCGGTGGAGGCCCAGTGCGCGGACCGTGCCGCGCGTCCGGGCGGTGTAGCTGATGGGGCTCTTGCGCAGCGTCACGCGCAGCCTAGCGGCCATCGGCCACCGCCTTCGCATTCGGCTGCCCGCTGATGTAGCCATGCACGGACTTGCCGCGCGCGGCCGAGATCTGCTCGGCGCTGCGCAGGCTGCGCAGGCCCTCCAGCGTGGCCCGCACGACGTTGACCGGGTTGGTGGAGCCCAGCGTCTTGGACAGCAGGTCGTGGATGCCCGCCGCCTCGACCACCGCCCGCACCGAGCCGCCGGCGATGACGCCGGTGCCCTGCGAGGCGGGCTTGAGGAGGACCTGGCTGGCCCCGTACTGCTGGATCACCTGGTGGGGGATCGTGGTGCCCACGGTCGGCACAAGGATGAGGTGCTTCTTGGCGTCCTCGACGCCCTTGCGGATCGCCTCCGGCACCTCGCCGGCCTTGCCCAGCCCCGCGCCGACGTGCCCGGCGCCGTCGCCGACCACGACGATGGCGCTGAAGCTGAAGCGCCGCCCGCCCTTGACCACCTTGGCCACGCGGTTGATCTGCACGACGCGCTCTTCGAGCGTCAGTTTGGAAGGGTCGATGCGAGCCACGGTGATTCCTTTCGCCTAGAAGTCGAGGCCGGCTTCTCGCGCGGCCTCAGCCAGCGAGCGGACGCGTCCGTGATAGCGATACCCGGCGCGGTCGAACACGACCTGCCGGATGCCGGTGGACTGGGCCCGCTCGGCGAGCAGGCGCCCGACGGCCCTGGCGGTGGCCGTCTTGTCGCCGGCACCGGCGCGCAGCGGCTTCTCCAGCGAGGAGGCGCTGGCGACGGTATGGCCGGCCCCGTCGTCGATGAGCTGGGCGTAGATCTGGTCGAGGCTGCGGAAGACGGCCAGGCGCGGCCGCGCCGCGGTGCCGCGGACGGTCAGGCGGATCCGGGCGTGGCGCTTGCGCCGCGCGGTCGTCCGGGTCGGGGCCGATGGCATGGTTCTGGTCGCTCCTCCAGGTGCCGGGCACACGATGACGTGAGGCCGGCGGGGGACGCTCGCGGACGAGCGCCCGATCAGGCTTTGACGGGGCTCACTTCTTGCCGCCGATCTTGCCGGCCTTGCCGGCCTTGCGGCGGATGACCTCGCCGGTGTACCGCACGCCCTTGCCCTTGTAGGGCTCCGGCTTGCGGGTGGCGCGGACGCGGGCGGCGACGTGGCCGACCAGCTCCTTGTCGATGCCCACGACCGCCAGGCGGGTGGGGTTCTCGACCTCGAAGCTGATGCCGGCCGGAGGCTCGATCTCGATGGGATGGCTGTAGCCCAGGTTGAGCTGCAGGTTGGACCCGACCTTCTGGGCGCGATAGCCGACGCCGGTGATCTCGAGGCCCTTGCGGTAGCCATCGGTGACGCCGATGACCATGTTGGCCACGAGCGTGCGGGTCAGGCCGTGCAACTCGCGCGCCCGCTTGTCATCGCCCGGTCGTTCGACGCGCAGGCTGCCCGCATCCTGCACCACGCGCATGGCGGGATGCAGGTCCCGCGCCAGCTCGCCCCTGGGGCCGCTGACGGTGATGTGCGAGCCGTCGAGGGTCACCGAGACGCCGGCGGGGACGGTGATGGGCAGGCGGCCGATGCGGGACATGGGCGCCCTACCAGACGAACGCCAGGATCTCGCCGCCGAGCTGGGCCTTGTGGGCCTGCGCGCCGGTCATGATGCCCTGGCTGGTGCTGATGATGACGAGGCCGAGTCCGCCGAGCACACGAGGGATGTCGGTCTTGCCCGCGTACACGCGCAGGCCCGGCTTGCTGATGCGCTTGAGCCCGGACACGACCGGCGCCTTGCCGTCGATGTACTTGAGGCGGATGCGCAGGTCATGGCGGGGTCCCGCCTGGACCTCGTCGAACTCGGCGATGAAGCCTTCGTCCTTGAGGATGCGGGCGATCTCGCGCTTCGTCCGCGAGGCGGGCACGAGCACCTCCGCATGGCGCGCGTTGCTCGCGTTGCGGATGCGGGTCAGCATGTCGGCGATGGGGTCGGACATGTTCATGGGCCTACCAGCTGGACTTGGTCACGCCCGGCAGCTCACCCAGCAGGGCGCGCTCCCGGAAGCAGATGCGGCAGAGGGCGAAACGGCGCATGTAGGCTCGCGGCCGACCGCAGACCGTACAGCGGTGGTAGCCGCGCACGGGGAACTTGGGCTTCCGTCGCGCCTTGACGATGAGGGATGTCTTGGCCATGGCGTGCTTCTCCTCAGGCCGCGAACGGCATGCCGAGGAGCTCGAGCAACCGCTTCGCCTCCTCATCGTTGCGAGCCGTGGTGATCACGCTGATCTCCAGGCCGCGCAGGCGGTCAACCTTGTCGTAGTCGATCTCGGGGAAGGCCAGCTGCTCCCGCAGGCCGAGCGAGTAGTTACCGCGCCCGTCGAAGGAGCGGCTGGGCACGCCGCGGAAGTCACGGATGCGGGGCAGGGCCAGCACGGTGAGCCGCTCCAGGAAGTCCCACATGCGCTCGCCGCGCAGCGTCACCTTGGCCCCGATGGGGTTGTGGGCGCGCAACCGGAACTGGGCGATCGAACGGCGGGCACGGGTGACGATGGGCTTCTGGCCGGTGATGGTGGCGAGGTCGCCCACCGCCGCGTCGAGCGCCTTGGCGTTCTGGAGCGCCTCGCCCAGGCCGATGTTGAGGACGATCTTGGACAGCCGCGGCACACGCATGGGGTTGTCGTAGCCGAACTCCTTGCGGAGCGCGGGCACCACCTCGTCGCGATACCGCTGGTGCAGCGCGCCGCTCACGCCTTCTCCTCGCGGTTGACCGGCTGGCCGCAGTGGACGCACGTGCGCAGGCTGGCGCCGGCATCGGTCACGGCGTGCTTCACCCGCGTCGGGCGGCTGCATGAGGGGCACACGAGCATCACGTTGCTGATGTCGAGCGGCTGGGCCAGATCGAGGATCCCGCCCGCCTGGATCTGCGGCATCTGCGTGCCACGCGGCGTGCGCTGGCGCGGCTTGGTGTGACGCTTGGCGATGTTGATGCCCTCGACGATGACCGACACCCGCGGGCGCGCCATGGCGCGCACGCGTCCGCCGGGCGCCTTGCCCGAGGCCCGGCCACGGGTGGCGCGGATGACGCGGTCGACCTTGCCGCGCTTGCCGGCATCCTTGCCGGTGAGCACGACGACCTGGTCGCCTTTGCGGATCTCGGGCTGCCTGGGGGCGCGAGTCGTATCGGCCGGGCCGGCCATCACAGCACTTCCGGAGCGAGCGACACGATCTTCATGTAGTTGCGGTCACGGAGCTCCCGGGCGACGGGGCCGAAGATGCGCGTGCCGCGCGGGTTGCCCTGGTTGTTGATCAGCACGGCGGCGTTCTCGTCGAAGCGGATGTAGCTGCCGTCGGGCCGCCCGAACTCCTTGGCCGTGCGGACGACCACGGCGCGCACCACGTCGCCCTTCTTGACGGCCGCATTGGGGATGGCCTGCTTGACGCTGGCCACGATGACGTCGCCGACGCCGGCCGTGGTCTTGCGTGAGCGACCTATGATGCGGATGCACTCGATGACGCGCGCGCCGGTGTTGTCGGCCACCTTGAGACGGCTGCTGGCCTGGATCACGCGCTCGCCTCCGCCGCGGGCGCGGCTTCGGCCGGCTGCTCGTCGTCATGACGGCCGGGGTGGGCCGCGCCGTGGATGGCCTCGCTGGTGGCACGCTCCTCGGCGACGACGCCCTCGGTGGCCCCCTCGGCGGCACGGGCCACGATCTCCGTCATGCGCCACCGCTTGGTGGCGCTCAGGGGGCGCGACTCGACGATGCGCACGGTGTCCCCGATGCGCGCCTCGTTGTGCTCGTCGTGGGCCTTGAAGCGCGTCGTCAGGCGGATGACGCGCTTGTAGAGGTGATGGCGCGACAGGCGCTCCACGGAGACGACGATCGTCTTGTCCATCTTGTCGGACACGACGCGGCCGACCTTGACCTTGCGCTTGCTGGGCTCGGCGGTCCCGGTCATCGGGCGGCTCCTGCTGGTTCGGTGGACCGGCCGGCCTGGTCGAGGTTGCGCTCGGTCAGCACGGTCAGGTAGCGCGCCACGGCGCGGCGCGTCTGGGAGATCTGGCTGTAGTCGGTCAGCTGGCGGGTCGCCAGCTGGAAACGGAGGTCGTACAGGTGGCGGCGGGCCGTGGCCAGCTCGTTGACGAGCTCCACGTCGTTGAGGGCGCGCACCTTATCGATGTCCATCGCCGACGCCCTCCTTGATGATGAACTTCACGTCTACGGGCAACTTGTGGCTGGCCAGGCGCATCGCCTCGGCGGCCTCGTTCTCGGGCACGCCCGACATCTCGAACAGGATCCGGCCCGGCTTGACGACGGCCACCCAGTGGTCGGGGGCGCCCTTGCCCGAGCCCATGCGCACCTCGGCCGGCTTCTTGGTCACCGGCTTGTCGGGGAAGATGCGGATCCAGATCTTGCCGCCGCGCTTGACGTAGCGGGTCATGGCCCGCCGGGCGGCCTCGATCTGGCGGCTCGTGATCCACGCCGGTTCCTGGGTCATGAGGCCGTACTCGCCGAAGGCGATAGCCGTCCCGCCCTTGGCCATGCCACTCATGCGGCCGCGCATGACCTTGCGGTGCTTGACCCGCTTGGGCATCAGCATGGCTAGGCTCCCGCCGCCGCGGTGGTCGCCGCGGCCTCGTGTGGCGCGTGCCGCTCGGGCATCACGTCGCCGCGGTAGATCCACACCTTGACGCCGATGCGGCCGTACGTCGTGTGGGCGTGGACCTGGCCGTAGCTGATGTCGGCGCGGAGCGTGCCCAGGGGGATGCGCCCGTCGCGCTCCCACTCGCGGCGCGCCATCTCGGACCCACCGAGACGCCCGGCGACGGCGATCTTGACGCCCTTGGCGCCCGCTTTCATGGTCCGCTGGATGGCCTGCTTCATGGCCTTGCGGAAGGCGATGCGCCGGCTGAGCTGCTGGGCGATGTTGGCCGCCACGAGCACCGCGTCAAGCTCCGGCTGGCGGATCTCGCGGATCTCCAGCTTGACCTTGTGACTGCTGAGCTTGCCGATCTGCTGGCGCAGCGCCTCCACGTTGGCGCCGCCCTTGCCGATGACGATGCCCGGCTTGGCCGTATGGATGGTGACCGTGACGTGATTGATCCCGCGCTCGATCTCCACCTGGCTGACACTGGCGTTGGCCAGGCGCTGGCCGACGAGCTTGCGGATCGCGATGTCCTCCTGGAGCAGCGCCGTGTAGTCGCG
>Ga0209415_10005301_pt1 | contig 23228 bp, 15 predicted proteins | sample PeaSoiSIISIP2007_FD_187696 | JGI IMG/M metagenome (GOLD analysis project Ga0209415, IMG submission 187696) | Peat soil microbial communities from Weissenstadt, Germany - SII-SIP-2007 (SPAdes) (version 2) | ecosystem: Environmental > Terrestrial > Soil > Wetlands > Peat | place: Germany... | reverse complement strand
GCGGGCGTGAGAGCGATCGGAGTTGTCAGCGCTGTGGGACCGCCTAACCGCAAGTCCGCGCGGCCGAATAGGTAAAGAACGCCGACGGTCTGCGTTCCCGGAATGGCGAGCGGGTAGAATCCTTCGAAAGTGCCGACCACGCCCTGGCGAATTCCTCCGGTCACCAATTCGTTCTGTCCGAACGAGACCGCCAACATCGCAGGGGGGCCGCGCAGCTTGCCGGATGGATCGAAATAGCGCGTAGTCAGGCGGACGCCGGCGGCGTAAACGCCACATACTGCACTCCCTGCGAAGCCAGAATCGGATAGGAAGAACTCGGAAATGCGGCATTAAAAGCGCTGGCCTGCGGTGTGTTCGCCGGCGGGAGGTTGAAAACCTCGCGACCGCAGTCGGCGAGCTCAGGCTTCCCTGCGCACCGAATCCTCCGAAAACTCCGATCGAGGTCCGCTCACTCGAAGCGCCGGGAGCGGGAAGGAACGGAAACTTGAATCCGCCCACGCGGAGATCGAGTCCCGTACGAAATTCGCCGAACTGGGCCAGTTGATTTACGGGAAGATTCCCGACGGCCGTGGCGATATCGAACTGCGATACCTGCGCAGTCACTTGCTGCGGGTAGCTGGAGATTCGAACGTCGCCCCACCAGTGCAATTGCGGACCAAATACCGCTCGATTGGCCCAGTTTCCAAGATCCGCGAGCGGATAAAGCTGGAAGAAATCGAAGAAGAATTTTTGTCCGCCATCGGATGAGCTCCCGCCGCTTTGCGAGAAACCGATGACCGAGGTGACGATCGAGCCGCCCGCACAGGATTCCTGCGGCTCGTCATTTGTCGCTGCCACGACGCCAATGTAAGCCGTTCTCGAATCACTGCCGGAAGTAGCCGTGACGGCGACTTGAAAACAGCTCTTAAAATCACTGGGAGCGGTGAACGTCGTCGAGTTTCCGCTGGTCGGACTCAACGTGCCCTTATCCTTTGGAGTCAGCGCCCAGCTTACGGTCCCGGAGGCCCCGGAGGCCGTTATTGTTACGGATTCGCCTGGCCGCGCGTTGGTTTTATCCTGCGTTAGCGTGAGGCCTGCGCCACTCGCGAGCAAGGCGCTGCCTAGAATCAAAGCATAGAGATATTGACTCACCGACATGTTTACCCCCGCAGAGTTATTACAGTTACGACTAAATTGCTTCTACATTACCACACGATTGTTCGGAATAACTGCATTTTGCCGGACGGCCACAGCGCCACGGAACGCGGCGGCGTGCTGTACACTCTTGGTCATGCGACCATGCTTGGCTTTGCTATGCGCAGCTTCCTTATTTGCCGCCGACCTCGGAAAGGATCCCTGGGAAGAGAAGTTCCGCGCGATTCCCGATCCTCACAATATGCGCGACTACATGCAGCGCATGTCGGCCCGGCCACATCACGTGGGCTCGCCCTACGATAAAGACAATGCCGAGTGGCTGCTCGCCAAGCTGAAAGGCTGGGGGCTGGACGCGAAGATCGAAAATTTCGACGTGCTGTTTCCGACGCCGAACCAGCGCCTGGTGGAGATGACGGAGCCGGTGAAGTTCACGGCGAAGCTTGAAGAACCCGCGGTTGCAGTCGACCCGACGTCGAATCAGAAGAGCGAGCAGTTGCCCGTGTATCACGCGTATTCGATCGACGGCGAAGCGACCGCGCCGCTGGTGTATGTGAACTACGGAATCCCCGCCGATTACGAAGTGCTTCAGCGTATGGGAATTTCCGTGAACGGCGCAATCGTGATCGCACGCTACGGGGCGTCGTGGAGAGGCATCAAGCCCAAAGTTGCGGCCGAGCATGGCGCGCTAGCTTGCATCGTCTATTCAGATCCGCGCGACGACGGATATTTCGTGAACGACGTTTTTCCAGATGGCCCGGATCGTCCGCGCGACGGCGCGCAGCGGGGCAGCGTGATGGACATGCCGCTGTATCCTGGAGATCCGTTGACCCCCGGAATCGGCGCGGTCCCGGATGCCAAGCGGCTGCCGATTTCAGAAGCGAAAACGCTGACGAAGATTCCGGTGCTGCCGATGTCGTATGGCGATGCGCAGCCGCTGCTGGCGGCATTGAAGGGCCCGGTGGCTCCCGAAAACTGGCGCGGCGCGCTGCCGATCACGTATCACATTGGACCGGGACCCGCGAAAGTCCACATGAAGTTGAAATTTAACTGGGATATCAAGCGGCTGTATGACGTGATCGTGCGCATTCCCGGGTCGGAATATCCGGATGAGTGGGTGATTCGCGGCAATCATCACGACGGGTGGGTAAACGGCGCGGAAGATCCGTTGTCGGGCGCCGTCGCGGAGCTGGAAGAAATGCGTGGCTTGGCTGATCTGCTGAAGCAAGGCTGGAAGCCAAAACGAACCATCATTTATGCGTTTTGGGACGGCGAGGAGCCCGGGCTGCTCGGATCTACAGAGTGGGCGGAGACGCATGCCGAAGATTTGGAGAGGCACGCGGTCGCTTATCTTAATTCGGACGGCAACGGGCGCGGATTCTTGAATTCGCAAGGGTCGCACACGCTGGAGAATTTCATGAACGGCGTGATGAAGGACATACAGGATCCTGAGACCAAGCTGACGGTGTGGAAACGCGCGCAGCTTGCCGGCATCGAAAGATCGCCCGGGGCGGATAGGAAGCGCGAGCTACGGACTCGTCCGGATCTACGCATCGGAGCGCTGGGTTCGGGATCGGATTACACGGCGTTCATCGATCATCTGGGAGTCGCGTCGATTAACCTCGGTTTCGGCGGCGAGGGCGGCGGAGGCGGCGTGTACCATTCGATCTACGACGATTTCTATTGGTTCACGCATTTTTCCGACACGGAGTTTGTGTACGGACGCGCCCTGGCGCAAACCGCGGGAACGGCGGTGATGCGCCTGGCCGATGCGGAGCTGCTTCCGTTCCAGTTCGGAGATTTCTCGGAGACCGTGCGCGGGTATATCGATGAGCTGAAGAAGCTCGATTCGGATCAGAGGGCGCAGACCGAGGAGTTGAATCGGGAGATCGACGAGGGGGCGTTCGCGGCAGCGGCCGATCCGAGGAAACAATATATTGCGCCGACCAGGAATCCGATTCCGCCGCACTTGAATTTCGCTCCCCTGGAGAACGGCATCGATGCCCTGGCTCGCAGCGCGCAGAAATACGATGCGGCTCGGCAAAAGGCGACGGCGTCGAACGCAAAAGCAGTGAATGCCAAGCTGATCGAGAGCGAACGGCGTCTGACAGACACGGCCGGATTGCCAGGACGTCCCTGGTTTCGCCACATGATTTACGCGCCTGGTTTTTACACCGGATACGGCGTGAAGACGATTCCCGGCGTGCGCGAGGCAATCGAGCAGAAGCGCTGGCAGGAAGCCGACGAGCAGATCCAGCGCGTGGGGACCATTTTGATAAAGGAAGCCGATCTGATCGACGAAGCGACGGCGGGGCTGGGGAAGTAACTCAACCGCGATAGCTGAAGCGCGTCCGGCGAGAGAAACCGAGTCCCGTGGCGAGTCCGGATTCGAGCTGCGTGAGCCGAGCGCATTCGATTCCCAGACGCTGTTTCAGGGCCAATATGGCATCGGAGATCGATTCGCCCGCTTTCAGAGCATCTTCCATCCGGCGAGCCAACTCGACCGACGGAGGCGTGCGTTTCAAATCGGCGAGCGCGTGAGCCCGCGCACAGAGCGCCTGTTCGAGGCGATTCAGATCGCCGGCAGTGGCTGCAGCCAGTGCGGATTCGTTGGCTTGTTCGAGCGTCATCGGGGTCAGGCTTGGTTTAGATTCTTTCCGTACAGCACCAGGCTGAGGCCCTGCAAGCCGGCCGTAAGATCGGACTGCTGCTGCTGGAGCTCGGATTGCATCGCGTCGGCCTGTTCAAACTGGGTGGTCAGGCTGGCAGTCAACGCGCCGATACGCGTGTTCAAGGTCGAGATCTGGTTCTGAAGGTCCGTATCGGTCTGCGTAAGGCCGTTCTCTTCGGTCTGGATCAGCCCGCTGATAGGGTCGCTAAATCCGGTTAGGCTCGCGGCGAACGCGCCCAGGCCGGAAGTGGCCGACCCGATGAATTTGAACGCGTCGGTAATCTGAGTCTGGCTGAGCGAATCAAAGGTCGTCTGGTTGAAAGACGCCTGGCCGGTTGCACTGAACTGGATGCCCAGGTCCGAGAGACTCTGCACGGTGCCGCTGGAAGTGGTGTACGCAGAAATCTGGTTGAGCAGCGTTTGCAGCTGATTAATGGTCGAATCGCCCGCCAGTGGCCCGGCGGAGGGTCCTTCCTGCGCCGCGACCGCGGAGGCAACCGCGTTGTAATTCGTTACGAAATCCTGAAGCGCGGAGGAAAGCTGAGTGGGATCGCTTGACAGCGTGATGGTCGTGGCGGCGCTGGTGGTTCCTTGAAGATTCAACGTCACGCCCGGAATCACTGAATTGACCGTGTTTCCGGCCTGCTGGATGTTGATGCCGTTCAACTGAAATTTGGCGTCCGCGCCCTGGTTTAGATCCGAGAGAAGGTCCGTACCGGTAGCAGCCCGGCCGTCGTAGAGCTGGAGCGTTGTCGCGCCGGTGTTGTTGGCCGCCAGAGAAAGATAGTTGCCATTGGACGTAGTCAGGATGGATGCGGTCACACCGGCGTTTTGCGCGTTGATCTGATCGCGGAGCGAGGTCAGGCTGTTACTGGTGAGCTGGAACGTGTAGTTGTTCGAACCGGAAACCAGCGTCATGGTGCCGGTGGAAACGGGAGTGGCTGCCGGGTCGGCATAGGTCGCGGCGGATGTTTCCGTGCCGGTGCCGGTGTTCGTCAGCAGGTCCGTGCCGTTGGCGGATGCGCCGTCGAACAACTGGATTTCTCCCGCGCCGGTATTGGAGACAATCGACAAAGAACTGCTGCCATTGGCGGTCAGCACGGAGGCAGTAACGCCGGCATTCGCTGCGTTGATCTGCGACGACAGCGTGTTCAGATTGTCGGCGGTGAGCTGAATGGTTGTGTTGACGCCGCCCACGGCCAGGGTCATGGTTCCGGTTGAGACGGGAGTAGAGGTGGCGTCCGCGTAACTCTTGATACTGGTCTCATTCGCGGCGGCAGCGACCGAAGTAATCGAGTTGATGGTATAGGATGTGGCCGCAGTCGCGCCCGTGGCAGTTGCGGTGACGGCGCTGGTATCGGAGCTGCTGGCGGCGAGGGCTTGGTTGGACGCGAGATTCCCGAGAGCGGTCAAACTGGTAGTAAGATCCGCGACAGTCGAATTCAAGCTCGCCAAAGCTGTTTTCTGCGATAGAACGCTAGTGTCCTTCGACTGCAGCAGGGTCAGCGGGATGGTGGCGACCTGGACGGCTTTGTTCAACTCGGCCTGATAATCGGTGGCGTACTGGCTGATGCCAGTGAAGGGGACGTTAACGGCAGTGGTACTCACAAACTACTTATCGGCAGGATTCGTGACTTTTTAGTCGAATCTGGAATAAGGAAAAATCTTGCCGGCTGTGCGCGTCCGGAATGAACAAGAGCCATGCCGGAGATTACCCGGCATGGCTCAAGGACTTCCTCGAGATTCTAAGACTCAGTCTAGTGTTGGAGCAGGGTTAGCACTTGCTGCGGGGCCGAGTTGGCCTGCGCCAATGCTGCGATGCCGGCCTGCAATTGTATGGAGGCCTTGGTCAGGTTGGCGGATTCCGAAGCCATATCCGCGTCGCGGATTCCGGACTCCGCAGCCGTCACGTTGGTCAGTTGCGAATTGGCCAGGTTGATGGCATAGTTCATCGAATTCTCGCCCTGCCCGACGGAAGCCTGCGCTTGGCCCAGGATCTGAACCGAGTTGGCCAACTGATTGACGGCAGCGGTTGCCGTGCTGATGTTGCTGATGTCCGCCGTTCCGCCAGTACCCGCGACGGCCGAACTGAGCACGCCGGCGCCGTTGGTGCCGGTCCCGCCATCGGCGAGTCCGACATTGGTGGTGCCGTCGGCGCTGATCGGGGAGGCGCCAAGACTGACCTTGAACGCTCCACCGGCGCTCATAAACCGGATGCCTTCGGCTCCATCCACGGGAGTGCTGGCGGTGGTTCCCTGTTCCTTGAATGCCCCGATCTGCTCTAGCGTGGAATCGTTCGAAGCGAGGATGGCCTGGTTGATGGTGGCCACGGCCTGGTCGAGAGTGCCGGCATTGCCGGTATTGAGGGCGATGTTGAGGGAGTGCGCGGTGCCCGCGGCGTCCACGGCGGAGACCGTTACCGTTTGAGCGTCGCCGACATTGCGCAAGCCGGTGAAGGCGTACACATCGGTGTTGCCGGCGCTGTTGACGCTGGACTGTGCACCCGCTGAATTGACAGTATCCTTCGCCGTATAGGAGCTGATGCCGGAGAGCGGTGTCATGGCGCTGCCGCCGCCGCCGGGGACGCCGAAACCGAAGTCGTTGGTGGCGTCGCCGGCCAATTGGAGGCGGAAGTTCTCGCCGCTACCCGCAGTGGTCGAGATGGTCACATGCACGCCGTCGGCGGAGCTGGCCAGAAGACCTGCCGCGCGCGTGACTGCATTGCCCTGGAATGCGGCATTCAAGTTGGCAAGGGAGGTGGCGACTGTAGCGGAACTGGCCACGGGACCGAGGTCGATGGCTGCGCCGCCGTTCATGGAGACCGTAACCGTCTGGGAACCGGCAGCCAGCGTGGTTGCTGCGGCCGTGAGCGTGTTGTAGTCAAAGGTGCCCGCCCCGGCTGCGCCGACGCCCGAAGAAGTGGAGAAACCTCCCAGGCCAAGCGCATTGTTGGTGTCACCCGCCGCCAGCACCTGGAAGCTGGATCCGCCCGGGCCTTGGAAGGAGATGTCGGCGCCGCCGTTGGTGACCACGGCCTGGATACCGGTGGCGGCAACCGTGGCGTTCGCTGCGATTTGTGCATTGATTTTCGCGGCCGCTGTGGTCGCGGTGTCCGCGGCGACCAGGCCGACCGTAAGGTCATTGGCCGCAGCGCCGGTCAGCCCAGCGCCAAGGATGCGAAGCTTTACGCTCTCGGTTGCCGCTGAAGTGCCGAATGCGAACGCAGTGGTTTGCGACTTCGCCGAAACGCCGGTTGCCGCCAGGATGCTGCCGCCGACCGTTTGGAAGTTGCCCATGACCGCGTTCGCCACTTGATCGTCGCCCTGAACCTGGAATGCGGTGTTGGCGGAGTTGAATGATAACTGCTGTTTGCCGCTCGAATCCGTGTTGACGGAAGCTGTAATGTCGGCGTTCTTGAACGCGGTCGCCTGCTGGCTGGAACCATTGCCGGCATTCTGGATGGCTTGGTTGACGGCGGTCACCAGCGTGTTGGCATCGGTGACGCCGGTCAGGTTGACAGCCACTTTCAAAACGTTGCTGCCATTGGTCGCGGAAAATCCCGGCCCAGTGAATGTAAAGGTAGTGGTGTTGTTGGCGACGGTCGACTGGTTCGAAACGTTGGCCAGAATGTTTGCGACGCTGTCGGCGCTGCCGGTGCCGATGTCAGTCGCAGCGACGCCGGTTGCCTGCACGCCTGCCAAGCCGAGGCTCTTGGCATCCACGGTCGCCTGGCTCAGATTGACGGAAACCGAACCGTTCGTCGCGGCGCTGATTCCATTAGAGGCCTGTCCGCCGCCCACAAACACACTCAAGTTCGTGGCGAACACGCCGCCCTGGTTCAGACCGATGGCCTGCGCCTGCCGATCGACTTCCTGAATGATGCTCTGGAACGAGGAGTTCAGCACGGCGCGGTTGCCCGTGAACGATCCTGAGGCCGACTCGGTGGCCAGCGTTCGGGCGCTATCGAGAAGCTGCGAGATGTTGCTCAAGCCGCCGTCGGCGATCTGCAACTGGCTCAGTCCATCGTTGGCGTTCTGAATGCCTTGCGTCAGCACCGCTTCATTGGACCGGTCGGCGTTGGCGATCGCGAGTCCCGAAGCATCGTCGCCGGAATTGACGATGCGCAGGCCGGAGGTCACCTGGTTAATGGTTTCATTTTGGAAGTTCTGGTCGATACGCAGGTAATTCTGGGCCTGCAACGACGCGATATTTGTATTGATTGAAAAACTCATGGTTTCTTCTTTCCTTGAAAAATTTGGCGCCGGAATTCCTTTCCCGGCTGGTCTACATGGGGCTTATCGGACCCACCGTGCAGACCTTGAAGAGAAAAATTTCAACGCAACGTTCCGAGCAAGCGGCTGACCGCCGCGGGCGAGGTCTCCTGCGCTGCGACTTGGTTCTGCTGTTGAGTCAGGAAGATTTCCTGGCGCAGCACAACCACTTCTTTGGGTGCCCGAATGCCGAGCTTTACTTGCGAGTGCGAGCTGTCGAGGACTTCCACCTCGATCCCTTCGCCAATCATCAATACTTCTCCGGGCCGGCGCCGGATTACGAGCATGCCGATTGTCGCGCCGCTAGCGGAAACTGGTGCGAGTAGCGGGAATCGATCCGCACGGCTTGTACGGCGCGCCGGGTGCGGACGTCCACGACTACTGGCGCCAATAAATTGGCGGTCAATGGACCATTTTGTGGCGCCGCCAGAATGACCAGACACATAACTCCGGTACCGGGCTGAAACGGACCGGGCCCTTCCAGGCCGAGAACTTTCAGATCGTCGCGTGTAATGGAGAGCTCATATTTGCTGTCGATCACGTTGACGGGAGCTGCAAGAAAACACAGACTCTTGGTCTTCATGCTTTGCAGGAATACCACCGGAGCTGACTCTTTCCGCTCCACCATCACGAACTGATTTTGATCTTCGAATCCCGGCAGGCCCGCCGGGAAATTCAGGACCGAACTATCGTCGTAGTTAATCGGTCCCAAGTGTTTGGTCTTGATTTGAGACATCTGGCCGATATAAGAGCAACCCTGCGGCCAATTGGCGAAACCCGGGGCGAAACCAAGCCGAGCGTCGTCCGTCTACAGTAAAGCTATGGGCAACCTGCTCCAAGACATTCGCTACGCGTTCCGCACGCTTATTCGCGCGCGCGGGTTTGCCGCGGTCGCCGTGGCGACGATCGCGCTCGGGATCGGGGCGAATACAGCGATCTTCAGCTTGGTCCACACGGTGCTGCTGAAGCCGCTACCCTACCGCGAGCCCTCCAGACTGATCGTGGCGTTAGACACGTATCTGCCCCAGGATAAGAACCTGCCCATGTTCCCGAAGATCGGTGTCTCTCCTCCCGAGCTCGATTTGTGGCGTCAGCAGAGTGATGTGTTTGCGGAAACGGCCTGGTTCCGCTTCATCTCTTACGACATTGACCTGACCGCGGCGGGAGGCGATGCGCTCAGCGTCCATGCCGGATTCATTTCGGCCAATTTGCTGCGGGTGTTGGGAGTGACGCCGGCGATGGGGCCGGGGTTTGCCGATGGCGAGCCGCCCCATTCGGTGCTGCTGAGTAATCGCTTGTGGCGGACGCGTTTTGCGAGCGATCCCGCAATCATCGGCAAAACGATACGGTTGGGCGGCGAGGTATTTACGGTAACCGGAGTCATGCCTGCGGGCTTCAAATTCCCTGACTGGGCGGATCTGTGGCTTCCCCCGGGTCCGCTGCTTGGCGATGAGCTTACGAATCCGGTGCGGCATGGGGCTGAATTTATTGGTCGGCTGAACGCTGGCGTAACCGCGCAGCAGGCGGCGCTCCGGCTGCAAACTCTTTCCGCACGGCTGGCGGCGGAGCATCCCAAAACCAGCACTGGATGGGGAATGACGGTCTCGAATCTTCAAGACGACCTGACCGCCAACGTTCGTCCCGCGTTGCTGATGCTGCTGGGCGCGGTCGCGCTGGTGTTGTTGATCGCCTGCGGGAACGTCGCCAATCTTCTGCTGGCGCGCGCCAGTGGCCGGGCGAAGGAGATCGCGGTACGCAGCGCGCTGGGCGCGGGGGCGTGGCGGATCGCCCGGCAACTGCTTACCGAAAGCGTGGTTCTGGCAGGTGTTGGCGGCGCGCTCGGGCTTGCGCTGGGGGAGGCGGGGTTGAAGGCGCTTTCGCCGGTCGAGACTCCACTCGATACAGTGGTTCTGCTCTTTTTGCTGGCCGTCTCCGTGATTACAGGCATCGTGTTCGGACTCGCGCCCGTGATTCTGGCGCTGCGGAGCGATCCGAACGCGGTGATCAAATCGGGATCGGTCACCGGCGGAGGCTCGTCCACCATGCGCGCCACGCTGGTGGTGGTGGAGTTCGCTCTGGCGATGGTTCTGGTGGCAGGCGCGGGAATTCTGATGAAGAGTTTCCTGCGGCTGATGCACGTCGATCCGGGATTCAATCCCCAGGGATTACTCACAATGCGGGTCTCCTTCAGGGCGAACCGCGATCCATCCGACGAATTTCGACGCATCGAGGAACGCGTTCGGAGACTGCCGGGCGTCGATTTCTTCGCGACCACCAACGCCCTGCCCTTGACCGCTGGGCATGGAAACGCGGGACGCTTCAACGTGCCGGGGAGTCCGCTGATCAATCCCGACGCATTGCCGGCCGCCCAGCTAAGAGTCGTCAGCCCGCAGTATTTCAGTGCGATGCGAATCCCGATTCTCTCGGGACGCGCGTTCAGCGATCGCGATTTGAACCAGCCCGTGGTAATCATCAATGAAAGCATGGCGCGGCAGTTTTGGCCGGGACGCGATCCGGTCGGGTTGAAGTTCATCACCGGGCCGTGGGGACCGAATCCGACGTGGTCTACCATTGTCGGCGTCGTAGGCGATGTGAAGCAGTTCGGGCTCGACTCGGAGCCTAGTCTCGACTTTTACTTCCCGGCACTCGGCCTCTTCTCGGTGGTGGTTCACACCACCGGCGATCCCGAAGCGCTGATTGGACCGGTGCGCAGGGAAATCCAGAGCGTCGATCCGGAACTGCCGGTGTCCGAAGTTCGAACTATGGACCAGGTGCTTGATGAGTCGGCCAGTTCACGCCGCTGGACCATGGCGATGCTGGCCGCATTTGCGGGGCTCGCACTGGTGCTGGCCATGGTCGGGATTTACGGGGTTATGTCGTGGTCGGTGGCGCAACGCACGCGCGAGATCGGCATCCGCGTGGCGCTGGGCGCGGATTCGGGAAATGTGCTTGCGATGGTGATCGGCTACGGACTGTCGCTGAGCGCGCTGGGACTAGCGATCGGGCTCGCAGGCGCATTCGCGTTGCGGCGATTCCTGGCGAGCCTGGTGTTTGACGTCAGCCCATCCGATCCTTTGATCTATGCAGGCGTCGCGGTGCTGATGCTGGCCGTGGCGATGGCCGCATGCTATGTGCCGGCCCGCCGGGCGAGCCGCGTTGATCCGCTGATTGCTCTGCGCTGCGACTGAATCGCTATTTCATGCCCAGTTGCTCGAACAGAAACGCGAATACATCCGCGTCCTGATCGATCCGTTCGTTCAGCGCGGTTCCGATGCCGTGGCCTGAACCAGCGCTGGTGCGCAGGAGAATCGGGCGGTCGGAATGCGTCGCGGCCTGCAATCGAGCCGTCATTTTGCGCGAATTCATGGGATCCACGCGGCCGTCGTTATCGCCGGTTAAAAACAGGACCGCAGGATAATCCGTGCCGTCTTTCACGTGATGATACGGCGAGTAGGCGTACAAGGCTTGAAACTGGTCGCGCTCCTTCACGGTGCCGAATTCGGTGACGTTGAAAGCGCCATTCGGAAAAGTCTCGACGCGCAGCATGTCGTAAATCCCAACGTGACTCACTACCGCGCGAAAAAGATCGGGCCGCTGAACCAACGCGGCTCCCATCAACAGTCCGCCGTTGCTCCCCCCTTCAATGGCGAGCTTGTCGGGGCTCGTATATTTCGTCTTGATCAGATATTCGGCGCAGGCGATGAAGTCGTCAAAGACGTTCTGTTTTTTCGTGAGCCGGCCTTGTTCGTGCCAGGTTTCGCCAAACTCAGCTCCGCCGCGGAGATTTGCGACCACCCACACGCCTCCCTGATCCAGCCACCAGCGCATCCGGGCGGAAAATGCAGGCGACAGGCTGATTCCGTATCCTCCGTAGCCGTACAGAAGGGTTGGATTTGAGCCATCCAGCTTGGTTCCCTTGCGCCGCAGAATATTCATCGGGACGTGTGTCCCGTCCTTCGAAACCGCGATTTGACGAATCACTTCGGAGTCGCCGAAATTCGCGGGCGAGGTCTCAAACAGCCCCGTCTTCTTCACCAAGCCGGTGGCAGGGTCGTAGCGATACCAAGCCGACGGGTCGACGAAGGTTTCGTTTTCAAACAGAAGCTGTCCGCCCGGCCCGCGCACCAGTTGTCCGACCGAGGAAACCGGCAAAATATCGATGGTCCGCTCCGACTTGGAGCCTTCTTTATCGATCAATTTCGATGGACCGCCCGCCATGTAGCGAATATAGAGATGCGATCCCGACGCAAGAAAGCCATCGATTGACGACCGTCCCGGAGTGACTACAGTCTTCGCGGTGCCAAGCGAGAACATCGGCGCGGAGAGCTGTAGCAGCTTGCCCATCGGCGCATCGTTATGTGAGAGCAGGTACAGCGAGCCATCGGGACCGAACTCTGCATCCGAGGTTTGATCCGACAGCCTCGTGATCTGGTGCCATCGCCCTTCGCCTGTGAGCATGTAATGCAGAAAATCCCCGCCATCGCCGTTGGCGACGCGCGCCAGCACGAAACGACCGTCGTCGGAAGACCGAAGCGTGATCTCGGCGATTCGCGGGAACTCTTTTCCGAGTGCGTACTTGTCTTCCGAAACCGGCGTTCCCAGGCGATGGAAGTACACCTGTTGATAGAAGTTCAGGTCCGCTTCGGATCGCTCGCCGGTGTGCGGATAGCGAGTGTACCAGAAGCCCGTCGAATCCGCGTTCCACGCCAGGCTGCCGCCGGCAGTGGCTCCATTCACGCGCGGGATGACGCCCGGAACCTGCTGCCCGGTCGCGACTTCGAACACCGAGACGGATCCGTCCTCGCTTCCGCCTTTGGAGAGCGATACCGCAACCAACTTGCCGTCAGTTGAGGGCACGTAGAAATCGATCGCGGTCGAGCCGTTGGGGTCGATCGTATTCGGGTCGACGACAGGGCGCGCAGACGCGGGGTTATCCACCGATGCGAGCGTCACCAGGAACGGCTGGAGCTTGGGTGGCTGCATTTCCATCGCAAACATCACTCCGCCGCGAAATGTCATGCCGTAGAAACGAACCGATCCGGTCTTTTCCAGCCGATTCAGACTCTCGACAATGGCGGGGCGATCAGCAAGATGATCCAGGTAAGCGCGCGTGCGGGCGTTCTGTTGATCGCTCCACTGATGAACCTCGGTGGTAGTGGCTGGCTCCAGCCATCGGTAGTCGTCGACCACCTGAACGCCCTGATACGTGTCGGTCACGGGCCTTTTCGGAGTCGTGGGGATGGGGAGCAGGTCGTCGCCACCATAGGACACAACCGGGAAGACGACGATCAGGAATAAGGCGATCAGGCGGAGGGGCATCGGTATCTCTATATATATCAGTCTCCTGGTGTGAGTAGCACAGAAATTTTACCGCCGGATTCTAACGTAGTACGTGGTAAGTGCCGATACTAAGTGTCAAATGGAGCATCGTACCGAGCCACGCTCGTTGGTCTCTCTACCCATCCGCGTAATTCTGCCAGGTCCACCCGCGGAGGTGCTGGAGTGCCGGCTGATGGACGTTTCCGCCACAGGCATGCGCTTCGCGTCCGACGTGACGCTGGTTTTGGAAGAACTGGTGGCCATCGAAGTAGAGGATCAGGTGGTTCTGGCGCAGATTCGCCATTGCCATCCCGAAGGCGATAAGTTTGTCGCCGGCGTGCGACGGTTGCACCAGGTTCCCAAAGGCTCGCAACGGGGCGAAATCGGAGAATATGTTTCCGAAATGATCGAGGATCTGGAGCGCCGGGTTCTCGCCGGCGAAGAAGTCGCGTCGCGAATGCTGGCGCTGGAGGCGCTGGATCGAATCGTGGGACGAGTACAAACGGAACAAGGGCCCGCGCAGGCACAGTCGAAGCCGGGGCCGCAGAGCAAGGGAGATCCCGCAAAGGGCGAAAAGCGGTCATGGAAAGTCCCTTTGGCGCTCGCGGCTGCCTTAGTGCTTGCGGCTGGAATCGGGTTTACGGTCCTGCAGCGCGGCACAGACGCGAAATCGGAGCCGCCCCAGGCCGAGGCTAAGAACACGCCAACCCAGGTCCCGTCAGAGGTTCCGCCCATGCCCCCTACACCGGAGCCGACGCCGGTGGCGACGCCCGCGCCGACACCCGTTCCCGTGGATCCCGCGCCTGTGAAACCAGTGGTGGAGAAACCTCGGCCGCCTGTTACGGCCGTCGCCGGCGTCCATCACGCGCACGTTTCCGTCAGCGAGAAGAGCTGGGTATCAGTGAACGCGGATGGAAAGCCCCTATCCGGGAGAGTGATGAACAAGGGCGAGGTCTGGGATTTCGACTTTTCGGAAAAAGCGGTGCTGCATCTCGGATACGGAGCCGGAGTGGAGATCAGTGTCGACGGCCAATCGGTCGGACCCATCGGCGGGACGCTCCGCATGCTGGAACTGACTGCGGCGGGGAAGCGCTTCCTGCCCTGGCAGAACGAGACGTCCCACTGAAGCGCGCCTAAAACCTGGTGAGCCGCCGAGTATCGAACGGGATCACGCCTTCCGGTGACTGGCCGTCGGTGATAGGTTCGCCGGCATGGATGTGCAAGGGCACCAGACCACCCCAGATTGGCAGCGAATAATCCTCTTCCTCGTCGATTGGCGGTCCGGTGCGGATTTTCGCCGAAACCTCCTCGAGCGGCATCGACAGAACACTGGTACCTTTCAACTCCTGTTCGGTCGGTGAACGAACTTCATCCCAGCGGCCAGGAACGAAGTGGTCGGTCAATGCGCGCAGGGCTTCCAGTTTTTCTTGCGGATCGGTGACCAGCCGAGCTTTCCCCAGCACCACCACGGAACGATAGTTCATAGAGTGATGAAATCCGGAGCGTGCCAGCACCAGCGCATCCACCAATGTGACCGTGACGCAGACGTCAACCCCTTGGTCGAGCGTGCGCAGCATCCGGCTGGCGGCTGAACCGTGTATATAAAGCCTGTCCTCGACGCGCGCGTATCCGGTCGGGATGACGAAGGGCTGGCCGTCGACCACAAAGCCGACGTGGCATATGAATCCTTCGTCCAGGATCGAATGAACCTGGGCTTTGTCGTAGACGCCGCGTTTGGGCAAACGCCGGACCTGGGTTCGAGGTGTGGGTGCGAATGACTCCATGATTCTTTCCAGGGTAAAAGAAAACGCGGCGGCCCTTCAAAAAGGCGCCGCCACGTTTGAACAATACCAGCGAACTCGCGATTTAGAACATCAGGCGCAACGCCAGCTGAATCTGGCGCGGGCCGCCGACGGCGCCCGCAGTGGTTCCGACCGACGTCGCCACCGCGCTACCCACATCGGATGTGATTTTTCCGAATGTGGACGCGCTACCCTCGTTGTGACCCGGGTTGGCGAAGTTGACGTGATTGGTCAGGTTGAAGAAGTCCGCCCGGAATGCCAGGCGGAATCGCTCGGTGATTGCGAATGCCTTCTGGGCAGTGAAATCCCAGTTGAACAGTCCCGGACCGTAGTAAGCGTTTCGTCCCGATGTGCCCACGCGTCCCGTGGGGGGAACCGCAGAGAAGGCGGCCGGATTGAACGCGGCATCGGGATTGCTGTAATTGGTCGGGAGCGCGCCGGAGAACAGAACATCCGGGCGGTCCGCCAACTGATTGAACCCGCTGAAATCGGCTGCGGTGTCGTAGACCGTGAACGGCTGCCCGGTCTGCGCCGTGATAATTCCGGTCGCCGACCAGCCCCCGAACACCTCGCGATTGAACACGTTGTTGCTGCCCATGAAGCGATGGCCTGGCCCTGCCGGCAGATCCATGTTGAAGACCACTACGGCGCGCTGCCGCGTGTCGAAAGAGGAATTGCCACGATCCAGGTTGATGTTGTTGCCGTTCGAGATCACGCTCAACTCGCCTGAGGAACCGAAGAACGCCGAGTTGTCGTCAATCGAATGGCTCAGCGTGTAAGACGCTTGCAGGAAGTAGCCATGCGTAGATACGTACTTGGCCGTGACGACACCGCCGTTATAGTTCGAATTGCCGATGTCCTTGCCAACGCCAATCGCGCCAAAGGTCGGATACGGGTAGATCTGCACATTGGGGGCCTGATTTCCGCGCACTGCGGGGTTATTGACGATCACCTGGGGCTGATTGTAGTCGACGAACAGGCCCAGCTTGTGGCCCGTGCTGCCCTGGTAGTCCACCTCGAGCGAGAAGTTCTGGCCGAGCTTTCGCTGGATGCCGGTATTGTACTGATAGACATATGCGCTGCGGATATTTTGATCCTCGGCGCTGAAACCCACCAGGCCGACCAGGGGCGTGCCATTGGGGTTCAGCTTCACCAGAGGTACGTTCTGATTGAACCCCGTAGCCCAGGAAAACTTACCGGGCTGCGTGACGCCGGCGGTCTGAGTGGTGCCCAGATTGTACGGCGCGTTCAATCCCATGTTGGCCGGAATATTGTTGAAGATATCGTCGTAGCCAACCCGGAAACCAGCGCGGATCACGGTATCGTCGTTACCGAAGATGCTCTTGGCAAATCGTGGCGTATACGCCATGCCGACGATGGGCGCAAAGTTGTTGTTATCGGTGTGCACTCCGCTTTCCCCGACCTTGACAGGCGCAGCCGACAGCGTCAGCGCCGAAGGCCCCACCCCGTTGGGATTAATGCTAAGGAGTTGACTCGTGCCGAGCAGAACCGGTCCGACTCCGGGAATGAAATTCACAGCGTCATTCCGGGTCTGGTAAATATCCGAGGGATATTCATAGCGGATTCCGTAGTTGAGCGTCAGATTGTCTTTAATCTTGTATTGATCCTGGAAGTAAACATCCCACGGAAAGCGATCCCAGTAAGCCAGGGTGTTGCCGGTCTTGAACGTCGAGGAATTAACCAGACCCGCGGCAAAATCCGACCAGCTCAGGAAGCTGAAAGATCCACGCTCAGTACTGTCGAGATAACGCCGGGCCTGTTCGCGCCGGATGTGATAGCCCATGCGGATATTGTGTTTGCTGTGGCCGAAGGGCGCGACCCACGATACGTTGTCGAAAATCTCGCTGGTGTTGGTGATGCGCCCTTGCGGGAGATTCGTGGTGCTGCCTAGAGAGGCAAACCCGCCGGAAATGCTGACAGTCGGCAGACCGGAGTCCTGAATGTTCTTGGTGCCGTCGACTACGCCGGTCAGCGGCACGCCGTTCTGCTGGAAGATGCTGGCGGCATTGAGACCGATGTCCTGCACCGTGATGAAGGTCTGGTTCCGGGAATATCCCAGACGAATCTCGTTCAACACCGTGGGGCTGAACGTGTGATTCTCGGTCAGCACGCCGTTGCGGCTCACCGGCACGTTGCCGTTTCCGCCTTCGGTTGGCAGCGCTCCGGGCGTGAACGTCGCGCCCTGGAAGTCGGCAAAACGGGCGGACAAATGATCGCGGTCGCTGAAGTTGTGGTCGACCTTGATCAGGCCCGTGTAGTCGAAGTCGCTCGAGGTGACGTTGGCGATGAAGTTATTCGCGCCGGTCGTGTTCGGCATAGGCCAAAACTTCAGCAACGCCGCGGAGATCGGGTCGGTGACTTGCGCCCGTTGCGCGGCCGTCGGCACCAGCGTCAGGCTTGGCGTCGGCGCCACTTGCCGGAACTCTTCGTAGGACGCGAAGTAGAACGTCTTGTTTTTCTTGATTGGTCCCCCGACGGTGCCGCCGAACTGGTTGCGATGCAGGGGCGTCTTGGTGCCGCCGGATTTGTTGATGAAAAAGTCGGTCGCATCGAAATCCGAATTGCGCAGGTATTCGAACAGCGAGCCGTGCAGCGCATTGGTGCCGCTCTTGGTGACCTGCGTGACCTGTCCGCCGGTGCCGCGTCCGAACTCCGCTGTGGAGACACTCGTCTGAACCGAAAATTCCTGAACCGCATCGGCAATACGGAAGCTGTTCAGGTTGGAATTCACCTGCGTATCCATGTTGCTGACGCCATCCCACAGATAGATATTGGACTGCGATCGCGCGCCGGCCACGTTGAAACTCAGCACCTGGGTGCCGGTTGCGGTCGGAAGCACGCCCGGTGTAATCAGCGCGAGGTCAAGCGCCTGACGGCCATTGAGCGGCATATTGCCGATGTTGCGGCTATCCACCACGCTGCTCAGCGTGCTCTTGTCGTTTTCAAGCAGTGGCGCGGCGCTTTCCACCTGAACCGATTCGGTGACCGTGCCGACCTCAAGCGTCAGCTCCAAGTGCGTGATCTGGTCCACCTGAACCAGGACCGAAGCTACATTGATCTTTTTGAACCCGCTCGCCTCCGCGACTAATGAATACGTCGCCGGCGGCAGCTCGAGAAATTGAAATTCACCCTCGGAGTTTGTGGTGGTGGTAAGGGTGGCATTGGTTCCAGTGCTGGTGAGAGTGAGCTTGACCGAGGCAACCACGGCTCCGGATGAATCTTTCACGGTTCCGGAAACGGTTCCCACAGGCGAGCCGAAAATCTGGAGCGCGCCCATAGCGCAGAGCGCGGCCAGTCTGGCAATATTTTTCATAGACTTACCCCTTGTTACGACGTCTGGTCCTCTTACGAAAACTAAAAGCCCGAATACAGGATCGCTACAAAGCGATTACGAGAGACTTGTGACCCTAGCCTATGACAACCAGACGCGCTCGTCACGAAAAAGTGAGGCAGCCGACGCGGAGTAACTGGTTAGGGATTCGATTAGCGTCTCTAGACCACTCTTGCGTCGAGCAGCCGCTGAATTTCATCGATCGTATAGCCCAACTCAGTCAGGACTTCCTGAGTATCTTCACCCAAGGTGGGTGCTCGCTTCCTGATGCCGCCCGGAGTTTCCGAGAGCCGCACCGCAGTGTTTGCCAGCGGCACCGGTTTCGGCGCGCCGGGATAATCGACGTACTGCAATATTTCCCGTGCTTTAACCTGTGGATCGTCCAGCACTTCGTGGAGCTTCATCACCGGGCCGGCAGGAATCCTGGCAGTTTCAAGGGCAGCCAGCGCTTCACATGTAGATCGATCGGCAAGCCAGGCGTTCATCGCCTTCGCGATGATTTCGCGATGGTCTGCGCGAAGCAGATCCGTGGCGAATTGCGGATCGACGATCAGGTCTTCCCTGCCGACCAGCCGCGCCCAGCGTGCAAACATATCGCGACCGATCACTTGCACGACGATCCAACCATCGCGCGTTCGAAACGTATCGGCGGGGGCGGAGTAGAATCCTGCGTTCCCGCGCTGTTCACGCTTGATTCCGGTCACGCTCGCTTCGGCCAGCATAGCCTGTATGAACGTCACGCTGGTGGCGAGAAGGGATCCGTCGACAATCTGACCCTCCCCGGTTTTCGCACGATGATACAAAGCCACGACCACGCCAAACGCGGTGTGAAGCGCGGTTCCATAATCGGCGAACGGAACCAGCGAACGCACCGGCGGACCGTCCGGAAATCCGGTGAGGCTCATGGCGCCGGACATGGCTTGCGCGATGGTGTCAAAGCCGGAGCGGTTCGCGTAAGGCCCATCCGGCCCAAACGTGGAGATTCGCGCCAGAATAATTCCGGGCTTCAGCGCACGCAGCGATGCATAATCGAGGCCCATCTTAGTCATCACTGCGATGGGCAGGTTGGCGACCACGACATCAGCGCTTTTCACCAACCGCCGAATCACTTCCGCGGATTCGGGCTTGGAGGTATCGAGCGTAAGGCTGCGTTTGTTGCGGTTGAGGGATAGAAACGCTCCGCCTTCCCCCTGTTCCGTCACCGGACCGGTGTAGCGATCCTCACTGCCTTGACGTCGATCGACGCGGATGACATCGGCTCCCATGTCGGCGAGAAGCATGCCGCAGTAAGGGCCGGCGATGAAGCGCCCGAAATCGATGACACGGATGCCTGCGAGGGGTCCAGCGCGCATCATGCGAGATTAGCATAATGAATCTGATGCTTCGATTCCTGTTGCTCCTTTTGACCGCCACCTTCGTCATCGCCGCCGATTGCGGCGACATGCGCGCGCTGAAACTTCCCGACACGACGATCACCGCGGCGTCTATGTCGACCGATTCGTCATACTGCCAGGTGCTCGGCTACGTAACGACGCCTGGTATCCACGGCGAGCAGGCCAACAGAGTGAACTTCGAGGTCGATCTGCCCCTCAAGGACTGGAACGGCAAGCTGTATTTTGCCGGCGGCAGTGGATTCATCGGGGGCCGCTCAAATAAACAGGTCCTCTCGCGAGGATACGCATCGGCATACACGGACACTGGTCATGAGGCTGAATCGGCCGTGGATGCGACTTGGGCGCTGAACAGCATGACCAAGAAGGTCGACTTTTTCGATCGCGGCATCCACGTCGGAACGGTTGCGGCGAAAGCCGTCACTCAAGCTTTTTACGAGAAGAAACTAGCGAAGTCGTATTTCGTGGGTTGCTCAACCGGCGGGAAGCAGGCATTCATCGAAGCCCAGCGGTATCCCGAGGATTTTGACGGCATCATTGCGGGTGCGCCGGCGGTCGATTACACGGGGCTGATGCTGGAGTTCAACTGGAACGAAAGGGTGCTGCTTGAATCGGACGCGACCTATATTCCCGCTTCGAAATTGCCGCTGATCGCGAAAGCGGTAGTCGCGCAGTGCGATGCGCAGGATGGGTTGAAGGACGGTTTGATTTCTCAGCCCCAGAAATGCAAGTTCGATCCGGCAAGTTTGAAGTGCGCGAGCGCAGATAGCGCAGATTGCCTGACTTCGGCTCAGGTAGACACGTTGAAGAAGCTGTACGCCGGACCCGGCCGGCGAGTGTTTCCAGGAATGCCGATCGGTCATGAGGACTCGCCGAATTACGCCGCGTATGTTTTCGGCAACGTGCAGCCGGTCGCGCTCCCGAGCGGCTTGCTGACGTTTCCTGGCGACTATGTGAAGAACGCGTCGGCGGCTCCGTACGATTTCGCGTTCCAGCAGGAATTCCTGCGCTATCTGGCCTTCGAGAAGAGCGATCCGAATTACGATTGGCGTTCGCTGAACCTTCCGAAAGACTTGTCCACGATTGCGGTGCTCGCGAAAATTCACAATGCGGTCGATCCGGATATGTCGCGGTTCAAGAAGCACGGAGGGAAGCTGATCATCTATAACGGCTGGGCCGACCCGGTGATGCCGCCGATGAGGATCGTCGAGTACTACGAAAAAGTCGAGAGCGTCATGGGCGCGGAGCAGACCAAGTCTTTCGCACGTCTGTTCCTGGCGCCGGGCATGAATCATTGCGGCGGAGGCCCTGGCCCCAACTCGCTCGATTCGCTCGGTGCGCTGGAGCGTTGGACGGACCAGGGCAGCCCGCCGGATCAAATCGTCGCGTCGCATTCGACCAATCGAGTGGTCGACCGGACGCGTCCGCTATGCCCGTATCCGCAAGTGGCGAAGTGGAAGGGAACGGGCAGCATCGACGAGGCTGCGAACTTCGTCTGTGCAAATCCTTAGGCGGTTTTCTTACCCATCGCGCATACCGTCGAAACCGGCTTCATCGGCCGCGATTCGCAGCGCACTTCGGAGAAACCAGCCTTCTTCATCGCATCGGCGAGTCCTTTGCCCGCCTGATGCGCATGATCTTCGGTTGCGCCTTTGTTCCTGGGCTGCACCGCCAGCGCGGCCCATCCGCCGGGCTTCAACACACGCCCGACCTCGGTGAGAGTGCCCACCGAATCCTTCCAGAACTGCGCCGAATTGATAGCGAAAACTTTATCGAAGTGAGCTTCAGGGTACGGCAGCTTGCTGGCGGAGCCGAGGTTCACTTGCACGCGCCCTTCGCGAATCGCCGCGGCGTTGCGTTTCGACGCCTGCTTCACCATAACGTCGGAATGATCGACGCCAGCGACGAACGCGGCCTGGCGGCTGACGCGGGCAAGATCGGCCCCGGGACCGAAACCGATTTCGAGCACGCGCTCCTCCGGCTTCAGGTCGAGTAACGCCAACACCCACTCGCTGCGGTCGCCATTATTTATCGCCATCAGATGCCCGACAAACCAGCCGACGGTTCCCTCCGGTTTGGCAAATTGTCTACGTAGATCCATACCTGTTTTAGACGACGAATGCAGGGGATTAGTTCGCTGAGTGATGATGGTATTTAACAGGTGATTCACCTCCGGGGCGTTTCCAAACAATTTGAGGGCAAGCGAAAGGTGACGGCGCTCGAGCGCGTCGACCTTTCGATTGAGCGCGGCGAAATGGTATCGATCGTGGGGCCGTCGGGTTCGGGCAAGTCGACCATGCTGAACCTGATCGGCGGGCTGGACCGGCCGAGTGAAGGCGAGATCGAAATCGACGGCTCGGCTCTGGCGAAGCTCAACGACGACGATCTGACGCGCGTGCGGCGGGACAAGATCGGCTTTATCTTCCAGTTCTTCAATCTTTTACCGACGCTTTCCTGCCTGGAAAATGTTTCCTTGCCGTTGCATCTGCGCGGCTGGCCGCGAAAGAAAATCGAAGATCGCGCGAAGGAGCTGCTGGACCTGGTCAAGCTCGGCGAGCGCATGGATCATCTGCCCGACGAGCTTTCAGGAGGCGAGCGGCAGCGCGTCGCCATCGCACGGGCGCTCAGCGTTTATCCTCCGATTCTGCTTGCCGACGAGCCGACCGGTAACCTTGACACGCATACTGGGTATGACATTCTGAAGCTGATTCGCGACCTGCACGAGAGACTCGGGTCCACCGTGCTGATCGTTACGCATGATCCGGCGGTCGCGGAGAGCTGCGCGCGCACGATTCATATTCGCGACGGCCACGTGTTTCAGGACGTGCGCCGATGATCTTGCTGCGCCTGATCAGTTGGCCGTATGCGCGCAAGCATCTGCTGCGAACGCTGCTGACCACGGCCGGAATCGTTCTGGGCGTGGCGGTGTTCGTGGGGATGCACACCGCCAACGAAAGCGTCCTGGCCGCGTTCCATCAGACGATAGACCGCATCGCGGGACAGACGCAGATTCAGATTTCCGCGGGCGAGCCTGGATTTTCAGAAGACGTGCTCGAAAAAGTCCAGAATGTTTCGGAGGTGCGCGCGGCATCGCCGGTGATCGAAGCGACAGTTTCAACGGATCAAGGCAATCTGCTGATTCTGGGCGTCGATATGCTGGGCGATCGCAGCCTGCGCACCTACGATCTGGAAGGCGCGGACACGGCTCTCGACGATCCCCTGGTGTTTCTTGCGCAGCCGGATTCGCTGATCGTAACCCGGTCGTTTGCCGATCAGCGCGGGCTCAAAACG
>Ga0209415_10005300_pt1 | contig 23231 bp, 18 predicted proteins | sample PeaSoiSIISIP2007_FD_187696 | JGI IMG/M metagenome (GOLD analysis project Ga0209415, IMG submission 187696) | Peat soil microbial communities from Weissenstadt, Germany - SII-SIP-2007 (SPAdes) (version 2) | ecosystem: Environmental > Terrestrial > Soil > Wetlands > Peat | place: Germany... | reverse complement strand
CGAGGCCGTCGGCGGGGCGAGGAGCCGTACTCACGTACGGCGACGACCCCCGACGGCGGCATCGCGAAGGGATCGGCGAAAAGCACCACCCTTCTAGCTTCGCGCCGGGTAGCGCGCGCGCAAGCTGCGCGCCCACGGCCTGTCGGCGAAGACGTCGCCCGACAGCATCGAGGTGATGGCGCGTCTCAGGAACGGATGCTGCGGCCCGGCCAAGAGGTACGCCGCGAGGTCGCCCCCGTAGAAGGCTTGCACGGCGCCGACGTAGAGATCGATGCCGGCCCTGAGCTCCCGCTCCCACGCCTCGAAGAGCCCGGAAGGCACGCCGCCCTCGTCGAGCGACGCGTGGACCGCGTCGGCGGCGCGCAGCCCACCGTGCATCGCCAGGTGAGCCCCGGTCGAGAACAGCGGATCGATGAACCCGGTCGCGTCGCCGGCCGCGAGCCAGCCCGGGCCCCTCAGCGCGCCCACGCGGAAGCTGAAGTCGGCCGCCGCGCGCGGTGGGAACAGGCGGGTCGTGCCGGCGAGCATCCGGGTCGCCGTCGGCGACTGGGCGACCGCAGCGTCGAAGAGGGCCTCGGGCCCGCCGAGCTCGCGCGCCCGCGCCCGCACCCAAGCGGCCGAAACCACGACGCCGACGCTCGTCCGCCCGTCGGCGAAGGGGATGAGCCAGAACCAGCCGCGCTCGCCGCCCGCCATGACGACGATCTGGATGTCGCCCTCGCGCTCCCCCTCGTCGCGCCACGCTCCCCGCACCTGCGTGAAGAGCGCGGTGCGGTCCAGGTGAGCAATGCGCTCCGTCGTCCCGGTCGCCCGCGCGATCATCGCGTCGCGTCCGCTCGCGTCGACCACGACGCGCGCCTCGATCGTCTCGAAGGCTCCGTCCGGTCCGCGCGCCTCCACCGCCCTCGCGCGCGATCCGTCGAAGACGACGCGCGTGGCCTCCCACCCCTCGCGCAGCTCGGCGCCCGACGCCCCCGCGCGGCGGAAGAGCATCTCGTCGAACTCGTCGCGCGGCACCTGAAGCGCGTGGTCGCACGTCGCGCCGAAGGCCTCCGCGAAGGCGTAGCGGACCGTCCGGCCGCCGTCCTCGCCGTCGACGAACCGGGCGCCGCGCTTGACGAGGAAGCGTGCTCTGGCCTCCTCCAGAACGCCGACCGCGTCGAGCACCGCCATGCTCCCCGGAAGCAGCGACTCGCCCAGGTGGAAGCGCGGGTGGCGGTCGCGCTCGAGGACCGCGACGCGGCGCCCGTGCTGGGCCAGGCGCGCCGCGCAGACCGATCCTGCGGGGCCGCCGCCGATAACGGCGACGTCGACCTTCACTCCGCCGGCTTCGGCGGGGGCCCGAGCTGGATGCGCTCGCCGATGTACGATCCGATGAGCGTCAGCAGGATGCCGATGCCCCCGAAGATGAGGTAGAGAAAGAGCGGCATCGTGCGGACCGTCTGGCTCTGGATGAGCAGGAACGTCGTCGGAATCGCGACGAGCAGGCTCGCGACCGCGGGCTCGATGAACGTGCGTCCGGGGGAGATCATCCCGACGAGCATCCCGCCGAGGAACCAGACGGGGATGCACACGAGCATCCCGTTTTGCCCCTCGAAATCCAGGAACGTCATCACCATCGGCAGGCCGAAGACGAGCGCCCCGGTGAGCACCGCCTGGACGACGAAGGCGATGGCCAGCCATTGCACGCGGATGCCCTCTTGCTGGTAGCGACGGGCGAGCTCTTCCTCGCGCGTGCGCTTGCCCTTCCCGCCCTCTTCGATCTTCGCTCCGCACGAAGCGCACCGCGTGGAGCCGGGAGGGTTCGTCGCAAAGCCGCACGACGGGCAAGCGATCCGTTTCCCTGAAGCCATCGCGCTTACGGTAACGCCCCCCCCTGGCGTTCGCCAAGCAGGAAGAACCGCGCGGCCGGGGCCGCCCGGGGTATCCTGCGATCGTCGTGCCGCGCGGGACCACACCCATAGCCGCCCCGCTGGACCTCGCCGCGCGAGAGGTGGAGGACGAGATCGACCCGGAGCTCATCTCTCTCCCGAACCCGCCCCGCGGGGGGCGCACGCTCGCCGTCCTCATCCTCGCGGTCGCGGCCGCGGCGGCGATCGGCATGGCCGTCGTCCTGCGGCACGACGTCGCCTACGCGCTCGCGAGCCGCTCCCCGGCCACGCTGGGGGACCTTCGCACCGCGACCGCCGCCGCGCTCGAGTCGAAGGAGAACCGCTACGTCCGCGGCGACGCGATGCTCGGCGTGGCCGGCGGGATCCGCTACGAGCGTGCGCTCGTCGACGACACGTTCCGCACCCTGCCGGTCGCCGGGAGGAAGGACGTGTGGATCGACGTTCGCGTGCCCGCCGGGGAGGAGAGCGGGCGGTGGGAGCCGCAGCGCTCCTTCACGGGCCACCTCGTGCGCTTCGACATGGCGGGGCCGCGTCACCGGGCGCTCGCCTCCGCAATCGAGCGGGCGACCGGGGTGCCGGTGCCGCGCGGCGCGTGGCTGCTGGTCGACGGCGAGGCCCCGGAATCCACTCGCTGGGCCATCGTCCTCGCCGGGCTGTTCCTTGGCTTTGCCGTGTGGAACGGGGCCTCGATCGCGCGCATCCTGCGCAGGGTGCGGTAATCGCCGCACGCGTCGCCCGTGCTACAGCGTGCGGCCGTGAGGGTCGCGATCGTCGGGGGCGGGGTGATGGGCTGTACGAGCGCGCTCGTCCTCGCCGCGCGCGGCGCCGAGGTCGTCGTCCTCGAGCGCGCCGTGCCGGGAGCCGAGGCCTCGAGCGCGGCCGCGGGCATCCTCGGCGCGCAGGTGGAGCTCCACGGGAGGGGCGACGACGCCGGGCTCCTCGTGCGCGCCCGCGACGGCTGGAAGGCATGGGCCGACACGCTCCGCGAGGCGAGCGGCGTCGACGTCGGTCACCGCGTCTCGGGCGTCCTGCGGGTCGCTCGCACGGAGGCCGAGCGCGTCGAGATCGGCCGCGACGCCGCCTGGCAGGCGGGCCTGGGCCTGCGCGCGGCCCTCCTCGACGCCGCGAGCGCCCGCGAGATCGAGCCGGAGCTCGCCCGCGACGTCGTCGCCGCGGTCCACTTCCCCGACGACGCGCAGGTCGACCCCCCCGCTCTGTTGCGCGCCCTCATGGCCTCGCTCGCGCGCAGCGCCCGCGTCACCGTGCGCGCGGGCGCGACGGTGCAGAGGCTGCTCGTGGAAGGCGACCGCTGCGTCGGGGTCGCCCTGGACGACGGGACGCTGCGCTCCGACGCGATCGTGCTCGCGGCCGGGAGCTGGTCGTCGCTCGTGCCCGGCGTGCCCGAATCCCTCCCCGCGGTGCGCCCCGTGCGCGGCCAGATGGTCCTCCTCGAGGAGCGTCCGCCGCGCGTGCGGTCCATCGTCTTCGGCGCGCGCGCGTACGTCGTGCCTCGCGGCGACGGGCGCGTCCTGTGCGGCTCGACGATGGAGCAGGCGGGCTACAGGAGGGAGGTGACGGCCGCGGGCGTTCACGCCATCCTCGACGGCGCGCTCGCGTGCGTTCCCTCGCTCGGCGGCGCGCAGCTCGCCGGCTCGTGGAGCAACTTCCGCCCGCACGTCGAGGGACGCGGCGCCCTCGTCGGCGCGTCCCCGCTACCCGGCCTCTTCCTCGCGACGGGTCACCACAGGAACGGGATCCTGCTCTCGAAGCAGACGGCGGACGCCGTGGCGGACGCGGTGCTGGGGCTGACGCTCTGACAGGCTCCGCTCACCGGCCCGTCGACGAGCCTCGCCGCCGCGCCTTCGACGCTCGGACGCCCACCGGCGAGCCACGTCGATGCGTCTTCGAGTCTCGTCGGTCCATCGACGAGCCACGTCGATGCGCCTCCGAGCCATGCCGGCATGCTGGCCAGCCAAGCCGACGCGTCTCCGAGCCACGTCGGTCCGCCGACGAGTCACGTCGATGCGCCTCCGAGCCACGTCGGTTCACCGGCCAGCCACGCCGATGCGCCTTCGAGCCGCGTCGGTTCAGCCACGAGCCACGTCGATGTGCCTTCGAGCGACGTCGGTCCACCGGCGAGCCAGGCCGACGCGACCACGTTGCACGAAGCTCGCCCGGGCCGTAAGGTGACCCTCTTCATTCAGAGGATGGCCATGAAATTCGCTTCGTTGCTGGTCTTGGCGGCGGCCTCGGCGGTCGCCGGTTGCGGAAGCTCGAGCCAGGCGACCGCATCGGGTGACGCGGGCGAAGTCGCCGCCCGCGAGTTCGCCAGCGGGGCCCCCATCGCGGGTCTCACCGCCAACGAGTGGGTGTGGGTGCCGGTCGCCGGGACCCAGTGCCGCGACGGTTCCGGCACCGGCATCGCCGTGAACCTCGCCTCGCCCCCGTCCGACAAACTCATGATCTACCTCGAAGGCGGCGGGGCCTGCGTCGACCAGTTCTTCTGCCTCCCGATCGCGACGCCGACGACCTTCGGCGCCTCGGAGTTCGCCACGTGGAAGGCGGGCTCGGGGGCGGCGACCCAGCCCAGCGGCGGCATCTTCAGCCGCACGGACGCCGCGAACCCGGTCGCCGGCTGGAATTTCGTCTACGTCCCGTACTGCACCGGCGACATCTTCACCGGCGACCGCCCGAACGTCATGGTCCCCAACGTGACGATGCCCCAGCAGTTCGTCGGATACACCGACGTCCATCTGGATCTCGAGCGCATCGTTCCGACCTTCCCCGGACTCAAGAAGGTTCTGCTCACCGGCGTCAGCGCGGGCGGCTTCGGCGCGTCGGCGAACTACGTGCAAACGGCCAAGGCTTTCGGCTCGACGCCGGTCTACCTGCTCGACGACTCCGGGCCCGCCATGGAGGCGCCGTACCTCGCCGAGTGCATGCAGAGCCAGTTCGCGTCGCTCTGGGGCATGGGCGGGGCCCTCGCCGATTGCGGCAGCGACTGCTCCAATCCGAACAGCTACTTCGTCGATTTCGCCAAGCACATCGGCAAGACTTATCCGACGATGCCGTTCGGCTTGATCGAGTCGACCCAGGACTCCGTCATCAGCCTCTTCTTCGGATACGGCAACCCCGGCAACTGCGCGGGCAGCGTCCTCCCGGGCGCTTCGCTTCCCGGGCCCACGTTCACCGCGGGCCTCCAGGATGCCGAGTCGAAGATCGCGGGCGCGACGAATTACGGGTCGTTCTTCTTCGCCAGCACGCAGCACACGTCCATCGGCGCGACGACCACGTTCGACAACGGGAGCACGAACGTCACGGCATCGCTGCTGATCCCCGACGGCGGCGCGGTGCCCGACGCGGGCACGATCAAGCTGACGGACTGGATCGCGACGCTCGTCAACGAAGGCACCGTCTCGAACGTCGGGCCGTAGCCGGCTCAGCCCGTCTCGCGGTTCTTCGTCGCGTCGTCGGCGGTCACGGCGACGAACTTGTCGCCGCTCTGCGTGCGGCGGCCCTCGCGTACGCGCTCGAGCTTGCGGTAGAGCGTCCGCCGGTCGAACCCGAGCACCTGCGCGGCGAGGGTCTTGTTGCCGCCGACGGCCTCGAGGACCTTCACGATGTAGCGGCGCTCCACCTCATCCATCGGGAGGAGCTCCGCCGGGTCGTTCGACTCGATGGCGATGCGGGCGGTCTTGTGGTCCTTTATCTTCTCGGGCAGGTCGTCGACGCCGATCTGGTCGAACTGGGAGAGCGCGACGGCGCGCTCGATGCAGTTCTGAAGCTCGCGCACGTTGCCCGGCCACGGGTAGGAGAGAAGCTTGTCCGCCGCGGCGCTCGACATCCCCGTGGCCGGCCGCCGGCTCTGCGCCGCGTAGCGCTCGAGGAAGAGCTGCGCGAGAAGGAGGATGTCGCTGCCGCGCGCGCGCAGCGGCGGGACGTGAACGCGGACGACGTTGATCCGGTAGAAGAGGTCCTCCCGGAAGCGCTTCTCCTCGACCTCGGTCTCGAGGTCGCGGTTGGTGGCCGCGATGATCCGGGCGTCGAAGGGGAGCTCCTGGTCGCCGCCCACCGGGCGCGCCGTGCGCTCCTGCAGGGCGCGCAGCAGCTTGGCCTGCATGCCGGCGGGCATCTCGCCGATCTCGTCGAGCAGGATCGTGCCCCCGCTGGCCTTCACGAAGAGGCCCGGGCGCGCGGCGTGGGCGTCGGTGAAGGCGCCCTTGACGTGCCCGAACAGCTCGCTCTCGAGCAGGTTCTCGGGCATCGCCGCGCAGTTGATCGCCACGAACGGCCCCGAGCTGCGCCCGCTCTTGACGTGCAGCGCCCTGGCGACGAGCTCCTTGCCGGTGCCGCTCTCGCCGGTGACGAGGACCGTCGTCTCGGTGTCGGCGACGCGCGTGATGAGCTCGCACATCTTCAGTATCGCGGGGCTGGTGCCGAGGATGTCCTCGAAGTTCTGCGTGCCCTCGGCCGCCTTCCGCAGGCGCTTGACCTCGTCCCGGAGCGCCCGGTGGTGCAGCGCGCGCTCGATGGTCAGCGCCAGATCGTCCATGTCGAACGGCTTGGTGACGAAGTCGTACGCGCCGGCCCGGATGGCGGCGATCGCCATCTCCATGTTCGCGTACGGGGTGACGACGATGACCGGGATGTCCTCGCGGCGCGCGACGAGCAGCTTGCACAGATCGACGCCGTTCATCCCCGCCGTGTTCACGTCGGTCACCGCGGCGCCGAAGTCCTCCCGCTCGAAGCAGGCGAGCGCGTCGTCGGGCGTGTTGACCGAGGTCACCTGGTAATCGCGCCTGCGGAGCTCGGCCTCGAGCACCTCGCACGTGCTCCGGTCGTCGTCGATGATGAGGATGCGGCGTTCCATGGCGTTCCCGCGCGGCCCGGGGGCGGACTCTACGGCTGGCCGGGGCGGAGCGCCACCCCGGCCGGCCGGCCCCGCTCACTGGACGACGACGGGCGGCCCGAGACCGTCCGGGGCGACGAACAGACTCTTGGAGAGGGTCACGTTGTCTCCGTCGAACCTCGGGACCATCGCCACCTGCAGGCGCTCTCCGATGCACGTCAGCACCTGGGGGGGCGGCTGAGCCTCGCTCTCGACGGTCGCGTGAGCGACCGCCCCGCTGTGGCGGAACGTCACGCGCATCCGGACATAGCCGGGCGCCATGCCGAGCTCGCGGCACGGGCCCAGGTCGACGTGCCCGAGAGCTCCGTAGCCCGCGCCGAGGCGGAACAGCACCGGCTCCGGCGCCGGCCGGAGCGCACCCGGAGCGCCGAGCACGGGCGGCGAGGGCGGGGTCGCCTCGTCGGAGTCCTCGTCCGTCATGTTGACGTCGGCCACGACGACGTGCACGGCGGGATCGGCCGCCGCAGGGGCCGCCGGGTATTCGACCGCGTTCGGCGACTGTCGACCGACGCAGCCCGTGGCGACCAGCAGGGACGCGAGAGACAGGATGACGATTCGCACGGCGCGATCATGATAGCAGGGCGCGTGCCGGCCGGCAGCCTGCCGCGGGGGGGCCAGCGCGTCGTGCTAAGACCACCGCCCCATGAGCACCACGCGCCTCGAGTCCGACAGCATGGGTCAGGTCGAAGTCTCCTCCGACAGGTACTGGGGCGCGCAGACCCAGCGGAGCCTGCAGAACTTCAAGATCGGCGGGCACCGCTTCGGGCGCCCCGTCATCCGTGCCTTCGGCATCGTCAAGAAGGCCGCCGCGCTCACGAACAAGGACCTCGGCAAGCTCGACGAGGCCAAGTGCGACCTCATCACGCGCGCGGCCGACGAGGTCATCGCCGGCAAGCTCGACGCGCACTTCCCGCTCGTCGTCTGGCAGACCGGGAGCGGGACGCAGTCGAACATGAACGCCAACGAGGTGATCTCCAACCGCGCCATCGAGCTCGCCGGCGGCACCGTCGGATCGAAGAAGCCGATTCACCCGAACGACGACGTGAACCGATCGCAGTCGTCGAACGACGTCTTCCCCACGGTGATGCACGTCGCCGCGGCGCTCGAGGTGAAGGAGCGCCTCCTGCCCGCCGTCGCCAAGATGCGCGCGGCCATCGAGGACAAGAGCAAGGCCTTCGCGGGCATCGTCAAGGTGGGGCGGACGCACCTGATGGACGCGACGCCGCTCACGCTCGGGCAGGAGCTCGGCGGCTGGGCCGCGCAGCTGGCCTTCTCGGAGGCGTGGCTCGCGCGATCCCTCGACGGCCTCTACGACCTCGCCCTCGGCGGCACGGCGGTCGGCACGGGCCTCAACACGCACCCGAAGTGGGCCGACGGCGTCGCGAAGAAGATCGCGGAGCTCGCCGGCGCGCCGTTCCGCAGCGCGCCGAACAAGTTCGCGGCGCTCGCCGGGCACGAGGCCCTCGTGGCCGCCAGCGGCGCGATGAAGACGCTGGCCGCGGCGTGCTTCAAGATAGCGAGCGACGTGCGCCTCCTCGGGAGCGGCCCGCGCTGCGGCCTCGGCGAGCTGCGCCTGCCCGAGAACGAGCCCGGCAGCAGCATCATGCCCGGGAAGGTGAACCCGACGCAGGCCGAGGCGATGACGATGGTGTGCGCGCAGGTGATGGGCAACGACGTGGCCGTCGGCTTCGCGGGCGCCAGCGGGCAGCTCGAGCTCAACGTCTTCAAGCCGGTCATCGTGCACAACGTGCTCGAGAGCTGCGCGCTGCTGGCGGACGCGTGCCACAGCTTCGCGGACAACTGCATCGTCGGCATCGAGCCGAACCGCGACGTCATCGCGCGCCACGTCGAGAACACGCTGATGCTCGTGACGGCGCTCAACGAGGTGATCGGCTACGACAACGCGGCCAAGGTCGCCAAGCTCGCCCACCACGACAACATCACCTTGAGGCAGGCCGCAGCGAACCTCGGGCTGGTCAAGCCGGAGGACTTCGACAAGCACGTCCGGCCCGAGAAGATGGTGTCGCCCGAGGGGTGAGGGCCCGCGAGGGATGTTTTTTTAGCCAGACGGGATGTTTCCGCTGGCCTGAGAAACGTCGCGAAATGTCGCGATTGCGCGGTTGCGTTCCGCTTCGACGAGCTTCAATCTGCGCGGATGCACATCAACGCTTGGATAGGCACGGTCCTCGTCGCGTGCAGCCTCGGATGCAGCGGCGGCGCGTCGACGGGCGGTGGGGGTGGCGGCGGGTTCGTCACCGGAGCAGGCGGCGACAACGGCGGCGCTAGCAGCGGCAGCGCCACGGGGACGTCGAGCGGCGCCAGCTCGGGCGGCGGAGCGAGCAGCTCGGGGAGCAACGCGTCCGGCGGCGGCTCCGGCAGCGGGGCGTCGAGCAGCGGCGGCTCGAGCGGGGGTAGCGGCGGCTCGAGCGGGGGTAGCGGAGGCTCGAGCGGAGCGACGGCCTCCTCTTCCTCTTCGTCCGGGGGCTCCGGCGGCGAGGGCGGCATCGTGACAGGCGACGCGGGGCTGACGAACAACCCGGACATCGACTACAGCACGACGCCCGTCACGCTGACGATGTCGACCTTCACCGTGGCGGCGGGAGCCGAGGTCTACTACTGCCAGAACTTCGCGAACCCGTGGGGCAAGCAGGTCGACATCAAGACCTACGATCTGAACATGGGCCCCGGCTCGCACCACATGTTCGCGTTCTACGCGAGCGGAGCGACGAACGGCGCGCTCGCGCAGTGCCCGTCCGGTGGCTTGACCTTCGGCGCCTTCACCTTCACGGCCGGGAGCCCCAAGCTCACCGAGACTTACCCCCAGTCGGTGGGCGCGACGATCCCCTCCGGCACCGGCTTCCAGCTCATGGTGCACTACCTGAACACGACCAGCGCCCCCATCACGTCCAGCGTGAAGCTGACGATGTACATCGCGAAGGCCGGCGTCGTCACCAACCACGCGGGCGTCCTTTACTTGAACCAGATATCGATGACGGTGCCCGCGAACTGCACGTCCGGCTGCCAGTCGACGCAGAGCTACACCCTCACGCAGGACGTCAACCTTCTTTCGTCCGCGAGCCACATGCACAAGTACGGGACGAACTTCGTCGCGACGACGTCGACCGGCGTCACCCTGACGCAGACGACGCAGTGGGACGAGCCCACGGCTACGGTCTTCTCACCGCCGCTCAAGCTCAGTAGCGGCACCAGCATCACGTGGACCTGCACGGACACGAACCCGACGAGCAGTACGCTCACCTTCGGCGAGTCCGCACAGACGAACGTCATGTGCATCTCGGTGTCGATCTTCTACCCGGTCACGGACGTCACCAACCCCGTGATCGCCTCGCAACACTGAGCTTACCGTCCTCTGTGGGGACGCGGGCGTCCCGCCCGTTTCTTCGCTGGCGCCGCGCGGGAGCTGGGGCTACCTGTGCCTACTGCCATGCCCGACACCTTCGCTGCCAAGTCCACCCTCGCCGTCGGTTCCACGTCCTTCTCGCTCTTCCGCCTCGCGCCCGTCTTCGCCAGGTTCCCGCAGGCCGAGCGGCTCCCGTTCTCGCTGAAGATCCTCCTCGAGAACCTCCTGCGCACCGAGGACGGGGTCGCCGTGCGCGCCGAGGACATCGAGGCGCTGGCCACCGTCGACGTGACCGCGCAGCCGACGCGGGAGATCGCCTTCACGCCGGCGCGCGTCCTCTTGCAGGACTTCACGGGCGTCCCCGCCGTGGTCGACCTGGCGGCGATGCGCGACGCCATGAAGAGGCTGGGCGGCGACCCGAAGAAGATCAACCCCCTGCAGCCCGTGGAGCTCGTCATCGACCACTCGGTGCAGGTCGACGCGTTCGGGACGCCCGACGCGATGAAGATCAACGCGCAGCTCGAGTTTCAGCGCAACAGGGAGCGCTACCTCTTTCTCAAGTGGGGCCAGAGCGCGCTGCGCAACTTCAAGGTGGTGCCTCCCGACACCGGCATCGTGCACCAGGTGAACCTCGAGTACCTCGCGCGCGTCGTGATGAAGAGCGAGGACGGCAAGGTCGTCTACCCGGACACGCTCGTCGGGACGGACTCGCACACTACGATGATCAACGGCCTGGGTGTGCTCGGCTGGGGCGTCGGCGGGATCGAGGCCGAGGCCGCGATGCTCGGCCAGCCCGTGTCGATGCTCATCCCGCAGGTCATCGGCGTGAAGCTGAGCGGGGCGCTGCCCGAGGGGGCGACGGCGACGGACCTGGTGCTCACGGTCACCGAGATGCTCCGCAAGCGCGGCGTCGTCGGAAAGTTCGTCGAGTTCTACGGCGACGGGCTGGCGGATCTCCCGCTCGCGGACCGCGCGACCATCGCGAACATGGCGCCGGAGTACGGCGCGACGTGCGGCATCTTCCCGGTGGACGCCGAGACGCTGCGTTACCTCCGCTCCACCGGTCGCGACGAGGCGCAGGTGAAGCTCGTCGAGGCGTATTGCAAGGAGCAGGGCCTCTTCCACGCCCGCGGCATGCCCGAGGCGCGCTACACGGGCACGCTGCACCTCGACCTCGGCTCCGTCGTGCCGAGCCTCGCGGGCCCGTCGCGCCCGCAGGACCGCGTCAAGCTGACCGAGTCGAAGGCGGAGTTCCGCTCGTCGCTCGACAAGCTGCTCGCGAAGTCGCCCAAGCCGTCCGCGGCGACCGCGAAGTCGAAGGGGGCGATCGACGGCAAGGAGTTCGAGCTCGGCCACGGGTCGGTCGTCATCGCCGCGATCACGAGCTGCACGAACACGTCGAACCCGAGCGTGCTGATGGCCGCGGGGCTGCTCGCCAAGAAGGCCGTCGAGAAGGGGCTGGCGCGAAAGCCCTGGGTCAAGACGAGCCTCGCGCCGGGGTCGAAGGTGGTCACCGAGTACCTCGCGAAGGCGGGGCTCGAGCCGTATCTCGCGAAGCTCGGGTTCAATCTCGTCGGGTACGGGTGCACGACGTGCATCGGCAACAGCGGGCCTCTGCCCGAGCCGGTGTCAAAGGCGATCGAGCAAGGCTCGCTCGTCGCCGCCTCGGTGCTCAGCGGCAACCGCAACTTCGAGGGCCGCGTGCACGCCGAGGTGCGCGCGAACTACCTCGCGTCTCCGCCGCTCGTCGTCGCGTACGCGCTCGCCGGGACGATGGATTTCGACCCGTACGGCGAGCCTCTCGGGACGGGGAGCGACGGGAAGCCCGTGTTCCTCAGGGACGTGTGGCCCACGCGCGCCGAGGTCCAGGGCGCGATCGACAGGTGCATCGACCGGTCGATGTTCGAGCGCGTCTACGGACGCGTCTTCGACGGCGACGAGGAGTGGAAGAAGCTCCCGGTGCCGACGGGCGATCTCTACGCGTGGGATCCGAAGTCGACGTACGTGAAGAACCCGCCGTACTTCGAGGGCATGACGCGCGAGCCCGCGCCGATCGCGGACATCGACGGTGCGCGCGTGCTCCTGATGCTGGGCGACAGCATCACGACCGATCACATCTCGCCGGCGGGGTCGATCAAGAAGAACAGCCCGGGCGGGCAGTTTCTCATCGACCGCGGCGTCGACGTGAAGGACTATAACTCGTACGGGTCGCGGCGCGGGAACGACGACGTGATGGTTCGCGGCACGTTCGCCAACGTGCGGCTGCGCAACATGCTCGCCCCAGGCACCGAGGGTGGCTTCACGCGTCACCTCGGCGGCAAGGACGGCGCCGCCGTGACGAGCATCTTCGAGGCCGCGATGCTCTACCGGAAGGAGGGCGTGCCGCTCGTCATCCTCGCGGGCAAGGAGTACGGCTCCGGCTCGTCGCGCGACTGGGCGGCGAAGGGGCCGAAGCTCCTCGGCGTCCGCGCGGTCATCGCCGAGAGCTACGAGCGCATCCACCGCAGCAACCTCGTCGGAATGGGCATCCTCCCGCTCGAGTACGCGCCCGGCGACACGGCGGCCTCGCTCCGGCTGACGGGCGAGGAGACGTTCTCGTTGCGCGATCTGGCCGCCGCGATTCCCGAGCGCAAGCTGACGGTTCGCGCTCGAGGCGCCGACGGAAAGGTGCGCGAGTTCGCCGCGACGGTGCGGATCGACACCCCGCAGGAGCGCGAATACTACCGGCACGGCGGGATCCTGCAGTACGTGCTCCGTCAGCTCCTGCGCGGGTAGGCGCGGCGGCAAGGCGCTCCTCGGCGTGGGGGCGGCGGCGGGGCGCGCTTCCACGGCCGGGCCGTTTTCGTGCGTCCTTGCGGGCTGTACGGTAAGCTGCGAATCGAGGGGTCGACCGGATGGCGTCCAAGAAAGCCACCGGCGGGGGGCCGCCGGCACCGAGAAAGCCGCCGTCGCAGGGGCGCATCAAGGCCTTCATCCAGCGCACGGACGAGGCGGGGCCTGGAGGCGCGGGCATGTCGACGCTGCCGCCGCCCCCGTTCGAGAGCGAGACGGCGATGGAGGGCCTCGGGGTCTGGCTGGACACCCACATGAGCCTCGCGTCCCAGCTCCTGTGGCTCGAGCAGCAGGTCGAGAGCGGCGACGGGCCCCCGAGCAGCGGACAGCGCGAGGGGCACCTGCCTCCGATTCGCGGCCTCGTCGCGGCTGCGGCGGCCGTTCGCGACGCTCTCTACGAGCTCTACTGCGACGCCGCGGATCCCCGGCTGGCGCCGCTCGTCCAGCCCGGGGCTCCTCTCGAAGCGCACGTCCGCAAGACATACGGCTGGTGCGCTCTCGTCGTCGCGCTCCTCGCCAAGGTCGCGACCGACCTGCGGACGTCGTCGGGGCCCGACTGGAACGCCGCCAAGGCGGACGTGCGCGCGGCGGAGCGGCAGTATCCCGGGACGGGCCACAATGCGCGCGCGGCCGTCGACGCGCTCGCCATCGACTTCAAGAGCCCGGTGGAGCCGCTGCGATCGCTCCCGGGGGACCTGGACGCCCTCGTCCGAGCCGCGGCGGAGCTGCAGGCGGCGCTCGCGACGCGCCTCCGCTAGATGTCCTGCGGGCTCTTCTGGAAGAGCCCGGCCCAGACGCGAACCGCGCCGAGAACGGCCGCGGCGACCGTTTCGGTGCGAAGAGCCAGGGGGCCGATGGACGCGACGGTCCAGCCGCGGCTCTCCGCCAGGGCAACCTCCGCAGGCTCCAGGCCGCCCTCGGGGCCGCACGCGAACGCCAGCGAAGCGCCGCGCGCGAGGGCCTCGAAGAGAGGAGGCGCCAGCGGCGCGGTGGCCTCTTCCCAGAGGCAGAAGCGGGCGCCGTGCGCGCTGCCGGCGCCGGCGTCCACGCGCGAGAGAGCCTCCGCCCAGGGGCTCGGGGCGTCGACGATCGGCGCATCGCTGCGGCCCGACTGGCGCGCTGCTTCTCGAGCGATTCGAGCCCACCGCGCCCGGCGAGCCTCGCCGCGCGCGTGATCGAGCTTCACGACCGTGCGCCTCGTCACGGCCACGACGATCCGCGCCACGCCCAGCTCCGTCGCGTCGCGCACGATCGCGTCGCACTTGTCTCCCTTCGCGAGCCCCTGGACCCACGTCGTCCGGATCCCGGACTGCGGCCGAGCGCCCGGGTGCAGCGCTCCGCACCGCACGGTGACGGCCGCGGCGCCCGCCTGCACGATCACGGCATCCGCCTCGAGGCCCGTCGCGGGATCGAACGCGACGAGCGTGTCGCCCGCGCGCAGGCGCAGCACCCGCGCGAGGTAGTGGGCGATCGCTCCCTCGAGGCGCCGCTCGCCCGGCGACAGATCGGGAATCGGTGCGCGGTGCGCGGTCATGCCAAAAGGGCCATCGCGATCCACTCGCCCTTGCGCCGGACCTCTTCCACGCGAAGCGCGCCGTAGGCCCTCTTCACGTCTTCGAGCTGCGTCGGCGAAGCTTCCGGGGCCAGGATCCCGCCGAGGAGGAGCCTCCCGCCGGCCGCCACCCGCTTCACCAGCGAGGGAGCCAGCTCGACCAGCGTCCGCGCGTCGATGTTCGCGAGGACGACGGGGTAGCGCTCCGTGATTGCCTGTAGCGGGACGTCGTCCGCCAGGACGCGGGCAGCGAGCCCGTTGCGATCCGCGTTCTCGCGGGTCACGAGCACCGCGTCCGGGTCGACGTCGATCGCTCGAGCCGTCGTCGCGCCGAGGGCGAGCGCGACCAGGGACAGGACGCCGCTCCCTGCCCCGACGTCGAGAACGGGCGCTCCGCGAAGGTGATCCACGTGGTCTGCGAGGATCTCGGCGAGCAGGCTCGTCGTCTCGTGCAGCCCCGTCCCGAACGCGCGCCCCGGCTCGAGCTCGATGACCTTCTCGCCCGGCCCCGGCTCGCAGTCACGCCAGGGCGGGCGCACGATCACTCCGTCGCAGATGCGAAACGGCTCGAAGTGCTTCTTCCACTCGTCGCGCCATCCGTCCCCGACGACCTCGTCGAGCCTCGGGGACCAGGCGAGAGGAAGCTCTTCGACCGCCGCGCGGGCCTCCTGCTCGCCCTCGAAGCTTGCGACCAGGGTCGTCTTCCCCTCCGCGCCGCGCAGCAGCGTGGTCGCGTCGCGCTGCTCGACTCCCTGAGCGCCGAGGTCGAAGAGCGCCGCGCTCGCCCCGTCCACCTCGTCCACGGCGACGTCGACGGCGACGTAGGGGTAGCGCGGTTCGGTCGCCATGGACGCAACTTACGGCGAAGACGGTCGAATGGGGGGCATGAAGACCTCGGCCGGCACCGGGAGGTCGGCTGCGGCCCTGGCCGCGCTCGCGCTTGCCCTCTCGGCCTCTCGCGAGGTGCGCGCCGTCGAGACGTCCGCGGACGTCGAGACCGACCACGTCGACGCCGCCGACGACGGGGGGCCGCGCTCGGCGGGGGTCCTCGTCAGCGCGGTGCCCGCGGGGCTCGGTCACGCCGGCAGCATCGGCGCCGAGGTCGACGTGGCGCTGGGCACGAACGCCGCGCTCAGCGTGCGCGGAGACTGGCTGCCCTTCGGGGCGATCCGAGCGTACGCGGCGTCCGTGGGGTTGCCGTTCTTCCCGCAGCTCTTCGCGTTTCACGGCGTCTTTGTCCATCCGCGGCTCGAGTGGGCGTCCGCGTCGGCTCGAGGCACGTCGGTGCATGTCAGCGGCGCCGCCGTGCTCGCCGGGTACGAGTGGACGTGGCTGCCCGGCGCGACGATACGTCTGGCCGGCGGAGCCGGTTACGCGAAGGCTCTGGGCGCAGACCCGGAGCTCGCGCCGGCGCTCGCCGGGCTGCACCCCGAGCTCGACGCGGCCCTCGGCTGGATCTTCTGAAGGGAGAGCCGTCGTCAACTCCCGAGGGCACCCTTGCCCCCGTAGTACCTGCGCGCCGCCTCGACGCTCAGGAGCCGCGCGCGGGCAGCGGCGCCGCGGGGCATCGGCTCGCCTTCGTCGAGCACGACCGCGGTGAGGCGGCCTCCGTACACGCACCCCGTGTCGATCCCGGTGGCCCAGGGGTGAAGCTGGGGCTCGGCGCGCGCGTGGTGTCCGAAGATCACGTGGGGAGGGCCGGCGTAGAGGGCCCCCCAGAGCGCCCCCGCGTCGGGCTCGTCGCTCCAGCGGCCCTTGTCGTCGACCGTCCTTATCTTAAGGAGGGCCTCGGGCGGACAGCGATCCACGTCCCGCCCCGGAATGACGCCGGCGTGCACGACACGCACGCCGTGCTCCGGCAGGTCGACCCAGAGGGGCATCGACTCCAGGAGCCGCCACTCGTCTTGCGACAGCGCGCGGCTCAGTCGATCGTGGTCCGGTCCGAGCGGCTTGGCCCGGCGTCGCCAGCCGAGGAGCTTGCCCTCGTGGTTGCCGAGCACCGAGCCCCCCCCGAGGCGCTTCATCAGCGCGAGCGAACCGTGCGAGTCCGGCCCGCGAGCGACGACGTCGCCGACGAGCATCAGCCTGTCGGCCCCCTCGGAGAACCTGACGCGCTCGAGCAGGTCCTCCAGCTCGCCCGCGCAGCCGTGAACGTCGCCGACGATGACCGTCCGTCCCATTGTCCCTCGCCGAATCAGTCGGTCTCTTCCAGCTTCGCTCGCTTCGGGATGACGACCGTGCCAAGGTCGGTTACCGAGAAGCGCTGCCGGTCCGCCTCGCGGTCGTATCCGATGACCGTCCCCGAGGGGATCTCGACGTCCTTGTCGATGATGGCGCGGCGGATCTTCGCGTGACGGCCGACGCGCACGCCCTCGAAGAGCACGCACTCCTCGACCTCGCTGAACGAGTTCACGCGGCAGCCGATGCCGAGGACGCTGCGGTGGATGCGCCCGCCGGAAATGATGCATCCGTGGCTCACGAGCGAGTCGGTCGCGATGCCGACGCGCGCCTGGGCCTCGTCGCGGAACACGAACTTGGCCGGAGGGTCGTGTGTCGCGCCCGTGCGGATCGGCCACCGGAAGTTATAGAGGTTGAACTGCGGGCGGACCTCGATGAGGTCCATCTGCGCTTCCCAGTACGCGTCTATCGTCCCGATGTCGCGCCAATATCCGCGGTTGTGATCGTCCTCGCCCGGGACGGCGTTCGTGGCGAAGTCGTACGCATAGACCGCCGCGCCCTTCTGCACGAGGCGCGGCAGGACGTCTCGCCCGAAATCGTGGCTGCTCTCGACGATGTCCTCGTCCTCGCGCAGCTCGCGCAGAAGCACCTCCGAGCGGAAGACGTAGTTGCCCATCGACGCGAGGCACCGCGTCGGGTCGCCCGGCATCGGCGGGGGGTTCGAGACCTTCTCGTGGAAGGACCCGATCCGCCCGTCCGCGCCCACCTCGATGACGCCCAGGTCCCGCGCGGCTTCGCGCGGCACCGGGATGGCCGCGACCGTCGCGTCCGCGCGGTTGTCCTCGTGGAACGCGAGCATCTGACGGACGTCCATCTTGTAGACGTGGTCCCCCCCGAAGATGCACACGAGCTCCGGGCGGGCGTCGTCGATGACGTGCTGGCATTGCCAGACGGCGTCCGCCGAGCCCCGGTACCATGTCTTGCCGGTGCGCTGCTGGGCAGGGATCGCCTCGATGAACTGGTCGAGAATCGGCGCCAGCCGCCAGTCTCGCGCGATGTGCTCCTCGAGCGACGCGCTCTTGTACTGGGTGAGCACCTTGATGCGGGTGAGCCCGGAGTTGACGAAGTTGGAGAGGACGATGTCGATGATGCGGTAGCGGCCGCCGAAGGGCACGGCCGGCTTCGCCCTGTCGAGAGTGAGCGGAAACAGCCGCTTGCCCTCGCCGCCCGCCAGAACCATGACGAGAACCCTGCTGGGTTCGACGTCGAACTTGAGCGCGCGGGCCTCCATCGGCGGGACGAGCTTAGCCTGGGCGGTATCGGCGCGCCCCGCCGCTTGTACATTTGTCCCGTCGGGGCGGCAAGGCCGGGCCTAGATCGCGGCCGCAGCGTCGGCTTCGAGCTGTTGAAACAGCGGACCGAGATCCCGGCGGGAGCGCAGCGGCTCGCAGAATCGGGTCGCGAGCTGCAGGAGCTGGTGCTCGATGCGCTCGGCTTCGGCGCTCAGCTCGATGGCGCGCCTGTGGGCGGCCTCGCGATTGCCGTCGATGCCTCGCTCATGGTTCGCAAGGGCGTTGCGCAGCGCGGTGATCTGGAACTCCAGATCGCTCGCGGTACGCTCCTTGTCCTCGAGGAGGGCCCGTCGGTCACGTTCGTGCTTTCGGGCATCGATCCACGCGTCGACGGCGACCGCGCATTTGCGGTGGGCGCTCGCGAGCTCGCGGTGCGGCTCCACCTGGCCGCACCGCCCCTCCCACGACAGGAGCTCTCGCTGAGCCGCGAGATAAGCTTCGACGGCCAGTCTCGTGTCGCCCGCGAGACGCTCGAGCTCCGCCCGCGCAACGCGCACCTCGTCCTTCGCCTTGGACGCATCGAGACCCAGCGCGTCGACGGCGACCCCGAGGCGCTGCCGCCCCTCTCGGCCGCGCGCGTCGATATCCTCCAGGGAACGCTGTTCCTCGGCGCTCGCGCTTCGCACCTCGCCGACTTCGCGAACAAGCCTCTTCAGCTCCAGGAGCGTGCGCTGCGGCTCGCTCGGAGGGTTTGGCCCGTACGCTCGCGCCAGCATCTGCTCGAAGACCTCGACGCGCGTCAGCCACTGTCGGCTCCCGAGCGCCGGCAGCGTGCGCGCCGGAGCCCGCGAGCTCGCGGGGTCTCTCTCGGGATCGGGGGGAACGCGCGCGCCGAGCGAGTGCGCGAGGGCGACGAGGTCCTGTTCTATCCTGTGGGCGTCGACCGGACGCGCGAGCGGATCCTTCTCGAGAAGCTGGACGACGAATTCGTCGAGCTTCTCGGGAATGCTCGGATCGATGCTCCTCGGCGTCGGGGGCGCATCCTTCATGTGCTTGATGAGGAAGGTCGCGGGGTCGCCGGCCTCGAAGGGCAGCCTCGCGGTCAACATCTCGAAGAATATGACTCCCAGCGCGTAGAGATCGACGCTCGGCCCGGCCTCGCCCTTCGCGATCCGCTCGGGGGCCAGGTACTGGGGCGTCCCGAAGAGCTCTCCGGCCGTCGTCAGGCGGCTGTCGTTTCTGGACCGCGCGATGCCGAAATCGAGGATCTTGACGAGGTCCGACCCATCCGGCCTCCGGCACATGAAGATGTTGTCCGGCTTGAGGTCGCGGTGCACGACGCCGAGGTCGTGGGCGCGGGCGATGCCGCGGGCCACCTGGATCATGATCGGGACGGCGCGCCCCGGAGCGATCGGGCCGGCGTCGATCAGCGCCGAGAGCGTCTGGCCGTCGAGGAGCTCCATCACCATGTACGGGGTGCCGTCGTCGGTCTCTCCCTGATCGAAGATCTCGATGACGTTCGGGTGCGCGATCGCCTGGGCGCTCTTCGCCTCGCGACGGAACCGCTCGCGCACCGTCGGGTCCGCCGCGCCCGCCGGGTTGATGAGCTTCACGGCGCACGGCCGGTCGACGAGCTTGTGGCGCGCGCCGTAGACCCTGGCCATCCCTCCTTCGCCCAGCAGGCCCTCGATGACGTAGCGGCCGGCGATCGTCTTGCCGATCACTGGATCGAGCATCGCGGAGAGCGCCGCGCCGTCGAGGAAGCAGAAGGTTGCCTCCTCCGGGTAGCGGAGCAGACACTGCGGACAGGTTTTCATCGCGAAACCATCGGCGACAAGAGCCGAGTCTAACGGGCAACTTTGTCAAGGCCCAGGGATGACGGATACTCCCCCCGGAGCGTCGAGACGCTCGGAGAGAGGCCGTGGCACGCTCGGTTCTTGCGCGACTCTGCGTGCTGGCAGCGCTTGCTGCCGGCGGCGGCTGCGCGGCCCGGGCGGCATTGAACCGGTGGTGGCCTCTGGCGCTGGGAGGGGACGCCGACGCCGCGCTGCCGGGCTTGCGGGTCGGCGGGGAGCCCCTCGCGGCCGCGAGGAGCGCCCGGGCGTTCGTCCAGGATCGCGCCGACGCCCTCGCGCGGAGGCGCATCCGTCTCGTCGTCCGCGATGGCGACGCGGCGCGAGTCGTCCTCGAGACGACCCTCGGCGACCTCGGCGTCTCGGTCGACGTCGAGGGGGTGTCGGCGCGCGTCCTGCGGCTGGGGCGCGTCGAGGACGTGCTGACCCGCGCTCGACTGGCCGATCGCGCGGGACGAGGCGAGCTCGACGTGCCTCTCGAGCCGAGCGTCGATACGGCCGCCCTGCTCCGGCGCCTCGCTCCGATCAAGGACGACCTCGATAGGGCAGCCGTGAACGCGCGCCTCAACCTCGATCGCCACGAGATCGTTCCCGAGCGCGACGGCCAGGCGCTCGACCTCGACCAGGCGGCCGCCGCGGTCGCCCGGGCGGCGATCGAGCCGGGTCGGGGCGAGATCGATCTGCCGTTCGCGCGCGTCGCGCCGAGCGTGACCCGCGGCTTGCTGGCGCGGATCGACGTGTCGCACGTCCTCGCGTCGTTCGGCACGTACTTCTCGCGCCGCGGTGACCAGGGACCCCGAGCGCGCAACATTGAGGTGGCCGCGTCGCACGTGGACGGCCTCGTCGTCGAGCCGGGACAGCTCGTCAGCTTCAACGACGTCGTCGGCGCGCGAGTCGAAGAGAACGGGTTCAAGAGGTCGTTCGAGATATTCAAGGGCGAGATGGTCGAGGGGACGGGCGGAGGCACCTGTCAGGTCGCCTCGACGCTGCACGCCGTGGCCGTTTACGGGGGCCTCGACATCGTCCAGCGTCTGCCGCACTCCCGGCCGAGCGGGTACATCCCGGCGGGGCTCGACGCGACAGTCGTCTATCCGACCGTCGACCTCAAGCTCCGCAACCCGTTCTCATTTCCCGTCGTGGTGCATGCGACCGTCGCGGACAACCGGATCGAGATGGATTTGCTGGGCGCCGACAAGCCGGTCGACGTGACGCTCGGTCGCGACGTGCTCTCGACCACGCCGTTCACGCGCAAGGTCGTCGAGGATCCGGAGATGGGCAAGCCGAAGCGCAAGCAGAAGGGCATCGACGGAATGGAGATCCTCCGGACGCGCGTCATCTCGCACCGAGGCGGCGCGCGCAGAGTGGAGTTGTCGCACGACACTTATCCGCCGACGCACGAGATCTGGCAGGTGCCGCCGGGCTACGACGAGGGCGATCTGCCGCCGCTCGGAGAGGACTTCCCGGAGCCCGGCGAGGCGAAGCCCTCGCCTGGAGCCGGCCCGGTCGACGCGACCCGGGGTGCCCTGCTGCGCGGGTGAGCGTCTCGAATTTGACCACCCCCGCAGCGCGTGCGAGCGTCTGGCCATAGATGGTGACGTGCTGCTCGCGTCGCGCGGCCACCGGCGTGGGCTGCGCTCTGCTGTTCGTGCTCTCGTCGGCGCAAGCGGCCGATCCGCACGGTCCTGCCAGGGCGGCGACGTCCGCCCGGGCGGCGGCCAAGCCGGCGCCCAAGACCGGTGGCAAGCTCGCGCGGGTGGGCGATGCCGCCGCCCGTCGCTCCATCGCCGGAGGGCCGACCTCGGACGACGCGGCCGTCGGGGTCGAGAGCCCGGAGCTTCGAGCGCTGCGGGAGGCCGAGCAGGAGCTCTTTCCCCCGGCGTCGCCCGCGCCCGGCACCGCGTGGCCTTCGGATCTGCCGCTCGTCATGCCATCCGGGGGCGAGCCTCGCGTCCACGCGTCGGGGACCCCGCCCGGCGCGCCGCCGCTTCCGCCGACGAGCGACGGATCCATCGATCTGTCGTGGCTGACGCGCCTCGAGCTCCCGGACCTGCCCGTGCGGTGGGACGAGCACGTTGTCCGGTACCTCCAGTTCTTCAGGGACGATCCGCGCGGACGCGCCACCTTTGCGAGCCTCTACCGGCACTCGGGCCGGTGGCGCGAGATGATGCGCCGCGCGCTTCGCCGGAAGTCGCTCCCCGAGGATCTCGTCTGGGTATCCATGATCGAGAGCGGCTTCGACCCCACGGCGCGATCGGTCGCGAGCGCCGCGGGCCTCTGGCAGTTCATGCCCGAGACGGCCCGCATCTATGGTCTCGCGGTCGACCGCTGGCTCGATCAGCGCTTGAGCCCGACGCTGGCGACGGACGCGGCGGCTGACTTCCTCGGGGATCTGCACCGGCGCTTCGGTAGCTGGGAGCTCGCGCTGGCGGGATACAACATGGGCTACGCGGGGCTCGCGTCCGTCGTCCGGCGCTACAACACCAACGACTTCTGGTCCCTCGCGCGCACGGAAGGCACCTTGCCGTGGGAGACCACGCTCTACGTGCCCAAGGTCATCGCTTCCGCCGTGGTCGCCCACAACCTCGCGGCGTTCGGCCTGGGCGACGTCGTCGTCGATACCCCTTACGAGACGGACGAGGTGAGCGTGCCCCCCGGCACGCCGCTCGCGCTCGTCGCGCAGGCGGCCGGCTGCAACCAGAGGGATATCGAAGCGCTGAACCCGGAGCTTCGCTCGGCCCGCACTCCGCCCGCGGCCGAGGCCGACGCCTCCTACCCGGTGAAGGTGCCTCAGGGCAAGGGAGCGACCGCCGCGCAGGGGCTCGCGCGGATCCGCAGCACCCAGCCACCGCTCGATCGCCACGTCGTCCGCTTCGGCGAGACGCTCGACCAGGTCGCGGCGGCGCACAGGACGACGACGCAGCGGCTCGTCGATCTGAACGCGATCGCGCCCGGCGAAGCGATCCGGGGCGGCACGGTCCTCATCGTCCCTCGGGTCGACGCGGCGCCGAACGCGAGCCCGGTCAGCGCGGCGCCGGCCTCGACGGGGCCGAAGCAGAGCATCGTCGTCCCGTCGGACCTGTTCATTTACCCCGACTACAAGCGGGTCTTTTACCGGGTGCTCGTCGGCGACAGCCTCAAGGAGATCGCCGCGGCGCTTCACGTCTCGGCGGACGATCTACGTCGCTGGAACGACCTCGATCCGAGCGCCCGTCTGGAAGAGGGGATGACCCTGCAGGCGTTCGTCCCGCCGACCGCCGACCTCTCGCGCGTGGTCGTCGTGCCCGAGAGCGACGTGCGCGTCCTCGCGGTGGGCTCCGACGAGTTCTTCGCGTCGCTCGAGCGCGACAAGGGCATCAAGCGGG
>Ga0209415_10005298_pt1 | contig 23233 bp, 17 predicted proteins | sample PeaSoiSIISIP2007_FD_187696 | JGI IMG/M metagenome (GOLD analysis project Ga0209415, IMG submission 187696) | Peat soil microbial communities from Weissenstadt, Germany - SII-SIP-2007 (SPAdes) (version 2) | ecosystem: Environmental > Terrestrial > Soil > Wetlands > Peat | place: Germany... | reverse complement strand
CCCGAGAAAAAAGGCAAGAAGAAGACGTTCAAGAAGAAAGAGCGCAAGCACGTTCCGCATGGACTGGTGCACGTGCAAGCCTCTTTCAACAACACGATCGTGACCATTACCGACATGGCCGGAAACGTGCTGTCCTGGAAAAGTTCCGGTTCGCTCGGCTTCCGTGGATCGCGCAAAGGCACTCCATTTGCCGCCCAGCAGGCCGCGTCGAACGCTGCCAGCATGGCCCGTGATCATGGAGTTCGCAGTGTGGACGTTCGGGTAAGCGGTCCCGGATCGGGGCGCGAATCTGCCGTTCGTGCCTTGGCCTCGGCAGGAATCGAAGTGCGGTCCATTAAGGATACGACGCCGATTCCACATAATGGTTGCCGGCCGCCGAAACGGCGAAGAGTGTAAGAGAAAGTTCTCAGTTCCCAGTTCTCGGTTCTCAGTAAGAGCCGTAGAGCTTCGGGTTTTTCTGAGAACTAGGAACTGATTTTGTCCGGGACGAAGGGTGAAGCCAAGGGTTCCCAACAAGCCCGCTTTTGGCTTGTTGGGACGGAAACCTGTAAACCGGTCATCTAACAAAGGAGAACAACTTGGCCCGTTATACCGATGCAGTGTGTCGTCTATGTCGCCGGGAAGGCATTAAACTCTTCCTCAAAGGCACGAAGTGCTTCAGCGACAAATGTCCTATCGAAAAGCGCAACTTCGCTCCCGGACAACATGGGAAAGACAAGAAGACCAAGGTTGTAGGGTACGGTCTTCAGTTGCGCGAAAAACAGAAAGCTAAACGCATTTACTTTACCCAGGAAGGCCAGTTCCGGAATTACTTCGAGAAGGCGGTCCGGTTCAAAGGCGTGACGGGTGCGAAACTGCTCGAGCAACTCGAGCGGCGTCTGGACAACGTGGTCTACCGCCTAGGCTTTGGCATCTCCCGCCGCCAGGCGCGCCAGTTGGTGCGTCACGGACACGTTCAAGTGAACGGGAAGAAGGTCAACATTCCTTCGTACGAAGTCAATGTGGGCGAAGAGATTGCGATTCGCGAGAGCAGCCGCAAGGTGCCGATTCTGGAAATCGCTAGGGATTTCGCCAGTCATCAGCCGGCGCCGGTGTGGTTGGAGATCGATCGCGAGAATTACAAAGGCCGCGTGATTGCCCTGCCGAAGCGCGAAGATATTCAACTGCCGGTGAATGAGCAGCTGATTGTTGAGTTGTACAGTAAGTAAGTCGATGGTCGTTGGCCGTTAGTCGTTGGCAAAACCAGCGCCTCGCGAACGGCCATCGACGAACGACCAACGACTGATTTTTGGCCTGCTATTCGTGCCAGATCAGCCCGCGATGGCGCTTGATCCGAAGCCGGGCCGCTTCGGAGAGCCGCCGCGGAGCCACATGGCCGAGAGGAGAAACACATAATGCTTTGGAGAGGTTTTCAAAAACCGAAACGCTTGGCGAGCGACACCAGTTCGCTGACCGACAAATACGGGATGTTCTGGGCGCAGCCGTTTGAGCGCGGATTCGGCACCACCATCGGCAATGCGCTGCGACGCGTGATGCTGAGTTCGATTGAAGGCGCGGCCGTTACCGCGGTAAAGATCGAAGGCGTGTTGCACGAATTCCAGTCAATCCCCGGCGTGGTCGAAGACGCGACCGACATCATCCTCAACATGAAGCAGGTCCCGTTCAAACTTGCCGGGGACGGTCCGAAGGCGATTTACCTGCGCGCTGATCAGCCGGGAGTGGTGACCAGCAGCATGATCGAAGCCGACGGCGATGTGGAAGTGCTTGACAAGGAAATTTATATCGCGACGGTGAGCGAGGGCGGCAAGCTCGACATGGAGATGCGCCTGAAGCGCGGCCGAGGCTATGTTTCCGCGGACAAGAATTTCGAGGAGGATCTGGGCATCGGATTTATTCCCATCGACTCCGTGCACACGCCGGTGCGCAAGTGCAATTACACCGTCGAAGCGGCGCGTTTGGGGCAGATCACCGATTACGACAAGCTGACCATCGAGGTCTGGACGAACGGTTCGATCACTCCGGGCGATGCCCTGGGACTGTCGGCGAAGCTGGTGAAGGACCACATGAATATCTTCATCAACTTCGAAGAGGAGATCGAGACGGCGTCAGCCAGCGAAGAGCGCCGGCCCGAGATCAAGAACGAGAACCTGAACCGTTCGGTCGAGGAACTCGAACTTTCGGTGCGCAGCTACAACTGCCTGAAAAACGCCAACATTCAGTCGATCGGCGAACTGGTGCAGAAGACCGAAGCCGAGATGCTGAAGACAAAGAATTTTGGCCGCAAGTCGCTGAACGAAATCAAGGAGATCCTCTCCTCGATGGGTCTGAGCCTGGGCATGAAGATCGACGAGCACGGCAACGCTGTCCCAGGACCGACTTCGAACCAGGTGCTGCCCGCGTCCGCGTACGGCGACAACGATCTGTAGAGAATCGACGGTGGAGTGGCGGGCGTCCGCGCCCGTCCACCACCAAACAAGAGGAATCCAATGCGTCACAAAGTTGCGGGATACAAGTTAGGACGGACCACTTCGCATCGGCGTGCGATGCTGCGCAACATGGTCACGTCGATCATCATGGAAGAGCGCATCGAGACGACCGTGATCAAGGCCAAAGCGGTGCGTCCTTCGGTGGAGAAAATGATCACCCTGGGCAAGAAGGGCGATCTGGCGGCGCGCCGGCAGGCGGCGTCGTATTTGATGACTAACGAAGCCGTAAGCAAACTTTTCGACACCGTGGCCCCGCGCTTCGGCGATCGCGAAGGCGGCTATACGCGCATCGTCCGCACCGCGTGGCGCAAGGGTGATGGCGCCGAAAAGGCGTTCATCGAACTGCTGGGAAGCGAGCAGGTGCTCGATGAAAAACGGCAAAAGCGCGCCGAAATTCGCGCCAAACGCGCCGAGGAAAACCGCAAGGCAATGGAATCGGCCGACGCCGAAGCGCAAGTGCAGAAAGACATTGCCGCTAACGAGGCTGAGGGTAAAACTGAGGGTAGCGACAAGAAAGAGTAGGCGCCGCAATTCCAATTCGTATTAAGCAAATTCAAAAAATAACATGGGCGTCCCACATGGGCGCCCTTTTTTGATGAAGATGCAAACGTAATCTCGCACCGATTTCGTTATGGCAGATGAGGACCTCTACAACGAACTTGCGTACTACACCCTTGACCATCCGGACCCTTCGTTCATTCATCAGCATGTCGTGGACGCCTATGCTGCGCAACACGCTGAAGCAGATACAAAGACAATCAAGATAGTGTTTGCACTGGTTGGTCTTTACTTGTACCTGGAGAAGGATTTTTCGGGACGATCGGTGCAGAAGGCACACATGCAGCTTGCTAGACGCCGCAAGAATTGGGACCGGCCCAAGCTTGTGGCCGAAAGAGGGGATATTGTCATTTCCGATGTTCTTGCCGTTCCTCCGGGAGAGCAAAGAGACATGCGCATACGCGAATGGTGCATCTCCGTCTGGAGTGCATGGAGCGAGGATCGCGACCAGATCGTCGCTCTGGCTACTAAGGAACTGGGTATAAGGTGAAGAAGTCAATCAGAGAAGCCAACTGCATTTGCTTCATGTCTACGCCCTCCCTACAATAGAAGTTTCATTCAAATCTATGATCCACTTTCCTGTCCCCGAGGCCCTCACATTCGACGACGTTTTACTGCTGCCGGCGCATTCTGCAGTCGTGCCCGCCAACACCAACACGCAGACTCAGGTCTCGCGCAACATCCGGCTGAATATTCCCATCATCAGCGCTGCCATGGACACGGTGACCGAGTCGCACATGGCCATTGCCCTGGCGCAGCAGGGAGGCCTCGGGATCATTCATCGCAACCTGACCATCGATCAGCAGGCCAACGAAGTCGACAAGGTGAAACGGTCGGAGAGCGGCATGATCGTCGATCCGGTTACCATGTCGCCGGACGCCAAGGTCTCCGACGCGCTCGACGTGATGCAGAAATACAAAATCTCCGGCGTGCCCATCACCCTGAAGGATGGAAAGCTGGTCGGCATTCTCACCAATCGCGATCTGCGCTTCGAAACGCGGTTCGATATTCCGATCAGCAAGGTAATGACGCAGAAGAATCTGATCACCGTCCCCGTCGGGACAACGCTGGAGCAGGCCGAAGAGATTCTGCACGAGCACCGCGTCGAAAAGCTTTTGGTCGTCGACGACAAGTACAACCTGAAAGGCTTGATCACGGTCAAGGACATCCAGAAGAAACTGAAATACCCCGGCGCGGCCAAGGACGATAAAGGACGCTTGCGGGTGAGCGCGGCCATCGGCGCCACGGGTGATTTCCTGGAGCGTGCGCAGGAACTGGCGCACGCCAAGGTCGATGTGCTGGCCATCGACAGCGCGCACGGACATTCAGCGCTGGTGCTTGAAGCGGTCAAAAGAGTGAAAGCGAAGCTGCCGGAGGTCGAGCTCATCGCCGGTAACGTGGCGACCTTTGACGGCGCCTGCGATTTGGTCCGGTCGGGAGTGGACGGGATTAAAGTCGGCATTGGGCCGGGTTCGATCTGCACCACGCGCATCGTAACCGGCGTTGGAGTTCCGCAGATTACAGCGATCGCGGAGGCGACCCGGGCCACGCGAAACTCAGGCGTCCCAATCATCGCCGATGGCGGCATCAAGTATTCCGGCGATATCAGCAAAGCGCTGGCAGCCGGCGCTTCCGCGGTAATGATCGGATCGATGTTCGCCGGAACTGACGAGAGCCCAGGTGAATTGATTCTGTATCAAGGCCGCACCTTCAAGGCCTATCGCGGCATGGGGTCGCTCGGAGCGATGGCCGCAGGCTCAAGCGAGCGCTACTTCCAGAACTCGGATGGGGATTCATCGACCGCAATGCCAGCGATGGGCGAAGAATCAAACCGGCTCGGCAAGTTGGTGCCGGAGGGAATTGAGGGCCGCGTCCCCTATCGCGGTTCTGTCTCCATGATCGTGCACCAGATGGTGGGCGGCCTGAAGTCGGGCATGGGTTATTGCGGATGCCAGACCGTAGCCGAAATGCAGCAGAAGGCGCGCTTCGTGCGCATCAGCGCCGCCGGCCTGCGCGAAAGCCACGTGCACGACGTCATGATCACGCGCGAAGCCCCGAACTACGCGGCCGAGTAAGGGAACAGACAAATTTGACTGCCGTGTCTCGACCCAATCTTCTGCGCGCCTGGTGGCCGGCGATCGTCTGGATCGGCCTCATCGCCTTTGAGTCCAGCGATTTCTTCTCGGCAGAACACACCGGCAGCATGTTGTTCATGTTGTTGAAGCGCCTGTTCGGCGACATCAATCTCTACAAGTTCCTCGTTTTCCATCACTATCTGCGCAAGTCCGGACACGTGGTCGGGTACGGTATGTTGAGCCTTCTCCTGCTGCGCGGCTGGCGGGCAACGTTCGCGCAGGCTCAGGCCCTATTGTTGCGCGCGGCTCTGCTGTCCTGGCTGGGGACCGTCTCGGTCGCAGCGCTGGATGAATGGCACCAGACCTTCATTCCATCGCGCACCGGCACCGTGCGGGATGTCGGGCTCGATACTGTGGCGGGGGTTGCTTTTTTGGCGGTCGCGTATTTCTGGTTGCGCCGGTCCGAGCCAAAACCGTCGGCCTGAGGCCGCTCACGCTTTTACCGGTCGCGCAGCCGAATGATGTGCCAGCAAGGCAAATGCCGAGACCGTCGCGATGCCCGCCGAAAAGTAGAACGGGACCGCCGGCCCATGGACCTTCCAAAGCGCTCCCGTAATGACGCTCGAGAGTAGCGTCGTAACGCTGGTGAGAAATGAATAAATTCCCAGAGCGCGGCCGCGGACATCGCCCCCCACGCTTTCGACGACCAGCGCCTTAAGCACGGGATTGGTCAGCGCATAAAAAAGCCCGTAGAAGGCCATGGTTAGCCAGATTGCCAGTTGAGAAGGCGCGAGCGCGAACACAAAATAGACGATGGCAAAAACGAAATATCCGGCGGCGGCAATGGCCGAGCGCGAGAAGCGGTCGCTGAACTTGCCCGCCGGCCACGACAACAGCGTGAACGTGACGTTGAAGACCAGGCCCAGAAGAGGCGCGCGCGACGCCGGAATGCCAATGTTCCCGGCTCGCAAAACAAGAAACATATCACTGGAATTTCCCAGCGAAAACAGGGTGACGACCGCGAGCACATAGTAGAAGGACGCCGGCAATTTTGGGAGCCACTCGGATTTTGTGGCCGCGACGGCTGCCGAGGTGCGTTCGGCTTGGACGGGCGGGGACGCCCGTCCCTTCACTATTTCGTGGCGGCGAACCTCGCGAATCCCCACCCATGCTACGACTACACACAGCGCGCCCGGGATCGCAACCGACGCGAATACGCCGCGCATTCCGTAGCGCCCGATCACGGCCAGCGCCAGCAGCGGGCCGGCGATGGCCCCTGCCGAATCCATCGCTTGAATCAGGCCATAGGCCGAGCCAAGCGCTGATTTGTCCACCGACTCGGCCACCATCACGTCGCGGGCGGTTCCCCGGACACCCTTGGCAAAGCGATCGGAGAAACGAATCCCCAGAATTTGCCACCACGAAGAAACCAGCGCCAGCAGCGGCTTCACCGCGTTGGCCACAACGTATCCGCCGACCACGATGGGTTTGCGGTGCGAAACCTTGTCCGTCACGTACCCCGAGAAGAGCTTGGCGAAAGACGCCACGCTCTCAGCGATACCTTCAATGATCCCAAGTTTCTCCGGTCCGGCGCCGAGCGACGCCAGAAAGGCGGGCAAGACCCAGTACGCCATTTCGCTGGCCGTGTCGTTAAGAAACGACGTCAGGCCGAAAGCGTAAACATTGCGGGGAGTAGATTGGGGAAGCGATGGGGGCGGCGCGTCCATTGGCGTTTTACTGAAAATAGCATGGACCCTCCGAGGCGGAGAGCGCAGACCTGCAAAAAGAGAGTCTTCAGATAGCAAGAGTCCGCGGGATTCACGTTTGTTTTTTCTTACCGCAGGTAAGCGCCCGGCTCAACCAGAGCGGCGGACTCGGAGGGCGCTGCCGACGGCGCGTTTTCCTGGAGCGGCGGCGTTGCGGTTGCCGCGCGGGTCCCGATCCCAATCTGCATGGCCGTATTCTTCGGGAATACCACTTCGCGACCGCGTGCAATGAAGTGGGAATACACCGACACCGCGGCTCCGTATGCTCCCATGGTTGTGCCAAAGGCGCGCGACCGCGCGACTGCGCCCACCACCATCCCAACCAGCTTGAATCCGCCGAGGCCGCCCGTGGCGCCGCTGTGGCTTCCTGCGTCGCCATCGTGATCCTGGCCGGAGCTTGCCGCCATCACGGCCAGTCCGAGCGACAGCGCTGTTCCCAGATAGCGCGATTTCGAAGTCGTCGCTTCCGCCCCACCTTCGGAATCCAGTTTCACGTTGGCATCTTTGCCCGCCTGTACGCCCTCGAGCGTCGATACGACTTTCTGCTCGACGCCGTCCGGTGGAACAAGTTCGGTGAACGCGATCCGCAGCTGCCCATTCTTCTTCATGCGCCGCGCCGGCTGTGCCTGCTTGACCGTGCCTTTCAGGCGGCTACCTTGCGGCAGGATTAGACGCTCACCATCCATCAGCGGTTGCGAGAGGACTGCTTCCACGTCCTGACCCTTGCGGGAGATAGCGGACGATAAGGGCGTGATCAGCCGGGCGTGCACTACACTGCCCTCGGGAAGCGCGGTCCCGATTGAAGATGCCATAGGGGCAGTCATCAACTCATTTCCAAAATCCAGCGGCTCTTCCAATTCCGCGAAGTACACGGTTCCAGCCCGGATGTATTGCCGGTGGACCGGCAGCTGCGTTTCGCCATAGCGTTCCAGACGGCGGATTTTCCCGGGCGTCTTCAGCTGCTTCATGGCGTTGTCCCATTCCTGGTGGGCTTGCTGCTTTGCCTCTTTCGTCTTTTCGGACGCCATGTCTTTCACACCGTTTTTCTTTTCTTTGGCATTGGCCGCAGTGACCAACTCGATGACCTGGCCCGACCCCGGAGTCACACTCGTATGCAGTGGAAACCGCCGGCCGTCAGGCAGCACCAGCTCGTCGAAGCCGACTTCAACCTTTCGCCGCGGCGTGAAATCCGCATTCAGCGCCGCTTCCGTGCGCTTGCCGCCCGAGACCGCTTCGATCTTCGTGACTTTCCCGACGATCTCGGAACCAACCGGCACGACAATGTGGTCAAACGCATAGACCGGTTCCACCACGCGCGCGTGCACCGGTTGCCCCACCTTCTTGACCCGGACTTCCTCGTCGAGCGCCACTTGCAAGGGTGAGCCTTTCGCCACCGTCAAAGCCACGGTCTGTGGCGACGCTGGCAGGGATCGGTCGCTGGAGGAGGATACCGGCTGGCGTTCGGATCCTGGCGTCAGTTGAGGGACGGGAACATCTTGAGCCGCAATGGAAATCGCAGAGGCGAGTGCAAGCAGTATCGCAAATAATGCGCGAGGCAGTGCCATGGGGAGTCTCCGCGAACTTCCTGAGTGTTGATTCCTATTGTAGTGCTGTCGGCGCCACAAGCGTTACGAATTAGGATGCAATTTCCAGTCCAGGGAAAGCCGGAATCGTCAGCTCAGACTCGTGAGCCTGGACACCTAGGCCTAAGACCTGCCCTGCCACCTGTCACCAGATACCTGCCCTTGCCGTTTCCAGTAGAATGGAAACATGTCCGACCGCACCTTTACCCTCGACGAAGCGCAGATGCTGCTGCCAATTCTGGAATCGCTGCTCAAGCAGGCAATCCATGGCAAGAAGCTGATTGAAGACGTGGACGCGGAATTACAGGAGACAGCACACCGGGTTTTTCTTAACGGCGGCACGCTGCTGAATGTGGTCCATCTGGCGCGGCGCAAGGCGGAGCGCGAGAAGGCGATTCGCCGCATCAAGGATGCCCTCGCCGAAATCGACGCCACCGGAGTGCAGGTGAAAGATCTCGACATCGGACTGCTCGATTTCCCCTGCAAGGTCGAGGGCGGAACTCTTCTGCTCTGTTGGAAGCTGGGAGAACCGGCAATCACGCATTGGCATGGGACGAACGAGGGCTTCGTCGCCCGGAAGCCGATTGATCAGCGGATCGCGAACGCCGGGAAAAAGCGGCCGAAGTAGGTAAGAGCTATCAGGTCTCAGCCATCAACTCTCAGCCATCAGCTCTCGTTAACGCGATTCGTATCAGGGTACCGCTTTAGCGGTACCGTACTTGCTGCGAAAATTGCATGCCCCTTCAGGGGCTGGGTCGTGCAATCCATTTCTCAACGCATGGCTGGAAAACGCCGCGCAAGTTCTGGGTCGCGCCCCGTTCTCTTTATCGACGATGTCGCGGGAGCGATGGGCGGCGCGGACGAGGTATGACCTAAGTTATCCACTCAGGAACCGGGCATCCGGAGGTTCTGCTAAAATTGCGTTATCCGAGGCGATCATAATATGTTGACTGGGCGCAAACTGGCGTTGACTCTTGCTTTCACGGTTCTGGTTGCACTGACCCTTGGGGTCAGCTGCAAGGGGTTTTTCCCGCCTAACACTCTCAATTCAATTTCGATCCAGCCTCCGAGCCTTAATCTTGACGTTAATGCTATGCAGCAGTTCACGGCGTACGGAACGTATCAGGATGGCACCCGGTCACAGCTTACTAGCGGGGTGGTGTGGTCCAGCGATTCACCGTCGGTAACGATTACTGCCGGGGGAATCGCAACCGGCGTCAGCGTGACTACTTCCTCAGCGACGATCACTGGATCGGCTCAGGGTCTTAGTGGCACAGCCACCGTCACCGTAATCGGAGACGTCACGTCCATGACGGTCAGCCCCTCGACAGCGACCGTAACGGTCGGCGCGACGGGCGTTCCGTTTACTTTTACGGGGAGTCCGGGCCCGCCGACGTACATTACCTCCGACAACGGTGGCACGGTGACGATAACGGCGACAGGTACTGGTGGGACCAGTGACTTCACGTGCATTGTTGGCACCGATGCCAGCGGGAATCCGGCAGAAGTTTGCTCGGCGATCTCGGGCGCGAGCATGGGAAGTCCATATACGATCCAAATGAGCTACCCGACGCCTTCCGGCGGAACGGTGACCTCGCCAATAGCGACGGTGACGGTGACCGGCAGTTAGCAGTAGTCAGCTAATAGCCCACCGGTCAGAACCGCCTGTCAAACTTTCGGCGAAGGAAGTGAATGTGTGCCGGCGAAAACGGGCTCGCGTTATATTGGATAGCGAGCCCGTGAAACGCACCCTCCATCAACAATTCTTGCCGTTGCGCATCTTGTTGTGCATTCCACTCTTTTTTCTACTGTCGCTGTCAGCTTGTAAGCACAACGGCGGCCGCGCCCTCGAAGTCGCTTACGTCTCCGGCGTTCAGGCCATCCTGCGCGATCACGTCGCCGCGGTCTATGAAAAAACCGGCGTGGTGAAAAACGGCGAGCGCGTCGAGGTTCTCGACCATGACCGCCGCTTCGTCAAAGTCCGCACCGCAACCGGCGCCACGGGATGGGTGGAGCAGCGCTACCTCGTCGGACAGGATGTCTTCGACCAGATCCAGAAGCTGACCGCCGATAATCAGAACGATCCCGTGCAGGCGCAGGGCGCGACCCGCAACGACACGAATCTGCATGTCGAACCGGGGCGCGATACCGAACATCTCTATCAGATTCTATCCGGCGAAAAGCTGGCGCTGTTGAGGCGAGCTACCGCCGAAAAGCCGGGCGCGGGCGCGCCGCCAACCCGCACGGCCAAGCAGGGCGGCAATAAGAATGAGAATGAGAGTGAGCGAGACAAGAAGCCCGTGCCCGCCGCGCCTATACCGGTCATGGAAGATTGGTGGCTGGTGCGCGACTCCCATGACCGCGTTGGCTGGGTGCTGGCCCGCATGGTGGACCTCGACGTCCCGCTTGACGTCGCGCAATACGCGGAGGGCCAGCGCATTGTTGCGTTCTTTGTGCTCAATCAGGTTCAGGATGGAGACAAGAAAGTCGCGCAGTACTTGACCGTCCTCACTGAGCCCAAGGATGGCTTGCCATTTGACTTCAACCAGATTCGCGTCTTCACCTGGAATGCGAGGCGGCATCGCTATGAGACGGCCTATCGCGAGCGCATGGCGGGCGTCCTGCCGGTGACCGTTACGCAGGAAAATTTCGACAAGGAAGGCATCTTGCCGACGTTCGTGATTCGCGTGCAAGTCGGCGATGACGCGGGCAAGATTACCGCACGCAAGTACAAGCTCAACACGCCGATTGTGCGTCGCGTGCTCGCGCCCGGAGAACAGCCGGTGCGGAGTGTGTCTCGGAAAAGTGTGAATAGGAAAGCGAAGCGGCGGCGGTAAGGACAAGAGATCCTAACCACAGGGTACACAGGGACTTCAGATTTTCCTCAGTGTCCTCTACTGTGGAGATTCAAGAATAGAAATCCGCAATGCTTTCGACCACCCACCCGATCTCGGCCTCGGTCAACTCCGGGAACATGGGCAGAGCCAACACTTCCCGGGCTGCTTGTTCGGAGACCGGCATGTCTCCGGCCTTCAGTCCGAGATAGGAAAAAACGGGCTGCAAATGCAGTGGGAGCGGGTAATAGACTTCCGATCCGATTTTTCGATCGGCCAGGAATTTTCGCAGATCGTCCCGCCGCTGGGCACGAATCACATACTGATGAAACACATGTTTGGCTGGCTGACTCCGCGCGAGCAAACGCACCGGAGCCCCGCCTTCTTTCGAAGTCTGATTGGAGGTCAGGCCGGAGCCGGCAAATAACCGGTCGTAGGTCGCGGCGTGTTGCCGCCGGCTCTCGTTCCAGTCCGCGATGTGTGCCAGCTTCACCCGCAACACGGCTGCTTGAATGGCGTCCATGCGTCCGTTCCAGCCGAACTCGTGATGATAGTAGCGCCGCGGACTGCCATGACTGCGGAGCTGGCGCATGTGTTCGGCCATCCGCGGACAGGTAGTCGTGACGATTCCCGCCTCTCCATAGGCGCTCAGGTTCTTGGTGGGATAGAAACTGAAGGCGGCGGTGACACCGAGCGAGCCCGCGCCGCGTCCGTTCCACTCGGCGCCGATCGCCTGGGCGGCATCCTCCACGATTGCGACTTCGAATTCTTGAGCGATGCGGTCGAACCGTTCCATGTCGGCGCATTGTCCGTAAAGATGCACGGGAAGAATCGCGCGAACTTTTTCGGGCTGTGCTGCGAGAGGCTGCCGATCGCGAAGTTGCCGGCCAACCAGCGTCGCATCGAGATTCAGTGTGCCGGGATCGACGTCCACGAAGACGGGCGTCGCGCCCGCACGCACAATTGCGCTGGCAGAGGCGAAGAAACTGAAAGCCGTGGTGATGACCGCGTCGCCGGGCTTTACGCCAGCGGCGACCAGCGCCAGCCAGAGTGCTTCCGTTCCGGACGCGCAACCGACAGCCCAGGCCGCTCCCGTCAGCGCCGCAATCTCCTGCTCGAACGCCTCGACTTCGGGACCGAGGATGAAGCATTGGGAATCACACACACGCACGATGGCGGCCAGCACTTCTTCCCGGATGCCCTCATATTGGCGGCGCAGATCCAATAGAGGAACGACGAGCGGAACTGACTCGGGCAAATTGCTTGGTGGTGGTTCCTGTGCCGTCCGACGTGATGAGAGACCAGATCTCACAGAGAAGATTCTAGCAGGCGCGGTCTCTGCACAACGCGCAACCGTGAGCTAGCTTCGCAGAAGAACTTTCGGCAAAGCGGGAGAAGGTTGGCGACGGATGTTTGGCGCGTCTTTGCCCGCATGGCTCCGCGAATGCTTCCGCCCATGTGGCGCACCCTCGAATTCGGCCAGATACCGCTGCCAGACTTCCAGGTCAACGCGCAGCCGGCTAAAGTCAAGGTCGGGAAATGATTCGTCCGCGCCGCAGAGATTGCGCATCGCCCGTTCCAGAACCGAGCGCGCACCGAGACGGTTGCCGGTGGACTCGTGGTGGAAGGCGACCGCCAGCTGAATCAGACCTTGCAGGTGCAGGCGGAGACGCCGGCGTGAGGGGCGGTCACGAGGCAGAGCGCGCCAAACGTCTTCGAGGACTTCATGAGCGTCGAAAAAGTGGGCGCGGTTGAACAGATCGAGACCCTTCATTACGTGTCCGTGGCTAAGCGAGATTGTCATTAAGGCCGGCCTCTGGCGAATCGATGATAATTGGCGAGGGCCAGACAACGCCCGACAATCAGTCCGGTTGCATACTAAAAATCATAGCCTACCCGGCGATCCCATACGGATTTCGATAGTCCAGCGCAAAGCTACCGTCGTAAACCATTGAAAACAATGATACGTTTTTATTTTTTGTGTGGAGTGTCATTTGCACTAGCTCTGGTACGGCGATTTCGCGTTTCCTGCAAAAATGCGCTGAAGTCGCCCAACAAGTTCCCAAGTGTTGTTGGTAATTGCTTTATTTTTGCAGCCGCGTTCAGGAGAAAACGAATTATGAAACAAAGCAGGCAAAATCTCAGACTATCGGCATTTGTTTTGGCGTTGTTCGGCTTGCTGGCGCTGGGCGCCGGTATGGCATTTGGCCAGGCGATCGATGGCGCCGTCGTCGGCACGATTGTTGACTCGCAGAGCGCGGTAGTGGTCGGCGCGGAGGTTACCGCCACCGCCATCGCCACCAACGTGGTCGCGACAACCACGACCGGCAGCAGCGGCCAATACCGTTTTGACCACCTGTTGGCCGGCACTTACAAGATTACGGCGAGGATGAAGGGGTTCAAGACCATCAGTGAGCAGGTGGACGTGGAACTGAACGTGACCACCACGCGCAACCTGACCTTGACGCTGGGCGCCACCAGCGAGACGATCGAAGTCTCGGGCACGCCGCCGACGATCGATACCACGACCAGCCAGTTGCAGACGACCTACGAGAGCGAACTGCTGAAAGATCTGCCATCGGCTACGGTTGGCACGGGCGTATTGAACGCTTCGTTGCTTCAGGCCGGCGTGGGCAGCACGGGCGGCTTGGGTGCAGGCTCCGGCCCGGCGGTAGGTGGACAGCGGCCTCGTGAAAACAACTTCACCATTGAAGGCACGGACAACAACGACAAGGGCGTAACCGGTCCGCTGGTTTATATCCCGAACGATGCCGTCGCCAACTTTACGGTCATTGCGAACCAGTTCAGCCCTGAATTCGGCCACTCCGCTGGCGGCCAGTTCAACCAGGTTGTGATGAACGGCACCAACACGATTCATGGCCGGGCGTATGAGTACTTCCAGAACCGCAACCTGAATGCCGTCGACCAGAAGTACGCCAATTCGGGAATCTTTACGAATCCGCGCTACGACAACAATCGTTTTGGTGGACAGGTAGGTGGACCGATCTTCAAGAACAAACTGTTCTATTTCGCGAACTTTGAATACAACCCAATCGGCCGGGTGGCAGCGCCGAGTTCGGCAGCGCTGGCCCCGACAGCAGCTGGCTGGCAGACAATACTGGGGATCAACGACCCACTCTACCCTATTAACGCAACCAGCGTGAACGGCTTCGCGCATTACGCGACCGGAACGGTACCGGGAACCAACCTTACATCGGGCGTTGACCCGGCGTGCGCCCCTATGACCGGCCAAACACCTGTCGCGCCGTTCATTCCAATGCCCAATACTGTCCTGGTTCAAAACTATTCGACCCAGCTACTCTGCCCTTACGACACTGGTAAGCCCACTATGGTTCCAACCCCCAACTTCATCCCGGTGGATATTGTGCAGTTCGGGTCGGCGCCGAACTTTCAGAACGGCTCGTTCCTGACTACGTCCATGGATTGGGACGTCAGCGACAAGGATCAGGTGCGTGGGCGCTACATCTACAACAAATACATCACCCTCGATACGGGATCGGAATTCCCTGTCTTCTATACGAGTTTGCGCATTCCCTATCACCTGGTAACGCTGGCGGAGTATCACACTTTCTCACCGAACATTGGCAATGAGTTTCGTGTGGGATTCAACCGCACCCAGAACAACTATACCGTGCCCTCGACCAATTTCCCGGGACAGACTTCCTTCCCGAACCTGACGGTTGACGAACTGGGCTTCATCAACGTGGGCCCGGATCCGAACGGTCCCCAGTACGCGGTAGAGAACACCTATCAACTGGAAGATAACCTTTCCTGGACCAAAGGGAACCACACCTTGAAGTTCGGCCTCGATCTGCGCAAGCAGATTGACCCGCAGTTGTTCGTCCAACGCTCGCGGGGCGACTACGAATGGGGTTTCCTGGATGGCTTCGTACACGACATCGCCCCCAACTCTGCCCCAAACGCCAACATAACCTACTCCAATGCCGGCTTTGCCCAGCGCAGCTTTGGGGCGTCTGGCTACTCGGGCGACGACAAGATGTATGGCTGGTATGTGAACGACATCTGGAAAGTCACCCGCAACCTCAGTTTGAACCTGGGAGTGCGGTATGAGTACCTGACCGTTCCGTTCGGCTGGACACAAATGGCTCTGAACGCAATTTCCAACGATCCCACTTTGATTCCGGGGATCTGTTGCACTTTCGCCGCGCCGCAGGCGCCGAAGAAGGACTTTATGCCCCGCATCGGCTTTGCGTACTCGCCGGGCACGAGCGGCAACACATCGATTCGCGGTGGTTTCAGCATGGGCTACGACGTGCTGTATGACAACATCGGCACGCTGTCCCGTCCGCCGCAAATCGGTTCGACCATCAATTGTCCGAATGCGGCATGCCAGACTCCATTCCTGGCCAACTCGGGTATTCCGCCGGAAGTCTCAAGCGGAATCACCATTCTGCCTCAGGCCGTAGCGGAAGCTCACACGTCGTCGTACATTCCCCCTAACACGAAGTATCCGTACGCGGAATCGTGGAATTTCGGCATTCAGCATGTTTTCAAGTCCTATACGGCGGAAGTTCGCTACGTGGGATCGAGAGGCGTTCATCTACCGACGCAAAACATTCTGAATTTCGCCACCTACATAACGCCGACGAACTCGCTGCCGACGTACACAACCGCACCGTCGCAGGCACAACTGGACGCCCTTGCCATCACCCTGGATGGTCCGGGGGGCCTGCTCAGCCAGAGCTACTACTGCGTTACTACCTGCTACAACACGACTTACAGCCGCGGATTCCAATCACCCATTACCGCGTTTGAGCCGTGGGGTTCGTCGACCTATCATGGTTTGCAGACCCAACTGCAACGACGCCTCACCAACGGTTTGCAGTTCCAGGCGGCTTGGACCTGGAGCAAGACCATCGACAACAGCACGGCGGACTTTCACAGCACCGACATCACTCCCCGCCGTCCGCAGTCTTTCCAAGATCTGTCGGCGGAGCGGGCCAATTCGCTGCTGGATCATGCTCATCGCGTAACGGTTCAAGTGCTTTACGACGCTCCCTGGTTTGCACACGACTCGAACTGGTTGAAGAAGAACATTCTCGGCAACTACGAGTTCATTCCGGTGTACACGTGGGAGAGTGGGCAGTGGGGAACGGTGCAAAGCGGCCAAGATGCCAACCTGAATGGCGACGCAGCGCCTGATCGGGCTATCCTCAATCCCGCTGGCAAGGCGGGTGTAGGTAGCGGTGTGTCGGCGTTGACGAACAGTTCTGGCTACACAGTTGCGTACCTGGCGAATAACGCAAACGCGCGGTACATCACTGCGTCGTACGGCGCATACGCCACAACCTCCCGCAGCGACTTGGAGACGCCGCCGACCAACAATTTCGACATCACGGCTGCCAAGCACCTCAAGTTTGGCGAGCGCTTTACGGTCGATTTTCTGGCACAGGCGTTTAACATGTTCAACCACCCGCAATTCATCACCGGGCTGATTAATGACATTGCGAGCAACGGAGTCACAGGGCCATCGCGTAACAATTTCATTCCGTCAAGCGCGGCCTTCGACACCCCCAAGCTGAACTTCCCCAGCAACGCGCGCAGCATGCAGCTGGCGTTAAAGTTCAGCTTCTAATCCGAGTGGGAGTTAGATTTGCTTAGGAGGCTCGAAAGAGCCTCCTAATTTTTTTGGTGGGTGAAGATGGCCGACAGCAGGGAGGTATGGAGGCCCTCTATACTACTCGCTGGAGGTGAAGTGACCGTGAAGCGTCTTGAACTGACCAGGGCTGTGATGCGTTGGTTATTGCTGGCCGTGGCTTTGGCAGCGAGAGCGGTTGCGGCGGCTCCCACAGCTCCTTCTGCGAATTTAAAGTCCCCCAACATTATCCTGATCACCCTCGACACTACCCGGGCCGACCGGATGGGATTTCTGGGTTCGCCGCGTGGGCTGACGCCGAACCTTGACGCACTGGCGAAGGAGTCGGCCGTCTTCACGCGAGCGTATGCACAGGTCCCGCTGACGCCGCCATCGCACGCCTCTATTCTCACGGGCACGTATCCGCAGTTCCATCAGCTGAATGCGATGCAGACGCCGTTGGCGGCGGACCTGCCCTACGCCCCCGAAATCTTGCGAGCGCACGGATACAGCACGGCGGCGTTTCTCGCATCGATTGTCCTGGAGGCGAAAGTGCCCTACGCCCCTGGCTTTGACCGCGGGTTTCAGACCTTCGACGCCGATTTCCGCAATGGAAACCCTGGGGAAAATCGCTACCTCACCGTCCAACACCGCGGCGATGTCGTGGTGGCACATGCCCTGGCATGGCTGGACAAGCACCCCAAGGGGCCGTTTTTTATGTGGGTGCATCTGTATGATGCGCACGATCCGTACGATCCGCCGGAGCCCTACAAGAGCCGGTATGCCTCGGCGCCGTATGACGGGGCGATTGCATACGAGGATGCAGTGGTCGGGAAACTACTTCGGCAGCTTAAAGTGCGCGGGCTGTACGACGGCGCAATCATGGCGGTGATGGCCGACCACGGTGAGTCGCTGGGGGCGCATGGGGAGGATGCGCACGGGTTTTTTCTCTACGATGAGACGATCCACGTACCGCTGCTGATTAAACTGCCACACGCGAGTGGTGGGGGGAATCGGATTGAAAATCAAGTCGAGCTGGTCGATGTATTGCCTACGTTGTTGCAGGAATGTGGGATTGAGATTCCAAAGCCAGTGCAAGGGGAATCGCTGCTGCCTCTGATGAAGATGAAGCATGGTGCGGCGGAAGGCAAAACGACCGGGGAGGCATGGCGCGACCACGCGGCGTATGCGCAGTCGGAGTATGGGCGGGACGAATACGGCTGGAGCGACGAGCGGGCGCTGCGGACGGGCAAGTATCTATACATCCAGGTGCCGCGGCGGGAATTGTATGACCGGGCGGCAGATCCGGCCGCCGAGCACAACCTGGCTTTAACCTCTGCGGCTGTGGCTGACACCATGGCCAGTCAACTGGACGCTTTCCTGCAGAAGACGAGCAACAAGGGGGAGGCTCCCAAGACAGCCGTGGACCCGGAGGCACAGGAGAAACTGGGAGCTTTGGGCTACATGGCTTCGGCGAGAGATGTTGCGCAGCGATCGGCCGCCGACCAGACCGCGGATCAAGGTGCCGACCCCAAGGACAAAATCGAGATTGGCAACATGGTCCATCGGGCCCAGCTATTGCAGGAGCAGATGCATTACGATGAGGCGATTGCGCTGGTCGAGCAAGCGATCGGCAAAGAACAAAGCCTGCGGCTCTACCCTCTGTTAGGTCACTGGATGATGCTGAATCATGATTACCAAAACGCCGTGCCGATCCTGCGCAAGGCTTTGGAATTCGTACCCGATTCGGTCGTCACTCGTTACCAGCTAGCCAGGGCTCTGATGGACACTAAAGACTACGATGGGGCCATCCCAGAACTCGATAACCTGGTCACCAAGATGCCGGCGTTTGTGAAGGCGCATGACCTTCTGGAGATGGCATACGCCCGGACCAATCGGCTGTCGGACGCTATCCAGGAATGCAAGACAGTACTGGGATACAAGCCGGAGGACTACGAGAGCTATATGATGCTTGGTTACGCCCTGCCGAAGACGGGAGACACCCAGGGTGGAGTGGCGGCGTTGAAGAAGGCGGCTTTGCTTCAACCCAAGGAACCATTGCCGCACCTCTGGCTGGCCGATCTCTACGATCAGTTAGGCCAGAAGGCGACTGCTGAACGCGAGCGGGCGGAAGTGAAGCGTCTGGCGGCCAATGTCAAGCCGAGCGCGAAAACGGGCTCGCCGCCGCAGTGACGGCTCCCTCAGGGAACAAATCCGGGCTCGAATGGGGCTGCATCGCAAAACCTCTAGGGCTGCTTCGGCGTTCGTGCCCGCTCCCGTTTCGCGTCTTCGGTGCGGCCCGTGTGTTCGTAGGCTTCGGCCAGGGAGGCATGTGCGGGGGCGAAGGCCGGCAGGCGTCCGGCGGCGATTTCCAGGTGCACGACGGCGGTTTTGGAGTCGCCAGATTTTAGCAGGGCTGCTCCTATTTCGTAGTGCGCCCAAGCCGAATCGGGCTGGAGTTCAACCGCTTTGTGCAGATGCTTAATGGCCTCGGCATATTGCCCCTTACGGGCCAACGCCGCACCCAGCGCGTACTGCGCCAGATAGAGGTTAGGATCGGCGGCAACGACGGGATCGAGCGCGGCAATCGTGCGATCCGGCTTTGACTGATCGTGGGCGGCCGCTGCGATGACCTTGTTGGCGGTCGCTATTTTGTCTTTTGGGTCGGTTCCCGAGGCTGCGGCGACGGAACCCGACGACTTGCTGAGTCCGATGTATCCGAGCGAAGCCAGCTTTTGCATTTCGGAAGTGCTCAACTCGGCAGAGGACTTACCCGCCTCGCCGTTGAAACGGCGGTCGAAATTGTCGAGTTGGGCGGCCATCGTGTCGAGGGTCGCTTTCGAGCTCTGGGCCAGGTTGTGGGTAGCGGCGGGGTCGGCGGTCAAGTCGTAGAGTTCGGGCTTGGGACCGCGGATATAGAGATACTTACTGGCGCGCCAGGATTCGAGCAGGCTCCAGCCGAATCCGCGCTGCGGCAGGTCGGCGCGGGAATACACGGGCTGGTCGCTACTGCTGCCGCCACTGGCTTTCGCTATCCGCAACAGCGACTGTCCGGGTAATTGCGACGGTACCGGGATGGCGGCGATTTCAAGCAGAGTAGGAGTAATGTCCACGAGCCGCACCTTGGCCGGTACGCGGAGTGCTGTCGATTTCGCACCTGACGGGGCATCTGGAAGCTTTATGAGCAGAGGGACGTGAATGGTTTCGTCGTATAAAAAGACACCGTGGGTGTCTTCGCCATGGCTGCCGAGGCTCTCACCGTGGTCGGCGACGACGATTACTGCCGTGTTGCCGTAGATTTTCCGCTGTTGCAAGGCGCTAATTAGCTTGCCGACGGCGGAATCGGCCGCGGTAATGACGGAATTGTAGGAAGCGCCGAGTGCGCGGGCATCGCTGATATGAACCCATAGAAAAAACTGGCCCTGTCCGTTTCCTTGCGCATTGTGCTCGAGCCACGCGATGGCGCGGGCGACTACCTGGTCTCCGCGGCGCTCGGTTACGGGAGGGTGGGCGTCACCGGGGATCGCGGGCCGAAAGCCTGCATCGTAAGTTTGGAAGCCGCGGTCGAAGCCTTGGGCCAGCCCGTTCTGCGGGTCGAGATCAATCGAGCCAACGAATGCGGCGGTGCGGTAGCCCTGGGATTTCAGTAAATCCGGGAGGTAGGGCAGCGATGACGAGAGCGTACCGCCGATCTCGCTCATGCCGGTGCTTTGCGGGTAGGCACCGGAAAGAATGGTCGCGTTCGAAACCACGCTGGCTGGCGCCTGGGCGTAGGCATGCTCGAAGACGATGCTCTCCCGGGCGAGACGATCGAGGTTGAGAGTAGGTGCTCCCTTGGCGCCGAGGAAGCCCATGCGGTCGGCGCGGGCGGAGTCAAGGGTGATCAGCACCAGGTTGGGCTTGGGAGCGGCTGCCGCGAAAGAGAAATCTAGACTAAGAAGGATCAGACCTACGCTCGCAACGACTTTTCGTATCATGACTTTAGTGTAAAGGCAGCTCAGCTATTGATCAAAACCAGCTGTCTTGACGTTGGGGCAACTCCTTGTACAATCTGTATACCTGCTCCTCGGGATCCCCAATCTCGTGGTGATGTCGTAATCACCACCCATCGTTGACTAGTGGCCAGGAAGATGCGGCCGGAAGGCGCGATGGCCCTCCGTGAAGCTGGACCTTATTATTTGCAGATTATTTGTAGTGACTGTGCCCTTCAGAAAACATCTTCGGTTAGTGTGCCTGCTGGCTTTGAGCGCCGCGGGTCTGAGCCTGTTTCTTTCTTGCCAGCGTGCGCGGGGTGGCGCGGTGGGATCCAGGAAGATGATTATCCTGGGTGTTGACGGGCTCGACCCTGACCTGCTTACGAAGTTCATGGCGGAGGGCAAGATGCCGAATTTCGCCCGATTGGCCGAGCAAGGATCGTTCCGGCGTTTGACAACCAGCGTCCCGCCGCAGAGCCCGGTGGCGTGGTCGAACCTGATCACGGGCATGAATGCGGGCGGGCACGGAATCTTTGATTTCATCCACCGCGATCCCAAGACTTTTCAGCTTTATTTTTCCACGTCGAAGGTCGAGGGCCCGAAGCATAGCTTGCATATCGGAAGTTGGGTGATCCCGCTGGGCAGCGGGTCGGCGGAACAGCTGCGGCGCGGCAAGGCCTTCTGGGAGATTCTGGACGAACAAAGCGTGCCCAACTATGTTTACCGCATCCCGGCAAATTTTCCGCCGATCACCGCTAAAGGCAAGACACTTTCGGGTATGGGTACGCCCGATCTGCGCGGCACGTATGGCACGTTCACTTTCTACACCGATGACCCGACAGCGGCGGTGGGAGCACTTGAGGGCGGGGAAATCGTACAGGTTGAAGTGAAGAACAATCGGGTCGCGACCAATCTGATCGGGCCGGACAATACCTTTCGCAGGAACTCGCCGCCATCGACCGAGCCTTTTACCGTGGACGTGGACCCTCTGGAACCGGTGGCACGCATCGGACTGCAGGACCAGCAGTTCGTTCTCAAAGAAGGCGAGTGGAGCGGATGGGTTCCGGTGGAATTTCAGCTCATGCCGCTGATCGGCAATGTAAAGGGGATCTGCCGCTTTTATCTCAAGCAGACGCATCCGAGGTTTCAGCTTTATGTATCGCCCATCAATATTGATCCGGAAAATCCTGCGCTGCCCATTTCCACGCCAACCAGTTATTCGCGCGATTTGGCGAAACAGATCGGCGAATTCCACACTCAGGGCATCGCCGAAGACACGAAGGCGCTCACTGCCGGCGTGCTCGATGACAAAGAGTATCTGGAGCAGGCGCACACGGTGCTCGCCGAACATCGGCGCGCATTCGATGTGGAGTTTCCGAAATTTCACGACGGCCTGTTCTTCTTTTATTTCTCGAGCCTCGATCTGAACGGGCACATGCTGTGGCGGCTGACCGATCCGCAGAGTCCCGCGTACGACGCGGCGGCGGCTGCTCGGTACGGAGCGTCGCTGGAGGAATTTTACGAGCAGATTGACCAGGTGCTTGGCGAGGTGATGCCGAAGGTCGATCAGAATACAACCCTGTTGGTGCTTTCGGACCACGGATTTGCTCCCTATCGGCACTCGTTTAATCTGAATACCTGGCTGTTGAACAACGGCTACATCACGCGGAAAGAAGGTGTCAGCGGGGATCCGAACGAGCCCTTCTCTGATGTGGACTGGAGCCGCACGCGGGCTTACGGGTTGGGGTTGAATGGGCTCTACCTGAATCTACGGGGACGCGAGCGCGAGGGCATTGTCGAGTCTGGCGCCCAGGCCGACGCGCTGCTGCGGGAACTCCGGGAGAAGCTTTTGGCGGTTCGCGATCCGAAGGATAGTTCACAGGTGATTACGCGCATCGATCTGGCGAGCGAGGCTTATCAGGGGCCGTACGCGCACTTGGGTCCGGATGCGCTGGTTGGTTACAACCGGGGATATCGCGCCGGATGGAAGACGATTCTGGGCGCGTTCCCGGCGGAGGTGCTCGAGGACAACACGAATGCGTGGAGCGGCGATCACTGTATGGACTTCACCAAAGTACCTGGAGTGCTGCTCAGCAACCGCAAGATCGGGGCGCAGACTCCGGCATTGACTGATATCGCACCCACGATTCTGTCGGAATTCGGCATTGCAAAAGCCAGGGATATGATGGGGCAGTCGGTGTTTCAGCCGCGCTAAGGCTGCAACATTCGGTGAAGCTACGGGCGTTTCGCCCGTCCAACAGCGTGGTGGCCGGGCGGGGGCGCCCGGCGCTCCACTGACAAACGCTCGAAAACAGGAGAAATCATGTTTGGTTCACACAA
>Ga0209415_10005294_pt1 | contig 23241 bp, 19 predicted proteins | sample PeaSoiSIISIP2007_FD_187696 | JGI IMG/M metagenome (GOLD analysis project Ga0209415, IMG submission 187696) | Peat soil microbial communities from Weissenstadt, Germany - SII-SIP-2007 (SPAdes) (version 2) | ecosystem: Environmental > Terrestrial > Soil > Wetlands > Peat | place: Germany... | reverse complement strand
TGAAATTGAAACCTCTCTTCACTCCGAGAACCCGGGAAAGCTGAACTTGCGCCAGGACGATGTGTTCCGGAAGTGCCGCGATCAATCGGTGATACAAGATTTGCTCCGGCTGGGTGAGAGGGTTCTTCGCATACAACGGCCAGTCTCCGACTGGCACCTCGCGCGCGGCTAGCTTCTTAGTAGCGAACAGCGCGACAAACGCGAGAACAAGAAAGAAAACTAGCATGGGTAATACGACAGCGAACATTTCTAGTATTCCTTGGCTGCGGATATTGAGACTTCAACAGGGTTGAACAAGTTAGTCGGTGCTCGTCTTCCAGACACTACAGACTGCTTTCCGTCGATGCAAGCAAACTGTCGATGTCCGGTTCTGCGGCATTTTCTGCGCGGCCTCTCGGATGATTGGTTGTGGCCGAAGGCGGCACCAATGGTTATGCTTGCATTGCGCCGGCTCCGCTCGCAGGACCGGTGAAATTCCCGTGTCAACCATACCGATCCGCCCTGGGTGCAAAACCAGACCTTATCCATGACTCGACCGATCTCGGCCGCGGAGGAATCTTGCTGCTCGCACAGTCGCTTGATGTGCCAAGAGTTCCGATTACTTGCGCCCGCTGCCGCTCGCGCTGACTGCGCTGATCAACTGCTTGCCGGCTTTGGCAATAGAGTCCTAGGCGTTCGTGATGGTTCGAATGAGGCTATTAAACACCGCATCAGGCAGCAGACGACGCAAGGCTAGCAGGGCCTTCGCATCAATACCAACCGGGTACCGTAGGCGCCCGGAGCCATCTGTGGCCGCCTCGTAGACCACCTGCGCAACCTTGTTCGGCTTCGATCCGTGGGTTCCCGTCGCCTGTATCTTGCCGGGGCCTTCCGTGAGATAGCCTGCGTAGGCCTCGGTCGGACCCGTGGCCGCGTTGTCTGCCGACCGGCTGTAGAAATCCGTATCGATGATGCCTGGTTCGACGATTTTGACTCGGATGTTGAAGGGCTGCAGTTCGTGTTGGAGCGACTCGGAAAATCCTTCGACGGCCCACTTGGTCGCATGGTAAAGGCTGAAGAACGGAAATGAAATACGGCCCGCCATCGAGGCAATGTTCACGATCGTGCCGCGCTGGCGCTCGCGGAAATGAGGTAAAAGCGAGCGCGTCACCGACATCAACCCGAGAACATTGGTGGCGAACTGTCTCTCGATCTGCTCTGGGGTTGCCAGCTCGAAGGGGCCGACAAGCGCGTAGCCCGCATTGTTGACGACGGCGTCGATCGCACCGAAACGCGATAGCACCTGGCCCACTGCCTGCGCAATGCTCGCGCGGTCGGTCACATCGAGCCGCACCAGAACAACCCCCTGAACCGTCTGCAAGTCCTTCTCGGTTTCGGGCGAGCGCATTGATGCAGCCACGTTCCAACCTCGGCGCGAGAATTCCCGGGCGGTCTCCTTTCCAATGCCGCTCGACGAGCCGGTAATCAGCACGGTGCTCCTCTTTGCATCTGGCGATTGAGTCAACGTCGCCCCCCTTCTTTGATGAGTCCAAAAAGAAACCGCGCACCGCACATGCGCCAGATCCGCCGTAGACCTGCGGATGGCCTGCTGCTCGGAACCCTCGCGTGCCTGCCAAGAGACACTGGATTCAGTGAACGTAACATCGAGCTTGAAGCGGGCCTTTGACAAGGCGCAATGGCGCTACGCGAATAGCGAGTTCGAGTTGCCTCGGAGGGCGCGCGTTCCCGATAAGAGAATCGGACGCAACAGGCCTTTAGGGCGTAAGGAATGTTGCTCAAAACGTGCGCATTCATCAGAGGAACGGAACCTTGCCGATCGCGACGCACCGTCGCAAGGCACTCGCGAGGGCATAGAAGCTCGGCTTGCGGGTAAATTCCCTAACGAGTCCGAGGGGCCGCCGGAGCCGATTTGACTCCCTAGGCGCGCGGATCCGTTGATCCCGGTAGCCGGAGTGCCGAATCTAACGAACCGACCATTCTGGGCATCGGGTTCCGTTTTGTTGCCTTGCGCGCATTCGCATGCCGTAGCGCCGTTGGGGCAGTCGTCGTCCGTCGGACGGAGGTTCGGCTCCTTTGCGCCGCGCCACCAAAGCAAAGACCCGCGCCGGTTTGCGTGTTCCTGTTCGCCGGCATCCATCTCCTGTGCAGGCGACCATCGCCCTTGCTAGGCGCGTGCTAGCGGGTTCGGGGTGGGCTCGGCAATCTTTGTCAGGGTATTGCGATCCGTGTGGTGGAATGGCTCCGGGTTACCGCGAATCAGCAGCACCGTATCCTCTTCGTACGACCAGGTGCCATCGGCATTGAGCTTGACCTTGATCCGGAATTCGACGGTCTTGAAGGCGAACTCGAGAAAGGGGGCCGAGCGGATCCCGAAGCACTCGTCATCGCGCGTGGCCGCGAGTTCGAATTCCTTGGCATCAGCACGCGCCTGCCCGACGGCCATGACGACCTGCGCACGAGGGATCGTCAGGGTGTGGATGATCGTATTCGTGGCGGGTTCCCAAAGCCAGTATCCAACCTGGTCGTGGTACGTCTTGACCTGATCGGGTTTGACGATATGGGTGTGGTAGCGCAGACCGTAAAGCAGCTGCGGCCCGTTCGTCTGGGGATCGATCGGCTGGAGTTCAATCTGCTCGACGTATGCCTGCTTCTTGGGACCCTCCGCCTTGGGTTTGACGTCCAGTCCGCGGCGACCTTGCCACACGCCTGCCATACCCCGCAGGGGACCGAGATTGCCCAGCGTATTGACGTCCACATGGGACGGTTCCGTGTAAATGTCCTCGGGAAAAGGAGTCATCGATACGCTCCGCGCCTGCTGAATGCCACTTTCCCCTCCCGATCTACGCGCTACGATTGCCGCGAACAGCCGCCGGGCAAACGTCCCGGCAGGGACAACGGCGATGTTGCGGCCGAAAGCGGGGGAAGGTCAAGTAGCCAGGGCCGTTGCGGCTCAGGCCTGCGCAAGCTCGGCGGAGCGCTCGTCGCGCGTATCGGGCGCCGGGGCGCCGCCGTCAATCTTGAACCGGGACACGGCGTCGTTGAGCCCCTTGGCCTGTTCGCATAGCGCCAAGGCCGATGCCGAGCCTTGCTGCGCCAGGGCCGCATTTCGCTGAGTGATATCGTCGAGCGACTGTACGGTCTGGTTGACCTGTCCGAGCGCGTTGAATTGCTCCTTGCTGGCGCGGGAGATTTCGGCAATCAGATCGGTGACCCGCACGACCTGGTTGACCATCTCTTCGATGCGCGTCCCGGCGCGCTCCACCAGCGCCGATCCGGCGTCGACTTTCTCCACGCTCGTGGTGATGAGTGATTTGATCTCCTGGGCCGCTAGCGCACTGCGCTTGGCCAGGTTGCGTACCTCGCTGGCAACGACGGCAAAACCGCGGCCCTGTTCGCCCGCACGCGCCGCCTCGACGGCGGCGTTCAACGCCAAGATATTGGTCTGGAAGGCGATACCGTCGATGACCGCGATGATCTCGCCGATACGCCGGGACGAACCCTGGATCTCGTGCATGGTCGCGACGATCTCGCCGACGGCCTGGCCACCAAGGCCAGCGGCATCGCGCGCCCTGGTGGCCAGCTCGCTGGCCTGCCGCGATGACTCGACGCTTTGCCGCACTGTCTGGGTGAGTTCCTCCATCGACGCGGCGGTTTGCTGCAGACTTCCGGCCTGCTGCTCGGCGTGCTCATGCAGATCGCGGTTACCGTCGGAGATGCTGGAACTTCCCGTATTGATCGCATCGCTCGAGCTGCGTATGCGGTGCACGATATCGGTGAGCGTGATGACCATCTGCTCGAGTGCGCTCAGCAGGCGACCGGTTTCATCGTCGTCTTTTTGCAGCGCGACGTGCTTGAGTTCCCCCCGGGAGACGGCTTCTGCCACTGCCACCGCCTCGCTCATACGGCGCGTAACGATCCTAACGGTCCGCAGCCCGATGAACAGCGCCAGCACGATGACCGTCGCGGAGATCCCGATGATCAGGGCCAGCGAGTTGCGTACCCGTTCACCGACCAGGCGCGTGACTTCGCTCTGGCGCTCGGAGATGCTCTGCACCTGCTGGTCCCCGGCCCGCGCCTGCCGAGTGGCGGTTTCCTTTAGGCGTCCAAGCGCCTCCCGCATGCCGGCCTCGGATTTGAGCAGCCCGCGCTTGGTCTGGGAGACTTTTGCTACCGCCGCTGTCACCGTTCGCATCGCGTTGCTTGCGATGTCAACGTCGGCGATGAGGTTGGCGCGGCCCATGCGGATCAGTCCGGCACGTATCGAACCGATGTCCGCGAGGAGCTGGTCGCTTAGCTTGTCCAGGCGCGAGGTAGCTGACTGGGCCTCATCGTCGCCCGTGGCCAGCATCAGCGAGCGCAGCTCGCCCACCATGTCGCGGATCAGCAAGGCAGCCGACTGGCTGTTGGCAACCACGCCGCCGGGCTCGTTGCGCAACTTCAGCGACGCCTCGAGCACCTGGTGCTGCTTGACCAGCTGTTCCTCGAGCGTATCGATCAGGCCGAGCAGCTTGGTCGACTGCTCATCGGTCTGATCGATGATCTGCTTGCGTTGCGCGCTGTAGGTCGCTTCGGCCTCGGACGATTTGGCCAGGACGGCGGCACGTAGGGCAAAGAGCCCGGTTGCCTCGCGGGTGAACGCCTCCGTCAGGTTCCCGACCGTGCTGCGCACCTCGCGCAGCGCATCCTCTTCCCCCCGGGTCGACGCGATCCGGTCGATGCTGTCGACGGCGGCGTTGAGCCGTTCGCGCAGCGGGGAGAGGCGAAAGCGGTTGGCGGTCGCGTCGGTGTCGTTTACCAGCAAGACGATGTCCTTGAGCTTGCCGTTCACGAACATAGCGTGCTTTATGGTTTCCCCCAGGCGGATGCTCGTCTCTTGGGCCTTGTCCGCGGCGTGACCGGCCTCGGTTTCGATCCCGGCTACCGCGGTGCGAATGACACTGATCGCGGTTTCGGCGGCCTGTAAGGCGGTACGCGCGTTGGCGCTCTGCGCCTGGTACGCCGTTTGGTCCGTGAGACGCTGGTTCACCGAGCTGACGATTTGCGTCTGTGCGGCACGAAACGCCGACAGGTCGGAGGCGCGCGATGGATCCAGGTCTCGAATCTCGCGCTGCAGGCGCTCGAGCTCGCGCAGTTCGGCCTCGACGGTCGAGATCAGCTGCGTGGCCGCACCGGGCTCCTCGACCAGGCTCAGCCGCAGCATGGCGCCGAGCATGCGCTCAGTGTGCTCCTGCACTTCGTAGGTCTTGTTCTGCAGTGGCGTGGCCTGCGCCGTCAAACCGTCCAGAACCGATCGAATCGACGTTACGCCGTAGTATGCGGTTCCCGAGACAGCCGCTAGGCCGGCAGAGGAGAATGCCACGAGGGCAAACACACGCTGCGAAATTTTCACCGTCGTGCACCCGCTATGGTTGTACGGGCGGACCCAAGATGGGCGCCGCAGCGCAAAGCGACTACTGCAGTTTGGTGATCCGACCCTCGCGGATCTGTGTCAAGAACACCTGGTTGAGGGCCTGGTGCGACGCAGTGCTGAGCGTGACGCTCAGCCCGCCCAGGTCGACGCCCTGCATGCCCTCGAGCGCAGCTGCCAGACCCGCCCGGCTCAAGGCCTTGCCGGCATGCTCGAGACCGAACACGAATACCTTTGCGGTGATGCAGCCCTCGAAATTGACGAAACCCAGCTCGGTGCTGGACTGCGCGAGGAGTTCCTTGCAGGATTTGGTCACAGTCAGGTCCACGTCCCGGGGGAACGGAACGACCTGCGAAATGACGACGCCGTCGCCGTCCTTGCCGACCTGTTCGACGAGGCTGTCGGTACCGACGAAGGACACGGTTCCCAGCTGGGACTTGAGATTTGCGGCGCGCGCTTCCTTGATGAACGCCGCAACCGGCGCGTAGGGGCCAACCAAGATGATCGCGTCGGGTTTGGCTTCGAGCATGGCCGCCACGCCTGTCTTGACGGCCAGGGTGTTACGCGGAAACGTGCTCTTGACCGTCACGTTCATGCCGCGCTTTTGCAGCGCTTTTTCGGTGCCCGATAGGACCGCCAAGCCAAAGCCGTCATCTTGATAGAACACCCCAATCGACTTGGACCCGCGCGCCAGGAACTGCGCCACCAGGGCCTCGGCCTCGTCGTTGTAGCTCGCCCGTACGTTGAAGATCTGTGGCGTGATGGGCTGGCGCAGCGCCATCGAACCGGTGAATGCGCCGACCAGCGGAACATTCATTTCCTTGAGAATCGGCACCACCGCGTTAGTCGTCGGCGTGCCGACGGATCCGAACAGCGCAAAGACCTGCTGCTGCTCGATCATCTTGAGCGTTTCGTCGACGGCCCTGTCCGGCTCGTAGCCGTCATCGGCAACGACCAAGGTGATCTTGCGGCCGTTGACGCCACCTTTGGCATTGACCGCGTTAAATACCGCTTCCGCGCCGGTCCGCATGCCCTTGCCGAGCGCCGCTGCCGGGCCGGCCTGGACATTGACCATCCCGATCTTGATCTCGCTGTCGCTGACCCCTGTTTCTGCGTGTGTGGACGCAACGAGGCCCAAGGCGAGCAAGCCGCAGATTCGCAGGGCGGTTGAAATCGGTGGCATGGACAGTCTCCAAGGTCAGGCGGACGCCTCGGGGCGGCAATGGCAAGAGCGCATTTGCCCCGACACGAGGCGGTAGCATCGACCTACGGTAGCCGCCGATGCCCCTCGTTGAACCCGGGAAAAGCATCGCAATTTCAGAGCAATTGTCCATGACAGCCGGGCGGATCGCCGATCGCCTGGCCGGGTGCTTTTCGACCGACGGTCGGGCCGGTAGGATCCCTCTGTCGACTTTCTGGCGTTGCGCCGCTGCCTGGAGACTGTCCGTGCGACATTGCAACTTGCCCGGCGGCGCTGCAATGCCGGTCCTGGGTCTTGGCACCTGGCGCATGGGCGAGGACGCGGGACGCCGCAGGGCGGAGGTGGCGGCGGTGCGCGGCGCGATCGCCATGGGCTACCGTCTCATCGATACGGCGGAGATGTACGGCGAGGGAGGCGCCGAGACCGTGGTGGGCGAGGCGCTGGCCGGTGCTCTGCGCGCTGGCGAGGTGCGCCGAGAGGAGCTCTTCGTAGTCAGCAAGGTGTACCCGCACAATGCCGGCCGCAGGGGGACGCTGGCGGCCTGCGATCGCAGCCGGTCGCGTCTGGGCCTGGATCGTATCGATCTGTACCTGTTGCACTGGCGCGGACGGTTTTCACTGCGCGAGACGTGTACGGCCATGCAGGCGCTCGTCGCGGACCAGCGAATTGCCAACTGGGGCGTGAGCAACTTTGACACCGCCGACATGAACGAATTGTTGACGGTCCAGAAGCAGCTGGGGACCGCAGCCGCACCGGCGGCCGCGTGCGCCACGAACCAAGTGTATTACTGCCTCAGCGGGCGCGGCCCCGAGTTTAGCCTGCTGCCGTGGATGCGCGCACGGCACATTCCTCTGATGGCCTACAGCCCGATCGACCAGGGCGCGCTGGCTACCGATCCGGTATTGCGCACGGTCGGAATGCGGCACGGTGCCTCCGCGGCCCAAATCGCGCTCGCGTGGGTCGCGTCCCAGGACGGTGTGGTGGCGATCCCCAAGGCCGTGCGCGAAGCGCATCTGCGGGAGAACCTCGCGGCGATGCAGATCACGCTTATCGCGCAGGACATCGCGGAGCTGGAGCGCCGCTTTCCGCCTCCCAAGAGCAAGACGCCCCTGGCGGTGCTCTGAGTGCTGTGCCGACAACGTCTTCCTGCGGCCGAAGCCGGCGTCCGCTCAGCGCACCGCCACGTGGTGTTGGCCAGGGCGAATGGGCACTAACGCGGCAACCAGTTCCTGGGCAATCTTGCGCCAGGAACGCTTGAGCGCTTCCTCGCGCACCAGCGCGCGGTCGAGCTGCAGGGCGGCGAGACAGGCGCTGCGCAAGTCTTCGTGCAGCGCGCCGCTGATTCCCGGTTCGACGACCTGCAGCGGGCCGGACACGGGAAAGGCGGCTACGGGGCAGCCGCAGGCCATCGCCTCGAGCATGACCAGCCCGAAGGTATCGGTGCGGCTTGGAAACACGAATACGTCGGCGGCATCGTAGAACGCCGGCAACTGCTCGTGCGCTTGGCGCCCCAGCCAGAGCACATTCGGGTGGCCGGCCTGCAGGCGCGCTCGCTCGGGACCATCGCCGACGACGACCCGGGAGCCGGCGAAGTCCAGATCCAAAAACGCCTCGAGGTTCTTTTCCGGGGCTATGCGCCCCACATACAGCAAGATCGGGCGCGGCAGCGCCAGCCGGTCACGCGAGCCCGGACGGAACAAATTGCCGTCCACTCCGCGGCTCCAGAGCCGAGTGCGGGCGAAGCCGGCCCGGCCGAGTTCGCCGCGCAGAGCATCGGTCGGCACCAGCACCGCGCGGGAATCGCGGTGGAAGTGGCGCAGGACCGCCATGGTGATCGCGGCCGGAATGCCGAAGCGGGTCTTCAGGTAGTCCGGAAAGCGTGTGTGGTACGAGGTGGTGAACATCCAGCGTCGGCGCCGCGCCAGGGCGCGCGCCGCCCAGCCCAGGGGCCCTTCGGTGGCGATGTGCAGCCTCGCCGGAACTAGCGAACCCAGGGCGCGCGCCAGGTGCCGCGCGGGTTCGAGCGAGAGCCGGACGTCGGGTTCGCCGGGCGCCGAGATCGCGCGCGAGCCGCCGGGGTGAATGATGCGCAGGTCGTGCCCAAGCGCGGCGAGTTCGCGCTGCATGTACGCCCAGGTCTGGACGACGCCGTTTACCTGGGGATGCCAGGCATCCGTGACCAGGACAATGGGGCGCTGCGACGATGGTGACCGTGGATCGGGCATCGGTCGGGATTGTGAGCGACCGCGATGACCGGCGTGCGACGCGCCCTTCCCGGGCGAGCCAGGCACGCAGCACCGCAACGGACCGGGACGAGCGCGGCCGATCGGCACCGGGCGGGCGTTGCGCCTGCGCAGCCTTGGCGGCCGGGGCGAGGTCACAGCCTGCCCCGGACTTGGGGGCCGCGTCCGCTTATTCGGGCTCGCCGCGCACCGGGTCCGGACGCGGCTGCGGCGCAAGCGCTGCCAAGCCTGCGTCGACATTGGCATAGCGCAGGCGCACGCGCAGCTCGCGCTTCATGCGGGCATTGCGCAAGCGGCGCGATTCGCTCAGAAAGGACATGCGCTGCGCCCCGGCTGCCAGACGTAGCTGGTCCCAAGGTTCGCGCGGCGGGCGAGCAAGGCCGAGTCGATCGGCCACCCGGTCCAGGTACTCCCCCAGCAGCAGCTGCGAGTCGTCGACGATGTTGTAGACCCGTGCCGGGGCGGCGCGAAACAGCGCGGCGACGCAGGCTTGAGCAAGATCATCGGCGTGAATGTGGTTGGTGATCACGTCCTGCTCCGGCAGCGCCACCGGAATTGCCTGGCGCAAGCGTTCGACGGGGAGTCGATCGGGCGCATAGATGCCCGGCACCCGCAATACGGCTGCGTGCCAGCGACTTGCCCGCAGGCGCGATTCGGCATCCAGGCGCCGTTGCGCCCGGTCGCTTGCCGGGGCCGGCGCCGTGGTTTCATCGGTCCATGCCCCGCGTTGGTCGCCGTAGACGCCGGACGTGCTGATGTACAGCAAGCGTCCAGCGGTCACCGGGTGCAGCAGCGGCAGCAGGCGGCGTGCGCGCGCGTCGCGGCGACCGCGCGGCGAGGTAGGTACCAGCACGATGACCGTCCGCGCCAGGGCCCCCAAGCGGGCTTCGCGCTCGCCCTGGTCCAGATCCAGCAGCAGCGGCACAGCGCCGGCGCGCCGGACGGCGGCGGCGCTGGCTTCGTTCGTCACCGTGCCGAAAATGCGGAAGCGATCACGCAGCTGTGCGACAATGCGCAGTCCGATGTCCCCGCAGCCGACGATCAGCAAGCGCGGTTGCCCCAGGCGTCGGCGTGACGGCCCTTTGGTTGACCTTGCACTCATCGGTCGAGGTGCCCTAGCGAATTCCGATTCGGCGGTTTCCGGATTCATGTTTCGTTGCGCAGCCGCGCAAGCAGCGGTGCCTGCGGGGTTCGCTTCTTCTTGCTGACATTTTGTATCTTTTCACGTATGACAAGCCACAAAGTTCTGGTCCAGCCGTCCGGCCGGGAATTTAGCGTGCCTTCGAAGCAAACAGTCCTTGCCGCTGCCCTGCACGTCGGCATCACGCTGCCCCATGGCTGCCGCAATGGCGCCTGTGGTTCGTGCAAGGGTAAGGTACTTTCCGGTCATGTCCAGCACGGTCCGCACACCGAAGCGGCGCTTAGCGCCGAGGAGGAGGCCGCCGGCCTGGCGCTGTTTTGCTGCGCCCACCCGCAGACGGACCTGGTCATCGAGGCGCGGATCGCCGCGGCGGTGGACGGGGTCGTGCCGCGCAAGATGCCGGCGCGCATCGAGCATATCGAATGGGCTGCCAAGGACGTGGCGATCCTGTCGCTCAAGCTTCCGGCGTCGGAGCATCTGCTGTATCGCGCCGGGCAGTACGTCGATTTCATCCTGCCCCACGGTGTGCGACGCAGCTATTCGATCGCATCGATGCCCGGCGAAGGTGGCCCCATCGAGTTCCACATACGCCACATGGTAGGCGGCACGTTCACCGATGCGCTGTTTGACCTGGCCGCGCCGACGGTCAAGGAGCGCGGCATCCTTCGCCTCGAGGGCCCCCTGGGAACGTTTTTCCTGCGCGAGGCAGATTCCAAGCCCATCGTTTTGCTTGCCAGCGGCACGGGGTTTGCGCCGATCAAGGCGATCGCGGAAACCATCTTTGCCAAGGGCCTGCACCGCGACGACCCGGCAACGGGCCGGCGTGCGCGCCCGGTTGTGCTCTACTGGGGCGCGCGCACGCGCGCCGACCTGTATCTAGACGCGTTGCCGCGCCGCTGGGAAGACGAGCAGCCTAATTTTCGCTATGTGCCGGTGCTGTCGGACCCCGATTCGGACATCCCGGCGAGCGACGCGCAAAGCGCAGCGTCGCGTGAGCCGGTCTGGACCGGCCGCACGGGCCTGGTGCATCAAGCCGTGATGGTGGACCTGCCGGACCTCTCGGGCTTTCAGGTCTATGCCTGTGGTGTGCCGATCATGGTCCAGTCGGCGCACCGCGATTTCGTCGCGCACTGTGGCATGCGCGAAGAGGACTTCTTTTCCGACGCCTTCGTCTCCAAGGCCGACCTTCCCGCAGCCGGCGCCTGATCCGGCGCCGGGCGCGGCGCGAGCGGGCTCGCTCCCTGGCGACCGGCGCCAGCGGCTCACTCCCCGAGGTAGGCCTCGCGTACCTTGGGGTCGTGCAGCAGGTCGCGGGCGTCGCCGCTCAGGGTAATCGATCCGGAATCGAGCACGTATGCGCGGTTTGCCGCCTCCAGGGCTAACCGGGCGTTCTGTTCTACGAGCAATATCGGAATCGCCAGCGCGGAAGCAGCTCGTATCACCTCGAAGATCTTCTCGACCATGATCGGCGAAAGGCCCATGGAGGGCTCGTCGAGCAGCAGCAAACGGGGACGGCTCATCATGGCTCTTGCCATCGCCAGCATCTGCTGTTCGCCACCGGAAAGATTTCCGGCCAACTGGACGGCGCGCTCCTTGAGCCGCGGAAAAGTCTGGTATTGCCGCTCGAGGTCCGAGGCGATGCCGTCCTTGTCGTCACGCGCATAGGCACCCATCAGCAGGTTTTCTGTCACCGTCATGCGCGAGAAGATCCCGCGGCCTTCGGGCACCATAACCAGGCCCTGCCGCAGCAACTCGTGCGCCGCAACCGAGCGCGTGCTGCGCCCCAGGTATTCAATGGTCCCGTCCCAGGCGAGCAAGCCGGTCACCGCGCGCAAGGTGGTTGTCTTGCCGGCACCGTTGGCGCCAATCAGCGCCACCAGTTCGCCGGGCTGGATCTCCAGGTCCACGCCCTTGACCGCCTGAATGCCTCCGTAGGCAACATGCAGGCCGGCGATGCGCAGGACTGGCGCCGTCATCGCTGGCTCTAGGCCGGCACGTGGGCGCGACCAAGGTAGGCCTCGATCACGGCCGGATCGTGCTGCACCTGGGCCGGCGCGCCTACCTTGATGATTCGGCCTTCGTCGAGCACGGTCACCTGGTCGCACAGGCCCATCACCAGTTTGACGTCGTGTTCGATGAGCAGGATCGTGACGCCGTCGGCGCGAATGCGCTCGAGCAATCCGCGCAATTCTGTTTTCTCCGTAGCGTTCATGCCGGCCGCGGGTTCGTCGAGCGCGAGCAGCTTGGGATCGGTGGCCAGCGCCCGGGCGATCTCCAGCCGTCGCTGATCGCCGTAGGAGAGGGTGCGCGCCTGCAGGTGGCCGTAGGGGCCGATCCCCACGTAGTCGAGCAGCTGGCTCGAACGCGAACGGATCTGCGCCTCTTCCTCGCGCACGGCGCGGGTGCGCAGGATGGCGGCCAGCGCGCCGCAGCGCGTGCGCACGTGCCGTCCGACCATCACGTTCTCGAGCACGGTCATGTCGGGAAACAGCCGGATGTTTTGGAACGTGCGCGCGATTCCGGCGGCGGCAACACGATGCACGGACGTGGGTTCGTAGGCGCGCCCGTCGAGCTCGAACGTTCCGGCGTCCGGCCGTACCAGTCCGGTGATGACATTGAAGAACGTCGTCTTGCCCGCACCGTTGGGCCCGATAAGTCCATAGATCTGATGCCGCTCGATGTCGACGCCCACCGAATGCAGGGCCTGCAGGCCACCGAAGCGCTTGCTGATGCCGCCGACATGGAGCACAAGATCGCGTGCCATCGGCGCTGGGCTAGCCGCGAGGGGTCGCGCGCGGGGGCGGCGCTGGGTCGGGGCTCGCGGCCACCCCGTGCTGCGGGGCAGGCCATAGTCCCTTGGGTCGATACAGCATGATCGCGACCAGCGCCACGCCATAGAGCAGCATGCGCAGCACCTCCGTATCGATGACGATGCGGCCGAAGAGCTGCATTTGCAGCGGACCGACCGTGTGTCGCAGGACCTCGGGAAAGACCGAGAGCAACACTGCTCCAAAGATCACCCCCGGGATATGGCCCAGGCCTCCCAGCACGATCATCGACAGTACGATGACCGATTCCATCAGGGAAAACGACTCGGGCGATACGAAACCCTGGAAGGAGGCGAACATCGATCCGGCGACGCCGCCGAAGGTCGCCCCTAAGCCGAAGGCCAACAGCTTGACGTTGCGCACGTTGATGCCCATTGCCTTGGCGGCGACTTCGTCCTCCCGGATGGCCATCCAGGCGCGGCCGAGCCGCGAATCCTGCAGCCGCACGCACACCAGCACCGAGATTACCGCCAGCGCGACGAACAGATAGTAATAAAGCTGCAGCGAAGTCAGGTGCACGCCAAGAAAGGAGACCGTGCGATCAAAACGAAAATCTCCGATCCGCACCGGATCGATCAGCGTGATTCCCTGCGGCCCATTGGTCAGGTTGACGGGCTCGTTGAGATTGTTCAGGAAGATGCGGATAATTTCGCCAAATCCGAGCGTGACGATTGCCAGGTAGTCGCCGCGCAACTTCAACACCGGGGCGCCCAGCAGTACGCCGAAGGCGGCGGCGATGGTGGCTCCCAGGGGGATGGCGCCCCAGATCGGAACGTGCATACCGCCAGGGAAGGCCTGTGCAAGGCGCGGAAAGTTTTCGGTCAAGTGCGGCGAGGCCAGCAGGGCGAAGGTGTAGGCGCCGACCGCGTAGAACGCGATATAGCCAAGGTCGAGCAAGCCGGCAAAGCCGACGACGATGTTCAGTCCCAGCGCCAGCATGACGTACAGCGCGGCAAAGGCGAGGGTGCGCACCCAGGCCGGTCCGAGCCAGCCAGCGGCCAAGGGAAGCACCAGCAGCAACAGCGCGATGAGCGCCGCGGCACCGAGGGCGGCACCACGCCGGTGACGCAAGTTCAAAGGCAATGTGGTCACGGCGGCTGGAGTGGTCAGACGAGTTCGCTGGGCTGGTCAGGATTGCCGGCGGCGCGTCGTTCAGGCGCGATCCGCGACCCGCTCGCCGAGCAGGCCCGAGGGCCGCAGGATCAGTACTGCGCACAAAACGATGAACGCGAATACGTCCTGGTAGTTGCTGCCGAACACACCGTCGGTGAGCTGGTCGATGTACCCGGCCCCGAGCGCTTCGATCAGTCCCAGCAATATGCCGCCGAGCATCGCGCCGGGGATATTGCCGATGCCTCCGAGCACCGCCGCCGTGAAGGCCTTGAGCCCGGGAATGAAGCCCATGTAAAAATGGGCGACCGAGTACACGGCTGCGTACATCACGCCGGCCACGGCAGCCAAGCCGGCACCGATGGCAAAGGTCGCGGCGATGACGGCGTTGGGATTGACTCCCATGAGAGCGGCAATCCGGGAATTTTCCGCAGTGGCGCGCATCGCCCGCCCCAGCCGCGTGCGTTGCACCAGCAACAGCAAACCAAGCATGATGACGGCCGACAACACGATCACCAGCAACTTGGTGATCGTCACCGTTGCCGGGCCGATTGCGATGGGGTCAGCCGAGAGCAGTTGCGGGAATGTCAAGTGGTTGCGGCCCCAGATGATCATCGCCAGGGTCTGCAGCAGTATCGACACGCCGATCGCGGTGATCAGGGGAGCCAGGCGCGGCGCATTGCGCAGGGGCCGATACGCCACGCGCTCGATCAGCAGGCTCAACAGGATGCAAACGGGTATCGCCGCGAGCATGCCGATGACCATCAGGCCCCACCCGGGAATGGCAGGCGCCAGCGCGTGCGTCAAGGTGACGGCGCTCAAGGCGGTGAGCGCGCCGACCATGAGCACGTCCCCGTGGGCGAAGTTGATCAGGTTGACGATGCCGTAGACCATCGTGTAGCCCAGGGCAATGAGCGCATACAGGCTGCCCAGCACCAGGCCGTTGAAAACCTGCTGCAGGAAGGTGTCTAAAGATCCCATCGCTTGTCGCCGGCCGCGACCGGGCGTTCAATTGCCGCAGGGCGGCTTCGGGATTCGGTATGCAATTAGCGCGTCGTGGACAGGTAGTTGAGCTGGCCGCCCTGAACGTGGAACAACGAGATGGCGCCGTTCTTGATGTCGCCCTTGGCGTCAAAGCTGATGTGGCCGGTGAGGCCATCATAATCCGTGGTGGCAACCGCGGCCGCGACGGCCGCACGGTCCACGGAACCGGCCCGGCGGATGGCGTCGACGATCACATACACCGCGTCGTAGGAATAGGGCGCATAGATCTGCACTTCGGAGCCGAATTTGGCCTTGTACTTGGCCATGAACTGCGCCCCCTTGGGCAGCTTCTCCACGGCTTCGCCGGCGCGCGAGCAGGTCAGGATGTCGGCGCCATCTCCGGCCAGCTTGATGAATTCGGGCGAACAGGTGCCGTCGCCGGCCAGCAGTGGCGCCTTGACGCCTAGCTGGCGGATCTGCTTGGCCATCGGGCCGGCCGTGTCGTCCATGCCGCCATAGATGATCACGTCAGGGCGCTTGGCGCGGATCTTGGTCAGGATCGCGTTGAAATCGCTGGCCTTGTTGTCGGTGTACTCGCGCGCGACGACCGACACGCCGTGCTCCTTTAGCACGCGCTCCACGACGTCGACCAGGCCCTGCCCGTAGGCGGTGCGATCGTCGATGATTGCGACCGACTTGGCCTTGAAGTCGTTAATCGCGTAGTTCGCCATGGCCGTGCCCTGCTGGATGTCATTGGCGACAACTCGAAATGCAGTCTTGAATCCCTGCTCGGTGTACTTGGCGGCCGTGGTGGAAGGCGAAATCTGGGCCACCCCGGCGTCGTTGTAGATTTTCGATGCTGGGATCGAGCTGCCGGAGTTCAGATGGCCCACTACCGCTACCACACCCTCGTCGAGCAGTTTTTGCGCCGCCAGCGTGCCTTCCTTGGGATCGGCCTTGTCGTCCTCGCCGAGGATCTCGACGCGGTACGTCTTGTCGCCGAGTTTGACTCCGCCGGCCGCATTGATTTCATCGGCCGCGAGGCGGGCGCCGTTCTCATTGTCCTTGCCGAGGTGGGCGTCGCCGCCGCTCAGGGGCGCGACGTGCCCGATCCGGATCACGTTCCCCCCTGGGGCATTGATCTGGGCGCCACCCTGCGATCCCGGAGCGTTGGCCTCTTCCTTGTGGCCGCAACCGAGCAAAGCGAGCACCGCCACGATGGCCGTCGCGGCCGATTTCGTCCAAGTCGTCATCAAGTCCCTCTCCGCGGCGAGCGTTTCGGGCATCTCAACCGCGTGAAAGGGGCGGATTCTACGCCCAAGCGACCCTGGGAGAGGGGTTTTTACCAAGCGGAAAGGGCCCCGCCCGGCATGCGTCCGGAGGGGCCCGTCACTGTCTTGGGTTAGGCGCTATTTCAGCGACAAGATCCACTTCACCAGCGACTGCGCCTCGGCCTCGGTGAGCTTGGGATTGGCCGGCATGACGTTCTTGCCCCATACGCCTGTGCCGCCCTCGCGCACCTTCTTCACCAGGCGCGCCTCGGCATCGGGATCATTGGCGTATTTGGCGGCAACTTCCTTGTAGCTGGGACCAAGCACCTTCTTATCGACGCTGTGGCAGGCGAGGCAGTTCTTTTGTTTGGCCAGTTCGATCTGGGCCATGGCACTGCCACTAAAGAGTGCGCTGATTAGGGCGACGGCGAGCAGTTTTTTCATCGAGGTCTCCTGAATGAGTGATACCCGGCCCGCGCGTCGAGCCGGACTCGCCGGTAGTGTAGCTTGTGCACTGCAATGACCGGGTTGCCAGTCGCGCGAATATTTGCGCTGGATCAGCGCTTTTGGCTCGCTCGCGCGGGGCCATGACGGCGGATAATGCGACCCATGGGAACCCGGGCGGCGCGGGCGTCCCGTCCGTACCGTACCAAGTGAAGGGTTACAGCAAATCCTATGTGGCTAGTTTGGATCGGGCTGGCGCTGCTGCTGCTGCGCTACTTTGAAATCGGATCGTTCGCCACGATGTCCTGGTGGTGGGTCACCTTGCCTTTTGTCGGCGCGTTCATCTGGTTTGAATTCATCGAGCGGTCCCTCGGCCTGGAGAAGAAGAAGGCCATGGACGAAATGGACGCTGCCAAGAAGGCCCGCATCAAGCGGGCCCTGGAACAAAAGCGGCCGGACCCCCGGCGCTAGGCACCGCCGCCGCGCCGCACAGCCAAGCCAGCGGGCGCAATTGCTCCGCTAGCCGCATGCCCCGGTAAAGCCGCACGCCGTGCAAAACTCGCAACCGTCGCGCTTGATCATGGCCGCCGCGCCGCATCCCGGGCAGACCTTACCCTTCATCGGCGCATTGCCCAGCTCCACGGTCTTGCGGGTCTCGGGCATCGCAAGGATTCCGACCGAGCGGATCGCACGGCCATCATCGTCGAGGATCCCGAGCACCTTGTAGCGGTGCAGGAGCAAGGCAGCGATGTAGGCGACGGTGCTCGGATACAGGGCCGAGCGGTCGACGCCAGGAACCGGCGCCCAGAAATCGCCGTTTTGCTCGCCAAAATTGATCAGCTTGCGCAGCTTCATGCCGATCCAGTTCGCATCGACGACGCGCATGTCGAGCGATATGAGCTTGCACAGTCCGTCGAGCACCCTGGGGTATTCCCCCGCCAGCCAGATCGAGTAGGGCCGGCGGCTGCCGTCGGGCAAGGTGAGCTCCTTGACGCCCAGGACGAAATCGTCGCCGGTATTCGGGTTGTTGACGTCCACCGTCCAGCTCATCGTTCCCGCCGGACCGGCCTTGGGCTCTTTGCGCGAGAACAAGGCATCGAGCACCGGCGTCGGGTGCGCGTCCAGATCCTTGAAGGTTCCCAGTTCATCGCAACGCCAGCGCACGATCTGCGCGAACGCGGCCACGACGCCATTGACCCAGATGGGGTGGCCATGCGGCGGGAACGGGACCATGAACCCCTGCTCGTCGCGGGCGCGGGCCAGCGCATCGAGCTTCATCCGGAACCAGGCGCGGTCCTCCGAGCGCATGTCCATCGATAGCGACTTGGCAATGGCTCCCAGACCACGCGGCTGCTCGGCGCCGTTGACCCAGACTTCAAACGGGGTGGGCGGGTTGCCGGTCTGGCCGATGAAGATGGCGAAGGACTCGTTGCGCGAGGGAATCTCCACCATATAGGTCCACGCCAGGTTGCCGGCGGAAAGGTCCGGCCGCCCCGGCCACTTGAGGCTTGCCAGCGCCGGTTGCGGCGTGAAATCGAGCCGCACCCTTCGGTTGGCATCGTCGCTCAAGTTCTGCGCGACGCTGGTCTGCGGCAAACTGTCCTTCGAGCTCACCGAGAGGACTTCCCCGATAACCTGATTGGGACGGTAGGTGGTGATGCCCTTTAGGCCAGCCTTCCACGCCTCAAAGTAAATCTTTTGAAATTCCTCGAAGGGATAGTCCTCCGGCACGTTGACGGTCTTGCTGACTGCGGCGTCAACGAACGGCTGCACCGCCGCGATCATGCGCATGTGATCGAGCGCGTGCATCTCCAAGGCGCCGACAAAGCTCTCCGGCAGCGCGTCGGCATTGCCGCCCATCAGCTTGTACAGCCGGTAGGCGTAGTCCTCGACTTGGTATTCCTGGCGCGTGCCATCGGGCATGCGCTTCTTGCGGACGTAGGTCCAGGAGAAGGTTGGCTCTATGCCGCCGGAGGCGTTGCCAGCAAAGGCCAGCGAGATCGTACCGGTGGGCGCAATCGATAGGAGATGGGAGTTGCGCAGGCCGTGGATCCGGATCTGCCGCTGGAGCTCCTCGGGAAGGCGCGACGAAAAATGCGGCGGCGCCAGGTATTGCTCGGCGTCAAAGAGCGGAAACGCGCCTTTCTCGCGCGCCAGGTCCACCGATGCCTGATAGGCGATGTCGCGCATGTGACCGGAAATGCAGGCGGCCATGGTGCGCCCGCTTTCGCCGTCGTAGCGCAGATTGAGCATTGTCAGCGCGTTACCCAGCCCGGTGAAGCCCAGGCCGACGCGACGCTTGTTGGCCGCTTCGGCGCGCTGCTCCGGCAATGGCCAGAGGGTTGCTTCGAGCACGTTGTCGAGCGCCCGGATCGCCACCTGCACGACATCGGCAAAGCCGCTGAAGTCGAACGCCGCTTCCGCCGTAAAGGGATCGCGCACAAAGCGCGTCAAATTGATCGACCCGAGGCAGCAACAACCGTAGGGTGGCAGTGGCTGCTCGCCGCAAGGATTGGTCGCGGCGATGGTCTCGCAATAGGACAGGTTGTTGTCCTGGTTAACGCGATCGATGAAGACAACACCGGGTTCGGCGTGATCGTAGGTCGAATGCATGATCTGGTCGAACAGATCGCGCGCGCGTGCCGTCCGATAGACCCAAGTGCCGTCGGGACGCTGGGTCGCTCCTTCCCGGTCGTGCGGTTCGGCGCTGTGCCATAGGTCGAGGCTGTCGTCGGCCTCGACCGCGCGCATGAACGCATCGCTCACCGCCACCGACATGTTGAAATTGGACAAGGACCCATCGCGCTTGGCATGGATGAAGTCCTCGATGTCGGGGTGATCACAGCGCAGCATCCCCATCTGCGCCCCCCGCCGGGCGCCGGCCGACTCCAGCGTTTCGCAGCTCTTGTCGAAGACGCGCATGTACGACAGCGGGCCGCTGGCGCGCGAATGCGTGCCTTGCACAAGCGCGCCGCGAGGGCGAATATTGGAAAAATCGTAGCCGACCCCGCCGCCGCGGCGCATGGTCTCGGCGGCCTGATTCAGTGCAACATAAATCGATGGCAGGCCGTCCTTGACACCGCTGATCGCATCCCCGACCGGCTGGACGAAGCAGTTGATCAGGGTCGCCGAGATTTCCGTCCCGGCCGCCGAATTAACGCGCCCGCCCGGTATAAAACCAGCGACCATGGCCTCGTAGAAACGGCGCTCCCACTCGGCGCGCAGGCCCGGCACTTCCACCGCGGCCAGGCCGCGCGCCACGCGACGACGCACGTCGTCGGCGGTCTTCTCATCTCCCTTGGCGTACTTCTCCTGCAGGACGTCCAGCGAAATCGGTTGCTCGTCCAGCAGTACGTGCGCTTGCTCTAGCTTCATGCGTTATCCCCTATCCAAGGAGCGTCATTATGAACGGCTCCGGCGCACCGATGTCCATATCGTGCAGTGCGGTTATGAAAAAATTTTTGCCTTCCACATGACCATCATGCGCTTGATCGATGCGAAACGAAAACCCATGGACCCACGATATCTTGTGGTCAAGGCACTGCCGGCACCGATCCCTAGTAGAGAAAAAATTTTTCGTGCAGAAGCGTCACAATCGGCGCGTGGGACCTTGACAGTGCTTTTATACTGAACTATTTACCCCCTCGCGGCCTGCTACTGCGCAGCGTCTGTGGCCTGCCTCCCCGGCAGCGTCTGCGTCTGCGCGCCAGCGAATAGCATTGCGAACCACGGGCGATCATGAACCTGCAACAGTTCCGCTACCTGCGTGAAGCCGTCCGCCAGAAACTGAACCTGACGACCGCGGCACGTGCGCTTCATACCTCGCAGCCCGGTGTATCGAAGGCGATCATCGAGCTCGAGCAGGAGCTGGGTGTCTCGATCTTCGCCCGGCACGGTAAGCGCATCCTTGGCCTTACTCCGCCGGGACAGCAGGTGCTCGATGCGGCTGACCGAATCATGAACGAGGTCGACGACCTCAAGAAGCTGGCGCGCGATTACGCCGGCAGCCCCGAGGGGACGCTGCGCCTTGCGACGACGCACACCCAGGCGCGCTACGTGCTGCCCGCCGTGGTGCAGCGCTTTGCGCAAAAATTCCCCGATGTGCGGTTCAAGCTGCTGCAGGGCAATCCGCCCCAGATCGCTGCCATGGTGGCGTCGGGACAGGCGGACGTCGGCATGGCAACGGAGACCCTTGCCGACGCCTCCGGACTGGTTTCCATTCCGGTATATCAATGGGAGCACGTGGTGGTGGTGCCCGCCGATCATCCGCTGGCACGGCTGGTCGCCCATCCGGAGCGCCTTACGCTCAAGGACCTGGGCCGCTATCCAATTGTCACCTACGAACTGCATTTTTCGGGACGCACTCGCATCGATGCGGCATTTGCCGAAGCCGGCATCGAACCTTCCATCGTCCTCGAGGCCATCGATGCCGATGTCATAAAGACCTACGCACTTGCGGGTCTCGGTGTCGGCATCGTCGCCGGGGTCGCGACCGAACACAATTCCGAGGGGCTAGTGGTGATCGGCTGCGGGCATCTCTTCGGTCGCAACACGACGCGGCTGGCGATCAAGCAAGGAGCCTACCTGCGCGGTTTTGTGTATTCCTTCATTGAGATGGTTGCGCCGGGTTGGGACCGGCACAAGCTCGAGCAGGAGTTTCGCAAGCGCACGGCGTCGGCCAAGGCTAAGGGGGCATGAAGGTCTGCGTGGTCGGCGCCGGTGCAATCGGCGCTACCATCGGCGCCCGCCTGGCGGCTAGTGGTCACGAGGTTTCGCTCGTTGCCCGCGGGGCCCACCTCGCGGCCATCCGGGCCCACGGCCTTCGTTTTGTCGACCACGTCGCCGGCCAAAGTGGTATTTACCATCTTGTCGCAAGTGCCGATCCCGGCGATCTTGGCCGACAGGACTGTGTCTTCCTGACCCTCAAAGCGCACCAGCTGCCGACGGTGCTGGCCGCATGCGGCTCTTTGCTAGGACCGCAAACCGTGGTGGTACCGGCGATCAACGGCTTGCCCTGGTGGTATTTCTACGCCAGCGGGGGCCAGTACGATGGCACGCGGCTCGATGCGCTCGATCCGCACGGTTCGATGATGGCATTGCTGTCATGTGCGCGGATCCTGGGGTGCGTGGTACACCTCGCGGCGGAGCTGCGCGCCCCTGGCGAGGTGCACTGCACCGCCGGCCGTAGGCTTGTCCTGGGCGAACCGGACAACTCGGACTCGGAGCGTCTGCGCGCATTGGCCGCGCAAGTGCAGGCAGCCGGGTTTGTCGTGGAACGCACGCGCGATATCCGGCGCGAGATCTGGATCAAGCTCATCGGCAACCTGTCCTTCAACCCGATTGCCGCACTGACGGGCTACCGGATGGATCAGATCTGCGCGGACGAGGAACTTCTGGGGGTAATTCGCGCGATCCTGGCCGAAGGCGCCATCGTCGCGGCCCGGTACGGGGTCGAGGTCGGAATTACGCCGGACGAACGCATTGCCATTGCCCGGCAACTGGGGGCCGCGCGCATCTCGATGTTGCAGGATCTCGAGAACCGGCGATCGCTGGAACTGGCGCCGATCGTCGGCGCGGTCATGGAATTGGCCGAGCGCGCCGGTGTTGCGGTACCCGTCACGCACACGGTCCACGCCTTGGTGCAGGCGCGAGCCCGCGCGCTCGATCTGCCCGCGGATTAGAAACGAAAGCCTGCCTTGAGGCTGTAGCTGTGGATGCCGCCGGTGGAGTCTGCTTCGATGACCAAATTGCCGAGCCCGAGGTTGAAATCGACGCCGCCAAAGAGCTTGTTCTGGCCCAGGTTCACCTGCTGCAAGGGCAGCCCATCGGTAGCGCTGCGCGAGCGGACCTGGCCCACCCCCGCATATGGCGTCGCGAGCAAAAAGCCCTTGGATATCGATATGTCGGCGCTCGCGGTTTCAAACCCGAGCTGGCTCACGCCATCGACGCGCGTGAACGTCGCACGCAGCGCCACGGCGGGCAGGGCTATGCCGCCGGGCAATACGGCCCACTTCAGTTCCCCGCCGTAGAGGTTGATGCCGGAATTTGGTACCCGCGCGTACATCAGGCCAGCGTCCACGTTGTAGGGCAGGCCCTTGACCAGCCGCAAGGTCGGCACGGGCAGCGTGCTGTAGACGGAGCTATTGCTGACCGCTTTTTGCACGGCTTCCGTGTTCGCCAAAGTCGTGCCGGTGATCGATGCGCCGAGGTCAAAGCCGGTAACGCCCAATGGGTCGGCGGGCTCCAGCGGCTTGTAGGACATCGCCGCGCCTAGGTCCTGGGACAACTGACGAAACTCGGACTGGTTCAGATTCTGCAGGGAATTGAGTTCGAAGCCCGAGGCGAACGCCGTCGCGCCCGAGAAAGCGATACAGATCGCAAGGAGGAATCGATTCATATACGAATCCTTGTCAACGCCAGCCAGGCAAGTGTAGCAACCGCCCAAGTGTCATGCGTCGCTTGCCTGCGAGGAACCGCGCATGGGACCGCGCTTGAATCCGGTCATCCGAACGAAGTAGAATTACTAGTTCGGTGCGGGGACGTAGCTCAGCTGGGAGAGCGTCGCGTTCGCAATGCGAAGGTCGGGAGTTCGATCCTCCTCGTCTCCACCAC
>Ga0209415_10005293_pt1 | contig 23245 bp, 16 predicted proteins | sample PeaSoiSIISIP2007_FD_187696 | JGI IMG/M metagenome (GOLD analysis project Ga0209415, IMG submission 187696) | Peat soil microbial communities from Weissenstadt, Germany - SII-SIP-2007 (SPAdes) (version 2) | ecosystem: Environmental > Terrestrial > Soil > Wetlands > Peat | place: Germany... | reverse complement strand
AGCCAGCTCAGAACCTCGATGTCGGTTGCGCCGGTGACGCCGGTGTCCACCTTCTGGAACGTCGCGCGCCCGGCCTTCACGATGAACACGCCCTGAATCTCTTCCTTCTTTTCCTTTTCGGCTTTGGGATCCACCGTGCCCGCCGCCTGGACCGTGTTGGTCCCGCCCACCTTGACCTTTTCGAGATCGCCCTTCTGGCGAATGGTCAGCGCCTGCAGCGGAATGGTGACCGCGTCATGACGCGTGGCCGTGGTGATCTTCGCCGTGCAGGAAAGACCTGGCCGCATCTCATCGAGCGGATTGTCCAGGGCGATCTTCACCTTGAAATCCTTCGCTTCCTGACTCGAGGTGGTGCTCGAAGACGACGCCACGCCCGTCGAACGCAGAATCGCCGTCTCGCCGATCTCGATCACGTGCCCCTTGAAGGTCTTGTTAGGAACCGCGTCAACCGTGATCTCGGCGCTCTGGCCGAGGGTGACATTCACGATGTCGGTTTCGTCCACCTGCACTTCCGCGATGATTACCGACATGTCTGCTACCGTCATCACCGTACTGGCTGCCGAGTTCTGGATGCCCGGCACCACGGTCTCGCCCACTTTCACCGGGAGATCGGTCACCACGCCATCCAGCGGCGCAGTCACCGAATACTTCTCCAGGATGTCGTTCGCGGACACCAGTGACGCGCGCGATTGCGCGATTCGCCTCTGTGCGGAGGACACCTGCGACGCCGCCTGGGCTTTCTGCGATTTGGTCTGGGCCACGCGGGTTTCGGCCTCATTCACGCCGGCTACGGCGCTATCGTAGTCGGCCTTTTTCTGGTCGTAGTCCTGTTTCGCGATCAGCTTGTCTTTGAAGAGCTGATTCGCCCGCTCCATGTTCAGCCTGGCCACGTCCAGGGCGGCTCGGGTCTTTTCGAGCGTGGCCTGTGCGTTGGCGACGCCATCCTCCATGGATTTCTCATTGGCCTCCGCCGCTGCCGCATCGGCCAGCGCGCTTTGAATGGTGGCCTGTTGACCCTCTACCGCTGCCCGCGGCTGGGTGGCCTCGATCTGGGCTACCACCTGGCCCTTGCGCACACGGTCGCCTTCCTTCACGAAGATGGCCGTGAGCGGACCCATGGCGTTGGCGTCCAGATTGATGTAATTGCGTGGTTTAATCTCGCCCGAAGCGGTAACGGTGGAGACCAGATCCTGGCGCACCACCTTCCCCGTTTGCACGGTGACGATGCCCTTCTGGCTATATTGAATGCTGGCTATAACGGCGCCCGCTCCCACCACGACGATGGCAACGGCTAGGATGACTTTCCATTTCGTCTTCACGAGAACACGTCTCCAGGAGGATAAGACGTTGAACGGCTTGTCCGAGTTCGATAAATCCAGCTTAACATGCCGTTTTGGGGTCTCCGCCGGCGGCTACAATGAGTGCGGAAGGCTCACTGGGCTGGTGTCCGGCACGGTCTTCAAAACCGTCGAGCGGCCCTAACGCCGCTGGTGTGTTCGATTCGCACAGCCTTCCGCCAAATCAGCCGGATTCAGCGGCCCTGTTGTCTCACCCGCGGGAAAAAGCGGCCGAGTTGCGGGTTGCGAAGCAGGAGCGAGGCCCAGATCGGTAGGCCGAAGTAAACCGGAAAAAGCGTGTGGCTGAAGAGGATTCTTGAGCCGCAGATTGCTGGCGACCGCACCGCCAGGATAGCCGGTGAGCAGGATGGCTCCCAGCACCGTGGTCCGCGGGATGACGTACAGCACGGTGCAGGTAAGCAGAATCGCTCCGAGGGGCACGGAGAGTTCCGCCGGCCGACCCGTCTTTGCGAATGCCTGGATCACCGGTGCCGGTTTCGCGACTTCATCGCGGCGTCGAATGACAGGAATCGAGTCATCAGACCAGCGATCACCCTGCCGGTCCAGAGTCGCGCCTTTGAAACCCCCGTTGTTTGCGGTTCAGAAGACTGCGCTTGTAGTGTCGATTGCATCGTATTTCTTCCCTGCCTTCGGTCGAACGGCGCCTTCTGAAATCGACACCTTCAGGCGGTTTTGTTTCGTTCTGCACCGTTCGGCGAATGCGGGATCATCGGCAAGCCTCTGGCGGTCAGTCGCTTAGCGGACGTTAAGAGGCCTCTGAGAATTCCTGGAACGATTTTGCACGGTTGCCGTATACTGCTCATGTTGGAGTTCAACATGAATGAACGAAAAGCGGCGGTGCTGCTGGGAAGCCTCGACCTGATGGTGCTGAAGACACTGGAGGGCCTGGGGCCGCTCCACGGCTACGGCGTCGCCCGGCGCATCGAGCAGGTGAGCGAGGGCGCGCTGTATCTCAACCAGGGCACCATCTATCCGGCGCTGGTGCGGCTGGAACAAAAAGGGTGGATCAGGACGGAATGGGGCGTTTCGGAGAACAACCGTAAGGCGCGCTTCTACTCGATCACGCCGAAGGGACGGAAGCACCTGGCCGAGGAGGCCGATCACTGGGCCTTCGCCGCGGCGATTGTCAATCGCGTTCTGGAGGGGAAGGCATGAAGCGGCTTTGGGCGATTTTCACGAAGAAACGCCTCGCGCGAGAGCTGGACGATGAGCTGCAGACGCATCTCGATCTGATGGCATCGGATTTCGAAACGCAGGGCATGACGCCGGAGGAAGCTCGGCTGGCCGCGCGGCGCAGCATGGGCAATCTCGCCGGGATGAAGGAAGAGTATCGCGATGCGCGGGGGCTGCCGCGGCTGGAGATGCTCGTGCAGAACATCCGCTACGCCGCGCGGGTGTTGCGAAAGAGCCCGGGGTTCACGGCGGTTGCGGTGGTTGCCCTGGCGCTGGGCATCGGTGCGAACACGGCCATCTACAGTTTGATCGACACGGTCCTGCTGCATCCGCTGCAGATTGCGAATCTCGATCGCATAGTGAACGTGATCGGCACACTGCCGGGCCAACGCCTGCCCACCCAGACCACGTCGCCGGGCGATTTCGCGGATTTTCGCGATCAGTCGCACGGCGTGGAGCATGTGGCGGCGTGGTATGAGAACAACGCGAACCTGACGGCCGGCGGCGAACCGCAGCGGGTGGTGGCTGTGCGTGTCACCACCGGCTTCTTCGATGCGCTGGAGACGCAGCCGCTGCTGGGCCGCTTGTTCCGCGCGGCGCCGGACGAATCCGGACTGCCGCACGTGGCCGTGCTCAGCTACCGTTTCTGGCAGACGCGTTTCGGAGGCGATCCGGGCCTGGTGGGCAGAACAATGCGGCTCAATGGAGAGGCGTACGAGATCGCCGGAGTGATGGGCCGGGAATTTCAATATCCGCCGGAAGCGGAGATCTGGACACCCATGAAGCTGGAGCCGCGGGATCGCGCCAGTCATGACACCATGTTCCTGGCGATGGTAGGGCGGCTGCGGCCCGGCGTGAGCGTGGGCCAGGCGACGGCGGAGATGGACACCATAGCGCGGGGGATCGCGCGGAGGAATCCACGGAACCACGAGCAGCGCGGCGCGAAGGCGGAGCTGATGAGCGACAACATCTCCGGCAACGCGGTGCGGCCGATCATGACCATGCTCATGGGCGCGGTGGGATTCGTGCTGCTGCTGGCGGCGGTGAACGTGGCCAACCTGCAGCTTGCGCGGGTCTCGCTGCGGGCGCGGGAGATCGCCCTGCGGTTCGCGGTGGGCGCGAGCCGTTGGCGCATCGTCGCGCAGTTCCTGACGGAAAGCGTGGTACTGAGTCTGGCCGGGGCGGCCGCAGCGGTGCTGTTCGCCTGGTGGGCGACGCGGGCACTGCGGGCGATGATGCCCCCCGAAATGTGGAAGTACATTCCCGGGTGGGAGCGGATGGGACTGAACGGCCGCGTGCTGCTGTTCACGCTGGCTGCGGGGACGGCCGCCGGCATCGTTTCAGGAATCGCGCCGGCGCTGTTCGCCTCGCGCACGCAGCTTGAGGACACGCTGAAGGAGGGCGGCCGGGGAAGCGTTGGCGGCGCGCGCCGGCATCGCGTTCGAAATATGTTTGTTGCGGCTCAGATCGTGCTGGCCATGGTGCTGCTGGTGGGCGCGGTGATGATGGTGAAGGGATTGCGGCTGGTGACCGAGCCCGCGCCCAACCTGGAGGCCGCGCACGCGCTGACCATGCGCATCACGCTTCCCGAGGCCCAGTACGCCGACGCGGCGCGCCAGCGGAACTTCGCGCAACGTGCGCTCGACGGCGTCATCGCCGTGCCAGGAGTGCAGGCCGCTGCGCTGATCCGCAACCTGCCGTATTCGAGCGTCCACGTGAGTTCGAGCGTGCTGGTGGCCGGGCGCGAATCGGACCGGGAGAGCGTGGACGCCGCGGATCAGACGATCAGCGCGCGATACTTCGAGGCCATGCGCCTGCCGATTCTGGCCGGGCGCGCGTTCCGCGACGCGGACGATGAGAACGGCGCTCCGGTGGCCATTGTCAGCGAATCCTTCGCGCGCCGCGAGTTCCCCAACGGCGATGCGATTGGCCGGCGGATTCGCGAGGGTCCGGCGGATGCGTCGAATCCGTGGATGACCATTGTGGGCGTGGCCGGCGATCTGCGAACCAATCCGTTCGCGTTCGGCTTTGAGGAGACGGTGTATCGGCCCTTCAGGCAGGTTCCCGTGGACTCGTTCAGCGTGCTGCTGCGGACGGTGGATCCGGGCACGGTCGCGGCTCCGGCCTCGGCGGCCATCCACGCGGTAGACGCGGAGCTGCCGGTGTACGACGTGATGAGCCTGGAGAAAGTGTTCGGGCTGCAGGTTTCGCCGGTGCGCATGATTGCCTCGCTGATGGGATCGTTCGGGGTGCTGGCGCTGATTCTTTCCAGCGTCGGTGTTTACAGCATCATGGCGCATTCGGTATCGGAGCGGAAGCGGGAGATAGGGGTGCGGATGGCCATGGGGGCGGAGCGGTCGCAGGTGGTGTGGATGTTCATCCGGCAAAGCCTCTGGGTGGCGGGCATCGGGATGGCCATCGGCGCGCCCGCGGCGTACGGGCTGGCGCGATTAATGGAAAGACTCCTCTTCGGCGTGCACGCGTCGGACGCGGCAGTCTTCGCCATGGCCGTGCTGGTGATCACCTCGTCGGCGGCGCTGGCGAGCTGGTCGGCCGCCCGCCGCGCGGCAGGCATCGATCCGGTGACGACTCTGCGGGAGGAATGAGACAACCATGAAGCGCTTCTGGGCGGTTTTCACGAAGAGACGCGTTGCGCGCGAGCTGGACGACGAACTGCGCACGCACCTGGATCTGCTGGCGGCCGATTTCGAGAAACAGGGAATGGCCCCCGGGGAGGCGCGGCTGGCGGCGCGGCGCAGCATGGGGAACCTCGCGGGCATGAAGGAAGAGTATCGAGACGCGCGCGGATTGCCGCGGCTGGAGATTCTGCTGCAGAACGTTCGCTACGCCGCGCGGGTGTTGCGGAAGAACCCGGCGTTCACGGCGGTGGCGGTGTTCGCGCTCGCGCTGGGGATCGGCGCCAACACAGCCATCTACAGCCTGGCCGATGTGTTCCTGTTGCGCCCCCTCGACATTCCGAGACTCGACCGGGTTGTGAATGTCGTCGGCACGATACCCGGCTACCGCCTCGGGACAGCCAGCATGTCACCCGGCGACTTCACCGACTTTCGCGACCAGTCGCGCACGGTGGAGCATCTGGCCTGTTTTTACGAGCACGACGTGAATCTGACCGGCGGCGGCGAGCCGGAGAAGGAGCTGGCGGCGTACGTCTCCACCGACTTCTTCGAGGCGATGCAGGTGCAGCCCATGCTCGGGCGCCTGTTTCACGCCGCGCCCGATTATTCGGGTCTTCCGCGCGTGGCCGTGCTCAGCTACCGGTTGTGGCAGGAGCGCTACGGCGGTGATCCGAACGTGGCCGGCAAAACGCTGCGGCTGAACGGCGAGCCTTACGAGATCGCGGGCGTGATGGGACGCGGGTTTCAGTATCCGACGGCCGCGGGTCTGTGGGTGCCCATGCTGCTGGGACCTCCGGACCTCACCAGCCACGACGCGATGTTCCTGACGGCGGTGGGACGCTTGCGGCCGGGCGTGAGTGAGGCCGAGGCGACCGCCGAGCTGAATGTAGTAGCGCGAGGCATCGCGCAGCGGAATCCGCGGAATCACGACCGTCGCGGCGCGCGAGCCGAACCGCTGGCCGACAACATCAACGGCAATGCCGTGCGGCCGATCATGACCATGCTGATGGGAGCGGCGCTGTTCGTGCTGCTGCTGGCCTCGGTGAACGTAGCGAACCTCCAGTTGGCGCGAGTCTCGCTGCGGGCGCGCGAGATTGCGCTGCGCTTCGCCGTGGGCGCGAGCCGATGGCGCATTGTGACGCAGTTTCTGATGGAGAGCGTCGTGCTGAGCCTGGTGGGCGCGGCTGCGGGGGCGCTGGTCGCCGTGTGGGCGACGAAGGCCTTGCGTGGGATGGTGCCGGGCGAGGTATGGCGGTTTATTCCGAGCTGGGCGCGCCTGGGCGTCAATGTCAACGCGCTGCTGTTCACGCTGGCGGTGGGAACGGCGGCCGGCATCGTTTCGGGAATCGCGCCGGCGTTGTTTGCTTCACGCACGCAGCTTGAAGAAGCATTGAAGGAGGGCGGACGAGGGGCGTCGGGCGGCGCGCGCCGGCACCGTCTGCGTAACGTCTTCGTGGCGGCGCAGATCGTGCTGGCCATGGTGCTGCTGGTGGGCGCGGTGATGATGGCCAAAGGTCTCCGACTGGTGATGGAGCCGGCCGCCAATCTCGACCCGGACCATGGGCTGACCATGCGCGTCACACTGCCACAGACGCAGTATGCCGACGTGGCCAGCCGGCGCAACTTCGCGCAGCAGGTGCTGGAGCGCGTGAGCGCCGTTCCGGGAGTGCGCTCGGCGGCGCTGATTCGCGACCTGCCGTACACCAACTACCATTTTTCGGGAAGCATTCTGACCGAAGGCCGTCCGCCGGACCATGCCACGCTGATGGAGGACGAGACGGTCAGCCCGAAGTACTTCTCGACGATGGGCGTGCCCGTTATCGCCGGGCGCGCGTTCAACGACGGCGATATCGAAAACGGGCTGGGCGTGGCGATTGTAAGCGCGTCCTTTGCGCGGCGCGAGTTTCCGGGGCAGGATCCGCTCGGCAAGCGCGTTCGATTCGGGCCGCCGGAGGCCAACCATTCCTGGCTGACGATTGTGGGTGTCGCGGGCGACGTGCGCAGCGATCCGTTTCAACGTACAGCGGCGGACGCGTTGTACCGGCCCATGCGGCAGATGCCCGTGGACCAGTTCTGCGTGCTGGCGCGCGCGGCGAATGCGGGCAGCGTGGCGGCCGCGGTGGTGGCGGCGATTCACACGGTGGACGCGGAGCTGCCGGTGTACGACGTGATGACGCTGGAGAAGGTCTTCGGGCTGCAGGTTTCGCCGGTGCGGCTGATCGCGTCGCTGATGGGCTCGTTCGGCGTGCTGGCGCTGCTGCTTTCGAGCGTGGGCGTGTACAGCATCATGGCGCATTCGGTGTCGGAGCGGAAACGGGAGATCGGGGTGAGGGTGGCCATGGGCGCCGAGCGGCGGCAGGTGGTGTGGATGTTCCTTCGGCAGAGCCTGTGGCTGGCGGGGATCGGGATGTTGATTGGCGCGCCCGCGGCATTCGGACTGGCGAAGCTGCTGGAGGGATTCCTCTTCGGCGTGCACGCGTCCGATGTAGCGGTCTTCGCCATGGCCGTGCTGGTGATCACCTCGTCGGCGGCGCTGGCGAGCTGGTCGGCCGCGCGCCGTGCGGCAGGTATCGACCCGGTGGCGACGTTACGGGAGGAGTGAGGAGGCCGTCACTTCGCACGATGAAACCGCCCGTCGTCACGCGATTTCGCCCCCGCCCCGCCGGCGCTCGTGCTAGCTTACAGCCAGAGGCGCACGTGATCCGGTCATGCCCCAACTGTGGCGCTAACAACCGCGTTCCCGCGAAGCATTTGGCGGACGCCGGCCGCTGCGGCTCCTGCAAATCTCCTTTGCCACCCGTCTCCGAGCCCATCGAAGTTGACGCGACGGAGTTCGCCGAGATCACTCGTGACGCCAAAGTGCCCGTCCTGGTGGACTTCTGGGCGCCGTGGTGCGGCCCCTGCCGGATGGCTGCGCCGGAGGTACATGAGCTGGCGCGGGAGATGGCCGGACGCGGTCTCGTGCTGAAGGTCAACACGGAGGAAAACCAAACCATCGCCGCCCAGTTCCGGGTTCAGGCCATTCCATATTTCGTGCTTCTGAGCCGAGGAGTGATCATCGCGGAGCGGTCGGGCGTTGCTCCGCGAGCCGAAATGCGTCGCTGGTTCGCTACGGCGGCCTGAGCGAGTGGATCGCCGCCGAAGCTCCGACCTCCACCCCGGCCCCACCTGGTGCGTGTTATGATAACCGGCTGTCCGCCGATTTGTTCGTAGTTCCGGAGGGTCCCCGTGGCGTACGAGATCATTGAGCGCGCCGACAGTGTCCGTGTCTGCTGGAATCTGGCCATCAACCGAGGCTATGTTCAGCAGGCTGTCATCGATTACACGGTCCCCGATTTCGCGCAGTTCATCTCGGGATTGCTGCCCGGCGTTCTCATGGCCATGGCCGTGCCGATCATCGGCCAGATGGGTGGCGGGGTCGTGGGAGCGATCATCGGATCGTTCATTGGCCCCGAAGGAACGTGGGCGGGCGCCGAGATCGGGCAGACGCTTGGTCTCGCAGCCGCGAACCTGCTCCTACTCAAGTGGGGTCTGGAGTTCATCAAGGACACCATCCTGCCGCAGGTCGGGATGGTCGGCAGCAAGCTGGGGCAGGGCATGCAGGACGCCTGGAACGCGGGCGGCTGGGGCACCACCGCGAAGGACCGGATTCAGGACCAGGCAGCGCGCGAAATCGCGGACGGTCTTGGCTCCATGTTCGGCCTCATTCTCATGGGCATCGTTCTGTATCTGATGAAGGAGCCGTCGAAGCGGATTGGAAAGTTCCAGGATTCGATCCTCGCCAGAACGTCGCCGAATATCACGCTCTGGCTGGAGAACAACCTGCCGTGGCTGCAGGAGCGTTACCGCAATGGGCTGACTCGACAGTCCGGTGGCGGCGGTACCGTGCGAGTCGGTTCGCCGGCGCTGGAAAGAGCTCGCGGCCGATGGGGCGCGCAGGCTCAGGCCAACGGCATCGCGGAATACGATCCGCAGATGTTCGAGAGTGAGATCGATCCCGCGATTGCGCGGGATCTCGAGGTTGCGCGTCAGAATGTGATGCGCGTGCTGCCCCAGCTCGTCGATCAGACCGGCAGGCTCATCCCCAACTCTCTCCGGCAACTGGACAGTATCCTCACCAACGCCGGCTATCGCCTGATTCGAGCCGACGATTATGGCCCGAACTCCGGTACCACGGGCTTTCAATTGTTCTATCGCATGGGCCAGGTTTTGATTCGGTTCAAGACGACCGGCGAGAATCGGGGACCTCGCCAGGGCATCGCCCATCTGTCCGCTGGTTATTTCGACGGAAAGGGCATGACTTTCGACAACGACGTTGCGAAGTTCACGGTGGACGGCACGGTTGTGGCGAAGACACAGGCCGCGCTGAACAATCCGAATCGTACCGGTGCGCCGTCGCCGTGGACATTGCTGCGGGCCGATTTCGATGGCCCGCTGATGGACGCCTGGGCCGCGCGATGCCACTTCAATGCTCCGCCGAACTTCGAGCTCGGCGGATTGACCGACCTCGTGCGGCGGATCAGGCCTGGATTAGGGAGATCTCCGGTGGTCATGCCCATGTCTCCGCAGAAGCGGCAATAGTTCGCCCCCGCCGCCGGCGTCAGGGCCGAGCAAGGCGACGCCGGTGGGTTATCCACCGGGGCGACCTGAGGCAGAGCGACCGTGAACGTCATGGCATTCGTACCTTAACAGATTCCAGTCGCCCCGCCGGACGGCGGCGAATGGCCCCGCTATACTGAGGACTCGATGCGAAGGCGCCTGCTGATCCCGCTGGAATCGGCGGTCATCGTCTGTCTCATTCTCACGTCTGCCAATGTGTCCGCTGAGGAGGAACCCGCCGCGGTCGTCGAGCTCGGCGGGGCCGCGGCGCGCAGTCTCAAAGGCGGCGAATCGAGTTACGGAGCCGATCTGGCAGCTGAAGTCACGCCTATTGAAAACTGGCTGGAGTTGGAGATGGGCGTGTCGCCGCTGTTCAGCCGGCACTCGAGGGAATGGGATGCCGACCTTCTTTTCAAGAAGCCGTGGACGCTGTCAAGGCATGTCGAGTTCATGATCGGCGCCGGCCCGGAGTGGATTCACACGAGAGAATCGGGCTCGACAACGAACGCGCCGGGCATCGAAGCCGTGCTGGATTTCATGTTCTGGCCGTCGCGGAAGCACCGCTTTGGCTGGTTCCTCGAACCCGGGTACGACCACAGCTTTGGACGAGCCAACGAGACGTCGCTGGGAATCAGCGGCGGCCTGCTGATCGGCATTCCAGGAAAGTCCCGCGGCGATTAGCCGATCAGGGCGCCGACGCAGAGCTTGAAGCGTTCCCGCCACTCAGATTGGCGAGCATCGCCGTGCCGATGGGGCTTCCCCAGCCCGTGCACGGATCCCATCCGGGACCGGCTGAGTATGCGCCGTTGCTTCCCGACGTGATGTCGTTGAAGCCGGATCTTTCGCCGGCTGCGTAGATCCGCGGGTTCAGGAATCCGACCGATTTGCCCAGTTGCTGATTGAGCAGCGCGATGAGGCCCGCCCATAACGGCGCTACCGCGCTGGTGCCGCCCACCACCGACGACTGTCCATCCACCGTGGTGTCATACCCCGTCGCCGGGTCGGCATCGCCGGCGACGTCGGGTACCCCGCGTCCCTGGAAGTGAGACGGGTTCACGGAGACGGGAACGCCGCTCGTCGATTGATACGACGGCAGTGGGAATACCTCGCTCACTCCGCCGCCGGTGGCGCCTCCGCCGGAACCGTCGTTCCACACCGTTTCACTCTCGATCGCTCCGTTCGACGCCTGCAGGCTGGTGCCCCCGCAGGCGAGTACGTTCGGGCTGGAGGCGGGAAAATCGACGTGCGCCAGGTTATCGGTGGTCACGCCGTCGCTCGATCCGTCGTCTCCGGCGGCGACGCAGATGGTGACTCCCAGCGTCTGGGCGTCCTGAAAAGCCTGGTCGTAGGATTGCATCGACTGCGCGGTCCAGGTTGATTCCGCCCCGCCCCAGCTAATGGAAATCACGGTCACATTGTTCGTTTGATCGTGAATGGCTGTGGTGATGGCATCCAGAAATCCCTGGTCCGTGTTAGGGGTGAAGTAAACGACCATGTTCGCGCCGAAAGCGACGGCGCCCGCGACTTCAATATCCAGGGCCACCTCGCCGTCGGCGCTGTTCGGATCGCCGGTGGGCTGGTTGCTGCCGCCATCCACGGAAACATCGGTTACGCTCGGCGTGGCAAGCTGAAGCCCCGAGAAAAAGGTCTGAAGGTCTGAGGCGTTGTATCCGCCGCCCAGCTCGATGATGCCGATGGTCTGCCCGGTGCCCGTGCCGGCGGTGGGAAACTGGTAGAACTGCGCGATGGCCGGCGGGGTGTAGGAAACCGCCTGCTGGGCCGCGGGTTTGGCTGGAGACCGCCTCCGAAAATGCGGGTGCGCCTGAGGCCGCGTATCCAGCCCGAAAACGCCTTCGATCACGCCGTCGAGCTCGGAGGGGAGGGTGAGCGCGCCCTCGCGAATACGGTATTCACGGTTGCCGATGCTCGCGCGTTTCAATTCGGTTTCGAACGCCTTCATCATGTCCGCGACAGTCCCCTCGAGGATCATGCTGCGGCGTCCGGGATGAATTTCCACGACGCGCAGGCCGTGGGCTTCGGCGAATTGCCTCACGCTTTCCACATCCGTGGGATGCGCGCCGTGCCTGCTGGCGAAGTCCGATCGGCTCAGGCGCTCGCCCGTGGACGGATCCGGCAGGGGAGCACGGTGGCGCAATACAATAGTGACGCGGATTTGCTCCTGTGGATCGGCCGCGCCGGTTAAATGAGCTTCCGGCGGAAGAGTGCGCTCGCTGCCACGAAGTCTGATTCTGTTGCCTGCCATAGAAAGACTCTAGCGCAGGTTCCGGAGATTTGTTACGACAATTTGGATATAATCGCCAACAAAACATGAAGTCTTTCGCCGGATTTTTCGCCCTGATTGTAGCCCTTGCTCCGGCGGCGCAAAGCTCGGATTGGATTCGCGTCGCCTCTCCGCATTTCGAGATGTACGCGACGTTGCCGGAGGATCAGGCGCGCGGAACGCTGGTGAATTTCGAGCAGACCCGCGAGTTCTTCCTCAGCGTGAAAACGCTCTCCATTCCGCCGGAACTGCCGGTAATCCTGGTGGCCTTCGGCAGCTCGCGCGAGTACCAGCCCTACCGCCCGAAGGAACTCGCGGCGGGCTATTCGACCGCGGACGAGCAACGCGACTACATCGTGATGAGCGACCTGGGCATCGACCGCCGGCGCATCGCCGTCCACGAGTACGTACACACCCTGGTCCGCCACTCCGGGCTGAACGTGCCGCTTTGGCTGAACGAGGGAATGGCCGAAGTTTATTCGGGCATGGAAATTCGGGCCGGCAAAGTGCTGCTCGGGGCCATCGCGGAAGATCGTATCCATGCGCTGGGAAGTTCCGACCTGATGCACCTGCCGTTGCTGTTCGCGACGGACACAAAGTCGCCGGCATACAACGAGGCGACCCGTATGAGCGTGTTCTATTCGGAAAGCTGCCTGCTCACGCACATGCTGATGCTGAACGAGGGCTACGCGCGGTTGTTTCCGACGTTCCTCGACCACGCCGCGAGGACGAATTCTCAGCAGGCGCTCGCGGACGTTTACGGCAAGTCCGTCGCCGACGTGGAGCGCGACATGACCGTCTATTTCCACCAGAGCTCGACCAAAGGGGCCGTTTTCGCCGCGCCGCTCCAGAGGGACGAGACCATGACCGTGCGGCCCGCGACCGATCTGGAAGTGGATTTGACGCTCGCGAAGCTGACTGGCCTGCTGGGCCGCTCCGAGGAAGCGAAGAAGAAGGTGGATCAGCTTGCCGCCGGCCATCCCAACGATCCGGAAATCGAGGAGGCGCAGGCATACATGGCATGGCGCGGCAGAGACCGCGAAGCTGCACTCCGCGACTTCGGACTGGTATTCGAGCATGGCGGCGCGCATTGGAAGACTTACTGGGACTACGCGCGCCTGCTGGAGGTGACCAAACCAGATCCGGCGGCGGAGATTGGTGCATTGGACAAAGTCCTGGAGTTGAAGCCGGAGTTCGGCGAGGCGCGATTCATGTTGGGCCGTGAACTCTACATCACGGGCCGGCGCGGCGACGCCGTTGCGGAACTGGAGAAGATCAGCGAACCGGAGCCATGGTATGCCGGTCCGATGTTCGGGCTGATGGCGCTTCTGGCGCTCGAGACCGGCAGGCCGGCCGAAGCGCGGCACTACGTTCAGGAAGCCCGCAAGTACGATCTCACGCCGGAGCAGGCGAAGACTCTGGATGAACTGCAGGCCCGTTTGGACAGGCCCGCCGCGGCGCAGGATGACGATGATGACGCGAAGAGGCGTCCCACCATCCGGCGAGGCAAGCCGAGCAAGCCGGCGCCGGAGCAATAATAGCAGCGCTTCAATCGCCCGAGCCCGGCCCTTCGAACAGTTCTGAAATCTCCGGGACGCCCGATTCACGGGCGTAATCGGCCACTCGGCGGCTATCGGCGTCTTTCGCGGCGACGATTCGCGGATGCCTTCGCACCAGACGGCGCGTCCATTCGACATCGCGCGCTTTCACCGCGTGCACGATGTCGTCGATTTCAATGGCGAGGAACGCGCCCTTCTCCCGCAGGTAGTGCAGGGCCCATCCGGCGGGTGTCGCGCCAAAGCGGAGATCGCGCGCGTTCAGGTCGGCGCCGGCTTCGCACAGAAGGTCGATCAGATCGCGACACGCATGGAAGGCTGCGACATGCAATGCAGTTGCGCCCTCTTCGTCGCGCGCATGCGCAAGATCCGGATCGGCCGCGAGCAGCGCTTTCACACGAGGCAGATCACCCGCCTCCACCGCCGCGAAGAAATCGGTGTGACTACTCATCCCCAAATCCTGACATAGTTGCGTTTCGCGCCGGGTGCGGTTACTGCCGGTAGTAGCCCTGCCGCACAAGCACGTTCCACTGTTTCGGCCGCAGGCTTCTCGAAGCGGTGAGTTTCACTTCGATGTGGCGGAAGGTTCCGGCTGGCTGCGGATCGGATGGACGGTAGCCGATGGTGTATCGCGCGCGCAGCTCGTCGATCAACTGGGCGAGCCGTTCCTCCGGCTGTTTCCCGCGGAGGCCGACTGCCTGGCCGCCGGTGAGTTCTGCGTACGTGCGGGCGTTGCCGGGAGGCGCCTCCTTGCGGTGAGAAGCCTCCGCCGCCTCCACAATCAGACCCAGAACCGCCCAGGTCCGGTCCTTCAGCAGGATGGGCGCTACCACCACGCCCTCTTCGTGCAAGGCGCGGAACGCTTCCGCTTCACTATGCACGGGATGCTCCGGCTTGTAGGGAACATTCGGAAGATTGTCGGTCAGCCAGATGATGACGCGCCGGTTCGACGCGTTGCCGGCGTGCCGAAGCTGCACGGCCGCCTGATAGGATCGGCATCAGCAGAAGGGCGAGTGCAATAAATCTCATCACTGGGTATTACGTCCGGGATCTGGGCCGTGAGTGCGTGAAATTGCGCAGCCAGCAGGCTCCCGCGTCGAAGGGAGGGGCAGAATTGGGTGGTCAGGCGCAGCAGGGGTCGTATCAGCGTTGTGTTTTCCATCACTTAGCTGTGGCAGCTAGCTTGCGATGGCATGGATACTGCTATGAAGCACATCAGTTCCGTTCTCTCCCGGGATAATCTCTACCTTGCTGGGGTGGTTTTGGTTGCGGCCTGCACGTGGGGAGTTATGTTGTACCTCGCCGCCGGGGCTTACTAGCCGGCAAAGGGCGGAGCCGCCCACAGTGCGAGCAGCTGGCGGTCCGCACCGTTGTGCGGGCGTCTACGTACCAGCTTCGCTGTCCGTCCGCCCCGATCACCACCTCCCGCCGGGTGTGGACATCATGGGCGGAACTCGGTTAGAATTGCAACCCAGAGGCGAACCCATGAAAAGAACTTTCATTGCCGGTGCTATTTGTGTTTCCTTCCTTGCGGGTGCAGCTTTCGCGGACCGTGTTCGCGACTGGCGCGATATCGAGGCAGTCCATGATCACGTCCTCGCGGCGATTCATGACATGGAGCGCGCCCGTGCGGCCAATCACTACGACATGGACGGCCACGGGGTGAAGGCCGAGGAGCATTTGCGCGCGGCCGAGCGCGAGCTGCACGAATCGATCGAGTGGGCCCACCGGAACTAGCCGTTAGAGGGCCTCTGAACCGCACAAAGACCGCGTAACGTTTCGAGCGGCCAGCCGTCTGAATCGGACATGGGATTCAGGCAAGTTGTGCGCAGGCTCTTCCGCACGCCGGTATTCTCTCTGATAGCGGTCGTCACGCTTGCCGTCGGCATTGGGGCAAACAGCGCGATCTTCAGCGTTATTAACGGCGTCCTGTTGAAACCGTTGCCGTATCGCGATGCCGGCGAGTTGATCGATCTGAACCTCACCGCGCCCGGCGTGAACTTCCCGGACGCCGATCCTGCCCCATTCCTGTACTTCACCTGGCGCGAACAGGGGCGGGCGTTTCAGAGCCTCGGAGTTTACGACCTCGATTCGAGCACGGTGACCGGACTGTCCCAGCCGGAACAAGCGCCGAGTCTCGGAGTGACCCACGAGATTCTGCCGATGCTGGGTGTTCGGCCGGCGCTGGGACGCTGGTTCTCGGCGAGAGACGATGCGCCGGGAAGCCCGGCAACCATGGTTCTGATGTACGGATGGTGGCAGGCGCGATTTGCCGGCGACCGCTCGGTCATTGGCCGAAGTATCGTCGTGGACGGCGCTCCGCGTGAAGTGATTGGCGTCATGCCGTCCGATTTTCGTTTTCTCGACCACGATTTGGCGTTCGCTCTGCCGCTGCAGTTTGACCGCAATAAGGCATTTCTGGGCGAATTCCAGTATCCTGGGATCGCGCGTCTCAAACCCGGCGTGACCATCCGCCAGGCCAGCGCGGACATCGCGCGCATGATTCCCATCGCGCTTCATGGTTTCCCGCCGCAGCCGGGTTTGACGGTGAAAACGTTCGAGGACGTGCGCCTGGCGCCGAAGCTGCATTTTCTCAAACAGAGCCTTGTCGGCGATGTGGGGCGAACCTTGTGGATACTGATGGGGACGCTCGGAGTGGTTCTGCTCATCGCCTGCGCGAACGTCGCCAACCTCCTGCTGGTGCGGGCTGAGGGCCGCCAACATGAACTGGCCGTTCGGACGGCGCTCGGCGCGCGCTGGACCCACATTGCGCGGGAGCTGCTCACGGAGAGCCTTGCACTCGGGGTGCTCGGGGGCGCGCTCGGCTTGGGTCTCGCCTATGGGGCGATTCGAGCACTGGTTGCGATGGCCCCGGCGCAACTGCCGCGGCTGAACGAAATCTCCATCGACCCCGCCGTAATCCTGTTCACGCTGGCAGCCGCGCTGATCGCCAGCGTTCTGTTCAGCGTCATTCCGGTCATACGATATGCCGGGCCGCGTATCGCATTCGCGCTGCGCGGTGGCGGCCGCACGTCCTCGCAGAGCCGGGAGCGCCATCGCGCCAACAACGTGCTGGTGGTGGTGCAGGTCGCCCTCGCGCTGGTGCTGCTGGTTGGGTCAGGCCTGATGATACGGACATTTCGCGCTCTTCGCCACGTCGATCCGGGATTCGACCCCAGCGGCGCTCTGTCGCTTCGGATTACCATCCCGGAAACCAGCGTCACCGGAGCCGATGCGGCGATGCAACAGGAACAGGGAATTCTGGAGAATATCCGAGCGATTCCCGGTGTCGCGTCCGCGGGAATCACCACCGTCATCCCGGCCGGAGACGGGGGCGGCTCCGATCAGGTTTACGCTCGCGACAGAACCTATCAGTCCGTGCCGCCGCTGCGGCGTTTGAAATTCGTCTCGCCCGGCCTTCTGGCGGCCATGGGGAACCGGCTGGTGGCCGGCCGGGAATTCACGTGGACCGACGTCTGGCAGCGCCGGCCGGTGGCCATGCTCTCGGAGAATCTCGCGCGCGAGCTGTGGGGCAATCCGCGGCTGGCCATTGGCAGACAGATCACCGCTAACCCGAAAGATCCCCGGCGGGAAGTGATCGGCGTGGTTGCCGATGAGCGCGAGGACGGCGCGCAGCAGAAAGCGCCCGAGGCCGCATACTACCCGCTGCTCATGAGCCATTTCGAGACCCAGGATACGGCGGTGCAGCGCACGGTGTTCTTTGTGGTGCGCAGCAGGCGCGCGGGATCGCAGAGCCTGCTTGCCGATGTGCAGCGCGCGGTGTGGGCGGTCAACCCGAGTCTCCCGCTCGCCGATGTGCACACGCTCGCCGAGATTTACGACCGGTCGCTGGCGCGCACCTCGTTCACGTTGGTCATGCTGGCAATCGCCGGTGCGATGGCGCTTCTGATCGGCGTCGTGGGCATCTACGGCGTGATCTCGTACTCGGTTTCGCAACGCACGCGCGAGAGCGGAATAAGAATGGCGCTGGGGGCTCCCCGTGCCGAGGTGGCACGCCTGTTCCTCGCGCACGCATTCGTGCTGGCGGCGATCGGGGTTGCCTGCGGATTAGGCGCCGCCGCGATCATGACGCGCGCGCTGGGCTTTCTCCTGTTTGACGTGAGCCCGCTCGATCCGCCGACCTACGTCGCCGTTTCCGCCGGCCTGATGGCGGCAGCCCTGGCGGCGAGTTATGTGCCGGCGCTGCGCGCCACTGCGGTGGGTCCTTTGGAAGCATTACGGGCGGATTGACGCGCAGGTCTACTGCACTGACCAGACCACGGCCCCGTTGACGATGGTGGCCACCGGGCCGCCGCGGAACGAGTGGCCGTGGAACGGTGAGTTGCGGCTTTTCGAACACGAGCGGTTCACGTCGTAGGTCCACAGGCGGTCCAGGTCGAAGATGGTGACGTCGGCGGTTGAGCCGGGCGACAACGTGCCGCGGTCGAGTTTCAGGATGCGCGCCGGGCCCCAGGTGAACAGCTCCACCATGCGGGCGAGCGGGATTCTGTCCGTGTGCACCAGCTTTTCCAGCGCGAGCGCGAGCGCGGTTTCCAGCCCGATGATGCCGAACGGGCATTTCTCGAATTCCTGCATTTTGTCGCTGCCGGCGTGCGGGGCATGGTCGGTGGCGATGGCGTCCACCGCGCCGGAGACGATACCTCCCACCACCGCGTCCACATCGCAGCAGGCGCGCAGGGGCGGCTTCATCTTGTAATTGCTGTCGAAGGGCGGCATGTCCGCGTCGGTCAGGGCAAAGTGGTGCGGCGTGGCTTCGCACGTCACCGCGAGCCCGCGCGCCTTGGCGAAAGCCACCATCTCCACGGCGTGATGCGAGGAGATGTGCGCCACGTGGTAGCGCGCGCCGGTGACCTCGGCGAGCAGGATGTCGCGGGCAACCATCACGTCCTCGGATGCCGCGGGAATGCCGCGCAGACCGAGCCGGACGCTCTCCCGCCCTTCGTGCATATCGCCGCCCGCGCTGAGATTCAAATCCTCGCAGTGATCGATGACCGGGAGGTTGAACGCTTTGGCGAACTCCATGGCACGGCGCATCACACGCGCGTTCATCACCGGCCGTCCGTCGTCGGAGATGGCAACAATGCCGGCCTGCTTCATGGAGCCGATGGCGGAGAGCTGCTCGCCCGCGCTGTTCATGGTGATAGCGCCGATGGGGAAAACGTTCACCGGGGCGACGCGCCAGGCCGTTTCCACGATGTAGCGGGTCACCGTCGCGTTGTCGTTCACCGGCGAGGTGTTGGGCATGGGGCAGACCGAAGTGAATCCGCCGGCCGCGGCCGCACGGGAGCCGCTTTCGATGGTCTCGGCGTACTCGAAGCCAGGTTCCCGCAGATGTACGTGCATGTCGATGAAGCCGGGCGCCACTACGAGGCCGCTTGCGTCGAACTCCTCGGCGCCGGTGGCGTCGATGTCGGGCGCAACCTCGGCGATGACACCGTCTTCGAGCGCGACGTCGCGAATCCCGTCGATGTTGTTGGCGGGGTCCACCACGCGGCCGTTTTTGATGACGATGCGGGCCATGATCAGTTGGCTCCCAGAATTCGTTCCAGCACGGCCATGCGCACGGCGACTCCGTTTTCCACCTGATTCAGGATCACCGATTTCTGCGAATCGGCCACTTCGGACGAAATCTCGCGGCCGCGATTGATGGGGCCGGGATGCATCACGATGGCGTTCGGCCGGGCCAGCGCGAGATGCTCCAGGCGCAGCCCGTAAAACTGGAAATATTCGCTTGCCGGATACGCCGCTTCGTGCTGGCGCTCGAGCTGCACGCGCAGCATCATGATCACGTCGGCGTCTTTGATGGCGTCGCGGATGTCCCAGGTCAGCTCCACGCCCGGAGTGATCTGCGCCAGTTCGACGGGCAGCAGCGAGGCGGGCCCGCAGAGCACGATGTGCGCGCCGAATTTCGAGAGCAGATAAATGTTTGAGCGGGCCACGCGGCTATGGGCGATGTCGCCGATGATGGCGACGCGCAGCCCTTCCAGCGTCCCGCGGCGGTCGAGAATGGTGCGCGCGTCCAGCAGCGCCTGCGTGGGGTGCTCGTGCGTGCCATCGCCGGCGTTGATGATGGGTGTGGGGAGATAGCGCGCCAGAAAATGAGGCGCTCCCGACGCCGCGTGGCGCATGATGATGGCATCGGGGCGCATGGCCGCCAGCGTGTTCAATGTGTCCACCAGCGATTCGCCCTTGGAAACGCTGGAACCCGAGGCGGTAATGGAAACCGCGTCGGCGCCCAGCCGCTTGGCGGCGATTTCAAAGCTGGTGCGCGTGCGCGTGGAGGCTTCAAAGAAGAGGTTCACGACGGTGCGACCGCGCAACGCGTCGCGCTTCTGCACGGGCTGATTCTGGACCGCCTGAAAGTCCTTCGCCCGATCGAGGATGGCCTGGATCTCGGCGCGATCGAGCGGTTCGATACCGAGCAGTCCGGTGTTCATGAATTCTCCGCGTCTATTCCGCGACGAGTTCCACCAGTATCACCTTTTCCATGTTGTCCACCTCGCGGAATTTCACTTCGATGATCTCGCGCTCGGTGGTCGGCACGGTGCGGCCGACGTAGCGCGCGCCGATGGGCAGCTCGCGGTGGCCGCGATCGATGAGCACCAGCAACTGCACGCGCGCCGGGCGGCCGCGTTCGAACAAAGCATCGAGAGCGGCGCGAATGGTGCGGCCAGTGTACAGGACATCGTCGGTGAGCACGATGTCGCGGCCCGTGACCTCGAACGGAATGTCCGTTCCGCTGTGGACGGGTTTATCGCTCACCGTGGAAAGATCGTCGCGATAGAGATTGATGTCGAGAATGCCGACGGGGACGTCGATGCCCTCCAGATCGTGGATTTTCGCGGCGAGACGCTGCGAGAGGGGCACGCCCCGGCGGCGTATGCCGATGAAGACGAGCTTGCTGAGGTCCTTCGTTTTCTCGAGAATCTCGTGCGCCAGGCGCACCAGCGTGCGGTCGATTTCCGAGGCGCTCATCAACTGCGCTTTCTCGCGTATGGATGGCATGGCTGTTCGAAGCGACCAGCGTACCACAGGAAACGCGATGTGCGGGGACTAGAAAATGAAGCTGAGGCCGCCGCGCACTGCGCGCGGGTTCTGAGTCAGCAGCAGGCGCTGGCTGTCCGGAGTCATCAGAGAGAGATAACCCTGCGCCGTCAGATTCTGCAGGTCGGCGGTCGCTTCCATGCGGCCCGGCAGACCGGCCACGGCCGGGATTGGCTGACGGAAATGAACATTGAGGCCGGGCTCGCTCGGTGAATCCTGGGTGAGCGAGAAGTGAATCGGCATCATCGCTCCCGGCGGCATCCACTCGTAGCTGGCGGTAATGCGCGTGCCGGAACCGGGCACTACCACGGAAGCGTGCGCCGACGCCCAATAATCCTGCCCGATGCGAAGATCGGAGCGCAGGTTCTTCGGAGTGGCCACCGCATCGTCGCTCATCGCCTCCAGCACGCCGCTGCGGCCTACCGCGGCTCCCACATCCAGCCGGTCACCGAGGCGTTGTGTGACGGAACCGGAGAAGCCCACCCGTGAGTAGCTGCCGATGTTCGCCACGTTGCTGTTGCTGGATATGTCAGGAAGAAGATCGCCCCGCGAAAACATCCCCGCCGGGCCGGACAGAGTGGCCGCCGCGTTGTGAACCTTTTCGGAGTAAGCGGACAGGTCGAAGACGCGGCTGCCGGAGCGCTTCTGATACCCGATCTCCATGTTGCTGGTTTGCTGGGCCTCCACCTGGCCGTCGCGCAACGATAAGCGGGGCAGAGAAGCCAGCGCCGCCAGATCGCGATTCATCTCCAGATCGGGATCGCCGCTGTGCGCATAAAGCTCAATCGGCGGCGCGCCGTAGCTGTAGCCCACCTGAATCTCGCCCGCTTCGCCCAGTTCGCAGGTGAGCCGCGCATACGGGCTGAAGTAGTTGGCGTGACCCTGGAAGCTCACCGCGTCGAAAGACGTGCCGTAGTCGAGACGCAGCGAATCCAGAATCTGAACGTGGTCCACCATGGCGGCGGAAACGGTGCGCAGCGCGGGCAGGGCCTGCTGACCGCTGGTAGCCGCACCCTCCCGATCGGGCAATGAAATCTGCCGGACCGTAACGATCATTTCCGGCGCCCCGCCGTCGCGCGCCCACGTGGTCCGGAATCCCGCCGTCGGCAGTCCGGAGCCCGACAGGTAGCCCAGGTTGCCGCTGACCAGCAACTGATTGCGGTCGTACAGCGAGGTGGCTACAACGAAAGCGGTTCCCAGATCGGCCTGGGCCATGGTCGCGCCGATCGATCCGTTGTCGCCCGCCGAAAGCTGCACCACGCCGCGCGTGTCGCTGAAGGGATTCGGCTTCTTCTCGTGGTGGTCCTGAACGGTCTGAACGGTGGGCAGCATGCGCAACACCGGACGAGTTTCCGAAGAGGAGCGCAGCGTCCACTTCCAGTCGTCACTCATCAGCGCGCCCTGCCCGGGCGCCGCGTAGACGAGTTCCACCGAACTGAGCACGCTGGCCATGTTGATGTAGAGCAGGCTCTGCATGCCCGCCTTCACGGTGATGCCGTGCTTCATGGCCGGAACGAAGCTGGCCAGAGAAACGCGAATGGAATAGAAATCGCCAACGGGAAGAGTGTCGAATCCGAAAATGCCGCGCTCATTGGTGATGGACTGGCGGACCACCCGCTCATAGCGGTTCATCAGGAACACACTGGCGCCCATCTGTGGGATGCCTGCGCCGTCGCGAACAAAACCGGCGATACTGCCGGACAGCGGGGCGGAAAGTGCTGAGCCGCACCATGCGGGTACACTCAGACCGACCGTCGCGAGAGCTGCCACAGCGAGTTTTCGCGTCAGCTTCGTCATTGAACCAACAAAGGTTACCACAACGGCAGCCCGCGCGGGCCGGGCCGCACCGTCCTATGTTACCGTAAATGACGCCGTCGGAGTCAGCACCTGGTTGCGGGTTTTGTCCGTCACCTTCAGCTGAATCGTATATTTTCCGGGCGCCAATCTCTCCAGCGGCATCAGCTTGTCAACGGTCACCTGCTGCGTGGACGCTTCGGGAAGCGACGCCAGGTCCTCGGTGTAATCGAAGACCTTCTCGTTGGTGCCGTCTTTAGTTACTACGTATTCGATGCTGCCATTGGGTTTCTTCGATTTCTCGTCGCCGCCAAAATTGTAGAACTGCTCGTAAATGCCCAGCTTCTCGCCGTGGTTGAAGGTGTCGGTCATACGCGGCCGAACCTTATATTCGCCGATCACGAACTGGCCCGCCCCGATGCTGTGAGTGGGAACCTTTTCAATGACATCGGCCAGAATCAGGCTGCTCGAACCCAGCTTCTCCTCATCGAAATGGGGAACGTTCAGAGCCATCTCGTAATTTGTCATGGTGCCGCCCACCACGTCCTTGGCCACGATGTTCAGGCGGTACATTCCGGGGGTCAGCGGAAGAATCTTCTGATATACGGCCGACCCGGTGATCGTCTGGTTGAGCAGGGACGTCGCGGTTTCCACCGTCACCGGCTCTTCGAACGTGGTGATGATCCGCCGGGACATGGAAGTGACCCGTCCGAAGATGTTCACAATCGCGCGGGAATAGTTGTCCGTGGTCTTGTACTGCAGGTCGCGCTTCTCGAAATAGAT
>Ga0209415_10005292_pt1 | contig 23245 bp, 27 predicted proteins | sample PeaSoiSIISIP2007_FD_187696 | JGI IMG/M metagenome (GOLD analysis project Ga0209415, IMG submission 187696) | Peat soil microbial communities from Weissenstadt, Germany - SII-SIP-2007 (SPAdes) (version 2) | ecosystem: Environmental > Terrestrial > Soil > Wetlands > Peat | place: Germany... | reverse complement strand
CGGGCTTGCAGCTCGAGGAGCTTGAGCATCGGTCGAGGGCCGATCTGGCTCACTTCGTCCAGGACGAGCACGGTGTTGCGGTCCGCCGAGAACTCCCCCTCCTCGATCATCTTCAGCAACGGCGACAGGGCATACGTGTGCCGGATACCGGCATCCTGTAGAGCATCAGCCTGGCGCCAGGCCACCGCGGCACCAACGATCTTCCGACCGTCTGCGCTGAAGCGCGTGTCGGCTTGCCAGGCGGCCACCAACGGCTGCAGCAGCGTCGTCTTGCCAGCGCCGGCGACGCCGGTCAGCAGCGTGAGCGCGCCGCCTTCGCCGAGGGCATGGATGGCCGCGCGCTGCTCCGCGGTGAACGCGATGCCGGTGTCGCCGATCGCCTGCCTCAATGCCTGTGCAGATAGGGCTCCCGAGCGGTCGTGTGCGCTCTGCTGGGCCAGCACCGCGAGCTTCTCCTCAATCCGAATCTGAGCGGTATTCGTCACGCGAACCTTGTCGTCGAACATGCCGACGACTAGGGCGACGTGCTCTCCCTTGAACCGGATACCGCGTTCCTCCAGGAGTTCGACCACCCGCTTGATGTCGTCCGGGCCGCCGGCGATGCCCGTGCCGATCAGTCCGCGTGCCGCATACAGCCCGAGCTTCTCGTGATCGAGCACCGCGGCGGTGTGAAACTCCTCCGAGAGGTACCAGGCGGCGAATTTGTAGGCACGATCGAATCGCTCCTCGTCGGCAAGACGTTCGTGCGCCACACCGTCAAGGACCGTACGATGCTGCCACCCGAGGGCATCGGCCTGCTCGCGCCAGATCCGCTTCTCGTCGGTCTTCATCTTGCCCAGGCGGCCTTCCGCGCTGGCTTCCTCGACGATTTCCAGCTTCTGCTCGACGGACAGATCGTCCCACTCAAGCCCCTGCCCCGCTGCGAAACGTTTGGCCTTATGCAGGATCTGCTTGTCTCGCTTGCTGAAAGATCGGCTGACCTCCTCCGGGATGGCCAGGAGCACGACAGCCTGCTCCTGGGCGTCATAGCCGATGCGCGCGCCCAGACGCCGGAGCTCGTCGGCGAGGACAGCTTGGAAGTAGGCGCCGAACTCCTTCACCCGCGCGTCGGTGAGAGCCCGCGTGTCGAGGGACCCGACCCGGCCGTCCGCCGTGACGACCACGTTCATCAGGAAGTGATGGATGTGCATATGCGGGTCGCCGGCGACCGGCGCATCGAAAATGTAGGTTTGTCCCCCGGAGCCATCCTGCATCGCGAGCGTCGGCCGGGCGGTGTGATGCCGGAAGCTGATCCAGCCGACCGCCCCCGGATCGGCGCCATCCTCCCCGCCAGCGCCTTTGCGTGCCCAGCCGAGCACGTGGGCGACGTAGCGCATGGCGCGATCGCTGGCCCGGTCCACGGCATTCCAGAGCATCGCGCTCTCGGACGGTGTGGCGGCGAACTCGGCCGCAAGGCTGATCGACTTGTGCGGGCTGAAAACCAAGTCGAGGCCACTGATCTTCCGCTTGTGCGGCGACCAGGCCTCACCGTCGTCGGCCCGCCGCCCCTCGAAGAGGCGGGCCATCTCGGCGTCTCGCGGCATCAGGTAGGGATCGATCCCGATGGCTCGCGCGAGTATGACCGGCATGTCCGGCCGCCAGGCGGCCCGGCTGTCCCGGCCCGTGTAATAAGCCGTCAGGCGCCCTCCCTCCTCGAGCTGGCGGCCAGCAGCGTCCAGGGCGGGTGGATGGATCGGCTCTGGCGTATTCTCGGTGAAATATCGGAGGACCAGCCGCCCTTTGGACGCGGCAGCGATCTTCCGAAAGTTCATCATGCCCGAGCGCCCCCGTTCGGATGAGTGGCGCCGCTCAATCGGGGTTCGTCCGGCGGCAGGGCATGCTGGGCAATTGCGCTGATGTCGGTCTGGAGGTGCCGCACGCCGGTCAGGATGTCGCGCTGTTGTGCGATCAGCACCGCGAGCAGCTCCTCAAGCGTCGGCTCTTCCCGACCGCCCTCCTTGGCAAGCAGCAGCTCGACGAGTGCCTTCACGAGTTCGAGCGTCTGACGGGTCTGGTCCCGGATGATTGCCAGGGTCTCGCGGTCCCCGCCCTGCGCTTCCGTTTCAAAGCGGCCTTCCGTCTCGTGATCCATCAACACCTCCGTTCGCACGTGGAAGCGTCGGCCGTGACCTTGCGAACGGAAACCTTGACGGGTGCTAATGCACTCGTGGATTCCTCGATCTGATCACAGAATGGATCCAGAAACTCAGGAAGCTGGACGCCAGGCCACCGCCCTCGAGGATCGCCTTTTCGAGCCGCTGGAATGCAAGGTCGCTCTCTGGACCGTGCGCGATGGCGCGCATCTGCTGCATCTCGTGCCAATACCCTTCGATCATCTTCAACGCGTAGGCGAGCATCTGGCAGTCTCCGGCCTCCAGATCGTCTAGCAGGGCCTCATAGGCCGTTTGATGCAAATGGAGGTTCCCATCCGGCAGGACGGTGATGACATACCTGCCCGGCTCGGGCAGCGTGACCTGAACTGCGCCGGCTCGACCCGGCCCCGGTTGGTAACGGCCGGTCTTGCGGATCGACGGCAGCACCTCGTCCGTCACCCAACGCCGGAACGCCTTGGCCTGGGGCTTCCGCGAAGTGAAGATCAAATTGTAGACGCCGCTCTCGTTGACGACGTTCATCTCCTGCGCGCCGCCAAGGGTGTCGATAATAGCGACACCCTTTTCGTCGTCATCAAGACGTGAGATCGCGTCCCGCGAGTTCACGTGCTCAAGCACGGCGCAGACGTCGGCCGCGACGAACCATGTTTGACCGCCCTTCACAGCGGTCCGCACAGCCCGACCTTCGAAGCTGAACTCGATTGCCGGGAAGCTCTCCGTCCGGCCGCCCTGCTCCCGTGACGCGCTTTCCGGTTGAAATTGCTCTGGTTTTTCTCGCCCGGTATCCGGTTGTGTGCCGGCGCCGACGGCCGCGGCCCCGGATTGAGCGTCGCAGCTTTGCCCATCGCTGTGGCCGCCGGTCTCCCGCTTCTCCTGTTCCATTCGCGCCTCCTTGGTGCTGCGCGGAGGGTCGGTCAGCGTCGTGCGAACGGCGATCGATATTTTCGGCTCGACAGGGCCCCGATCGGAACGCGGGCGCAAAGCACCAAGGGTGCATTGGTCCATATGGACGACACTACTCTGGCGTTTCCCTGGCGAACGATTGGCGTCAGCCCGTCGTTTGTCTGGCGGTCACGCTCGCGCGAGCGCCATTTGGGCCGTCGCCGTTCGCAAATTGAGACATCACCCTCGGCTTATGCTCAGGCGCAGCAAAGATACCCGTGCGGTCCTACGCACCATCCAGCGAAGCGAACGGCGTTCGGCACTGTTTTGGTGGTTCGTTGAGAATCACGACGAGGTCCAAAGGGCGGCCCAGGCAGCACGCATTGATTGGGCCTCCTTCTGCGCCGAGGCGGCAAAGCGTGGTCTGACCGACACTCGCGGTCTCCCACCAACTGAGAGGAACGCCAGGGAAACCTGGCGACAAGCCAGGCGAGCCGTGTCCGAGGCGCGCTCGCAGGAGGCGGCCCAGGGTCCGCAGCGAAAGGGCTCCGTCTACCCGTCCCGTTTACCGAAGGATTGGCGGCCACAGCTGGCCTTGGCAGCGCCCCAGTCCGGCGCGGGTCCGACGGACCCGGACAAACCGTATGACCCGCTGGAGCGCATTGCCGAGATCCGGCGGGACATGAAGGCGCGCAGTGGGCGAAAGGAGTGACAACGCCATGGACGGAAGCATCAAGCCGGAGGGTCCAGTGGCCGGCGGCGAGAGCGCGAAGCTCGATCTCCTGATCCGAGCCGGGCGTGGGCGAACGGGCGGGAGCACCGGCCTCGACCTGGCCGTGCAGCGAGCACGGTATCAGGGTCGACGCGTCAAGCCGCTGGACGGCGATCTGCGGAGCAGGACGCTAAGCGGCCTCTATCCAGTAAAGGACGACAGCGGCCGACCGATCCAGGACGGGGCGACCTCGCCGGCGACCGACGAGCTGCCTGACATCAAGGCATGGCTGTCGGCGGAGTTCGACAGCATGGTTGAGGAGCGGGTCTCCCGCGTCCTCGACCTGAGCGGTGGCGACCGGGTGATGCAGGAGTACGTGCGCGACTTGGCGCTGATGGATTTTTGCCGGGACTTCGGCATCGACCCCACTGTGGCGGTGTTCCTGGGACCTGACATGGAGGACTTTCGGCACGCCATTCAGCTGCTGCGGTCCGGTGAGTTTCGCTGCGACCGGACCATGATCGTCCTCAACGAGGGCGTGATCCGGCACGGGCAGACGACGTATGGGGCGTTCGATGCAATCCTGGAGCACGCCGACTTCGAGGCGATCGTGAAGGATGGGGCGCGGCCGGTGTTCATGCGGCGGCTGACCTGCATGGCGACGCTGCGTGAACGAGGCCTGGGGTTCTACGACGTACTGACCGGCAAGCCGGACAAGGCCGGAGTGAAGGCCAGTCCGACACTTTTCCACATGACGAAGACGTGGATCGAGACGTTCGAACGGGAACATCAGAGAGCAGAGGTCGCCCAATGGCTGCCGTGAACGCGGCGGTCGAGCAACTGCGCGCCGCGGCGGACCGACTCGTCGCCGATGGCCGGAGTGAGGGGATCGAGCCTGACGGTCCCCTTGGCCGCTGGCTGGAGGGGCAGGCCCAGGCGTTGGCCGGCTTGGCCGAGCTGCTGGATGACCAGACCCTCCGCTTCGAGGGACTGATCGGCGGCATTAAGACAGCCGCGGACGCGGAATTGCAGAAGGCTGCTGCCGCGACCGAGCTTGCAAACCAGGCCATCAAGGCCGGTGAGCTGACCCTGCGCCAGGCGCGGACCGCGCAGATCGCGCTCGAGGTGGAGCGCGAGAGTCTCGTTCTGCGCATGATCAAGGAAACGCTGCCGCTCTTCGCGGACCGCCTCAAGCAGGCATTGGTGATTCGGGAGCAGAGATGGAACAACGACGTCCGCCGGCGGCGGTATGCCGCGGCGGGCGCCGTGGCGCTCGCGGTCTTCCTTGGAGGCTACGCACTGCGAGCATGGTCGGAGTCTGACCGGCTCGCGGCGTTCGACCGGTGCCTGGCGCATGCGCAACTGGTGCAGGGGCATTACTGGTGTGAGGTGACGGCCTTCCAGACCGACATCCCCTGGGCCGGAAAATAAGGATGCCGTTCGCACGCTTGGTCGCGACGGTGGCCTCCCATTTCGAGGAGGCCCAGACCTTGCCTGAGCAACCGCCCCTGCGCCCCGGTAGGAGGGCGAACCACCATCCATACCGAGCCTTGGCGCGCTTCGTCGCCGGCGCCTTGGCGCCGTTGGTGCTGAACGCCGCGGACCCGGTGCTGGCGCAGCAAGCGATGACGCTGAACGGGCCTCCTGTGCAGGTTCAGCCATACGTGTCCGAGCCAGGGGTGCCGCTGATCACGATCACCCCCGGTATACTCAATCCGTTCGCGGGGGCTGACGGGGTTGGAACCGGCAGCGGAACTGGCGATGGAGGGGCGGGCGGGACCGTCGCAGACAGCACCGCGCTTTCGACCATGATGGGCACGGACTGGGGTTCTGTGGCGATCGCGAATGCGCAATCGGTTGGGGTCAATCCGTCTGCTCTTGCCGCCACCTGCGTGCTTGAGAGCGGGTGTCAGAACGTCAGCACTTCGGGCGCGCAGGGTGTGTTTCAAATGTATCCTGCGGCGTTCAACGAGGGCCTACAGACAGCGCTTGCGGCCAATCCGGCGCTTGCGTCGCAGATCGTCCAGGGCAGTGCAGGCATGAACGATCCGACGACGGAAGCGATTGCTGCATCGGGCTACCTGATGCAGGCGGCGCAGAGCTTGCAGAGCGCCGGCATCACTGACCCGAGTGTTCTGCAGGTTCGAGGTTACTACAATTTCGGGCCAAGCAACGGCATTGCGTTAGCGACCGCTGATCCGACCCAGACCATGGCCGCAGTCATGCCAACCGTTTCCGCTGCGACGCTTGCCGCGAACGGGATATCGCCAGGCGAAACCGTGGCGCAATGGCAGGCCAGCGTCGCCGCGAAGATCGGAAACGCTGCAAACCAATCAGTCTTAGGAGTTTAGCACATGGCACGACACAGGCGTGTGGGCTTTCTGGTCGGTCTTGCGGTCCTGGCGGCAGGGATCTTCAGCACGGCTACGGAAGCCAAGCCGCTTCCGGGGTATCAGTGTATGATGTTGAACATAACCGAACAGCAATCGATGGATCCGACCTTCCACGTTCTCGTGCGGGCGCAACCGTCCGCTTCGGCACACGTGGTTGGCACGGCTGGATCGGTTGTGATTGTCCGCGTGCCGCCCAAGCCGGTGAATGGCTTCTTGGAAATGCTATTCCCAGACGGGCGTGAGGTTTGGATTGCCGCAGACGCAGTGCGGCCTTACCACAGCCTTGGCGACCCAAACGCGAAGTGTGTGCCGGAAATCCTATCGAATGGGAGGATTGGCTTCGGCAGTCACGGGTGACACGTATATGCTCCGAGAGCTTCGCGAGGAGAGCTCACCGTCGGGGCATCGTTTAGATGTTGGTCGGTGCGGTATTGTTCCCGCTTGGCGCCACGACCTTCGGCATATTCGGATCGCGCACGTTGCTGCGGTTCGGGGTCCTCGGGGCTGTGGCTGCGGTTGCGGTGATTGCCGCGTTCATCGGCTGACGTGGCGTACGGCCTGGTGGTACATGCGAATGGGGCCAACCCTTAGTGGACTGGGCCTTGTTCTATGTTCAGAAGGGCAGATCGGCTTCGGTGAGTTCTGGCGCGTCCCAGTGGATGAAGGTCTGGTTGTCCTGTTCATGCCAGGTCTCGATGTGGCGGATCGAGTAGCCGCGCTGGGTGAGGGAGAGGTTGTCCTCGTGGGCGTTGAGGTCGGTGACGATGGTTCCGTTGCTCAGTTCGGTCATGGCGGAGTTCCCTTTCTGCATCAGCCCGATTGCTGATGAGCGGCGGGAATGCCGGGCTTCGTGACGGCTCAACCTCCGCGCAGGGAGGACCGGAGCCACGCGCAGCCACGCGCAGGCGCTTCTTCAGCGCCGAGCATGGCGAGCATGGCGAGGACCGGACTGAGCGGCCGCCTTGAGTGGCGCCCGCAGGGCGGGGTTGAACCGGCATGACCTTGCCTGGCATTACGATGGAAGATCAGCAGGCGAGCGGTGGTGGGGATTTGGTGCCTTGCTGCTCCGCAGCTTCCCATTCGCACGTCGCGTTCCGACGAATTATCCCGCCCGGGACCACGCGCCGATGCCGACCAGACAGGGCCTGATCCCCCCAATTCGGACCGTTGGCCGAAAACATGCCGCGCGCGGCGTTGGTGCTCGCGTCGGGGGTTGTGCTGCTCGCGGCTGCATTCCTGTTCGACCGGGCCGTCCGCCCCGCTGGCGGTTCACGGTGATCGGCACATGGCTGCTGGGACTTGCCGGAGGTATCGCAGGGTCCCTCGCGTGCGCGAGTTTCGTGCGCGCCGGAAACGCGGCAACTGACATCGACCCGCTCACCGTTGCGGGCCTGCTCGCATTCGTCGCCAGTCACTGGATACAGCTCGCGTTGCTCGGCGCGGCGGGCGTTGAGGTTGCCTGGCGAGCAGCGGGGGCGGCGCGCCTAGGCGATGCTCGCATGGGCGCGCGAGCTGCGCGGAACGAAACGGTCGGCAAGCTCGGCGAGGCGCTTGTTGCTGCGGAAATTGAAGCACTCGGCTGACCCCGGCGCCAGCCGAGGGCAGCCTCTGCTTCGGCCGTCACCCAGTTCAAAAGAGGTCGGGGTTCGCAAGACGCAGTAGAATATCGCAATGGCAGCGGAGTGGAGCGCACCAGCACACCAGATCGCGGCCGGCGAGATCAGGTATCATCGCCATCAACTTTGGCTGAGTGGGCAGCCAGGCTGCATATTTGTCGCAAACCTCGTCACGTGTTCCATCGCGTCCAATGACGAAGGGGTTTCCGAGGGGTGACGGCCGACCGCGGTATCTCGCGCCGGGTGGGATGCGATCAGTCTTTTTATTTAGGACGCGGGGAGGTCTCATTACGAGTCCTCCTCGGCCAGCATGGCATCAAACGCGCGGTCGAGTGCGGCAAGGCAAGCATCGAGGTTAGTCTCGGTGAGTTTGTCGGTCTCCTCTCGTGTCAGGCCGGCCTTCTCGGCTGCAATGATCTGCTGATGCAGCGCGGCTAGACAGGTCGAGGCGGTGTTCAAGTGCTGGTCGGCTTTGGATCCCATCTTTCCTTCTCCCTCGGCTGCGAAGCAGCGCGTGTGCGCTGCTTCCCGGGGCCGCGAGAGCGGTGGGGATGGAGGGGGAGAAGCGGCTTCGCGGGGAACCGGCTGCACGGAGCCGAAGCGCTTGCGAAGGCGGCGGAAGCTGGGCGGAAGCCGCTTCGGGGCGGAGAAGGGGCGAAGCCCCTCGGGCCCCCTGGGAGCCGCGTCTGCGGCGACATGAGGTTGCCAAGGTGGGAGTTGTTGCGATGCCGGCAGGGGTTCCGGGGAAAGACGGCGGCGCGTCTCCAGTGGTCCGAGCGCGCCTGCGCGATGGAGTGGTCTTGCGCTCGAAATCGTCACCCGAAGAGCGGAGACCCGCGTCTATCAGTGGGGCTTGTATCTTGAAAATGTGCCAAGAGGGGTCCGGGCCGGCGCGGTGGCGACCACACCGGCAGGTCGGGACGGAGGGATGCCGCTGCCGCAACGAAAAACACAGTTGCTCCGTGGAGCTTGGCGAGCGCGTTTTGTGCGGTCGCCTAGCGGAATAGAGCCCGACCCGGCCGCGTGCGGCGGGGGGGAACGCCGGCGCCGACGATTTGCAATACTGCACGAGTTCGGGGGAAAGCGAGTTGCTCAGGTACTGCCGGCGGCCTCATCGCCGAAGGTGACGCCCTCGTAGAACTCGGCGATCGGGATCTCGATGCCGATTTCCGGCATGTGGAGGATGTCGTCGTTCGTGAGGGTGGTGACTCTCCATACCTCGTCGGGCTGTTGCCGTTCCATGACGGTAAGGCCGACACTGGCGGATTCGAGGATGACGTAGCGGCGGATGGAGGCGACGGCGGCGTATTCTCGGACCTTGAGAATGCGGTCGGTGCGGCTGGTGCCGGAGCTGAGCACCTCGAAGACGACAACCACATCCGGGACGGTCATGGCCTCGCGATCGAACTTCGAGCACGTCACCAAGGCGTCGGGATAGCGAATGGCGGAGCCGATGGTTGCAACGCCGGCATCGGGACCGAGCGGCTGGCATCCTCCGCCTCGCAAGCGCGCATCGAGTGCGCGGTGAAGGCTTCGTATAATGACGGAGTGGCCAAGGGTTCCGCCGGTCATGGCGACAGGCTGGAAGCCGTCAAACTCGTAGCGGCCTTCCTGGGAAGCGGCCCAGGCGAAGAACTCCTGCTGGGTCCAGGGCGTGCGCAGAGGAACGTTCATGGGCGCGAGGTTACCACGAGCGGGCATGATTTTCTCCGGTGTTGTGACGTGGCGGCGCGGGTTTGATGAAGGTATTTCCTGCGCCGGTTTGGTCCGGGAAGAGCGCGTCCGGTGGTCGGTCCATGATCTTTGGTCCTCTTCCGGTCGGAGGTTCTGCCGAGACCGCCAGCGCTCCTCTCGGGGGCTTGGGCCGCGAAGCGGACCGAGCCGGCGGAAGGGAGGGGGCGGAGCCAACCGAGCGGTACCAGGTCCGTGCCCCCCGTCGTCGCCGGCGGGGTTGCGACCTTTGCAGCGGTAGGTATTGCGACTCCGGACGGTCTGCTGCCGGAAGTGCGGTGTGTGGAGCGCCCTGGCGATGGAATTTCGGCGGCTCCGATGTCTCATCGGTCGCTCCGACGGTGACGGCCGAGGCAAAGTGGCGGGGGCCTCGCGACCCCCACCTACTGCCTCAGCCGAGCGCATCCAGCTCGGCGGCTGCGGACTGGCGGCTGACGCTGGCGGCCGGGGCTGGCAGGGCCTCGTAGGGCTTCCAGTCCTCGCCGGTGATCGCGGCGTAGGCGTGGGCCGCCCCCTCTGCGGCGGCCATCAGGGCGTACGCAGTGAGGCCGGCCTGGCCGGCGAAGGCGCGGGCGCGGGCGGCCTTATTGTCGAAGCCGTAGACGCCGTCGCGGTCCTCGTCGCGGTCCTCGTTGGCGAGCTTGGAGGTGAGGTCACGGGCCTGGGTGACCTTGCTGTGGTAGAACTGGGCGGCACCGTGGGCGGAGCCGACGAAGGCGCCGACGACGCGCTGAAGGTGGATGCGCATGGCCGTCTCGTTGACGTTGGCCTCGAGCGTCCTGGCGCTGCTGCCGATCTGCTCCTCGGCCGCCTCGCGGATGCCATGATAGTCCACCGGCTCGAGTGCGAAGGCGGTGGACATCTTCTCGGCCTGGGTGGCGCTGGGAGCGAGTGCGGTGACGAGTTCGAAGGTGATCGACTGGCGGGCGGACGCGGTGCGACGGACTGATGCGTGAGCGGGCCTCTGTGCGTTCTGCTTGGTCATGACAGGATCTCTTTCACTGCCCGGGAGGTCCGCGGGCCCGGTGCCGGCGTCTGTCCTCCTCGGGTGCGGTTCGCTGAGGCCGGGCACGGCGCGGCCTGCATCCCCCAAGCGCCGCGGCTTGGTGCGGGAGCGTAGCGACACGGCAGCGGCGCGAGCCGGAGGCGCTTCGCCCGTCATGATAGCCGAGCCTCTTGGCTCGGCTGGACGGCGAAGCGGGGGTTGCAGGGCGCGACACCCGGCCTAAACCGCACGCAACCCGAGGGGGGGACGCGGGAGCCTGGGGTTTGCGGTCAACGGCGGGGTGACGCTCGATCCGGCCCCGGCCAAGAGGAGGTGCCCGGCCCGCTCGGGCGCTCCCGCCGGCACGGGTGCGCTCACGCGGGCACAGCACCGGGATCGTCGCCCTTGCAGGCTACCGGCCAGGCGGGGGTGGCTTGCCTCGAACGGACCCTGGACGTGGCAGGCAGGGCGTGGGATCGAGGAGTCGGCGTCCGACGCCGACGCGGTGCCCGTCGATGAGCGGGCCAATGACTGCCAAGCGCGGTTGCGCGCCGCTCGTCGCATGCCACGGTGCCGTCCAGTTCTATCACAGCAAGGTCGCGCGCCGTGTCTGACCGGCGCCCGCCGAGCGACCGGCCGCGGCCTGCGGTGCGTTCGGGGAGAGACGGGCCGCCGCGCGTGCCTGCCTGCCGCTCCTGGGGCCCCTCCAGCTCGTTCTGAGAGCTGCCGCAGAGAGCGCGGTCTCCACGCCTGTGCCGCGTCACCGGCGGAGGGATGCGCACTGCACCGCCGGACGCATGGCGCCGATGCGCTTTGGAATGCGGTCGATGCCCGTGAGGTGCAACGCAATGCCGCCCTGGCGCGGGAGATCCAGGTTGCGTTTCCGGCCACCCTCGATCATCGGTCGCATGAAGCGCGGGATTGAGAGGGAGCCGCAGAACAAGATCGGCGCCACGGCGAGGCGGCGTGCCCGTGAGCGCCTGGAGCGCGTTGAGGAGCACACCGGGGCCGCCGGGCGCTGAGGCCCAGCGGCCGCGCAGCATCAGGCGGAAAGCCTGGGCTGGTGGCAGGGCTGGTTGCCGGTGGTGGGTCTGCCGACGTGGGCCTTGTAGGCGAAGACCAGCTTCACGAACGGGGGCAGGCTGACGGTGATGCCGAGCGTGATTTCTGCGCTGCGGTTGAGCCGCCGGATCAGGCGGTTGATGGCGCGGCTGGTGCGAGCGAGGGCTGAAAGTTTGGTAGCCGTGATGTCTCCCTCTGCAATGGCGGTTGCGATTGCGGAGGCGACACGCGGTGCGTCGGCGGCGCAGGCACCCCGCAGGGGTCGGAACGCAGTGCAGAACTACGTTGCGGGTTGCCGAGGCGGCGGCATGCCGCAGGCTCCGCCATCTAGAGCAACCGTTGGGAAAGAAACGCTGGCCGCCACACTGACATCGTCCGGGCCAGCCGAACTTGCCGATGGCAGAAAACACTAGCTATATCAATGCACTGCCTTGCAGCTGGCGCACGAATTGTGGTAGATCTTCGATGGGTCGAGAAGGGGGACTGCCATGCGAATCGAACTGCTGCCTGGCATGACGAACGTGGTGCGGTTTCCGGTCGAGCGCCGGGCCCGGCCGACGCTGGACCTGCTGCGTGAGATCGCGCCGGATGTGCGCGAGGTTCTGAACCTTGCGGAGGCGTTTGGCATGGAGGCGCCGGTCCGCGATCTGCGTGGCCGGGCCGACGCCGCGACGGCCGAACACATCGCCAACCAAGTGCCGGCGGGCGGACCGGAGCGATCAGTCATGCTGGCCGAGCTGCTCGATCCGGTTGTTGCCGCTGCCGTCGATGCGTGTCGGGCGGCGCACGATGCATCGCTCGAGGCGGCGGCGGCACGGGAGACGCTGCGGCGGGCGCACACGGCCTGGCATGGTTGGATCGAGCCGCTGCTGCGCGAACGGGCCGAAGCCCTGACCGCGCGCGCGACGTGCCTGCTGCTGGCAGCGCATGGCGCAGCGGAGCAAGCCGAGGGCGTGGCGCGAGCGGTCGGTCTGGCGCGCCGGGGCGAGGTCTGGGCGCCGCGCGACGGACGGGCGGAGGCGGACGCGCTGTTCGGCTTCGCCGCCGCCGGCTGACCATCAACGTTCATATGATCCGTCAGCAGGACCCGCCTGGGGGTCACGCCATAGAACGGGCAGAATAGCACGGTTCTTGGCACGAACGGGGAACATGGTCAGGCTGCGGCCTCAAGCGGCGCGGCGGACATGTGACGCAGCGGTGCCGGACCCGCCCGCTGAGGATCGCCACGGGCGTGCGCTGTTGATGCGCCAGCGTGCCGCGCGGCCGGCCTGACGGGTGGCAACTGCATAGGCCGCCGTCGGCAATTCTTGCCACCACGCAACGGCGCGCGCAGGGTGGCCGCAGTCCGCGGCTGGAGCCGACTGGAGATTGTCGGCTGACGTGACGGGGACTGCGATGAAAAGCGTGAAGTGGCTGGCCTTGCTGCTACCCGGCCTGCCCGGATGCAGCTGGAGTCCGGATGTCGACACCGGATGTCGACATTCTTGCCTGGGGCCCTGCCATGCTTTATAGCTCGTCAGCCCCGACGGTCGGCCCGGGCGGGATTTTCAGTGAGGCGTTCTGCTTTGACGACCTCTCCCCCATGGGAAGATCTCGAAGTCGGCCTGAAGGTGGGGCCTCTGCGCTATATGGTGACGCCAGCCATGGTGCGGTCCTATTGTGATGCGTTGCCGGCGGAAAGCGCATCCTATCTGTCGCCGGGTGACGGGTGCGTGGCAGCGATGCCGCCGACCATGTTTGCGACGAGCTATGTCGCGCTGCTGCGCGAACATTTGCATCTCGGCCACGGCCTGATGGCGCGGCATTCGCTGCGGACGATGAAACCGGTTCAAATCGGCACGACGATCGAAATTCGCGGCGAGATCACCGAAAAATACGAACGGAAGGGACGCCATTACTGGACCCTGAGATACGAAGTCGCCGACGAGTCCGGAACAGTGTGCTGTCTGAACGAAGTCACCTGCAGCGTGGACTGATGTCGCTGCGATGAGCCAGAGGATCATCATGGATCACACGGACAGCATGGGCGCCGATCTCGCCATGCCGCTGAATGCGATCATTCGCTTTGGCATCCTGACGAACAAGGACGTCGCGTCGGGTCATCATGGCAATGCGGAGGTTGCGAAGGCCGCGGGCTTGCGCGGTCCTGTGGCCTATTCGCTGCATTACTACGGCAAGATATCCGATCTCATGTTTCAGAGATTCGGCAGCCGATGGCTGGAAACAGGCCGGATGTCGGTCTCGTTCCTGCGGCCGGTCTACGCCGACGACTATTTGCGGATTGGGATCGGTAAGCGTCCGCTGCAGCGACCGGAACAGGCATCGGAGGGCCAGTTGAATCTTCAGGTCGACGTCTACAATGAACGCGACGACCTTATCGCCGCAGGGGTCGTGTCCGTCGACCAGTGACGGAAAGACTGAAGACGTTCATCTCTGGCCATACCGGGGCCAAGCTAGGATGCGACATTTCCTATCTTCTCTCGCCCGATCGTAAGGCCAGCCGCTTCGCGATCCCACGTATCGTCTGTGATGCCCGCCGTACGCAGGATGTGCTTTTGGACCCGCGGGGTCGGCGTTTTCGGCAGTTCGTTGAGGAAGCGGATGTAGCGCGGCAGCATGAAATGCGCCATGCGCGGCTGCAGGTAGCCGATGAGTTCGCGAGGATCAATCTGCGCGCCGGCCACGGATTCGACGACGATCAGCACCTCGTCTTCCGAGTACTCACTGCGGACGCCGATCGCGGCGCAATCCCGCACCGCGGGGTGCGAAAGCACCTCGATCTCGACCTCGAAGGAGCAGATATTCTCGCCGCGGCGGCGGATCGCATCCTTGATGCGGTCCACGAAGTGAAATTCTCCGTCAGCGTCGACGCGAAAGGCATCGCCGGTGTGGAACCATCCGTTGCGCCACGCCTTCGCCGTCGCTTCCGGGTTCTTGTGGTAGCCGGACAGCATCGTCCAGGGCATGTCCGTGCGGACAATCAGCTCGCCGATCTGGCCCGGCGCCACTTCGCGGTCGAATTCATCGACCAGACGGACCTGTACGCCAGGGCGTGGCCGGCCACAGCTTCCGTTCTTTGGCGGATTCACCTCGGACATCAGTGGGCGGCGACGTCTCCGACATGTTGAAGACGGTGTGAAAATCCGCACCGATCCGCTGCGCCAGCGCGCGCCCTTCCGAGGTAAGCGGCGATATGAGGACGGATTTCAGCGTCGTCTGCACTTCGTCGTCCGATCGCGGCAGCTTCAGCAGGAATGTGGCGATGGAGCCCATGATGATGGAGAACGTCGCGCCGGTCTTTCGGACGTCGCGCCAGAACGTGTCCGTCTTGAAGCGCTCCAGCACGGCGATCGACCCGCCGGTGGCCAAGGCGCGAAACACCGCCGCCATTCCGGTCACATGAAACAGCGGGGAGTGAACCAGTCCTCGCTCATTCCCGGTCAACGGGAAAATCGAGGTTGTCGCTGTCGTATACATCTGCAGATAAGCAGATAAGGTGAGAGGACAGCCTTCGACGGTCCTGTCGTTCCAGACGTATAGATGATTGCGCACGTGTCCCAGGGCTGGATCGTCTCGTTCAGCGTGAGCACCATGTCCGACGACTGATCCTTGAGGGCCTGCGCGTCGAGGACGTCGATCCCGGCCAGTGCGATGTCGGGCGCGCCATCGGTTATCACGGTCCGCAGATGCGCCGTGTCGATGTCCTGCAACCGTGGCAGAAGGTCCGGGTGAGCGATCATGACCTTGGCGTCCGATAGCCCGCCGGCGTGCGCGAGAATGCCGCCGCGATAGGCAAGGTTCAGCGGAACGTAGACGGCGCCGAGATAATTGGTCGCAAGCCATGCCAGCAGCGCACCCGGGCCGTTCGGCTGCCTTGACAAGACATGATCGCCCTGCTTCGCGCCGCTTTTCTTCAACGCGCGCGCGGCTTCCAGAACTCTTTCGAGTGTTCCGGCGTAGCTCCAGTCAGGAATATCCCAGGGGAATGCCGCGAATATCTTCTGCGGTGTGTCTTTCGTCCGACGCTCCAACAGGTAACGCAAAATGCAGTCCTGTGAGGTTGGCAACACCGTGCCGTCAGCCATAGCCATCCTTGTGTTCCTCGCGCGCTTGGCGGCGGCAACCAGACTTCGGCAACGGACCGTCTTTATGGCCGCTTTTGTGCATCATACGTTGCGGCACTGCGTCGCCAGCAATTCTCATTTTAGCATTTTGACCTATCATGTGCCGATTGGGGGCGGCTGGGGAGACGAAGTGTCGGGCGGCGGCGGCTGATCGGGGCGGTTGCGGCGGTGGCTGCAGGAAGGCCAGGGTCCGCACGAGGTCGTGCCACGACGGGAAGATCAGGAAGCTGGTGATCGCCACCAGACGGTTGAAGAACTGCACCCGTGAACTGGCCTTCGATCTGGCCCGGCGCCAGAGTTCCTCGGCGTGATCGCAGACGGTGTGGAAGGCGAACGCCAGCAGATTGAGCGTCACGAGAAGGGCGGCAAGGTTCTGCTTGCCGTGTCCGTAGCTGTGCTCAAGGTGATAGCCGCCGGTCTTGAGGGTATTGAACGTCTCGTTCTCGATCTTCCATCGGGCGCGGCCACAGGCGGCAAGTTCGGCGACGTTGTCACGGTTGACGGGCAAGTCGGTGATGAAGCTGTTGCGATAGGTGAGCTTCCCGTCAGCGTCGTGGATCTCGATCTCCAACCAGTTGACCTTCAGGGCGTCGTCGCCATCGCGCAACGGCACGTCGGACAGCCAGCGGTACCGATAGGTGAACCGCTTCCGGCCGCGTTTGACCGGCACCGCGTGGGTCGGCAGCTCATGCCAGTGATGTACTCCTGGATCAGCGGATGGGAGTCCGGTTTGCAGACGAACAGGAAATTGCCGCGGGTCGCGAGGACGGCTTCGCACGTGGGCTGGCGGGAGTGCAGATCGTCGCCGAGATAGATCGGGTTGAGTCGGGCGTACTGGGCGCCGTGTTTGGCCAGCCAGCGCTGCGCTGCGCGGGTCTCGCAATCCTGCTTCCCGGCGCCGTCTTGCGGCGAGACGAACTCCGGCTCCAGCGGTACGACCTGATTGTGCCCTGGCGCCACCAGTGTCGCACCCAGCATGGCGTGGAAGTATTCGGTCTTGCCCGTGTCTTTGTCTTTGCCCGTGTCTTTGCCCTTGCCGCGCAGCCGCGTCGAGCAGTGCGCGCAGCTGATCTTGTTGGAACAGAAATATTCGGAGCCATCCAGGGCAATCAGCACATGGTTGCCGAGCCGGCGGAAGGCGGACAAGCCACCGGATTGCTCCAGTTCCCCCAACACCGCGGGAAACATCGGATACAACAGCGCCGGGTCGGCGGGGTCCAGCATATCGCGGATATGATTGTCGCTCGGGATTTTGCTGATCCCGAACAGGCCCTCGCAGTTCGATCGCCCGTGGCCCTCCTGCAAGTGCCGCTGATACGCCAGGAAGGAGGGGCTTTGCATGAAGAACACCGAGAACGCCGCCATGGCGATGTCGGCGATCGAATAGGTGGTGTTCATGCCCCGGCGCTTGTCGGGGAACGTTTCAAACCACTGGCGCAGGCGGCCGATGAGGGAATCGAGGTGTTGCACCCTGATGTTGAATCGCATCTCCGGTGCGTTGCGAATCGCGGATTTAGGGGTCCGATACCGATTTCACCCCAGTTGTGGCAATTTTGACTCAGTTGAGGCGGTCAGCCCGCCGGGCTGGCGTCACCAGACCCTGCGCGGCCCCGCCGGCAGCCAGCCGCGCCGGCTCTTGCAACTGCGATTCGTCCGCATTGAGAACCGCTGCTGCGTCGCGCAATCGGTTGTCGCAAGATATCGGTTGTGGCAAGAATATTTCTTGATAGATTGAGTCTTGACGGTGGTAGCGTGCGACCGGATCTGATGGCCGACGAAGCCGAGCTGCGTTGGTCGACAAAAAGGGGGGGAAGAATGTCGAAAAAGCCAGCGGCCGAGCCGCGCAAGAAAGCGGCTGACGAAGATGTGCTGCTGTACAGCACATCGGGCGGCATAACCGAAATCACGCTGAACCGGCCCGAGTCGCTAAACGCTATAAACAGCACGCTTGCCGAAGCGCTCGCAGATGCGTGGGACCGGTTCGAAGCAGACCCCGCAGCGAAGGTCGCCATCCTGTCGGGCGCCGGACGCGCGTTTTGTGCCGGCCAGGACATTACGCCAGGCGCCTTGCGTGAAGGACTCCCGCACCAGTCCCACCGTGCCTATCCGCAGAACGGCAAATCCGTGTTCAAGCCGATCATTGCTGCCGTCCACGGTCATGTGGCAGGCGCCGGTTTCGGACTGGGCATCCGAGGTGCGGACATCACCATTGCCGCGGAAAGCACCCTCATCACCTATCCGGAGCCTCGGAGCGGCGTATCCGTCCCGCCTCTGGAATACGTGCCCTACATGCCCTTTAAGATCAGCCTGGAGTTCATGCTGCTTGCATGGCGCGGCGGTCACCCCATCGACAGCCACCGCGCCTACGACCTCGGGCTCGTCAACCGCGTGGTAACGGATGGCGACCTGAAGGAAGAGGCGTTCCGCTGGGCGGACCTTCTAATGCAGATCCCGACATTGTACGTGCGGGCGCTGAAATACGGACACTACCAAGCGACGCAGACTAGAATGGGAACCTTCGAACACGAGTATTACGCGTTCGTCCGGCCCCAGGAGCAAAGCGGCAATGCACAGGAAGGCCTCGCCGCCTTTCTTGAAAAGCGGCAACCGAAATTTCAATAATCGACGGGTAGCATCGGAGCGGCGGCGCATCGTGTACCTGAGTTGCGATCCAAATGAGTTACCACTACGATGCGGCCGCGGCAGATAATCGCCCTTGAACGCGGCGTGCTAACAATGGACCGGTCCGGTCGACGGCACGCTGGCGCGTCACAAAACGCCACGCGTAAAATAAGGCTCTGGGGAAGAGATGGACCTTGACATAATCCCGAATGGGCTGGCGGCGGGCAGCCTGTATGCGCTCGTTGCAGTCGGCTTCAACATACTTTACCGGCCAACCAACGTCTTCAATTTTGCCCAGGGCGATCTGGTGATGCTGGGGGCGATGACCAGCGCCAGCGCAATGGTTGTCGGGCTGCCGTGGTTCGCAGCCTTGCTGGTTGCGGCACTGGTGGTGGGTGTCATCGGCCTGGTCGAGAATGTGGTTGCAGTGTCGCCCGTCGTGCGCCGGTCTTCAGTCAGCCATGCGTGGATCATCTCGACGTTGGCGTTTTCCCTGATCATCGACAACCTGGTCGGGCATGTGTGGGGACCGGATCCCATCCGGGTCGATCCGCCGTGGCCGCTGTCGGTGACTACGTTCACGCTCGGCAGCATGCGCGTCAGTTCCTATCAGATCGGGCTGATCGTCGCGACTGCGCTGATGGTGCTGCTTATCGAGCGTTTCTATCACACGCGCGCCGGCAAGGCGGTGCGTGCGGTGGCCGAGGACAGGGATGCGGCGCTGCTGCGCGGCATCGACCCCAACCGCTTAAGCCAATGGTCGTTCTTTCTCGGTGCGGGCTTCGCGGCACTGACGGGGCTGCTCGCCGCGCCGGTCATGTATGCCTCGACCGATCTCGGGCCGGCCCTGCTGGTGAAAGGCTTCGAGGCGGCGGCAGTGGGCGGGATCGGCAGCAATCGCGGTGCGCTTCTTGCCGGTTGGGGGCTTGGACTTGTCGAGGCGTTTGGTGGGTCGATGTTGTCGCCGGGCTACCAGTCGGCCACGACCTTCGTGCTGCTGCTGGTCATCCTGTTGATCCAGCCGCGTGGGCTGTTCGGCCAACCGGTCGTTCGCAATGTCTGACCACGCCAGCCTTCCCGTCGGCGTCGCGGCGCCGGCACGGCTGGATGCACGCTGGTCGGGACTGGTAACGCTGGCCGTAGCGGTCGTGGGCGTCGCCGCGTTTCCGTTCCTCACCAGCAGCGGCTATGTGCTGTATCTCGGCACCCAGGTCGGGATCTATCTGCTGGTCGCGATGGGGCTGAACCTGTTGAGCGGCTATGCCGGGCAGCCGTCCCTCTGCCACGGTGCGTTGCTGGCCGTCGGCAGCTATGTCACCGCAATCGACACGACCGATCATGGCTGGAGCTTCTGGCCGTCCGCCCTGTCGGGCATGGTGGTGACGGCGGCTGTCGGTGCGCTGATCGCATTGCCAGCGTTCCGGGTCTCCGCCTGGTATTTCGCGCTCATCACCTTGGCCTTTGCCGACGTCGTGGGCGGCATGTTGGTGGAATGGAGCGGTTTGACGCATTCCTTCGCCGGCGTGGTCGGCATTCCCATGCCATCGCTGTTCGGCAGTGATCTGTCTTCGCGGGCGCTGTTCTGGCTGGTCGCCGCGATCGACATCCTGTGTTTCGTGATGATCGCCAATCTCATTCGCGGGCGTTTCGGGCGCGGTTTCGCAGCACTGCGCGACAACGATGCCGCGGCGCGCGCCAGCGGCATCTCACTCATCGGCCTGAAGATGACCGCGTTCGTCGTCAGCGCCGCCATCACGGGCTTGGCCGGCGCGTTCTACGCGGTGCAAAAATCGGTGATCACGCCGGACGATTTCACCACCGACGTATCGATCTTCTTCCTGGTCGTCGTCGTGCTGGGCGGCAGCGGGCGGCTGTGGGGACCGGCCATCGGCACGCTGGGATTTTTCGTCGTGCCGGAATTGCTGACCAGCCTGCAATCCTGGCGCCTGCTGATCTACGGCGTGGTGCTTCTCGCGCTGATGCTGTTTGCGCCGCACGGGCTGGAAGGCGCGATCCGGTCCGGCTGGCGATCGCTGCGCCGGCGCGTCGGCGCGCCGCGCCCGGCCGTCGCCGCGTCGGTGCCGGCGTCCGATCCCATGCCGTCATCCGACACAGGCAACGGCCTCGCGCTTTCGGTCAACGGGCTGGTGAAGTGCTTCGGCGGTGTCACGGCGCTCAATCAGGTGGCGCTGTCGATCGAGGCCGGCAGCGTCCATGCCATCGTCGGCCCGAACGGGTCGGGCAAGACGACGATGCTGAACATGATCTGCGGCTTCTCCCGCCCTGATGAAGGCACGATACAGTTGGATGCCGTCGATGTTGTGGGACGCGCGACGGCCCGCATCGCGCGGCTGGGCGTGGGCCGCACCTTTCAGACGCCGAAACTGATGCCCGATCTCAGCGCAACCGAAAATGTGATGCTGGGGGCTTATGCCGCCGAGCGCGCAAGCGGCTTTGAGGTCGCTGTGTGGGCGCCGCGCGCGGCGCGGGAGCACGCGATGCTGGCGGAACGGGCGCGCTACTTCCTCGGCTTCGTCGGGCTAGCCGATCGCTGCGAGGAGCCAGCAGGGGAATTGCCGCATGGCCAGCAGCGCCTGGCCGAAATCGCACGCGCGCTGATGGGCCGGCCGAAGTTGCTGCTGCTGGACGAGCCGGCGGCCGGCTTGTCGCTCAGCGAGATCGACCGGCTGGGCGCTCTCATTCGCTCGATTTCGGGCCTGGGGGTGACCGTGGTGATCGTGGAGCATCATCTGGATCTGGTCGCCGATATCTGCCGGCGCGTGACGGTACTGGATCGCGGCCGTGTGCTGGCCGAAGGGCCGCCAGCGGCGGTGTTCAAGGATCCGGTGGTCATCAGCGCGTATATGGGTGCGAAGCTGGTGAACGAGGCGGCGGCCACGCAGGCAGGGTCATGACCGCGCTGCTTCAGGTGCAAGGCATCGACGTCGGCTATGGCCATGTCGGCGTGCTGCAGGACGTCAGCCTAGATATTGAAAAGGGCAGCATCGTCGCGCTGGTGGGCGGCAATGGCGCGGGCAAAAGTACTCTGCTGCGCGCGATCTCCGGTCTGCTGAAGCCCAGCCGGGGCCGCATCGTCCTGGATGGCAAGGACATCGCCGGGGTGCGCCCGGACCGCGTCGTCGACGCCGGGGTCCTGCATGTGGCCGAGGGGCGGCGGCTGTTTCGCCAGCAAAGCGTGGCCGACAATCTGGAACTGGGCCTGTACGGCAGCCGCCTGAGCCGTTCGGCGCAAGCCCAACGATACGCACATGTCTACGACCTGTTTCCCGCCCTGGCCGAGCGACCCGACGCGCGCGCCGGCGTGCTGTCGGGCGGCCAGCAGCAGATGCTGGCGATCGGACAAGCGCTCATGCGCGATCCGCGTCTGTTGATGCTGGACGAGCCGTCGCTCGGCCTCGCGCCGATCATCGTCGATCAGGTGCTGGATGTGGTGGTGCGCCTGCGCGCGGGCGGCACGACGATCCTGATCGTGGAGCAGATGGTGGAGCGCGCGCTGGAAATTGCCGATTACGCCTATGTGCTGCAGAATGGCCGCATGGCCGGGCACGGGCCTGCGGGCGAACTTGCGGCGAGTGACCTGGTCACAAACGCCTATGTGGGCGTCCCGTAACACGGGGGATACGGAATGAGCGGCTTTCAAGGGTTGCATCGGCGCGGCGTTCTGCTGGGCGGGATGGGCGCGCTGGCCGCCAGTGTCACACTGCGCCGCGCGCATGGCGAGGACGTGGTGCGCATCGGCTGGATCCGCCCGACCACGGGACGACTCGCGACGTCCTACGCGCCGCTCTATGTCGGCGGCCTGATCGCGATCGATGAGATCAACGCGGCCGGCGGCATCATGGGCCGCCGCATCGAGCGTGTGGAGGAAGACGACGAGGCGTCCCCCGCGAAGGAGCCGGCGATCATGCGCAAGATGCAGGATGCCGGGATCGGCGTGATCTGCGGACCGGCCGGATCCTCACAGGCGCTGTCATCGTTGGCGCTGGGCAAGCAGCAGAACATCGTGCAGGCCGTGTTCGCAAATGCGGCTGAGGTGGGCGACGGCGCGAAATACCCGACGCACTACCAGTTCTGCTTCAACACCGACCAGGAAGCAGCGACGGTCATCGGCTACCTGACGAAGAACCTGGGTCTCAAGAAGATCGGCATCCTGCAGGAAAGCACCGCCTTCGGGGAACAGGCGACGGCGGCGTCGAAGGCCGCCTTGCAGGCTGCCGGCCTGCAGCCGACGGATGTGCAGGTCTATCCGCTGACCGCGCCCGACCTCAATCCGTATGTCTCCAACCTGCGCAAGTCTGGCGCCGAGGGGATCGCGATGTGGACGGCGAACATCCCACAGGCCGCCGCGATCATTAACGCCCTGTCGTCGCAGCAATGGTTTCCGGCAATCTGCGGCCATAACGGCCTCCTGACCACATCGCTGGTGAATCTGGCGCCGGCGGAGGCGCTAAAGAAGGTCTACTCGATCCATTTCAAGACGCTGTCGTTCGGCGCAACGCAAAGCCCGAGCCCACTAGCGCAGACCTTCGCGAAGAAGCTGAAAGCTCATCCGGAGGTGGAGGAGACGGCCGCCGTCGCGGCCGCGGCGCCGTTTTACGACTTCCTGCATTTGCTGGCGAAAACGATGGAAGCCGAAAAAAGCTTCGACTCCGCGGTGATTCGCAAGGCCTTCAACGCAACCTCCGGCTATGAAGGGCTGCTGGGGACCTACAGCTTCACCCCGATCAAGCATAGCGGACTTTCGATCGACGCGCTGTGCATGGTGTCGGTCCTTTCGTTGAAGGATCCCCGCGCGGATTGGTGCTTCCGGGAGTTGGCGCCAGGGCCATGACGGAGCTTCTTAGCTCCAAGGGAGCTGCGGAAGGGTCTTTCTAATACAAAGGGAGTTCCCCCGGCTCTGCCGGGGAGGCAGTCGAAGTTTGACATTTCCGGGGGTAGGCCCCGGCT
>Ga0209415_10005291_pt1 | contig 23246 bp, 22 predicted proteins | sample PeaSoiSIISIP2007_FD_187696 | JGI IMG/M metagenome (GOLD analysis project Ga0209415, IMG submission 187696) | Peat soil microbial communities from Weissenstadt, Germany - SII-SIP-2007 (SPAdes) (version 2) | ecosystem: Environmental > Terrestrial > Soil > Wetlands > Peat | place: Germany... | reverse complement strand
GGTCAGGGCTTTGTCGAGGGTTTCCACCAGGCGATAGCACTCGGCGCGGGTGATCACCAGGGGTGGGGAGAATACGATGGTGTTGCCGTGGCGTCGGCCGCCGCCGGAGCGTCCGACGATCACGCCAAGGTCGCGGCAGTGGTCAACCACGGCGGTGACGGTGGCCGGGTCGGCAGACTCCTTGCTGACGCGGTCCTTCACCAGTTCTACCCCGATCAACAGGCCCTTGCCGCGGACGTCGCCGACGATGGGATGCTTCATCAGGGTTTTCAGGCCGTCGAGTAGATAGGCGCCCATTTCCGCCGCGCGGTCGGCGAGGCGCTCGGCTTCCATGATCTCGATGTTGCGCAGTGCCACGGCGCAAGAGACCGGGTGGCCACCGTAGGTGTTGACCTGGAAGACCTGGCGGTTCTGCTCGGGCTCGCCGTAGAAACTTTCGAACACGTTGTTCTTTACCACGGTGGCGGCGATCGGCAGGTAGGCGCTGGAGATGCCCTTGGCGACGGCGATGATGTCGGGCGAGACGCCGTAGTGCTGGTGCGCGAACATCTTTCCGGTGCGGCCGAAGCCGTTGATCACCTCGTCGACGTGCAGCAGGATGCCGTATTTGCGGCAGATCTTTTCCACCTCGGGCAGGTATTCGTCGGGCGGCACGGCGACGCCGACGCCGCTCATGATCGGCTCGACGATGATTTCTGCCACGGTGTCGGGGCCTTCGCCGACGATGGCGGATTCCATGTTCTTCACGCACGCCAGGTTGCAGCTTGGGTAGCTGAGGCCGAACGGGCAGCGGTAGCAGGTGGGGGCCGCGACGTGCAGGAAGTCGCCGGAGTATGGCTCGAATTTGCCTTTGCGGTCGCCCATGCCGCCGGCGTCGAGCGTGGCCAGCGTGGTACCGTGATAGGCGTAGTAGCGGCTGACCGTCTTGAAGCGGAACTGGCCGGGGCTTTCGTGCTTCTGGTACTGCCGGGCGATCTTGAAGCCGGCCTCGTTCGCCTCGGAGCCCGAGTTGACGAAGTAGGTGTGGTAGCCGCCGCCCATCAGGGTGTTGATCTTTTCCGCCAGCGCCGCGGCGGGGACGTTCATCTGGGTGTGCGGGAAGTAGGCGAGCTGCTGCATCTGGTCGGCGGCGACGTCGGCGAGCTCGCCGCGGCCGTAGCCGATGTTGACGCACCAGAGGCCGGCCATGGCGTCGAGGTAGGCGGTGCCGTCGGCGTCGTAGATGGTGGAGCCGTGCGCGGAGGTGACGACCATTTGCTTGGTTTCCAGCAGCTTGTGCTGGACGATGGGGTGCAGGACGTTCTTGAGGTCCTGGCGCACCACCGCGGCGCGGATTTCGGGGTCGGGGGCGTTGGTGAGCGACATGGGGGCCTCGTGGGGTGGTGGGGTGTGGCTGGGGGGGAGACTACAGGATTTTGGGGCGGCGTCACGCGTGGGGTGCGGGACGGTCGGTGCAGCGTCTTGCTACAACCCCAAGCGGCTTCCCTTAGAACCGGTTGCGGCCGGCGGATACCCAGCGTCCATCGAGGGTTGGGATTGGGTACCCGTTCCGCTCGCATGTTCCGAAAAGGGCGGCTCGCGAATGCAAATCGGCTGACGGCGCGCTCCGCAGCCATATACCCGGCGAGGTCGGTTCGCTGTTCAGTAGCATGTTTAGGAAACCGCAGCCCTTTGAAAAAGCGGGCGGAACAGGCACCGTTCCGCGGGCGTTTTACGAATTTGAAACTCCTGGGCCGTGAGAGATAACCTTTTTGGTGATCGCGTTTGTTGGTCGCGAAAAATACCCGAGAATGTCAGCTAGGCATGCAGCGTGTAGGCACAATGTCCTAGAATTGACAGCGTGGCCAAAATCTTCTAGACTAGAAACTGCGGAGCCCGCCTGACCTTACAAGAGTGGCTCGCAACCCCTTGCTTCCGCAAGATTTTGGCATATCGCGGCCCGCTCGGCTTGACCGGCTGCGCTTCCGCGCTCGCCACCTTGTCGACCACAACCTCAATGGAGAGGAACTATGGCAGACCCAACACTGCTCGCACGCGTACGCGCTTCGGTTCTTCGCATTATGCTCGATGATCGCCGGAAGAGCCCACTTGGCGGCACATATGGACGCTTAGCCGGTGACCTATTAGCACGTTCCGTCGTGAAAAATGAAGCGGCCACCATCAGCAATGGCCGTCTCGTTGTCAGTGCTGACGAGCGTAAACAGGTATGGCGGGATGCAAAGCGCCTTGCATGGATGCTCAACCGCGACACCCACTTTGGCCAGCAAGCCACGGCATGCGTTGAAAAGGTAAAGCGTGGGCTTCAGAATGGATCGTTGTCCAGGGAGCAGTTCCATGCTTTGCTGGATGAATTCGGCAAGCTTCGTGTGAAGCACATCAAAAAAAATGCCAAAGAAATGCCGCGGACAAAAGCTATATGGCTAAAGCTTGACCAGCCCAACCTAGTCGCCCGGCGGCTCATTTCCGAGGAGGAGATCGACCGGGTTGGCCACGCGATCGGCAATTGCCTCGGAAGCAACTCCGTGTTTGCGAAGGAGTACAAGAAGAGACTGCGCCAGGGGGATGTCGAGCTTATCGTCCTGGCGGGCGACCGCGACGACTATAAGGTCCTCTTGAGCTTCGACGCACACGAGCGTTTTGCGGAGCAGGCCAAGGGTTGGGGTAATAGTCGACCCACCGAGTGGCGCGAGGCCATTATCGAAGTCCTCGCGTGGCGACGGGTCGTCGTAGGTGAATGCACCGATCTTCTGCATCTTGGAATTTCTGATGAGATTGTGACGGGACGTTCGCGGGGAGCTACCCAACGCTTCGTCATAAGCCAGCGGGACTGCGAGGTTGGGGATGGATTCCTGGCAATTGCCTGGGCCGATCAGACGATCCTACTCCGCAGCGTCAGTCTGCTGAGCGGTGTTTCCGAGGCTTGCGTGATCGGGTCGGATAACGAAGAAATGAGCGATGTCGCGCAGGCAACGGCGGCGGCGCGCGTTTGGATTCGGCGCGCGTGCGCTACTCATCCCGAGTTCGCCCAGGCGTGCAGCGCAGCGTTTCAGAGCGTGCCTCGTGTCCATCATCTCGATTGGTTCAACGGGTGCCCGATCGGGCGGCCGAATAAGCCGCCGGGTGCAGCCTGGTGAAGACAGCCGCACAAGGCTAACACCTGGGCATTCAATAACTGCTGCCGCAACCTGTGTCTAATCTGTCGCGCGCAGGACAACCGGGTGGACCCGTTGCGTACCGCATCCGGTAAATGAATCGAGCGGTCGGATTGTCCGGCCCGCCAGCACCAAAAAGGAAGGAACTAGGTTATGCCGAAATCTCAAACTCGACAGATGCGACGTGCCGACCAGCCTAAGCGGGATAAACTCATTTACGGGAGCTACCAGCTCGGCGCGCTTCGGGTTCATCTTGCCAAGGCCTGGAAATTGACGCCTCCGCGTATCACACAGATCCTCAAAAAAGAACGCGAGGCAGATTGGAGGGTGCGCCAGATTAAGAAGGTGTTCGCCGACCTGGATTGATGGAATTATCGGAACGAATTATTGAATATTTATAAGTGACATCAAATATTGCCCGCGCGGGAAAAATACTCGCGACCCGTGCGGGCATTCCGATTTGGAGTGTAAAAGGAAGCCTGGCGCCGGACTTATTTTGTCGACGCTCCGGCGACCTGATTTGGAATTGTCTGTGTGGACCATCGCAACACATCTGGTAGCATCCACCGATGAAGCATTCAGCCCTCACCCATCCGCCGACCGCCGCCTCGACCACCGCCGAGGTCAATATCCATCTGCGCGCCCGCGCTCAGGACAGGAACCTCATCGACCACGCAGCGGAACTCGTGGGCGCGAACCGCTCGCAGTTCATGCTGGCGTCGGCGCTGAGTGCGGCCAAGAACGTCCTGATCGATCAGTCGACGATCTTCGCCGATGCAAAAACCTTCCAGAAGGTCATGGATTGGCTGGATCGCCCCGCGACCAGCGCCGAAACCGCCGGAATGGCGCGCCTGCGGGATGCCCAGGCGCCCTGGCGACGTGGCTGATCCCCAGCCGCTCCTCGAAAACCCTGTCCTTCTCACGGACTCCCACGACAGCGCCGCCTTCGACTCAGAGCCTGAAAATGTATCGGTCAAGCACGGCGTGTGACACAAGATGTATCGGACGAAGCGGCGTCGCTGCCACCATATCTTGTGGTGTTGAGGCCCAAACTCGATACATTTTCACGCTCTCAGGGGAACCGGCGCTGGACGAGTGGCTCCGTCAGCGTGCCTGGGCCAACCAGCAACTGGCGGCAAGCCGCACGTATGTGGTTTGCCCGACGGGATCGACGACGATCATCGGCTATGCGGCGCTGAGCATGGGACAGATCCTCGCGCAGGAGGTCACGGGTTCCATGCGCCGGAACATGCCCAGGCACATCCCGGCGGTCGTGCTTGGGCGGCTGGCGATCGACCGAGCCTGGCAAGGCAAGGGGCTGGGACGGGCGTTGCTCGCCGATGTCGTCCGCCGGGCGTTGCTGGCGTCCGAGGAGATCTCCGCCCGGCTGGTGATCGTGCATGCGATATCGCCGGCGGCGGAGGCGTTCTATCTGCACCATGGGTTTACGCGGCTGCCGGTCGAAACGCCGACGCTCGCGCTTGACCTGGTGAAGTTCCGGAAGGTCGCGACCCCAAGGTAGGACGGTGATCGCGCGCGTCGCGCGAAGCGCCATTGCCTTGCCTTCTCTGCCGTGCATCGCCGTGGCAGGCTCGCACCGCTGCGCCGACGGCCCCGCGGGGTCGATTTGACTGGCGCCGTCGGGCGATCTGTTGTAATACACCTAACTATCATGCAGTATGCCAGGATCGCAGATGTGCCTCATGTCAACCCCGCCCGATCATCGACTCCGGCACCGGGACGCCGCGCCGCCCAACCCGGATCGGACTCCAGGAAACCTGGTGCGGTGCGGGCGGACGGCATGGATGCCGCGCTGGGCGCGCGCCGCTCGGTGACAGCGCCGGCAAAAGCCCATGCACCAGACCGCGCCGCCGCCCCCGCTGCATCACCCGCCGCTTCGGTGGGAACGCCGGCAGAAGCCCATGCACCAGAACTTCCTGTCGCCCCGGCAGCGGCATCCACCGCTCCGGTGACAACGCCGGCAGAAGCCCATGCACCAGACCGCGCCGCCGCCCCCGCTGCATCATCCGCCGCTTCGGTGGGAACGCCGGCAGAAGCCCATGCACCAGAGCGTGCCGCCGGACCGGCTGCCTCACCCGCCGCTCCGGTGACAACGCCGGCAAAAGCCCATGCACCATAACGTGCCGCCGTACCGGTTGCATCACCCGCCGCTCCGGTGGGAACGCCGGCAGAAGCCCATGCACCAGAACTTGCTGTCGCCCCGGCTGCGGTATCCACCGCTCCGGTGGCACCGCCGGCAAAAGCCCATGCACCAGAACGTGCCGCCGCCCCCGCTGCGTCACCCGCCACTTCGGTGGGAACGCCGGCAGAAGCCCATGCACCAAAACTTGCTGTCGCCCCGGCTGCGGCATCCACGGCTCCGGTGGCACCGCCGGCAGAAGCCCATCCACCAGAACGCGCCGCCGACGGGCGGGGCGCCAGGCTCGATTCGGCAAGTCCGGATCGGACTCAATGAAACGTGGTGCGGTGCGTTCTCCGGCTGGCCGGGAACAGCGGGCGCAAGGCTGCACCGCCACACCGGCGGCTCGAGGTCGTTTGCTTTGGTGGCTCGCTGGCACCAACCCCTCCCCCCGCCCCCCTCCCTCAAGGGGAGGGGGAGTAGAAGTAGGATGATCCCCCCCTACCCCCTGGCCCGATGCGGCGTCTCCACGGCCAGATACCGCGCCGGCAGCGGCGTCGCGCCGTCGCGCTGGAACACCGCGACACGCGCCAGCGTCGCGCGGTCCTCGGTGGACAGCCGGGTGATCTCGCGCAGGTGGTCGGTCCAGTTCTCCACCGACCAGACCTCCAGCCAGCCCTCCGGGTGGGCGACGTCCTCGTAGAGCTGCCAGACCAGCGCGCCGGTGCGCCCGCGCACCAGGCGGACCTCCTCCATCGCCTCCAGGTAGGCCTCGCGTTCGTCGGGCCGCACCCGATAGTGCAGCATCTCCATCACCCGGCCGTGCGCGCTGCTGAGCACCGAGACCAGCTCCGGCGCCGGCGCCTCGGGTTCCGGCGGCGGCATGCTGTCGCGGGGCAGCGTGCGGGCGATGTGGTCCAGGGTGAAGCCGCGCACCAAGACCGCCAGCAAGGCGCCAGTCACCGCGGCGACCACCAGGGTGGTGGACAGGCCGACCATGCCGCCCAGCCAGCCCCAGCCGAACGAGCCCAGGGTCAGCGCGCCGTTCTGCGCCAGTTGGTAGATCGCCAGCGAGCGGGCGCGCACCCAGGGCGGCGCGCTGAGCTGGGCCGCCGCCTGCATCGTCGAGTAGGCCGCCACCCAGCCCAGCCCGAACAGCAGCATGCCGACCGAGGCCGGCAGCCAGTGGCGCGACAGGCCGAGCACCGCCACGCCGGCGCAGGAGCACAGCGAGGCGCCCAGCACGATGGCGCTGCGGCTGAAATGCCCGCGCAGCCGCGGTAGCAGCATGCCGGAGGAGACGCCGCCCACCCCCATCAGGCCCAGGATCACGCCATACATGCCGGCGCCGAGGTGCAGTTGCTCGCGCACCACGAGCGGCAGCAGCGCCCAGGGCGCGGCGGCGGGGATCGAGTAGACGAACGCCCGCAGCATGGCGAAGCGCATCGCCGGCGTGTTCTGCACGAAGCGCATGCCGGCGCGCATCGCGCTGATCAGGTGCTCGCGCGGCAGGCCGCTGCTGTGCGGCCGGCGCCGCCACAGCAGCAGGGCGCCGATCACCGCGGGGAACGACAGCGCGAACAGCGAGAAGGCGAGGCCGGAGCCGGCCAGCGCGACCAGGAACCCGGCCAGGGCCGGCCCGACGGCGCGCGCCAGGTTGAAGCCGATGCTGTTCAACGCCACCGCCTGGACCAGGTCCCAGCGCGGCACGAGTTCGGGGACCGAGGCGCTGAAGGCGGGCGCGGTCAGCGCGGAGCCGACGCCGATCAGGAAGGTGAACGCCAGCAGGCTCCAGGCGGTCGTGGCGTGCAGCAGGGTCAGGATCGCGAGTGCCCCTGCGGCGCACATGGTCAGCGACTGGGTGACGATCAGGAACAGCCGGCGATCGACCAGATCGGCCAGCGCGCCGCCAGGCAGCGCCAGCAGGAACACCGGCAGGATGGTTGCCGCCTGCACCATGGCGACGACGATCGGGTTGGGATTGAGGCTGGTCATCAGCCAGCCGGCGCCGGTGTTCTGCAACCAGCCGCCGATCCAGACCACGACGTTGGCCAGCCACAGCAGGCGGAACATCCGATGGCGCAGGGGCAACAGGGCGGGCGGCAGCGTCATCGGCGCGCGTTCGATCCGTCGGGCGGTGATGGGTCGGGCTGGGGCTGGTCGCTACAGCAAATTCAGGTTGACCGGAACCACGTACACCTCTCCCGCCCTTCGCGGGAGAGGTCACGGAGCCTTTGCGATGCGGGTGAGGGTCGTGCCGCACCACGACCCTCACCGTTGATCCGCTTCGCGGCTCAACCGCTCCGCTCGCCGACCCCCACAGGCGGGAGAGGTGTACTGCTCCCGCCTTGCCGGCCGACCTTAGAGATCGGCGTTGGCGGGAATACTCGTCGGCTTGACCCCCATCGCCAGCAACCCATCGCGCATCCAGGCGCCGATCTGTCGCGTCCCGCGGTAGTATTCGATCCAGCTATCCAGGAAATCGCGCCAACGGCGGTCCGGCTCCTCCTGCACGCCCATCGCGCTGGCCAGCGCGACGTAGGGTTTTTGCAACAGCGTCACCTGCTCCAGCATCGGCGCCTTGGCGCTGACCCCGAGCGCCTGGATCATCCCGTAGATGATGCAATCCGCCCGGCCGGACTGCATGAGCAGGATCGCGTCGTCGCCTGCCTTGGCGCTGATCACCGTGGCCTTCGGCGCGTAGCGGGCCAGCAGGTTGTCCGACAACGAGCCGATCAGCGAGACGACGCGCACCTCCGGCTTGTCGAGATCCTCCCAGGTCTGCGCAGCAAAACCCTTGCGCGCCACGTAGCCGAATGGATGCAGGTAGTACGGCTGGGTGAAGCCGATCGCCAGCGCGCGCTGCGGCGTCGGGTTCAGCGCGAAGGCAAGGTCGATCTTGTTCGACTGCAGGTCGAGGACGGAGTTGGCATAGGTCGATTCCACGTAGTCCAGCTTTGCACTCAACGCGCCGGCGATGTTGCGCGCCATGTCGATCCCCACGCCGTGCCACTCGCCGGTGGCGAGGTCCTTGCGGAAGAACGGCTGCTCGCCCGGCAGTGCCGCGATGCGCAGCACACCGCTGCGGCGGATGCGATCGAACGTCGAGTCACCCGACGGCGCCGCGGTCTGCGCGGACGCCGCGCCAACGGCGAAGGATGCCGCGGTGGCGCCGAGCGCCCCGGCCAGTGAACGTCGTGTTGTCATGCGAGCCCCCTCTGTTTTGTGGTGTCGCTGGTCAGTCGGTATAGCGGCGCGGCTTCAACCCGGCATGGAACCATTCCACCAGGGTGATGATATCGAACACCGGCACGCCGAAGCGACGCTCGATCGCCGCCGAGTAGGGCGGCAGGTTGGTGCACTCGCAGACGATCGCACCGATGTTGTCGTGCTGCGTCAGCAGATCCTCGGCCATGCCCAGCACCTCGCGTTCCTGGGCATCGCGGTCCACCACGGGCTGGCCGGTGCGGTTGTTGTAGCGGAAGACACCGTTGGGCGGCATGCCGACCACCGGCAGGTCGGTGGCGACGCCGACCGAGCGGAAGTGATCGTCCGTCAGTGCCGCCTTGTCGGCGGTCAGCACGCCGACGCGTTTTCCCCGCGGCAGCATGCTCTGCACCAGCGGGATCTGCAGCAGCGACGAGGTGGCGATCGGCACGCGGCAATGCGCCGCAAGCTCCTGGTGCAGGCACGCCAGGAAGCCGCAGCTTGTCGTGATGCCGTCGACGCCGAGGGCGATCAGGTCATCCGCCGCCGCCTTGAACATCTCCAGCATGCCGTCGGCCTTCGGCTTGACGATGCGGTCCGGCGTCGCGCCGCGCACCACCGCGTATTGCACCGGAAAGCGGAACGTCGGCGCGTAGCCGATGTCGCCGGGCAGGCGCTGGAACCCGGTGTCGAGGATCATGATGCCGATGCTGACGCCATGCACCGGCTGGCGCTGATGCGGGCGAACACGAAACGATGCATCGGTCATGGTGGGCTCCCAAGCGGTTCGATTTGCGGGTCAGGCGTCCTCGTTCAGCGCCGCCAGCTCGCCGAGCGTGAGCGGCTTGGTGGGGAACCGGGTGCGATACGGCTCGACCTGCTCGACCGGCACGCCGCGCGCCGCGGCCATCACCTCGGCCGCGGTGGCGCCGCACATGCGGCCCTGGCACGGCCCCATGCCACAGCGGGTGAACGCCTTGAGCTGGTTGAGGCCGAGCGCGCCGATGGTTGCCGCCGCGCGGATCTGCCCGGCGGTGACCTCTTCGCAGCGGCAGACCAGCGTGGTGTCGTCGAGCATTGGCGGGCGCGGGGCGTAGAGCGCATCCAGCAAGGGTCGCAGCGCCAGATGGCGGGCGCGGGCGGCCCGCAGCGGGGCCGCGGCGGCGTCGCGGGTGGCGACGTCGATGCGGCCCAACTTGCACGCCGCGCCGAGGGCGGCCAGCCGGCCGGCGAACGTCGCGGCCAAGGCGCCGCCGACCCCTGTCCCATCGCCGGCCACCAGCAGGTTCGCCAGGCTGCTCGCGCCCCATTCGTCGGTGGTTGGCTTCCAGCTTCGCTGCGCCGCGTCCCAGGTGTGCGCGAGGCCCAGCGCACGGGTGATCTGCACCGAGGGGGTCACACCGTCATGCAGCAGCAGCAGGTCCGCCGGCTCCACCCGAATGCGCCCACCGGTGCGGAAGCGAACACGGCTGAGTGCGCCCTCGCCCTGCGCATGCAGATCGCTGGCGCGGATCCATGGCACGCGCGCGCGCCTGATCTGGTTCCACCACAGCAGGCCCTTGCGCAAGTCGGTGAGCGCGCGCATGGCGCGCGGCAGGTGCGGCAACGCCCCCCACTTGGCACGGCGATCCGACAGGTCGAGCACGCCTGCGAAACGACCGCCGGCGCGCAGCGCCTGCACCGCATACAGCAGCAGCAACGGCCCCTGCCCCGCCATCCAGGTCGCGCCGGTCGGCACCAGGCCGGCGGTCTTCAACGCGATCTGCGCCGCGCCCACCGTCATCACCCCAGGCAGCGTCCAGCCCGGGATTGGCAGCGGCCGCTCCGTGGTGCCGGTCGCCAGCAGCACGAAGGCGCCGCGCACCGAGCGGGTCGCGCCGTCCGCGCTCCAGTAGACGGTGCCATCCGGGTCGATCGCCCAGACCGTCGCGCCCCAATGGGCGTCCGCCTCGCAGCCACGAAACGCCTGCAAGATCCGCAGCGCGTCCGCGTCGTCTTCATCTTTCGCGCCGCGGGCTTCCAGCGCCTGCCAGATGCGCCCACCCGGGGCGGCATTCTCATCGAGCAGCAGCACCGAGAGGCCGTGCCAACGTGCCTCGATCGCCGCGGAGACCCCGGCCGGGCCGGCACCGACGATGACCAGGTCGGCCGTGCGCGTGTCTTGCGTTGTCATGGCTCGATCGCCAGTCCGCGCGCGCCGTCCTGGCGGTCGATGCGCATGCCGTCGCGCACCTGCGTCATGCAGGTCTGCACGCTGGGGCGGCCGTCCACCACCGCGAGGCAGTCGAAGCAGGCGCCCATCATGCAGTACGGCCCGCGCGCGGCGCCGGTGACCGGGGTCTGCCGCGTTACCGTGATGCCGCCGGCGAGCAAGGCCGCCGCGACGCTGTCGCCCGCGCGCGCGGCGATGGGGCGGCCCGCGAAATACACCGTGAGTGTATCGTTCGTTGGCAGTGTGGCACTTTCAGGTCGTGTGAGCATCGAACCGATCCGGCTGCAAGTCCGCTACGTCATCCGGCAGCTTGCCGGCCAGAATGCCCTCGGCCAAGGGGCCAGCATGCGCGGCGCACAGGGTCACGCCGGAGTGGCACACCGCGACGAACGCCCCCGGATGCGCCGGCGATTGCTGGTAGATCGGGCAGCCGTCCGGCGTCATCGGTCGGATGCCGGCCCAGCTTCGCACGATCCGCGCCTCGGCCAGCGCCGGGATCACCTGGACGGCGCGCGCCGCCATGCGGGCGAGATCGGCGACCGTCGTGGCCGGCACGATCTCGCCCTCTTCCGTGGTGGTGCCGATCTGCACCACGCCCTCGTGGATCTGCCGCACGCCGGAACCGGGGATCGGCAGCATCGGCGCCAGCCGCTCGGTGACGATCATCTGCCCGCGCACCGGGCGCACCGGCGCATGCAGCCCGACCATCGGCGCGAGGTGCGGGATGCCCAGCCCACAGGCCACGACCACCTTGGCCGCGTGCACGGTGTCGCGGTCCGAAACGATGTCGAACCCATCGCCGCGCGGGATGATCCGCGCGACCGTGCGCTCCAGCAGGTGCGTGCCGCCGGCTTGCAGGAATCCGGCGTTCAGCGCGCGCAGCAGAGGCAGCGCGTTCACGTCGCAGTCCTCCGGCGAATAGGTCGCGCCGACGACGCGCGGGCCGAGACGCACGTCGGGCAGCATCGCCTCGACCGCGTGCCGGTCCAGCAGATGCACCGGCGCGGCCGGCCCGCCGAGTTGGTTGTGCATGCGTTGCAGCAGGGCGCGGCGTGCCTCCAGCTCTTCCTCGCCGAGGCAGAAGGCCAGCACGCCACGCTGGCGAAAGCCGATCGGGCGGCTGGCGGCCGATGCCATCACCTCGGCGAATGCCGGCCAAAGCGAGATGCTGCGCCGGGTCCAGGCGGCGTAGGCCGGCAAGCCCTCGCCCTTGCCCTGGCTGTAGATCAGGCCGGCATTGGCGCGCGCGGCGCGCAGCGACAGATCGCCCTGGTCCAGCAGCGCGGGACGTGCCCCGCGCGCGGCACAGCCATAGGCGATCGCCGTGCCGACCATGCCGCCACCGATCACCGCTACGTCGAAGCTTTCCGAAGCGTGTTCGGCTTGCGCCATGACAAACTGGTCCCCGCATCCACGTTACGGTGATATCAGCGGCGACGCGAGGTGGCAAAACCCACTTGTGGCAGGGTGCCTCGGTTGCTGCTCGTCGCGCCCTCGCGCGCATCCCGGGCCTTGTCTGAGTTTTGTTCAGCGGCGCCTGCGTTGATCCCCTTCAAGCGACCAGTGCAGGCGAAAAGAGCACTTCGACCTCGTAGCAGACAAAATCATCAACATTGAAGGTCAGGATTCGACGCACCCCGTGGACGTTCATGGCGGCCACCAGCCGGGCGTCTTGCACTTTGCTTCCCATCACCCCATGATGCGTCACAAGTCGTTTCCATTCTCCGTAGATGGCCGCGACATCGGGCAAGAACGTCAAGACCTGCTCGATCTTGCCGACTTCTGCGGCCGCTGCCGCAGCAGAGAAGCCGAGGCCGTTGTTTGCCACCGGCCGGGTGATGACGTTCCAAAATTCCGAGATGTTCTGAAGCGTGAAATGGACCGGCTCGCCGGCGCTCAGCAACCTGGCAACACTCTCGACGGCGGCGACGTGGCTGCCATGCCCGGGCTGCGTCCGGCGCAGCAGCACATTGGTATCGACAAGGACGCTCATCTAACCGCGAGCGTCGTAGATGCTCTCCCGGCTGATCGCCGCATCGGACAGCGGCGGTGTATACGGCAGGCCCCTGACCGACTCGCGCCAGGCCGCCGCACGCTGGGCCGGAGAAAGAATGGCACCCGCGCCCACCAACGCCTGCTCTTCGAGCAGGTGCCGCAGGTACTCCGGCAGCGGAACCCCTCGGGCTTCCGCCTGGGCCGCAAGGCCGGCTTCAATCTCGGGCGGCAATTCAATCACCACAGACATCGATGCCCGCGAATCTGGTGCACTTGACCTGCAATGTTAGAGCGACCTACCATCATTGTCCACCGTTCGGTGCCAGCAATTCTTAATATGATCCGACGACCACGCCAACCGTGACGGCCAGACCTTGTCCCCGAGCATGACGGTGAGAGTTTGTGCGCGCCGGCCATAGCGAGAACTGCCGGTTCGATCCCCGCCCCGGTAGGCAGCCACCAGATCGTCAATCGAGCAACTGATAAGCCGGGTCAAAACGTCGAACCACCTGCGTGATGGTCCAGCAACTGACAAAATACCCGGCTGCCAGCACCAGATACAGCGGATACGGGGCATACACCGCGTTGTTCGTCACGCTGACAGCACGGAAGAAATCCATCACCCCGATCGCGTAGACCAGCGATGTGGTCTTGAACAGCGACACCAGTTGCGCGATCAGCGCCGGCAGCATGTTGCGCAGCGCCTGGGGCAGCACCACCAGGCGGAACACGGCGACCGGCTTCAGGCCCAGCGCCCGCGCCGCCTCGCGCTGCGCCGCCGGCACGGAAAACAGGCCGGCACGCAGGACCTCGGCGAGATAGGCCGCGGCGATCACCGACAGCGATCCCAGCGCGGCGTTCCAGGCGCTGACCTGGCTGCCGGTCACCACCGGCAGGGTGAAGTAGACCCAGAAGATGATCATCAGCTCGGGCGTGGCGCGCACTGCTTCGATCAGCAGGGTCGCGGCGCGCCGCGGCCAGGGCGGGCCGTAGACGCGCAGCAGCGCCAGCGGCATCGCGGCGGCGATGCCGAGCGTCATGGCAATGATCGCCAGCCACCAGCTTCGGCCGAGCGCCAGCAACAGGAACTGCCACGACGGCGCGACGCGCGACCAGTCGAGGGATGCCACCAGCCATGCGGCGAGGACCAGCGCGACCGCCACCAGAACGCGCCAGATCCAGACCTGCGGGTTCAGCGTCCCGTTCACCGCGTGCATCACCGCATCACCTGCCGGCGCTGTAGTCTCGTCATGGCGGCGATTACCGCGCCCGCCACCAGCATGTAGAGCAGCGTCGCCGCCGTTGCTGCCTCGAAGCCGCGGAACGTTTCGACGTTGATCTGCTGCGTCTGGAACGTCAGGTCGGCGACGCCGATCAGCGCCACCACCGAGGTGTTCTTGATCACCGACACATATTGCGAGGTCATCGGCGGCAGCATGACGCGCACGACCTGCGGCAGGATGACGCGGCGATACACCTGCCAGCGCTTCAGGCCGAGCGACAATCCGGCGTCGAACTGGCCGCGCCCGACGGAGCGCAATCCCGCCGCGGTCACGTCGGCGATATAGGCGCTCTGGTGCAGCACCAGCGCCGCGAGCGCCGCCGGCAGCGCGGGCAGGCCGATCACGAAATACAGGAAGAACAGTTTTACAATTAGCGGCAGGTTGCGCAGCAGCTCGGTGTAGCTCGCGGTCAGCCGTTGCAGCAGGTAGGAATGGCTGGCGCGCAGGCAGCCCACCAGCACGCCGAGCAGTGTCGCGCCAAGGATTGCCAGCGCCGAGACCGCCAGCGTGATCGCGAACCCGCCGGCGAGCGCCGCGCGGTACTGCCAGAGGATGGCCCAGTCCATGCGCGCCTAATCCCTGCGCGGTCGGCCGGCGGTGGCGCGCTTAGGCGATCGATCGCGCTTGCACTCGCTCAATCGAGCTTCCAGGACTCCGGGCCCAGCAGCGTGTCGAGAAAACCGTCCGGCAGCTTGGTCCACGGGTCGTCGGTCTTGCCGATCTCCATCACCCGCGGCTGGATCTGGCCGTAGTCGCCGAGCGAGAAACTCGGCTCGACGCCGTACCATTTGACGTAGAGTTTTTGCAGCGTGCCCTCGACCCACATGCGCTGCAGCGCCCAGTTCAGCCAGTTGCGCCACTTCGAATCATCCAGGCGCACCATGATGGCGTCGGGCGAGTTGGTCCACGGTGGCGTCATCGCCATGCCGCCGGCGCGCACGAACAGCACGGCGGCGTTCTGGTTGACGATCGCGGCATCGACGTCGCCCTTGCGCAGCGCGCCGGCGACATCGGACGCCTCGTGCAACAACTGGAACTTTGCGCCAGGGGAGACCAGTTTCCAGCGGTCGATGAAGCCGTCGCCTTGCACGGCACCGATCGTCTTGTTGGGAGTCTGATAGTCCTCGGGCTTGGTGCTGGCGCCGGCGTGCACCAGCAGCACGCCGTTGTCCCAGATGTAGCTGTAGGTGAAATCCACCACCTCGTTGCGCACTTTTTGCGGCGTGGTGACGGCGACCTCGGCGTCGATGCGTCCGGTGGTCAGCAGCGGGATGCGCGAGGCGGCGGTGACGGGAACGAAGGTAAGTTTCACGCCGAGCCGGCGGGCCAGGTAGCGCGCGACGTCGGCGCAATAGCCGACCTGGCGGCCCTGCGCGTCGAGATAGGCGCTGGGGGGCGAGTCGGCGGTGATGCCGGCGAGGAACTCGCCGCGTTTCAACACGGTCTGCAGGGTGGAGTCGGCGCGCGCGGCGCCGACGAGACCGGCCAGGGCCAGTGTCAGGACCGGCACCAGCATGGCAACGCGACGCAGCTTGTTCATCCGACAGTCCCTGCTCGGTTTGCGGTGGCCAAGCTTGGACAGGTTGCCGGGTTCTCGCAAGGCATCGGCCGAGCGGCCAGGTGCGACCGAGGCCGACGCACGCCGCGCCCACGGCAATCGGGTGAAGCCATCGGCGAGGGCTTTCTCGCTGCCAACGCGAGCGCAGCGCAGCTTTCCCCCACGAGGTGCGCACCTGGATGGGGATTGCCACGTCGCTGCGCTCCTCGCAATGACAGGGAGCCGGGTCTCGTCCGGCTTTCGGTCGTTCACCCGATGGCCCTACGGGCATCACGATAAGGGGCAACATCGGCTTGATCGGCCCCGTTCTTGCTTGGCTGCACGCCAGCCTCACGCCGGAGACCGCCGCATGAAGAAGCGGATGCACCTCGCCTTCGATTTTTCCTACATCCACATGGACGGCCGCTGGCGCATGCCGGGCGCCTGGTCGGGCATGACCTACCCCGACGTCGCGATGTTCGAGGCCATGGCGCGCACCGCCGAACGCGGAAAATTCGACATGCTGTTCTCCGGCGACGGCACCGGCGTGCCGAGCACCTGGCAGGGCTCGCGTGACGCGGCAGTGCGCTGGGGCGTCTCCTGGCCGCGCCAGGACATCGCGCCGCTGGCGGTGGCGATGGCGCGGGTGACGAAGCATCTGGGGTTCGGCGTCACCTACTCCACCACGTTCATGCACCCCTACTACCTGGCGCGGCTGTTCAACTCGCTGGACCACGTCACCGGCGGGCGGATTGCCTTCAACGTCATCACCTCCACGCGGCGGTCGGATTTTGCGAATTACGGCTACGACGAGATCGTCGACCACAATGAGCGCTACGACCGGATGGAGGAGTTCATCGATGTCTGCCGCATGCTGTGGGACAGCGTGGCGCCGGACGCAATGCTGTGGGACCATGCGACCGGGCAGGTCGGCGACCCGGCGAAGGTGCACGACGTCGCGCATCGCGGGAGGTTCTTCAAGGTCAGCGGGCCGCTGAACACGCCGCCCTCGCCGCAGGGACGGCCGCCGCTGCTGCAGGCCGGCGGCTCGCCACGCGGCATCCGCGCCGCGGCTTATGTTGCCGACATGGCGTTCGGCGCCGACATGCCACTGGCGTTGCAGATCGCGCAGCGCAAGGCGCTGGACGCGGCGGTGGCGGCACTGGGGCGCGATCCGCAGACGATGGGCATTGTCTGGCAGCAGCCCACCGTGGTCGCCGAGACCGCGCGCGAGGCGAACGCGCACCGCGAGCGGCTGCTGACCGCGATCCCGCTGGAGGGTGCGGGGGTCTATCTGTCGCACAATTCGGGCTACGATTTCGCGACGCTGCCGGAGCGGTTCACGCTGGGCGCGTTGCAGAAGGAGATCGTTGCCAGCCAGGCCTCGCCGGTTGGTTTCGTGCACGAGCTGATCGTCGAGCTGGGCGCCGAAACGGAGATCACGCGCAAAGAATTCTTCGAGCACGGCATGCGCTTCGCCACCGGCTACGAGCACACGGTGGCCGGCACGGCGGCGCAGGTGGCGGACCACATGGAGGACGTGTTCGAGGCCACCGGCAGCCGCGGCGGTTTCATGCTGGGCCACGTCGTGTCGATGCCACGTGACCTTGACGCGATCGTCGAGATGCTGGTGCCGGAGCTGCAACGGCGCGGACGGTTTCGCACCGAGTACAAGGGGACGACGCTGCGCGAAAACCTGTTCGATGATTGAGGACTGCGCCCGTAACAAACATAGGGCGGAAAAGCGCAGCGCATTCCGCCAGCTTGCGCGGCGGCCATAAGTACTACCGCGGAATACCATACCCGTCGATGGCGACCGACGGTGCGCTGCAAGCGGCGGAATGCGCTACGCTTTTCCGCCCTACGGTGTCACACGACCGCGTGGGCGTTGCCCTCGCGGGCCAGCCAGTGCCAGATCACCAGCGCCAGCGCGATCACCACCGGCGGCAGCACGCTGAGATTGAGCGCGTCCCAGCCGAGCGTCGCGTGGATGGCACCGGAGCCGAGCGCGGTCAGCGCGACCGTGCCGAACACGACAAAATCGTTGGTTGCCTGCACGCGCACCCGTTCGTGCGTTTCGTACGCGGTGGACAGCAGCGTCGTGCCGCCGACGAACATGAAGTTCCAGCCGATCCCCAGCAGGATCAGCGCGACCATGAAGGTGCCCAGCACCGGCGCGTAGGCGAGGTTCACCGCGACGCACAGCGCGGTGATCAGTGCCCCGGCGCAGATCACCTGGTGCACACCGAAGCGCTGGATGATCCGCCCGGTGACGAAGCCCGGCAGGAACATCGCGATCGAGTGGGCGCGGATCACGTCGGCGCTGGCCTCCACGCCGAAGCCGCACAGCATCATCTGCAGCGGCGTGGACGCCATCACCAGGTTCATCGTGCCGTAGCCGACCACGGCCGCGACCACGGCGGTGATGAAGTTCGGGCGGGCGATGATGGCGCGGAACGGCACCGACACCTTGTGCCGCTCCGGCGGCGGCGGCACGCGGATGAACACCAGCAGGATCGCCGTGAGCGTCGGCAGCACCGGCAGGGTGAGGTAGGTCGCCAGAAAGCGCCAGTTGGTGATCAGCCCGTTGGTGTCCTTGACGATCTCCGGCCCGATCACCGCCGCGACCACGCCGCCGGCGAGCACCAGCGAGATGGCGCGTGCGCGGGCCTCGGGCGCCGCCACCTCGGCCGCGGCGAAGCGCAGGTGCTGGGAGATGCCGAAGCCAAGCCCCGCCGGCAGGGCCGCGAAGCAATACAGCGTGAAGTCGCCGCGCCAGACCGCCAGGGCGAAGGTCAGGCTGCCCAGGATCGACAGCGCGCAGCCCAGCCAGAAGCCGGGCCTGCGGCCGAGGCGGGCGAAGACGATGCCGGCCGGGATCGAGGCGGCCATCACACCGACCATCTGGATCCCCATCGGCAGCGTGTTCAGCGCCTTGTCCACCGCCAACGCATGGCCGACCAATGAGGCCATGACGACCTGCCCGGCCATCACGGCGTTCATCAGCGCCTGACAGGTGAAGAGCAGCCAGACGTTGCGATTCATCGGGACCGGTTCAGTGATCAGTGATCAGTGATCAGTGATCAGGAGCAAGGGGTCAGTGGTCAGTGGTCAGTGGTCAGTGGTCCGGAGCAAATGCTCAGGCGCATCGTCAAGTCTACTTCCTCCTGATCACTGATCACTGATCACCGCCTAGAAGTGACTCCAACCTGGGCGGTCGAGCGGAATCGCTTGCCCGGCCGAGTCGTGGATCATGACGCCGGGTGCGCCCGGATGGAAGCTCCCGATGCGGGTGACTGGTATGCCGGAGGCCTGCGCGGCCTGGCGTAGCGCGGCCTCGTGGGCCGGCGGGACGGCGAGCAGCAGCTCGTAGTCGTCGCCGCCGGTCAGGCAGGTGGTCAGCCAGGCGGGGCCGGCGGCGCGGGCGGCATCGGACAGCGGGACCAGGGCGGCCTCGATCGTGGCGGCCAGCCCGGCGGCGCGGCACAGGTGGCCAAGGTCCTGCACCAGGCCGTCGGAGACATCCATCGCGGCCGAGGCAATGCCGGCAATGGGCAGTCCGAGCCGGGGGCGCGGCAGGCGGTAGCGGTCGAGCAGGTGACCGGTTGGGTCGGCCAGTTTTCCCCGTGCCACGGCCAGGCCCAGCGCCCCGTCGCCGATCGTGCCGGTGACCCAGATGCCGTCGCCGGCTTGCGCGCCCGCGCGGTGCACCATCCGGCCGGGCGCCACGTGGCCGACCGCGGTCAGCGACAGGCTGACCGGGCCGGGCGTGGAAGTGGTGTCGCCGCCCAGCAGGGTGATCGCGAACGCGGCCTGGTCCGCCGCCAGCCCGGCCGCAAAACCGGCGAACCAGGCGTCCGGCGTGTCGCGCGGCGCCGAGACGGTCATCAGGTAGCCGAGCGGCGTCGCGCCCTTGGCGGCCAGGTCCGACAGGTTCACCCGCAGCAGCTTGCGCCCGACCAGGTCCGGCGGGTCGTCGGGCAGGAAATGCACGCCGGCGACCATGGCGTCGACGGTCAGCACGAGGTCCCGGTCCTTGGGCGGGACCAGCAGCGCCGCGTCGTCACCCAGATCGAGCGCGCCCGGCCCGGCCAGCGGACGGAAATGCCGCGCGATCAGGGCGAACTCGGCGGGGAGCGTTGGGTCCGTCACGCTGGGTCAATCCGACATCCGGCGCGATCACCCCTCGGCGGAGCGATCGGTCGCCTCCGGGCGGCCCTCGATGCAGTCCAGGCGGGCCTCCAGGCGATCCAGCCGAACCGCGGTGGCCGCGTGATGGACCGCCTCGGTGGCCACCAGCCCAGCAAGCCGCTGTTCCACCCGGGTCATGCGCTGGCGCAGGTCACGGACCTCGCCGGTGAGCGCATCCACCTTGGCGCCGAGCCTGAGGATGAATTCCAGTACCAGGACGTCGCGGTCGCCGCTCATGCTGGCAGCTTAGGCCATGCTGGGGTTAACGAACATATCATGCCGATACGAATGCGCCGGGAGCGCACACTTGGGTGGTCAGGCTGCCCCGGCCTCCGGGGGCGGGCCGAGCCGCCGCCGCCCATAGGGCACCATCGCCGCATGCCGGCGCACGGTGTGGTGCGTTGGGATGTCTGGGGGTCGCGCGCCAGTGTCTGCACCTCGTCGGTGTCGTCGACCGTCCTGGCACCGCTGGTCTCGACCAGGCGATCGACGCCGCGCCGCGGTTCGTGCAGCGCGAAGGTGATGTCGCGGCGGTTGCGCAGGATGTCGGCGTCGATGATCGCCGTCCGCTGCGCAGGTTCGCCATGCTTGCCGCGTGGCGCGCGTCGTGGTGGCGGGCGGGGGGTGCGTCCGGGACTTTGCCGACCGCGCGCGCACCAATCAGTCACGCCGGCCGGCACCCCGCCGTCCCGGCCCGTCCCGCCTCCGCCGCCTCACAAGCCGCGATGACCACCCCCCACCCGCCGGCGTCGACCACATCGAGCGCCGCACTGCTCAGGTAGGTGCCGCCGCACAGCCGCCCCTTCAGCCCACCCAGCGGCCACCGCCTTGTCGTAGGTTGCATGGGCTCCTCTCGCGCCGAACGAAATTCCTGCCGGCGCCGCCCCGCACTGTCCGCGCCGCCCGGCGCGGAGGTCACCCCGCCCGCCCCTTCACCTCTCCCGCTCTTCGCGGGGTTGGGCCGCGAAGCGGACCGACGCGAGTCGCAAAGCGGCGAGGGTGAGGGCCCCACCCCCATCCCCACCCCATCCGTGGTTGTATGGGGTTTTCTCGCCACCACATTTTCCGCCCCCGCCGCCCGAGGGTGCATCGGGTCCTGTCCGCGTTTTTCAGCCCGCTGCTTCCGCCACGCCGCCAGCACCACCCGCTTGACCAGCCGCGCCCGCGCGATTCCCGCCCGCCACGGCGCCGGCGCTGCCCGCTCCGCCCGTGCCGCCGCCCGCTCCGCCGCCTGCCCCCGCGGCGGCCGCGGCCCCGCCGCGCGCCGGCCCCGGTTCGCACCCGCCGGCCCGTCGCCCGCCGGCGCGTCGTCCGACGGAGAAAGGTTGCATGGCGTCCTGTCGGAGATTTCCGTTTCCCCCGTCTCCGCGGGGAGCCCCGGCGCCCCGAGTTCCGCCGGCGCCGGCACCAGCCGCGCCCTCAGGGCGGGCGTCAGAAACGCGTCCAGCCGCATCGCGCCGGCCAGCAGCCGCATGCGCGCGGCCAGCGTCCGCACGTAGCGGTCCTGCGCCCGCTTGGCCGCGCCGTACCTCCCGTGCGTGGTGCGCGCGGTGGCGAGATTGGAAAACCCCTCGGCCGTGCGCGGCCCGGTGCTCCTGCCGCCGTGCATCCTGCACCGCCCGTTCGCCATCGCCGGCGCCCGGCAGGCGCAGCCCGTGGTCCGCGCCCTCGCCCCGCAGCGCGGCGCCAGGTTCGGGTCGCCGCGCCGGCGAACGCCCGACAGGGGGACGGCATCGCCCCCGCCCACGCTCCGACCGCTGCTCTCACTGTCATGGCCGGCCCCCGGGTCGGCCCGAAGGGCCGCCCGAGGACAGGCGGAGCCTGCCACCGGGCGCTTGTCCCGGTGGGCCGGCCACCCACGACTTGCCTCCGCTCCTGTCGGGCCGGCCGCGCACCGCCCGTCGGAACGCGCCGCGCCACATGGTATCGGATCGTCCTCTGCCATCGCGGCACTGGCGTCCGCAGTGGTGGTGGGGCAGGCGGCTGGAATGCGGCGCATGTGCGATCCCGGTGGGTTAAAGGTCTGTTATTTCCTCTTACACCAGATCGCCCGCCAGTGCTAGGAAAACCTTCAGCCGGCCAACACCGGTGTCCCCAACCGACTGGCCGGCCGTGCGATGCGGCGGCGGGTTACCGCGGGCCGCGCCCGCAAGATCCTTGCGCATCTGCTCGCCGTTCGCGCACCACGCCGAGGAACATGGGGCGCCGTTCGATATCGCAGGGGCTCACCGCAATTCTCCCTGGCCGCGCCATCCTGGCGTCGCACAGTCTTGCCCGTGGTCGCGGTCCCTTGGCGCAGGAGAGTGTGCGCTCGACCGACGGCAAGCAAGCCAGAATAACACGGAGGGCACGGAAAAGGCACGGAGGCCACGGAGAAGCAAAGATTCTGGCGCTTCGCGCGGTGCTGGATCAGACTCCCGCGCGAAGCGCCAAAACCTTGCTTCTCCGTGGCCTCCGTGCCTTTTCCGTGCCCTCCGTGTTATTCTGGCTTGCTTGCTTGCGGGTGAAACAGGGCCCCTGACGATTGGTGTGCTCGAATACCGGATCAACCTTGGTCCGGGCTACCGGGTCTATTTCGGTCGCGACGGAGAGACATTGGTGATCCTGCTGACTGGCGGCACCAGGCAGCGGCAGCAGCGCGATATCGCATCGGCGATCGGCATGTGGCTCGACGATCGCCAGCCAAACCGCGGCATGGGCTGAAGGAGGATAAGATGGCCTTGACGAAAAGTTTTAGGGAACTGGTTCAGCGACATGTGGCGGCCGATCCTGCCTTCGGCGAGGCATTGCTGCGCGAGGCGGTCGACACAATGCTCGCCGGTGACGTGGAGACCGGAAAAGCGGTCCTGCGCGACTATATCAAGGCGACGATCGGTTTCGAGAAGCTTGGCGAAGCCACCGGCACCCAGCCGAAGAGTCTCATTCGTATGTTCGGGCCGCGCGGGAATCCCCAGGCGCGTAACCTCTTTAGCGTGCTCCGCTATCTTCAACGCCAGGCCGGACTCGAACTGCACGTAACGATTCAGCCCGTCTGATGCGGGTATCCGCAAATGTGGGCCGGACTTCGGCGACGGTGCGGATGTCGGCGAACAGGACGCTCTGGAAGCCGGAGCCGATCACGCGCATCGCCTGGTGGGTGTACTGGGTCTGCTCGATCCTGATCATGCCGGTGAGGTTGGCGCGTTCGAGCGCGCGGCCGAGGTTGTCGAGGTCGTGCAGGCTGAAGGGGGCCTATTCAGCCACGCTTGCCAAGAGCCTGATTCGCATGCACACCGCTGTAAAGAGGGTTGCCAAAGCATATGTATCATGAGCAATCGGCAACCGCCTGGCGGCGCTACGGGCGTTCGGGCCTCGGCAGTGTCGCCCATGAGGCCTGGTCAAACTGGGTTTCGACGTGGGGCCGGCTCAACATCGCACGGGATCAGACGCCAGCCGGCCTGCGCATGAAACGGTTGAGGTGGACCCCATCGGTTGGACAGGAATCGGGATGACTTAAGAGAGAGTCCCGCCGGGTTCCAATGCCCCTCCC
>Ga0209415_10005290_pt1 | contig 23247 bp, 21 predicted proteins | sample PeaSoiSIISIP2007_FD_187696 | JGI IMG/M metagenome (GOLD analysis project Ga0209415, IMG submission 187696) | Peat soil microbial communities from Weissenstadt, Germany - SII-SIP-2007 (SPAdes) (version 2) | ecosystem: Environmental > Terrestrial > Soil > Wetlands > Peat | place: Germany... | reverse complement strand
CGTGCGCGCGAGCGCTGGACATCGCGACGCTCGACGCGGCCGGCCGCGGCGCGGCCGCCCGGGCGCGAAGCTTGAGCATGAGCTGTACTTCCGTCCGCAAGCGATCAGCGCCCGGGCGGTCCGCCTTGTTGATCACGAACACGTCGGCGATCTCCATGAGACCGGCCTTGAGTGTCTGGATCGAATCCCCCGACTCGGGTACGAGCACCACGACGCACGTGTCCACCGTGCGGGCCACGTCCAATTCACTCTGACCCACGCCGACGGTCTCGACGATGAGGCGGTCGAACCCGAATGCATCGAGCACATCGGACGCCTCGCGCGTCGCGGCCGACAAGCCGCCCAGCGCGCCACGTGTGGCCAACGACCGGATGTAGACACCCGGGTCGAGCGCCACGGCCTCCATCCGGATGCGGTCGCCCAGCAGCGCGCCTCCGGTAAACGGCGATGTCGGGTCGACCGCCAGGACTCCCACCGTCAACCCGTGCGCGCGATACGTCTGGACAAGTTGCGTCGTGAGCGTGCTCTTGCCGGCCCCCGGCGGCCCGGTAATCCCGATGCGCCGCGCGCGCCCGGTACGGCCGTGCAGCGAGGCCAGCAGACCGTCGAATCCCGCTCGGTGGTTCTCGACGATACTGATCACGCGGGCCAGGGCCGCTGGGCGCCGGGCGACAAAGTCCTCCAGCAATCGCGTCGCCGCGGAGGCGGCGACCGGTGGCGGAGCCGTGCTCATCGCTGTGCGCCTCGCAGCCGGCGGAGCAGCCCTTCCTGCCGCCGCCACATCGGCGAATCGACGCGGTCGCCACCCTCGGGATGGTCATACCCGACGACGTGCAGCAGCCCGTGGACGACGAGCCGGGCCACCTCCTCCCGCACGCCCACGCCCCATCGGACCGCGTTTGCCCGCGCGACCGAGGGCGCGATGTACACGTCGCCGACCAGGCCACCGCCGAGCACCTGTCGCCCGTTGGCGCGCCCGCGGCCCTGGGACGCCGCCCCTGAGATCAGCGGCGCGAACCCAAACGCCAGCACGTCGGTGGGACCCCGATGCCCTAAGTGCGCCTGGTTGAGCCGCGCGATCGCCCGAGGCGTGACAAAGGCAATCGACACGAGGGCGTCTTGGACGCCCTCGGCCCGCAACACGCCTCGCGCGAGACGCCGCACCCGTTCGAGGGCTACCGGCACGCGGACGGCCTCGCTCCCCACCGCGACCGCGAGCATCAGCGCGTCGAACCCGTCGGCTGCTCGCTGCCGGCCGCTGGCTGCTGACCGCTGGGCGCTGACCGTCGGCTGCCGGCCACTCCCCGCTCCCCGCTCCCTGCTCCCTGCTCCCTTCCCTTCACGCCGGCGCCGCCGAGGCAAATTCGGCCGTGATGCCCCCGCTCGCCGTCGGATAGTCGATGCGATGGTGATACATCCCGATCAGCACGCGCGCGAACTCGTCCTTGACCACTTCCAGCTGCTTGAGCGTGAGTGGTGCCTCGCGAAGCTGGCCCTGTTCGATTCGGTGGCGGACGATGTGGCTGATCACCTCGCAGATCTTCTGCGGCGTCGGATCGTGCAGCACGTGCGCCGACGCTTCGACGCCATCGGCGAGCATGCAGATCGCGGTTTCGGCGGTCTGAGGCACGGGGCCGGGGTAGGAGAAATCTCCCGGGTTGATCTGGCCACCATCCCCTTCACGGGCTTTCTCGTAGAAATAAGTGATCCGCCCCGTGCCATGATGCTCCGTGATAAACGCCCGGAGGGCGGCCGGCAGGTGATGCTCGTTGGCGAGGGCGATGCCCTGCGCGACGTGGTTGCGGATGATGCCAGCGCTGGCCGTCGGGGAGAGCTTGTCGTGGGGATTCCGGCCTCGCGGCTGGTTCTCCACGAAATACTCCGGCCTCGCCAGCTTGCCGATGTCGTGATAGTAGGATCCGACGCGGGCCAGCAGCCCGTTGGCCCCAATGGCCGTGCAGGCAGCCTCCGTGAGGTTGGCAATGCGCATGGTGTGCGCAAACGTGCCCGGCGCCTCGATGCTCAGCCGGCGCATGAGCGGCCGATTGAGGTCGGACCACTCCAGCAGCTTGAGATAGGTGTCGACGCCGGCGAACTCTTCGAGCGGCGGCAGGAACATGAGCGCCAGCGCCACCGACACGATCGAATTCGCCGCCCCCCAGCCGATGGACCGCCCGACCGCGGCGACCGGCGCACCGGCCGACAGCCCGATCGCCACCTCAGCGAGGGCATAGGCAGCCGCAGTCACCAGGATCGAGTAGAAGACCTGGTCTCGGCGCCTGATGACCCGGACACTGAATGACGCGGCCACGCCCACGACGAGGAACAGGAAGAGGGCCGGCGTGCCCAGGTAGGGCGGCTGAATGCCGATGAGCGCGGCCAGCACGAGCGAGGCGAACACGCTGACCCGCGAGTCGAACAGCACGCTGAACAACACGCCGGCGAGAGCGATCGGGACGAACTCCGGTGTCGGTGACGGCCCACGCGCGGCCATCGCCGCCGCCGCCACGACGGCCACGAAGACGGCGGCGACAAGCCCGACCGTCCGCAGGGACCGGTAGAGGCTCGGACGGAAGAACGCCAGCGTCAGCCCACAGACGGCCAGCACGAGCGTGTTGGTGAGGGTCGCGCCGGCGGCGGCCAGGGCGCCACCGTCGAGGCGGCCGAACAGAGCCGCGCAGGCCACGGCCACCGTCACCATGATCAACCACCGCGCCAGGTGCGCCAGCACCGCGGACGCGACGGGCGCGTTCGGCGTGAGGCGGTCGACGTGCCGCCACCAACTCACCGCTCGATGTCCGACATCGGCGCGGAGCTCAGGCGCCAGCGTCGTAGGCGTAGGCTCGAATGATGTCGCGGACGAGGCGGTGTCGTACGACGTCGGTCTCGTCAAAGTAGTGGAAGGCGATCCCATCGATTCCCGGTAAGATGCGTTCGATCTGCATGAGCCCCGACTCCTCGCGGCGTGGCAAATCGATCTGCGTCTTGTCTCCAGTAATGACGATCTTTGAGTTCACGCCGAGGCGTGTCAGGAACATCTTCATCTGCAAAGTGGTCGCGTTCTGGGCCTCATCGAGGATGACGAACGCGTCGGCGAGCGTGCGGCCGCGCATGAACGCCAATGGGGCAATCTCGATCGTGCGCGTCTCGAGTGCGCGCTGAATCCGCTCGGCCGGCATCATGGCGTCGAGCGCGTCGTACAGCGGGCGCAGATACGGATCGACCTTGGCCTGCATGTCGCCGGGAAGGAACCCCAGGCTCTCGCCCGCCTCGACCGCCGGACGCGCCAGGACGATCCGACGCACGCGCTTGCGGACGAGCGCGTCGACGCCGGCGGCCACGGCGAGGTACGTCTTCCCGGTCCCGGCGGGCCCGATCCCGACGACGATGTCGGTCTCCAGGATCTTCCCCAGATACTCGGCCTGGCCCGGTGTCTTGGGCGTGATGACCTTACGTATGCCGGGCAACGCGATCCGCATGCCGTCGCCGTTCTCGGTGCCCCCCGCGCCATCCCGGCCCTCCCCCTCGTGCAGTCGCAGCACGTCGTCCGGCGTCACCGGTTCGCGCTGCCGCGCCAACTCGACCATGCGCTGCGCCACGGCCATCGCGTGATCCACCGATTCGGCGGGCCCGCTGAGCGAGAGCTGGTCGCCGCGCAGCGCCACGCGGGCGCCGGACAGCCGCGCCAGCTCGACCAGGTTGGCGTCATTCACCCCGGCGAGCGTCAGGAGGTCGGCTCCCTCGGTAGAGATCCGGTGCGTCACGGCGGTGCTAGTCATCGGCACTCTCCACCGGCCGGATGTGCAGCTCGCACAGCTCGCGTTCGGGCACCTTGGCCGGCGCCCCTTCGAACAGCGCACGCGCAGCCGTCGTCTTGGGGTAGGCGATCACATCGCGCAACGAGCTGGCGCCCGCCAGCAACATGGTGATGCGGTCGAACCCAAAGGCGATCCCGCCGTGCGGCGGCGCCCCCGCGCGTAATCCCTCCAGCAAAAAACCGAAGCGGGCTCGTGCCTCCTCCTCCGTGATGCCCAGCACGCGAAAGACGGACTCCTGGACTTCCGGATTGCTGATGCGAATGCTGCCACCGCCCAACTCGGTGCCATTGAGCACTACGTCGTAGGCGACGGCCCGAGCCCGTCCGGGGTCACTCCCGAGCAGCGGCAGATCGTCAGGGTGCGGCGCCGTAAAGGGGTGGTGCACGGCGGCCAACGCACCCGTCGCCGGGTCCTGGTCGAACAACGGGAAGTCGAGCACCCAGAGAAACTCATGCGCATTGCTCGGGATGAGCCCGAGACGCCGCGCCGATTCCTGTCGCACCCGGTCCAGCGCCGGACTCGACACCCGGTCCGGCCCGGCGACGAAAACCGCCAGGTCCCCATCGGCCAGTTGCAGCCGATCGGCCCCGCTAGGCGGCAGATACTTCGCGGCCGGACCTTCCACGGCGCCGCCCACCCGGCGCAAGCGGATCAAGCCCCCGGCACCCGCGCTCTTGGCGATGGCCTCCAACTCATCGACCTGCTTCCGCGACCAGGCCGCGGCCTGCGGCAGCCGCACGCCCCGCACGCGCCCGCCCGCCTCGATGGCCGATCGGGCGATACCGAACTCGGTCGAGCGAAAGACCTCGGTCGCGTCAAAGAGCTCGAGCCCGTATCGCAGGTCCGGCCGGTCGATCCCGAAGCGCTCCATCGCCTCGGCGTACGTCAAGCGCCGAAAGTGTGCCGGCGTCGTCACCCCGATCTCGGCAAACAGCGCGCCGATCAGCCCTTCGGCGAGCGAGAGGATGTCTTCCTGCTGCACGAACGACGCCTCGATGTCGATCTGCGTGAATTCGGGCTGCCGATCAGCGCGCAGGTCCTCGTCACGAAAGCATCGGGCGAGCTGAAAGTAGCGATCGAATCCGGAGACCATGAGCAGCTGCTTGTAGAGCTGCGGCGACTGCGGAAGCGCGTAGAACTCCCCGGGGTGCACGCGGCTCGGCACCAGGTAGTCCCGGGCGCCCTCCGGCGTCGGTTTGGTCAGGATGGGTGTCTCGATCTCCAGAAACCCACGGTCGCTCAGGTATCGGCGCGTCGACTGCAGCAGCCGGTGGCGGAGCATCAGGTTCCGCTGGAGGTCGCCGCGTCTCAGATCGAGATACCGATGCCGTAGCCGGAGCTCTTCGGCCGCCAGTTGGTCCCCGTGACCGCGCGCCACTGGGATGGCCGGAGTCACCGCTGGGCCCACCACCTGCAAAGCCGTCGCCCGCACTTCCACCTCACCGGTCTCCAGATCGCGATTGCGGGCGTCGGCGGGCCGAAGCGCGACCTCCCCGGCGACGAGCACCACGCTCTCCGGCCCGATCCCACCGGCACGCTGGATGACCTCCGGCGGCGACCAGCGAGGGTCGAACGAGACCTGCACCAACCCGTCGCGATCCCGCAGGTCGAAGAACACTATCCCGCCCAGATCACGCGTGCGCTGGACCCACCCGCCGAGCCGCACGGCGGAGCCCGCGTCGGCCGTCCGCAGCGCGCCGCACATCCGAGTCCGGAGCGACGTCGATACCAGCGAGCGTTCGACCGCCTGGTGCGTCACGGCCGACACGCCAATCGATTACTGTTCATTGAGTTGCCTCGCAATGTAACCGCGCCGGCCCCGTGCCGGTAGACGCGGCGCCCGCTGTAGCGCTCGATATGATGAACTGTAAGTGCGTCGCTGACAGCAATATAGGCGCTACAACTCATGTTACACATTAGGTCAGCGCACCGTGCCCCAGCGTGAGAATCTGCTCGACCTGAGACCGGCCGACGCCGAGGCCCGGTTACGCACGTTCGCCGTCGAACAAGGACTGCAACCGTATCGCGGCAGCCAGGTCGCACGACGGCTATGGCACACGCCGGCAGCATCGTTCGCCGACATGACCGACGTGCCGCGCGGGTTACGCGAGGCGCTCGACGCCCGGTTCGTGATGCCGCGGCTCGAGCTCGCCGCACGGCAACGATCGGTCGACGGCACCGAGAAGTTCTTGTTTCGACTAAGCGACGGCGAAGCCATCGAGACCGTCGCGATCCCCGACGGACGACGCCTGACGTTGTGCATCTCGTCGCAAGCCGGGTGTGCGCTCCAGTGTGCCTTCTGCGCCACCGGCGCCATGGGATTTGCACGCAATCTCGCGCCGTGGGAGATCGCGGCGCAGGTGCGAGAGATGCTGCTCCTCCCCGAGCCCATCCGGCCCTCGAATGTCGTGTTCATGGGGATGGGCGAGCCGCTCATGAACTGGCGCAGCGTCGATGTCGCCCTGACGACGCTCAACGACCCGAACGGGCTTGGCATCGGTGCACGACACATCACGGTGTCCACGGTCGGGGTGTTGCCCGGGATCCAGGCGCTCGCCGCCCGACCGGAGCAGTTCCGACTCGCCATCTCGGTCCACGCCCCGACCGACGCGCTCCGGCAGCAACTCATGCCGATCAATACGAAGTACCCACTGGCCGACGTGATCTCGGCCGCTCGTGCGTTCGTCCGTCGTGTCACGTTCGAGTACGTGCTCCTCGGCCAGGTCAACGACCGCGTCGACCAGGCGGCGGCCCTGGCGCGATTGGCCAAAGACTGCGGGGCCTTCGTGAACCTGATCCCCCTCCACCCCGGCGGGGCTCAAGGCTTCACGCCGAGCACACCACGGGCAACCGCTGCGTTCGCCCGCGCCCTGCGCCAACGCGGTGTCGAAGTCGCGATCCGGAAGAGCCGGGGCGTCGATATCAGCGCTGCTTGTGGCCAGCTACGGGTAGAACGGCTGGAGCGGCGGCCGCCACGTCGCGCCGAGATAGACGCTGACGTCCACGTCGCGTGAGGAGTCGGGTTGGACCTCAACCCGAGCGGCGCCGAGCGCGCGGGCCACGAGTCGTGCCCAATCGGTGTGCGCCCGCCGGGCGATGACCAGGGTCGTGTCCCCCACTGCCGGGGCCGTCCCCAGACTCACCACGTCGAACCCCTGATCCCGTAAGTACAGCATCGCCCGGCGCCCCAGCCCTCGGCGCGGCGTGGCGTTGAACACCTCGACCGTCACTCGGGAGTCATCTGGCGCGCGGACATCGCCGCCCTGAAAGTGCGCCTCGGCCGGGGGCCGGACACCCGCGTGCCGGCGTGCCCCCGCGACCGCGACGCCACCTGCGATGACTACCGCAACGGCTGCGACGGCCACCACGGAGCGCCGAACGATCCGTAGGCGAGCCTCTTTCCCGGAGTGCTCGCCGCCAGTCATCGGACGGCGTTCCATAGGGCCACGGTCGGAAGCAGCAATGCCTTTCCCTCCCGGAGCGTCCACTCCAGGCGCATCTGCACGACCTGCCGGAACGTTCCGTCGAAATCGGCCGGGACCTGCTGAGCGAGGGAGGCGCGCTCGGCCCGCGCAAATGCACGCCCCGGTTCGAGGAAATCCGCCATGTAGAGGGCCCGCCCGGTCGCACCCCATTCCGCTGACCCCGCCGTGTGCCAACGGATCGCCTCCAGGACGTCGTCGCGCTCCTCGCCCCCAGCAACTAGCCGCACAGCGGCCGCCGGACCATGCAGGACTCTGACGTCGGAGCGGGCATCGCTGGTCAGCTCACGGAGCAGCGGCTCCGGCGCATCCCGCAGTGCATCGTGCCAGAGTGCGGCGTCGTGCCAAGCCTGCGCCACATCAGGCGGGCGGTGAAGCGCGGCAGCCCAGCGGTCGATCAGCGCCGTGACTCGCGCGATGTGCGCGCGCCGCTTCTCGGTCACGATGGCCCACGACGGGAGAGCGAGTCCCGCCGCAGGGTTGGCGGCTTCTTCGCCGGCTTTTGATTGCTGGCCGCCGGCCTGGCGCCTGCCACCCGCCTCTTGTTTCGTCATCCTTTCGCACGTCCAACCGACCGGGCGCCGACGCTGCGCCCACTGGACGGCGGCCCTGGTGGCTCCAGGACGACGTTGTCGATAAGTCGTGTTCGCCCGACGCGGGCGGCGATCATGGCAACGGCGCCAGCTTCAGCTCGCCGGACCGGCTCGAGCTCCACCGGATCGGCCAGGGCCAGGTAGTCGACGGCCACCGCCGGTTCGCGCTCGAGTACCCGCCGACCAATCGTCAACAGAGCCTCCGCATCGTCGACTCGGTCGTTGGCCCACGCCTGCACGATGGCCTGGAGCGACTGCGGAATCACGAGAGCCTGCGCCCACTCGGCCGCCGACAGGTAGGCGTTGCGGCTCGACAGCGCGAGCCCGTCTGCCGCGCGCACGGTCGGCACAGTCACGATCTCCACGCCCATATCGAGATCGCGCACCATCGCACGGATGAGGGTCACCTGCTGGAAGTCCTTCCGGCCAAACATCGCCGTGTCCGGCTCCACGACATGTAGGAGCTTGGCGACGACGGTCAGCACGCCGGCAAAATGCCCGGGGCGCGCCGCCCCTTCCCATCGCCCGTCGAGCGCCGGCCGTTCGCCGGTCCGCACTGGCGTCACCATAATGCGCGTCGGCGTGGCATACATCTCGGCGACCGTCGGCGCAAACAACACATCGACTCCGCGCCCACGCGCCAGGCCGGAGTCGCGATCGAGATCGCGCGGGTAGGCAGAGAAATCATCAGTTGGAGCGAACTGGAGCGGGTTGACGAACACGCTCATCACGACCGACGCCGCCCGCGCCCGCGCGGCATCGACGAGTGCGAGGTGCCCATCGTGGAGCGCCCCCATCGTCGGTACCAACGCGACCGGGCCGCGCAGATCCCGGCGCAGCTGCCGCATGTCGGCCTTGGTGCTAACGATCTGCATCGCGCCGCCCGGAAGCTGTCGCCTGCGCTTGGCTGGCGAGTTGCTCGAGCTCCCGCTGCCAGAATGGGCGGCGAGGGAGCTCGGGGTGCGGCACGACGAGGCCAGGCAGATCGATCCGCCGCTCCCCGAAGCGCACGATGTCGAGATCGAGCGTGCGCGGTCCCCACCGCACCGTGCGGACTCGCCCGTGCGCACGTTCGATGTCAAACAGGCACGCGAGCAGCGCCGGCGGCTCCAACGTCGTGCGCAACGCCACCATCTGATTGAGATACGACGGCTGATCGCTCACGGCGACCGGGGCGGTCTCTTCGACGTCGGACACCGATATGAGCGCGGTTCCGGGGAGCGCCGCCAGGGCCGCCCGCGCCGCCGCGAGGTATCCGGCCCGGTCTCCCAAATTGGAGCCGAGGGCGATGTATGCGATCTCGCCCCCCGTGGCCGCCGGCCTGCTCTCGGTCACCCGCCCGGACCCCGCATAGCGGGGAAACTACTCCATTCCCCCAACGATCGGTCCGCCCGCCGCCCGCCACCCGCCACCCGCCACCCGCTACCTAGCCGTTGTAATCCGCCGCGTCAGATCGCCGAGGTAGGTCGCGACGCCGTGGAGCTCGTGGGTGGCGCTCTCCAGGCCGGCCAGGGCAGTGGCTTGCTCCTTGGCGGACGCGGTCACCGCCGCAGCGCCGGACCGGTTTCGGTCGGAAATGCCGGCGATCCGGGCGACCCGCTCCTGGAGCCGTGCGCATTCCTGTTCCTGATCCCTCGAGACCGAGGCGATGCGCCGCGCGCGTTGCGCGCTCTGGGCGGTGGCCTCGAGGATGACGTCGAGGGCTCGCAAGGCCGCCTCCGACAGGGTCTCGGCGTCGCCGACGATGGCGCGGCCTCGCTCCATCTGCTCGGCGATCCGGCGGGACTGCTCCTCGAAGCCGAGGATGATGTCGGCGGCCTGCGCCGACGCACGCGCGCTCCGCTCCGCCAACTTGCGCACCTCGTCCGCGACCACGGCAAACCCCCGTCCTTCCGGTCCGGCTCGGGCGGCCTCGATGGCGGCGTTGAGTGCTAGGAGGTCCGTCTGCTCGGCAACCTCCTTGATCACGGCAATGAACTCCGTGACGTCGGCCGCCGTGCGGGCCAGGCGGTCGATCTCCGACGAGCTCTCGCCGACAAACCCCTTGGCGCTGACGAGCCGCTCGATCGCCGTGGCGATCGTCGAGCGATGCTCGGTGGCGACGTCCGTCGCCCGCCGGCTGGATTCCGCTGCCGCGCTCCCGTCGCGCACGACGCCGGTCGTCGCCTCGTGCAGCACCCGCGTGACCTCCAAGCTTCGCGCGAGCTGGTCGGCTTCCTCGACAATGGCACGGGAGATCTCGGCGACCGTGCGCGCCACGCTCTCCCCGCCGCCCCGCAACGTGCGTGCGGAATGGCCCAGCGTCTCGACCTGCGCACCCATGCGGGCGACCGCATCGAGCAACGGCTGGCGCAGCTCATGGATATGGAGCGTCGTCGCCAGCTGGTTGGCGACGCGCTGGACGACCGGGAGCTGCTTGGCGCCGTATGTCGCGCGTTTGTGGTGCTCGAGCTCGAGGAGCCCGACGTTACGATCACCGAAGCGGAGTGGCACGACGACGAAGCTGCGCGCGTCGGCTCGTGGTCGCTCCACCCGGCGATCCCGCATCGAGTCGAGCACGACCGCTGGTCGTCCGGATTCCACGGCCACGGACCGGAGCGACGCTCCTTCGGGGCCTGGGTCGACCGGGGTCACCAGCAGCCCGCCCTCGCTCCGGTAGATCAGCTGGGGGCCGGCCGAGCGCAATTGATAGATCCGAAAATCGTTCCAATCGATCAGCCGATGCCCCAATCGCTCGATGAGACTGCACGCTTCAGCGAGCGACACGTCCGCCGTGACGACATTCTCCATCGCGTGGATGATGTTCTGCTCTTCCGCGGCGATGGATTCTTCGAGAATGCGTTTCAGGACCCAGCCGGCGGCGGCCAGGATGACGACGATCGGCCAGGCCCCCCAACCGAGGGTCGCCACGGCCAGCGTCACTGCACTCATGGCGCCCGTGCCGGCTCCCGCGGACACCAATTCGTATCGCAGGATCAGGGCACGCTCGTCGGGGAGCAGCTTGTTGCGCAGGAGGAGCGTGAAGTACAGCATGGCGCGCCCGAGGGCGTAGTACGCGACCACGAAGACCGCAACAGCAAACGTCGCGTCGGCGCCCAGGTCGGTCACCCCGCTCAACCGCAACGCGCCGGCAAACAGCCCGTACGCACAGGCGAGCGAGAGCACCTCGCGGCCGGCATTGATCCAGGCGAACTCCACCGACTTCCGCAGCACCGCGATATCGGCAACGAGGACACCCAGATACAGCGCGGCCAGCGTCACCGGCGCACCGCACAGCAACGCGCCGGTCAACGCAACCGCCCCTACGAGATTGAGCGCCGAGTACTTGGTCAGTGGGAGCTGCGCGGCGCGCAGGGCCACCGCCGCCGCCATCAATACGACCAGGATGATCGGCTCGGTGATCCACCGGCGATCGAATACCAGAGCGGCGACCAGCACGAACGTCCCGATCGTGCCCATCGCGCGGGTGTAGCGGTGCACGAGGTTGTTCATGCTGGGTCCCGCCACTCGCCCGCCATCGGCGCCGAGCGCACCTCGCGCGGGCGATCAACACCCAGCGGGCCGGCCACCGTGTCCAGACCCTGGCGCAGCGCGCGCGCGAGGTCGACCGCCGCCTCGACACTGCGCTCGGCCGCCGCCACGATCGCGCTGCCGACGACCACGCCATCGGCGATGCGTCCGACGGCGGCCGCGTGTTCGGGGCGCGAGATGCCGAATCCGACCGCGATCGGCAACGAAGTCACCGCGCGCAGTCGCGCCACCGTGGCCGGCAGCTCTGGGGGCAAGTCGGCGCGCACGCCGGTGACACCCAGCCGGCTGATGAGATACACGAACCCGCTCCCATGCCGGGCGATCTCGGCCATCCGCGCGTCGGGCGTAGTCGGGGCGACCAGTCGGACGAACGCCAGCGGGCTCGTGCCGAACCAGGCCTCTCGCGCCGGGTCTGCGCCGACGGGCAGGTCCGTCACCAGCACCCCTGAGGCGCCGGCGGCCGCAGCCCGCTGGAGGGCATCCGGACCCGCCGCCAGCAGCGGATTGAGGTAGCTGAAGATGATGACCGGGACGTTCACTTTGGCGCGCGCAATCAGGCGGAGGGCCCGATCGTAGGTCATCCCTTGGGCGAGCGCACGCTGCGAGCTGGCCTGAATCACCGGCCCATCGGCCAGCGGGTCCGAGAACGGAATGCCCAACTCCAATACGTCGGCCCCAGCGGCGGTGAGCCCCTGCAGCAGATCGACGGTCGCCGGCTCATCCGGGAATCCTGCGGTCAGGTAGCAGATGAGTGCGCGGCGCCGCGCCGTGCGGAGCTCCGCGAAACGGTCGGCCAGGGTGTGGACGCTCATACGAAGTAGTCGGACACCCGGATCCCGTAACGGTCGGGGTCCGCGGTCTTGATGATCGTCCGGGCGAACGTGCCGGCCGCTGTCGTTTCCGACATATCGACGAGGGTGCCAGGAAACAGGACGTTGCCCTGCGGATCGCTCACGACGCGCACGATGGGGCGAGACATCATCTCGGGATTCGGGTTGACTGCGTGAACGACGCCGAGCTCAAACGTGTCCAGCACGACGAGCGTCCCCACCGGATAGAGACCCAACAGATTGATGAACGCTTTAACGACGACTGGATCCATGCCGCGCTTCGGGTTATCGCGCATTTCCTGCAGCACGGCGGCCGGGGTCAAGGGATCCGTCTGGTACGAGCGCCGGGTCGTCGCCGCATCGAAGCCATCAGCGATCGCCACGATCTTGCTGAAGATCGCCATGCGACGGTCGCGCACCGGCTTCGGATACCCGGTCAGGTCGGTCTTCATATGGTGCTCATAGGCGACGACCATCGCGCGGTAGGGGAGATCCTGCGCGTTGCGCACCTGAAACAGCGACAGCACGCCTAGCCAGGGGTGGTTGGCGATCGCCCGCCACTCCGCTTCCGACAACGCCGTGGACTTGTTGAGCACGTCGACCGGGACGCGCGCCTTGCCGATGTCGTGGAACAGCGCCGCCAGCCCGAGATCGTACAGCTGGAGTTTGGTCAACCCCAAACGGCGGCCCAGCGCGACGGCGAAGATGCAGACGTTGACACTGTGGGTGAACGTGTACTCGTCGTAGTCGCGGAGTGTCGTCAACCCAAAGAGTGAGGTCTCTTCATTGAGGATCTGATCGACGATGGCCTGCACGACGCGCTTGATCTTCTTGACGTTCGGCGCTCGCCCCATGCGCACCGAGTGGATGACCTCCTTGGACACGGCCACCGACTGCGCGTAGGTGCGTTTGGCTGCTTCCTTCGATTGCTGGCGGTCGCCGACCTCGGGGGCGCCGGTTGAGGGCGGGCCCAGATCCAACGAGTGCACGTTGGCGAGCGTGAGCTTCCCGGTGAGCTGCTCGAAGCGCTCCGCGGGCTCCCCTTCGCCGGGCGCTTGCACCAGGGAGAGAAAGACGAGCCAGTCGCGGGGCGTGACGGTCTCGGCGACCCGCAGCGACCCGACGCCGCCGCTGCGAAAGAGCGTAAGGAGATGGCTGAAGCTCGCGTAGTTATCGAGATCGAGGCGCAAGCGGGTCGAGTTGATGAAAATGAATTCGCCGCTCGTCCGGAACTCCAGCTCGCGCTCCTGCTGGATGAGCGCTCGGGTCGTGGTCGTCAGGTCGTCGAGCGCCTTGACCACGGCGGCGTTCTCGACGGGGTAGAGCTTGATCGCCCGCATCGCACCGTAGAACGCCAGCATGAACGTGCGGCCCAGACGGCGGACCGCCGCGTCGGAGCCGGCCTCGTTGCGGTGCGGATTGGTATCCGGCTCCCGGGACGTGGGGGCGGCGTCGGCCAGCGGCGCGGCGCCTGTGCCGGGCAGCGGTGGCGGAGTCCGGCGAGACGGAGGAGCCGTCATGCCGCCACTCCGCGCAGGGCCTTGTTCACCGCGTTGCGCACCACCACGTCCTTCTCGTTCCCCGCCCGTCGCAGCGATGTCAGCGCCGTCTCGGTCCCGATGCGGCCCAGCGCCATCGCCGCACAAGCCCGGGCTTCGCTGTCTTCACGCTTGCCGAGGAATCCGCGCGCATTGAGAATGGCATCGAGCAGGGGCACGCCGGCGTCGCCACAGAGCACGCCGTAGGCCTCGAACATCGCCATCTTCTCGGTCAGATCGGCATCGCGGAGCGCCTTACCCTTGACTGCCGCCTCGAACCGGGGCAGTGCCGGCCGATAGCCGCGCGTCGACAGGGCACGCGCGACGGCGACCCGCACATCGCGATCGACGTCCTCGACCGCGCGCTCCAGCCCTTGCAGGGCGCCCGCGGATCCGATCTCGGTCAGTGCCAGCACGGCGGCCAGGCGCATCGCCGGGTCGGCGTCGCCGAGTCGGCGCACTAAGGACGTGACCGCCGCCGGGCTGCGGACCACGCCGGCGCGCCGGATGGCCTCGATCGCCACGGTCGGATTCGCGCTGCCGATCAAACGCACCAGCTCCGAGGTGTTGGCAGCGGTCAGGCGCGTGGCCGCGGCCTGCAGCAGCTCGCGGACGCTCGGGTCTTGGATGCGCGGCAGCCAGGCAAACACCGTTTCCAGCGCCCGCGGTCGAAGCTCGGTGAACAGCGCCGTCAGATCCTCCACCGGGGGGAGCTGCGCCGACTGATCGAGCGATTCCAGTAGCTGCGAGAGGGCGTCGGCCTGACTCAGCCGATCGGGCAACTGCGTCAGGCGCGTTCGCTGCGCCTCCGCCAGGTTGGCGGCCCGGCCGGTGGCGGTCTGGGTCTCTTGGAGCAGATAGGCCACCGCACGCAGCTCGCGCGCCGACAGGAAGTGCACGATCAGCAGATCGAGGACCCCGGCGATCTCATCGCGGACTGCCGCTTCGTCCTGGGTCTCGAAAATGTCGAGCAAGATTCCCATGACGTTTTGCCGGAGATCGCCGGCATACTCTGCCTCGACTTCTTTGCGGAGGTAGGCGACTTCGGTGTCGTCGAGGAAGTACAGCGTCGTGTCGAAGTCGGCGAGGTTGACGAGCCCCGGGCGCGATTCCAGCAATTGCTCCTCGGGCCGGACGGGATCGTCGGGGCGCGGGGGCTCGATCGAGTGCGGCTCGGCGTGTGGGGTGAGGTCCCCGACGCCGAGCCCGCCATCTTCGGACAGCTCGACGTACTTGTAGCGCAGATGCAGGAGGTCCCGCTCCCACAGCATCACGAGGAGATCATCCTCGTCTGGGGATTGGCGACGCGCCCGCTGGATGATGTCCAGCAAACCGACCAGATCCTCCTGCTCGAAGCCCTTCTGAAGGCGCAACTCTCGGACGCCGTCCTTGTAGAACAACCACGGCAGGCTGTCGGCCGTCTTGCCCGGCTCGCGCAGCACAGGCACGTGCTCCCACACGAACTCGGACTCCGTCACCTGGAGCGTGAAGTCGTCGGCGTACTCCCAGATCGGTGCAAAGGCCGCACGAAGGATCTCCAGCGCGCGCAGGTACGTCGGATTGTTGTGGAGATAGAGCTGGTGCGCACGCACGCCCTTGACGAACACGCGGAGCATCTCTTCGATCGGCGCGCTCGGGAACGGCGTCGGTGGGGGCGCCTCTTCCTCGGCGCTTCCCTCGACCGGGATCGCGCTGTGTTGGACCGAAGTCGCACCGGAGACAGTCACGACGGGCCGACTCCGAGTGCGCTGACCTGTGCGACGTCCTTGTCACCGCGTCCGCTCACGCAGAGCAGCACCGGCTCGTCGGCGCTCCAGCGGCCCGCTTGGCCGACGATCCAGGAGACGGCATGCGCCGTCTCGAGCGCCGGGATGATGCCCTCGGCGCGGCTCAACAGCACAAAGCCCTCGAGCGCGGCCTCGTCCGTCACCGCAACGTAGGTGGCGCGGCCGCTGTCCTTGAGGAAGGCGTGCTCGGGGCCGACACCCGGATAGTCGAGGCCGGCCGAAATCGAGTGCGCTGGGTGCACCTGCCCCGCGGCATCCTGCAGCAAGTAGCTGAGCGCGCCGTGCAGCACGCCGGGCGTACCCCGGCTCAACGACGCCGCGTGCCGTCCGGACGCCAAACCCTCGCCCGCCGCCTCGACACCGATCAACTCCACGTCCGAGTCGTCGACGAATCCGGAGAAGATCCCCATCGCGTTGGACCCGCCACCAACGCAGGCGACGACCGTTTCAGGGAGACGGCCCGCGCGTTCCAGGATCTGTGCGCGTGCCTCGCGCCCGATGATCGATTGAAATTCACGCACCATACGTGGATATGGGGCAGGCCCCACGACCGACCCGATGATGTAGTGGCTGTCGGTGACGGTGGTCACCCAGTCGCGGATCGCCTCCGTCGTCGCATCCTTCAACGTGCGCGTCCCGCTTTCGACTGGTACGACCTTCGCCCCCATCAGCCGCATACGATAGACGTTCAACTCCTGGCGCCGCATATCCTCCACGCCCATGTACACGACGCATTCGAGGCCAAAACGGGCACAAATAGTAGCCGTCGCCACACCGTGCTGGCCGGCTCCGGTCTCGGCGATGATGCGGCGCTTCCCCATCCGCCGCGCCAGGAGTGCCTGGCCGACCGTGTTGTTGATCTTGTGCGCCCCCGTGTGGTTGAGATCCTCGCGCTTCAGGAATACGGGGGCCCGGACCATGGCCGAGAGGCGCGGCGCCGTACTCAACGGCGAGGGTCGACCGACGTAGTTCCGCAGCAGGTCGTCGAGCTCGGCGGCGAAGCTCGGGTCGGCGAGTGCCGCTTGCAGCGCTTCGTCCAGCGCGTCGAGCGCCGGGATCAGGGTCTCGGGCACGTAGCGGCCACCGAACGACCCAAAGCGGTCGGGCAGCGCAATCGTCATGACTCGCTCCAAAAAGAGTGGTTATGGCGTCCCGGCGGTGCGGTCGGCCGCAGTGACCGCCTGGACAAACGCCGTCATACGCGCCGGGTCTTTCACCCCTGGAGTCAGCTCGACGCCCGACGAGGTGTCGACCACGTCCGGCCGCAGCGCCGCGATCGCCTCGCCGACGTTGTCCGGTGTCAGTCCGCCGGCGACGACGAGACGGCCAGGCCGACGCGCCTTGGACCGGCTCTCTCGGACCGCGTCGCCCAGACCCCACCAGGGGAGCGCCATCCCGGTGCCCCCGAGTTGACCGGGCACGTGGGCGTCCAACAGAACCGCGTCGGCCACGTCCCAGAGGGACCTGGCCCGCTTCGGGAGATCGCCACCCGCACACCGCAGGACAGCCCAGATCTCTACGCCCAATGCCGCTCGCACGGCCGCAATGAATGCGACCGTCGGATCACCGTGCAGTTGGACGACGTTGAGCCCAGCCGTCCGAATCGTCGCAGAGAGCGTGACCAGATCAGTCCCTGGAAAGACGCCGACGCGCCGCGGCCCGGCGTCCAGATCCAGTCCGGCGAAAACGGCTGCTGCCGCGCCGGGAGTACACTGGCGGGGGCCACCGGCGAACACGCACCCGACATAACGCACGCCGAGCGAGGCCGCGAACGTCGCATCCTCGGCCCGCGTCATTCCGCAGAACTTGACGCTCGTCACCGCTCAGCGGCGCCTGGCCGGCTGACGCGGGACCGCGCGCAGCGCGCGAACGGCCGCCGCTGGGTCCGGGGCCGCCGACAGCGCGGTGCCCACCAGCACCGCGTCGGCCCCCGCCCCGGCCGCCGCCTCGACGTCCGCACGAGTCACGATCCCGCTCTCGGCGATGGCAATGACCTCGCTCGGCAGTGTCGGGATGAGCCGATGGGCAAGTGCCGGATCCACCTGGAGCGTCTCGAGGTCGCGATTGTTGACTCCGATGACCCGGACCCCCGCCGCCAGCGCGCGCTCGGCCTCGGCGTCGGTGTGGATTTCGACCAGGAGATCGAGGGCCAAGCCGCGAGCGGCGTCGACGAGCTCGCCCATACAGACCGGATCAACCGCACGCACGATCAACAGTGCGGCCGACGCCCCAAGAGCTCTCGCTTCCACCAGTTGGAGCGGATCGACTAGGAAGTCCTTTCTGAGTACGGGGAGTCGTACGCGACCTCGTACCGCGGACAGATCCTGGGCCCGTCCGTTGAACCGGTCGGGCTCCGTGAGGACGGAAATCGCCGCCGCGCCACCTTCGGCATATGCCGCCGCCTGGTCCGCGGCGTCGAGCCCCAGATTGATGTCGCCACCGGACGGTGATCGGCGCTTGACCTCCGCGATCACGGCGATCGCATCGCCGAGCAATGCGGCGGCGAAGGGCGGAGGAGCTTCGGCGCGCCGAGCGGCGTCGTCCAGATCGCGGCGGTGCGGTTCGAGCCGGGATACCCGGACCCGCGACGCTGCCACGAGCTCCCCTAGCGTGCCGGATGGCGGCGTCCAGCGAGCAGCTACTTGCACTTCGGGTATTGTTCGGCTAACGTGGGTTTCGGAAACTGTTCGGGATACCGACCTAGCGACCGTGTACCGAGGTCAGCCATGTCACTTACCAAGCGGCAACGCGAAATCCTGAGTTATCTGGGTTCGTACTCAGAATCGAACGGCTACGCACCGAGCTTCGAGGAGATCGCTGCGCAGTTCAACTATAACTCGCTGGCCACGGTGCACGAGCACCTGACCAATCTCGAGCGCAAGGGCTACATCCGCCGGAGCTACAACGAGAGCCGAGCGATCGAGATTCTGCCGTCCGACGTCTACCCCCGAGCCGTCGAGCTTCAGCTCCTCGGGACGGTCGCCGCCGGAGCGCCGATCGAAGCGCTGGAGGCGGCCGAGACGGTCGCGGTCCCCGAGGGGTTCGTGCGGCGAGGGGGCGAGCACTACGTCCTGCGCGTTCGCGGGAACTCAATGATCGACGAGCAGATCCGCGACGGGGACTACGTCATCGTGCACGAACGAAAGACCGCCGACAATGGCGAAATGGTCATCGCGCTCCTCAACGGCAGCGGTGCGACGGTGAAGAAGCTGTTTCGGGAGCGCGATGGGCGGATCCGCCTCCAACCGGCCAACGAGAACATGCTGCCGATGTACGTGCATGAGCGCGATGTCGCGATCCAGGGGATCGTGGTCGGGGTGCTGCGCCGATACTAGCGGCCCCTCACGTGGGGCCTATCGCCCGCTGCGCCCCCCGCCCTTCGCCTGCACGGTGCTGCGCGTACGCCTCGCGCATCCGATGCAGGGCGGCCAAGCCGGCCCCTTGGTCCAGCGCGGCCGCGGCCACATCGAGGGCATCCCGATAAGTCGGAGCACGCCCGCCGACGTAGATCGCGGCGGCCGCGTTGAGCACGACCGCGCCACGAGCCCCGCGCGACGCGTGACCCGACAGGATCTCCACCATGAGGTCCGCGTTGACGTCGGCTTCCCCACACCGCAGGTCATCGTGGCCCGCCCCACTGAAGCCGAGCGCGGCAGGGTCGATCGTCCACTCACGCTCTCCTTCCGGGCGCACCTCGATGACGTGCGTCACGCCGAGGGGTGAGATCTCGTCAAGCCCGGGCTCGCCGTGCACCACGAGGACGTGGCTTGCCCCGAGCGGTAGCAACGCCCGGGCGACGAGGGTGAGCCGCTGGCGGTCCGCAACACCGATGACCTGCCGGGTGACGGCCGCGGGATTCGCCAACGGGCCGGCGAGGTTCATCAGCGTCGGCACACCGAGCTCTCGGCGCACGGCGGCCACGTGACGCATCGCCGGATGCATGAGGGGCGCGAACATGAAGACGATCCCGGCTTGAGCGAGCACCTGCTCGAGGACCTGGACCGGCGCATCGAGGGGAATCCCCAGCGCTTCGAGTACGTCGGCACTGCCGCACCGGGAGGTGTACGAGCGATTGCCGTGCTTGGCGATGCGCACCCCCGCCCCGGCGGCGACGAACGCGGCGACCGTCGAGATGTTGAAGGTCGTCACGGCCCCGCCCCCGGTGCCGCACGTGTCGACGAGCTCCCCGCGCCGCTCGGCCCCGAGCGGTATCATCGCCCGCCGAAGCGCTCGGACGACGCCGACCAACTCGGCCGGCGTCTCTCCTCGCGCGCGGAGTCCCAGCAGGAGGCCGCCGATCTGCGCGGGGGTGGCCTCGCCACCGATCACCGCCGCAAACGCTTCGGTGACGACCGCTTCACTCATCGTGCCGCCTTCCGACAAGACCCGGAGCGCCGCACCGAGCGCTGCGCCTGGCGCCACCCGAAGCCCCGGCTCGAAACCGGGGGTTGGCCCCGCGACAGCTCTCCGTTCGTCGATTAGGTCACGCGGCATGCATGTGAAGCATGAGCCGATCGGCCAGTCGCGCATGGGACACCACGAGCGAGATCACGAGACCGAGCAGGCGGACGCGTTCGACGTCCTCCTCCAGAAATACTCCCCGCTGGGCGCGATTGGTCAGGTTCACGACGCCAACAAGCTCGTTGTGATAGATGAGTGGGAAGCTGATGAACGAGCCCGTCGTGAAGTATTGATCCTGCAGCAAGGGGTGGCTCTGTGCTTCGGCCACATCCTGCACCAGTAACGGCTGGCGGCTGGCCGCGACCCGACCAGACACCCCTTCACCAATCGCAATCCGCGATCCCTCGACAATATGCGGCGCCAATCCCCGGGCGGCCGCCAGGTAGAGGTAGCCGGGTTCCGGTGCCCGCAACATAAGCGAGCATCGCTGCGACTGCATATCGTCGCCGACGAGCGCCAGCAGGCCGTCCACGAGCTGTCGCGGGTCGGTCGCTCGACTGTCCAGGGTCAACACCTTGTCGATGAGATAGAGCGTCCGCGTCTTCTGACGCAGCGTCTCGCTGCGACGGTGGAGCTCCACGTGGGACTGCTGGAGTTGACCGACCGCCGCCGTCACCTGCTGCTCGACGGCATCAGCGCGCCGCATGGCTCGCCTCGCGTCCTCACTGGCTCGCGCCGCTTCGCGCTCCAGCGCCACGATCCGGGCCGGATCCGCGGGCAGCGGCGCCCGGTCGGCGTTCGTTGCCTCGCCCCGAGCCTGGATCAACTGCTGCTCGAGGGCCGCCAATTTCTTGACGTACTCCCCGTGCACGCGCTGGGTTACGTCCTCCAGCGTCCGGACCGCTTCCTCGCGTGCCTCCCGCTCGGCGAATCGGGCGAACCCCAACTCGAACAACGCCACCGCCGGAGCGAATCGCTCCGAGGTCCGGCTTCCAAAAATCTTCTTTGGCTCGTAGAGCGCGACGATCGAGGAGAGGTGCCCATCGAACCGGAGACCCCGAAGAGCGAGTTGCCCGTCGGGGACCGGCGTAAGCCCAAACAATCGGCCGTATTCGTCGGACTGTTCCCCGAGATCGATGAACCGTCCGCCGTGCGACACGGCTTGTCGGATCGGCGCCGGTAGATGGTCGAACGTCGTCTCCACGGGTGTGCGCGTGACACGACCCCCGGCCGGGGTCAACCGATCGATCAGCATCTGGCGCCGACCGTCGTACCGGAGCAACGCCAGGTGCGCCGACCGGTCGACCTCGGCTAGACCCTCCCCGAGCGCGACGAGGGCAATGTCGAGCGATGGGGCGGCCGCCAGTGCGTGCGCGAGAGAGCCGAGGGTGCGAGGGGGCATGCTAGGCTAGCCGGCGCCGTCAGGGCGTCGGGAACGCTCGAAGTGTCGAATGTGAGTGCACTCGTCCGTATGGCTAAAGACGAGGGTGAGCCGTCCGCGTGACGCCGATCCTGATGGAGCCGCGGTCGCCGGGGCGTCGATCACGGCGCGTACGTCTTGAAATCACAAGCAGTTCCGCATCGCCCGCAGGACGCCGGAATTCTTGACACTCCCCTCCAGCCGGGTAACTTGAGCGTGATGGCGGAGCGCACGGTCCAGCTCGTCCTGCATTACGACGGGGCCCGCTTCGCGGGGTGGCAGCGGCAGCCGGCCGCCCGTACGGTACAGGGCGAGATCGAGGACACGCTGAGTCGCCTGTGCAATGTGCAGACCCGCGCCGTCGGGGCGGGCCGTACTGACGCGGGAGTGCACGCTCGCGGACAGGCCGTGAGCGCGCTGGTGCCGGCGCCCTGGACGGTGGACAAGCTCCGTCGGGCGCTGAACGCGCTGCTCCCCGACGATATCTGGGTAGTGGCGGCGTATGAGATGGAGCCGGAATTCCACGCACGATACAGCGCGCTGTGGCGCCGCTACAGCTACCGCATCGGCACGGACGATGCCGTGCACTCGCCGTTTCGGGCGCGGTGGGAGTGGGCGGTCGTCGACTCGCTCGACCGGCACCTGTTGGACGAGTCGGCTGACGCGCTGGTCGGGCACCACAGCTTTCGCGCCTACGCGGTGCGCGGGACGGCTCCCGATCGCGATGATCATCGCTGCCAGGTGCACGTCGCGCGGTGGGAGGACCGGCCGGGAGGATTGACGTTTGAGATTTCAGCCAACCGCTTCCTGCACCATATGGTCAGATTTGTGGTCGGGACGATGGTGGAGGTCGCGGCCGGCCGGCGGGATCGCGCCACGATCGCACGATTGCTCGGAGCACCTGACAACTCAGAGGTATCACCGCCCGCGCCGGCCCACGCATTGTGTCTCGAGCAGGTGGAATACCCACGTGAGCTGTATCGGTCGGTGGCGTAGCAACCGGCCCACGATGGCTGACCGGTCCAACCCTAGGCGGAAGCAATGAAGATCTTCTTGGCAACGGCGTCGACGCAGGATGTCCAGTGGGCAGCCGAAAGCGGGCTGGCCGAAGGCGTCGTCGCGACCCCCGCACTGTTGCGCGAAGCAGCCGGCGAGGGCGGCGAGCGGGACCTGTTGGCCGAGATCTGTCGCGCGGCGCCCCTCCCGGTCTGCGCCTCGGTGGGGTCGGTCAACGCCGCCGATATCTACCGGGACGGGCGCGACCTGGCGAAGATCTCGGACCAGATCATTGTGCAGGTGCCCCTGCTCGAGGAGGCGGTGCCGGCGATCCGGCGCCTCCGGTCGGACGGCGTCCGGTCCGTCGTGACGCTCGTCTACGCCACGGCGCAGGCCGTCCTCGCCGCCAAAGCGGGTGCGTTCATGGTACAGATCGCCGTGGACCATCTCGACGCCGTCGGCGAGGACGGCACCGAGGTCCTGCGCGATGTCCGGACGGTGTTCGCCGCGCACGCAATCGAGTGCGACATCGTGGCCTCGCTCGCTCACAATAGCGTCCAGTTCGCGCGCTGCGCTCGGGCCGGCCCGGATGTCGTCACGGTGACTCCCGATGTGCTGCGAGCGCTGCTTCTCCACCCGCTCACGGACCGCGGTGTCGATCAGTTGCTGCGCGACTTGAGCGCGCATACTCGCCCGCGAGCGACGGTCTGACCGTGATCATGCCGTTGACCATCGTTGATCCATGCCCGCGGGCGCCGCTCGGTGATCGGTCGAGTCCGCGGCGTGGGATGCTGCGGTCGGCGCTCCGCGTCGCCGCCGGGCTTCTGGTCTGGTGCGCAGGCGGCTGCGGG
>Ga0209415_10005288_pt1 | contig 23250 bp, 23 predicted proteins | sample PeaSoiSIISIP2007_FD_187696 | JGI IMG/M metagenome (GOLD analysis project Ga0209415, IMG submission 187696) | Peat soil microbial communities from Weissenstadt, Germany - SII-SIP-2007 (SPAdes) (version 2) | ecosystem: Environmental > Terrestrial > Soil > Wetlands > Peat | place: Germany... | reverse complement strand
TCAAAGCGTAAAAAGATGGCGACCCCTCCTGATGATGTTTTCTTTGCGAGCATCAGCGAGCTCACCACCAGACTGCGGGCAAAGGAATTTTCAGCCGTCGAGTTGACGCGTGCGTTTTGCGATCGCCTGGAACGGGTTGGTCCGCGCTACAACGCGCTCGCGCTGTCGCTGAAAGAGCAAGCGATACGCAAGGCGAAGGACGTCGACGCGGAACTGAAGCGCGGGCGGTATCGCGCAATGCAGGGGATCCCCTACGGCGTTAAGGACCTTATCGCCGTGCATGGCCAGCCGACCACGTGGGGCGCCAGGCCCTATGCCGGCCAGGTGTTTGACGAAGATGCGCAAGTGGTGTCGAAACTCGACAAGGCGGGCGCGATCCTCATCGGGAAGCTTGCGATGGTGGAGTTGGCTGGCGCAGGCGGCTACCGTTTTCCCTCGGCGTCGCTGACCGGACCGGGCTTGAATCCGTGGGATCGCACGCGATGGAGCGGTGGATCGTCAAGCGGATCGGGAATCGCGACGGCAGCCGGCTTAGTTACCTTCGCGCTCGGATCGGAAACGTCGGGATCGATCCTGACCCCGAGTGCGTTCTGCGGAGTCACCGGATTGCGTCCCACCTACGGTTTAGTCAGCCGTCGCGGGGCGATGGCGTTATCTTGGACGCTCGATAAAATCGGGCCGTTGTGCCGGTCGGCGGAAGATTGCGCGCTGGTGCTGCAAGCGATCGCGGGAGCGGACAGCCAGGACCCGGGGTCGGCCGGAAAAGGTTTCTACTATGCGCCCCAGTTCGCGCGCAAGCCCCAGGAGATCACGGTCGGCTACGCACCTGTGGACTTCGCGGAGTGGGCCGACGCATCCGCGCGGCCCGATCTTCAGAACGCCCTGGGAGTGGTGAAGGCGATGGGCGTGCAGATGAAGGAAGTGGAGATTCCGGACTTCCCGTATGGCGCTCTGACGAACACGATCGGCAACGGCGAGGCTGCATCGGTCTTCGAAGATCTGGTTCGCAGCGGCAAGGTGGATCAGCTCGCCGACAAACGGCAGATCGCGGGGATGAAAGCGTCGCTGGAATTGCCGGCCATCGAGTATCTGAGAGCGATGCGCATCCGCACCATCGTTCAGGAAGCTTTTCGGGACCTGTTCATTGACGTGGACCTGCTGCTGACGCCGACTCGCCTGGCGCCGGCGTCGAAGATTACCGAGCCGCTCGACCGGACCCCGGAGGGTCCGCGGCCGAAATTGCGCGGATTGAGTGGGCTGATTCCCGCCGGGAATTTGTGCGGACTGCCCGCAATTTCGCTGCCGTGCGGGTTTGCGGATCAGATGCCGATTGCGATCTCATTGGTCGGGCGGCCGTGGTATGAAAACCAGTTGATCGCCATGGGGCACGCGTTTCAAAGCCAGACCGACTGGCATCGGCGAAGACCGCCGGTTACTTAGGGATGCGCGGTGGCCGCGCCGATGATCTTTCGCGTGGACCGGTCCTGGACGAACAGCACCAGCTTCAAATTCTGGGGATTCCATTCGGGATTCAGATTGACTCGCGCATCGGCGCTATAACTCGCGGCTTTCCTGGTGTCCAGGTGACCGATTCCGGTCAGGCTTCGCACGACTCCTGTGTGGCGCAATCTGCGGCCTCCATTTTCACCAGCGACGGGCGTAGTTTCAAGGTTCGTCTCCGTGACGGCCAGGAACATATCGGCGTTGCGTGTCCCCTCGGGGAGTTTTTCGATCTTGAGATGCGCCACGCCGTTGAGCATCGAGAGGTCCACGGCGGCCCTGGCTCCCTGGGCGGCCTTGCGAATTTCATCGCGCGCGCGGATCTCATCCGATCCATTAAATTCAGCTTGCCCGTTTACGACCATTTCCGGCGTGTAGACGCTCTCCAGGCGGAACATGCGTCCGTAATCCTGTTGCCGAGCCGTGTACAGAGAGGACGAAAAACGGTCCTTCCAGCCGAGATGATTCCAGTAATCGACGTGTTCACTCAGCGCAATCACATCGATATCCGGAAAATACCGCACCAGGCGACTTAAGAGATTGTCAGCCGGGGGACAGCTCGAGCAGCCCTCTGAGGTGAATAGCTCGACCACTACGGGCGTTCGCGTTTGCGCAACGCCGGTGATCCCAAATGCCAAAATTGTCACGAGGATTCGAAACATGGATGACCCTCTTTCACTATTCTATTCGCTTATCCGGCATGATAGCTTGAGGGTTGGAGAACTTTTTCGGTAATCGCGAAGCGGCATCTGCGCTGGAGGACATGATTTCCCGGCGCAGAGTCGCCCAGACCCTGTTGTTTTCAGGTCCGGAAGGCGTCGGAAAGGCGACGCTCGCCAGGCGGTTCGCGGCTCTTTTGTTAGGGGATGCGCAGAAAATCGAACAGGACGACTTGAGCCTGGAATCGAACGCTGCGCTGATAACAGATCGTGAAAAATGGACTGCCGAAAAGCGCAACGAAGATCCACTTCTATTCGGGTCCCACCCCGATTTCGTGACTTTCGCGCCGGATGGCCCGTTGCGCCAGATCACGATTCCACAGATGCGCCTGCTGCGGGATCGGGCTCCGCTGAAACCGTCGAAAGGTAATTGGCGAGTTTTCTTGATCGATCAAATCGATCGCGCCAATGAGCAAGCCGCGAATTCGCTGCTCAAGACGCTAGAGGAGCCCCCGTCGCACCTGGTCTTGATCATGACGGCGCGCAATCCGTTCGATCTTCTGCCGACCATCCGCTCGCGCGCGATTCCGTTCCGGCTTTCGCCTCTGTCCGACGCCGAAATGCGTGAATTTATTGGCTTTCGAGGCTTGAACGATCCGGAAAGAAGACGAACTTTGGCTGAGGGTTCTCCTGGGCTGGCGGTTTCGATCGACCTTGAAGCTTACGACCGGCGGCGCACGGCGATGCTCGCCCTGTTGAGTGTCGCCAGCGGGACGCAACCCTTTGGAGCATGGTTGAAGCACTCGGATTCGATCGCCGCGCGACGGACGGAAAAGCTCGATTCGTACCTCGAAGTGCTGTATGTATTGCTTGCAGATGTGGTTCGGCTCGCGAATGGAGTGCCGACGATCCGGAATGACGACATTCGCGGCGAGCTGGCAGCGCTGGCCCGTCGAGTTTCTTTCGACTGGCTGCGCTCCGCGGTCCAGAAGGTGGACGAATTGATGGATCTGGTGCGGCGCAATATCCAAAAGTCGATTGCGCTGGATGCGTTGGTAATCGAGCTCCGTTCACGCTAACGTGAATTGCACTCTCGCGACCGCTGTGTTATCAAAGAACCAGATAGGTAGTTCCATCCATCTTTCATCATTCGCGAAGGAGCGAAGCAGTGGAGCCCGCAAATCGCAAGTTGATCCGCCCCTCTCTTAACGAGATCAAAGACAATCGAATCCGCAAGGACGGTCAGAAGAAGTCCGCTCCCCCAGATCAGACCAATGCCGAGAACTTCTATTATTTGAAGCAGATGCAGTCGAAGACGCCAATGACCATCGTGCTGAAAGACGGCGAGACTTTGAAGGGCGTCATCGAGTGGTACGACAAGACCTGCCTGAAAGTGAATCGCGACGGCGAGCCGAACCTGCTGGTGTTCAAATCCAACATCAAGTACATGTATAAGGCTTAAACGGGCTTACTTGGCGTTCGCGTCGTATTGACCGGCGCAGACCACGTTGCCTTCGGTATCGAAGAACCGGATGATCCAACCGACGGTCGGGATCACCGCCTTCGGCATGGTTACTCGACCTCCATTTTGCTCCACCGCTTTCGCGATGGCGTTCACATCGTCCACGGTAATCGTGCACTCGAATGCACGGAGACCGGTTCCGGTAAGCGGCTCATGGCGCTTCTGAAGCAAACCTCCGACGCCCGGGTTCTGCGGCGTGCCGGTAGTAACCAGATAAAAATCCGGAGGTCCCCAGGCCTCGAATTTCCAACCGAAAACATTTTCATAGAAGCGGCGTGCGCGGGACACGTCGTCTGCGTGGATGGCGAAACGTCCAACGTTGTTTGGCATGATGTTCAGAATACGCTGTCTATCATTGGCGAACTTACGATACTATGACAATAAATACCTATAATGCGCCAAGTTCCAAGAATCGTCGTGCGTACATTCGCATTCGGCCACTCCGGCGGATACACGATCCCGCCGCATCATCACGATTGGAACCAGTTGATCTATGCGTCATCCGGAGTCATGACGGTACGCACTGAGCGCGGCGCGTGGGTGGTGCCGCCGGAACGAGGCGTATGGGTTCCCGCCGGCGTTACACACTCGATTCAGATGTCGGGCGCGGTTTCGATCCGCACTCTGTATTTTGCCCCAGCGTTCGCACGGAGACGGCTGCCAAGGGCGTGCTCGGTAGTGAATGTGTCGCCATTGATGCGCGAGCTGATTCTGCACGCGACCAAAATCGGATCGCTGGACCGTAACGTGGCCGCGCATGCCCGCTTGATCGGCGTAATGCTGGATCAGATCAAGACGTGGTCGGAAGCGCCGCTCGATTTGACGATGCCGCGCGATCCAAGAGCATTGAAAGCCGCGGAAATCCTTCGCAGAGAACCGGGGGAAACAGGGTCTCTCGACCGGATCGCCAGAGCTTCAGGCGCAAGTAAGCGTACGCTGGAACGGCGATTCCGTGCAGAAACCGGCATGGGCCTCGGACGATGGCGCCAGCAACTCCGGCTTCTGCATGCTCTGCGTTTGCTGGCCGAAGGTGAGGCTGTGACGACGGTCGCGCTCGAAGCCGGCTACCGCAGCACCAGCGCGTTCATCTCAATGTTCAAAAAGGCGGTGGGGTCCACGCCGTTCCAGTATCGGGGAGCGCGGTAGCTATCACTCGGCGATTCATCGGCCTACGGAATATCCGGGATGTTTGACCGCGGGAACTTTGCCGATCAACGGTCGGAGACAAAATTTTGGCGCACGATTCTCCTAACATCCTTTGGATCGGACCCGAGGCTGGCAATCTGCCTGCTTGCTGGACAGTCGGATCGTCTCTCGATGCGTTCGACGCGGCGGTCATCTCGGCACCGGTGTTGAACCGAACAGTAGAAGAACTGGTAGAAGATCTGTCGCGAGGACGCGCGAACGCACCGGTTCTGGTTTACGATCCTACCGCAACTGTAGCCGACGCGATTCGCTATGTGCGGCTCGGCGCGCACGATGTGGTGAAAGAAGAGTCCGGGTTGATCGCGATGGTCGAGGCGGTTATAGAGCTGCGTCGCGGCCAGCGCGAAGCCGAGGCCGGCATCGAGCGGTGGCGGAAGCTGCTGGTGGGGTCGAGCGCGGCGATGCTGCGAACCGTGGAGGTGATTCGGTTGGTGGGCGGACGCCGGTCCACGGTTCTGATCACCGGCGAAACCGGGACGGGAAAAGAAATGGTCGCGCGGGCGATTCACCTGGCCAGCCCACGCGCGCATTTGCCGATGGTCACGGTCAACTGCAACGCGCTTCCGGAAACGCTTCTCGAAGCAGAGTTGTTCGGACACGTAAAAGGCGCTTTCACCGGCGCGATCCAGCAGCGCGTCGGCCGATTCGAGCAGGCGAATCGCGGGACGCTGTTCCTTGACGAGATCGGCGATCTTCCGCTGGACACCCAAACCAAGCTGCTGCGCGTGTTACAGGAGCGCGAGTTCCAGCGCGTCGGCAGTTCCGAGACGGTTCGCGTAGACGTACGGCTGATCGCGGCAACTCACGTAGATTTGGCCGAACGCATCAAGCAAGGCAAGTTTCGTGAGGATCTGTATTATCGCCTGAACGTGGTGCCGATCACGACACCTCCGTTGCGCCATCGACTGGAAGACATTCCCGCACTGGCGTGTCATTTCCTGGGAAAGATCTGCCGGCAGGAGGAGATTCCCTTGCGGCGGCTAGACCCGGAAACTCTGGACCGCCTCAGCGCGTATTCCTGGCCGGGAAATGTCCGTCAGCTGGAGAACGCTGTGGAGCGGGCCGTGGCTCTCAGTGGAGAACGCGAGGTCCTGTATGCATCCGATTTCGCGCTATCGACAACCACCAGAACGGTTTCGGCTCCGATTGCCGTGCCTGATACGGGGCTCGATTTCGAACGGACGGTCGGCGGCATCGAGCGCCAGATTCTGCAACAGGCTCTACAGCGGGCTGGCGGAAATAAAACGGCGGCGGCGGAAATGCTCGGGTTGAAACGGACTACGCTCGCCGCGAAACTGAAAAGCCTGGAAGCCGTGGCAACTTAGCGCTCGCTGCTATACTGAGCCGAATGTTCTGCACTGGATGCGGCGGACAGAACCCCGATGAAGTGCAGTTCTGCAAGATGTGCGGCGCAGCCGTTGCCTCAGTGGCGATTGCGCCCGCCATTTCGCAGTTTCGTTACGCCGGATTCTGGCTGCGATTCTGGGCTTACCTGATCGACTGCCTTCTGCTAGGGCTGTTCCCGGTTCTGATTTCCCTGATCATCGCGCCGCTGTTTTTCACCGGTGCGGCGGCCCTTGCAATCCTCGGTGTGTGGATTTTCATTGTTCCGGTTGTACTGGCGGAGGGATGGCTGTATTATGCCCTGATGGAAAGCTCGTCCTACCAGGCCACGCTCGGAAAACGGGCGCTAGGGCTGAAAGTCACGGGCCTCGCCGGCGAGCGGATCACGTTCGGGACCGCCACCATCCGATACTTCAGCAAGATTCTGTCGGCGCTGCTGCTGCACATCGGTTTCATCATGGCAGCGTTCACGCAAAAGAAGCAGGCGCTGCACGACATGATTGCCTCGTGCCTGGTAATCCGAGGCTAGCCTTCCTTGATCATGCGCGCGGCTTTTTCCGCGATGATCATGGTTGCCGCTTGCGTGTTGCCGCCGACAATGATTGGCATAATCGATGCATCGACGACGCGCAGTCCGGCGACGCCGTGCACTTCGAGACGCGCATTGACCACGCTCATCGGATCCTGCCCCATCTTGCAGGTTCCGACGGGATGATAAATAGTTTCGGATCGCGAGCGAATGTAGACTTCAGGATCGTCCTGTTCGAATACGGGTGCGCCGCGAAACGGCTCGAGTGCTTTCGCCTCCGCAATGCGGCGCGCAAGCGTTACTCCATGCGCCAGCGGAGCCAGATCGGAGGAATCGGAAAGATACGCCGGATCGATGGCCGGGGCTTCAAACGGGTCGCGGGAACGCAGTGTGATCCTGCCACGGCTTTTCGGTGTCAGAAGCGTGGGACCCAGGCTCAACCCGTGGCCTCCGGGTTTAGCGAATCCGTGATCGACGTAATGTACGGGGCCGAAGTGGAATTGCAGATCGCATTCGGCCAGGTCGGGGCGCGATTTGACGAACGCTCCCGCTTCCGCGATGTTCGACGTCAGCGGGCCGTTGCCGCCGATCATAAACTTGATGAGGTTCGGCAGAGTTTCGACGCTGGTAAGCGAGACTGGACACTTGCAGAAGTACGGAATAACCACCGCGAGGTGGTCTTGTAAATTCTCGCCGACGCCGGGAAGATCCGCGATCGCGGCGACTCCCAGCCCTTCAAGGTGTCCCGCCGGTCCGATACCGGAAAGGAGCAACGTTTGCGGCGACCCGATAGCGCCCGAGGCCAGAATCACTTCGCGAACTGCCCGAACTTGGCCCGTGGTTCCTTTCTGGGCATATTCAATTCCACTGGCGCGTCCGTTTTCAAACAGGATTCTGGTGGCTTGAACGCCGGTCCAAACCGTAAGGTTCCCACGGCGAATCGCAGGTTTCAGATAGGCGTCGGCCGCGCTCCATCGCCGGCCGTTCTTTTGCGTGACTCGATAGAAGCCTGCGCCCTCCTGCGACGGACCGTTGAAATCGGCGTTGGGCGGGATGCCCACTTGCTCGCAGGCTTCGACGAACGCGCGCGAAAGCGGGTTGACGCACTTCAGATCGGTAATGCTCAGTTCCTGCGATTCGGCGGATTTGAATAACGGCAGCAGATCGTCGAAGCCCCAGCCGGGATTCCCTAGGTCGCGCCAGACGTCGAAATCGGCGCGGCGTCCGCGGATATAGATCATTGCGTTCATCGAGCTGGATCCGCCCAGCATCTTTCCGCGCGGCCAGTACAAGCGGCGGCCGTTTAGATGCTCCTGAGGCTCGGTGGTGTAATTCCAGTCCAGGGGTGTTCTAAAGAGCTTCGAGAATGCCGCGGGGATGTGGATTTCGCGCTGGCGATCGGGAGGGCCGGCTTCCACCAGCAGCACCGTCACGTCACGATTCTCGGTAAGACGCGACGCCAGTACGCATCCGGCGCTTCCGGCGCCAATCACGATATAGTCGTACACGTTAATCCATGGAACATCACTTCGCGGAACTGAATGGTATTCGGATGCATTATGTCACAGCCGGGGAGGGCCGTCTGGTGCTGTTCGCACACGGCTTCCCGGAGTTCTGGTATGAATGGCGCAGGCAGATCGACGAATTCGGCCGCGATCATCTCGCCGCCGCGCCCGATCTGCGCGGCTACAATCTGACTTCAAAGCCGCGTGACATCGAGCAGTATCGCGTAAAGCATCTGGTTGAGGATCTGCGCGCATTGGCCGATCATTTGGGCGCGAAACGATTCGTACTGGTGGGGCATGACTGGGGTGGAGCAGGCGCGTGGGCGTTCGCCGTGGCGCATCCGGACCTGTTGGAGAAACTGATCATCATCAATGCGCCCCACCCGGGCGTCTTCGTCCGTGAACTACACTCGAATCCCGCGCAGCAGCAAGCTAGTCAGTATATGCGGATGTTTTGCACTCCAGAGGCCGAAGAAATTTTGACTCCCGACCACTATCGGTACCTGATCGACGCGCTGTTGACTCACGGTTTGAAACGCGGATATTTCGATGAAGAGGACCAGCGTGCGTACGTAGAGGCATGGTCGCGGCCGGGAGCATTGACCGGCGGTTTGAATTACTATCGCGCGGCGAGGATGCTGCCGCCGGCCCCGGGAAACGCCGCGCCTGAACCGGTAGTTGACGTCGCGGCGCTCACCGTCCGCGTGCCGACGCTGGTCATCTGGGGTGAGCGCGACTCGGCGCTGCTGCCCGGAAATCTCGACGGTCTGGATCAATTTGTGCCTGATCTCACCGTGCGCCGCGTCCCCGACGCGAACCACTGGATCGTCCACCAGAAGCCGGAGCTGGTGAATCGTTATATTCGCGAGTTTCTTTCGGCATAGACGGTATGATGGTTGCTTGGGTGAGAACAATTCCGGCGCCACGCGCACACGCGTGGTTTTGGTCGTAGCCAACATCCTTTCTGCCGCCTGCCTGGTCTGGTCCCTGCGCGACGTGAAACTCGGAGCGCTGATCAACGACCTCGCGACCATGAATTGGTGGTGGGTCGCGCTGGCCGTCGCGGCCGACATCGCGGTTTATAGCTGGCAGGCTTGGCGATGGAGTCTCCTGCTGCACCCGGTTGAGCCGGTCGGGTTCTGGCACGCCGTCAGAGCCATCTATGTCGGGCTGTTCGCGAACGAAGTGCTACCGTTCCGCGCAGGCGAACTGGTACGCTGCTACCTGCTTTCGCGTTGGAGCGCGCTTCCGTTTTCGGTTTCCATATCGAGCGCCATCATCGAACGAATTTTTGACGGCGTATGGCTCTGCGCCTGCCTGTTCCTGGCCCTGCGCATCGTGCCGCATCCGCACATGCGATTTCTGACCGGCAGCGGATACGTGCTCGGCAGCGTCGTATTGGCGGGGGCGTTGTTGTTGGCGGTGGCCATGTTTCGCAGGCATCGGGCACGCGCCGCGCTGGCTGGAGGATCGTGGAAACGTCACGTCCGCGTTCTGATCGACGATCTGAGCCTGATTGGCCATTCGCGCTACCTGTACTTCGCGTTCCTGCAGAGCCTTCCTTATCTGCTGCTTCAGGTGGTTCCGATCTATGCGTCGTTCAAAGGCTACGGGTTCGACGATTTGCTGCTGAAGGAAGCTTTCGCGTTGATGGTGATTCTGCGGATGGGCAGCGTGGTGCCGCAGGCGCCCGGCAATCTCGGGCTGTTCCAGCTCCTCACGAAAGAGAGCCTGGTCAAGATTTTCAATGTGGTCCCTGTGGAGGCGGAGCGGTTTTCCCTGGTGCTCTGGGGAATCGTCACGCTTCCGCTGCTGATCGGCGGCGCGGTCGCGCTCGCTGTAACCGGCTCGAGGATCGGCGAGCTGCGGCGCGCGGCGCACGTCGAGCGTGAAGAGCTGTCGCGATCACGCGAGTAAGATTTCCTGATAGACACCCCAAGTCCGCTCAACTGCGGAATCCCAGGTGAATTGGCGTGCTCGTTCCAGACCCCGGCGCGCCAGATTCTCGCCGAGAGCTTCATCTGAAGCGAGATTCAACATTGCACTGCCAATGGCATCGCTGTCGACGGGATCGACTAGCAACGCGGCGTCGCCTGCGACCTCCGGCAGCGCGGAGCGAGTGGAGGTGATTACCGGAACACCGTGCGCCATCGCTTCCAGGACCGGCATCCCGAAGCCTTCGTCGAGCGACGGAAATGCGAAGATCCGAGCTCGATGGTAGAGCCGATCAAGCTCAGTCTGCGAGACATAACCGAGCACATCGATCGCCTCGCGGCGACGACTCTGTTCGACGGCACGCAATTCGTCCGCCGCTCCAAAACCGTCGGGAGCGCCAGCCAGCGCGAGCCGCCAGCCGTTCGGTAATTGCTCGAAAGCTTGAACCAGGCGCGCGATATTCTTGCGACGCTGAATCGCGCCGACAAACAGAACCAGGTTTTCTCGCGGAACATCGGATGGCGCGGGCATGTCGATCCCGTGCGGGATCACTCGAATGCGCGCTGCTGTCACGCCCAAGAGCTGTTCGACCTGTGATGCCGTGAATCGGGAAACTGCGATGATCAGATCGCTCGATTCGGCCGCGCGTTGCGCCTGAGCGGCGAAGCGATCGCGAAATTCCCGAGTGGAATAGTCGCCGGTCATGACGAACAGGTCATGAAACGTGCAGACGGTGCGCCGGCCGCGCGCGTCAAGCCGTTGACTGAGCGCGTGAAACAAATCCCCGGGCGGCGTGCCGACTAGCAGCCGGCGAAAAGCATTAGCGGGAATCGATTCGTGATAGGACCGAAGGAAACGATGCGGCCGGTAACAATACAGAAATTCTTCTTCGCGGTGGGCGTTCGCCAAGCCAAAAAGAATCCGGCGGGAATAAACCCCAAGACCCGATAGATTTCGGCCGAGGCTGTAGGAGGCGTCAAGAGCAATCGGCAAGCAATTGCTATGATCCCACCGGTGTGGCTAGCGCCGCATCGCGAGCGCGCTGGGAAACAGGTCAAGCGCGGCCTGTTCCAGCAGCACGTCGAGCGAAGCCGGGCGATCTCCATCGAAAATCGCGGCTCCGACCGAAATCCGGTGCGAGAGCGCACTCGAGTGGATTCTCGCCCAGGCTTCTTCGAGCGATTCGAAATCGGTTTCGAAAACGGCCACGCCGAATCGAGCGTCCCCAATGCGCGCCACCAGATCCGTGGGACCGGCGACGCTGCGTAGATGATCCGCCGCTTCCACCAACGCCAAGTCGCGGCGCTGCTGGCCGAAGGCGTGAACTAATTCGCCCAGGTTGTTCGGCTCGGCTACCAGAATCATCAGACGCCGGTGCAGGCGCTCCGCCAGCTTGCGGTCACGATCCCCGAAAGTAAGGAAGCCGCTTCGGTTGGGCAGGCCGGTCAGAGAATCTGTGATTGCGCCTGCGCGCATTGCGGCCAACAACCGATGCCGTTCGATCGCGCCCATCATCGCGTGGGCCAGCGGCGCCGGGTCCACTTGTTTCTTGACCAGAAAATCCTGAGCCCCTTCGCGAATCAGCCGCGCCGCCATATCCTGGTCCTCCGGCCCAATCAGCAGCACAACCGGAATACGCTCGGCGGCAGCCTGCAAGCGGCGAAACGTCTCGACGCCCTGGCTATCCGCCACATCGGGATCGAGCAGCATTACGTCGATGGTTTCGTGTCCCAGAACCGCGCAAGCTTCACTCCAGGAAGTCGCGTGGAGGGTTTCGATGTGCACCCAACTGTTCCAGAATCGGCCCTCTTCAATCTCAGTCAGAACATCGCACAGGAAGATGACATCCTCCGGCTCGGATTCGACGAGTAGGACACGGAGAGTCATGGTCTGGTGGCCCCTTGGCTAGTATTTAGTGTGCCGGAGAGCCGGATCGTCTCAAACAGGTTCGTCGTACTCGATTAATCCTCCAGGTGATATTCCTTCAGCTTTCTGTACAGCGTGGTTCGTCCGATTCCAAGAAGATGCGCCGCAATCGCGCGATCGCCTTTGGTGTACTCGAGGGCGTTCAGAATGGCGCGCTTTTCGAGCTCGATCAATGGCACCACCCCCGGAAGGCTGTGCATCGGCGAGGGCGACGGAGACGAGCCCGGCTCGGTTGGTTCACTCGGGGCAGGACCCGCTTGAACCGAACCCGCAGCCGCCATCAGGTATTGGGATTTTCTTTGTAGCAGGAAATTCTGCAGGTTCGACGGAAGATCGCCTACATGCAGCAATGGCCCGGAATTGATCGCGACCATGTGTTGGATGCAATTCTCAAGCTCGCGAACATTGCCTGGCCAATCGTAGTTCAGCATCACTTCCATGGCTTCCGCGGTGATCGAGTAATTTCCGCCCACGCGCCCCAGGAAGTAGTTGATCAGAGCGGGAATATCTTCGCGGCGCTCGCGCAGCGGCGACAGGCAGATGTTAATCACGTTGAGACGGAAGTACAGGTCGCGACGGAACGTCCCTTTCTCCACTTCCTTCGCCAGATCGCGATTGGTCGCAGCAATGGCGCGAAAATCCGAGCGCTTCGTGCTTACCGAGCCCACCGGGCGGAACTCCTTCTCCTGCAATACGCGAAGCAGTTTTGCTTGCAAATCGAGCGGCAGCTCGCCGATTTCATCAAACAGTGCCGTTCCGCCATTGGCGCTTTCGATCAAGCCGACTTTGGCGGTCGCCGCGCCCGTGAACGCACCCTTAACATGCCCAAACAGTTCACTTTCCATGAGCGGACCGACCATGGCAGAGCAGTCGATCGTCACGAACGGTCCCCCGGGGCTAACATTATGAATAGCGCGCGCGACCACTTCTTTACCGGTTCCGGTTTCGCCGAGGACCAAGGCCGGCCAACGGCATTTTCCCAGCTTCTGAATCAGATGCAGTACGTGGCGGGTGCGGGGCGACTGCCCCACCAGTACTGGCCTGGTCTCGTCTATGGTTGAAGACATTGCCGTTTTGGCTTTAAATTGTAGTGCGTTGAGCAAAGATAAACTCTACGATCCATTTGAAACTTCTTCAACACCCACCCATTGAGATCTAAGGTAAGTCCGTTGTGGGTAAGAAATACCCTCCGATGCGGGTACGGTTATCGATCCGGGACCACTATTGCATCGCCGACCGCATCTCTCACCTTCTCCGCCAATCGTTTAGCATCATCCAGCGCCAAAGCGTGTCCGACCAGTACTCGCCAGATCGTCGATGTTTCCACCACACGCGCATCTTGGAATTGTTCGAGCAGCGAAGACTCAAAGGATTCGGCGCGATCACGAGTAGAGAACGTGCCGGCTTGGACCGCGTATCGCTTGGCCGGATCCTCCGCGTTCTGTTTTTCAGTGCTTGCATTTTCAACCGGCGGATCAGCGACGGTTTCAGGTTCCGGTGCAGCGATCACTTTCAATCGGACGCGCGCCGTGCCGGGTGCCACCATGTCGATTTTTCGAGCGGCGGCGAGAGAGAGATCGATGATTCGTCCTTTGACGAACGGACCGCGGTCCGTGATGCGAACCTCCACGCGTCTTCCGTTATCGAGATCGTTCACCTCGAGCCAGGTTCCGAAGGCGAGCGTTCGATGCGCGGCCGTGAGCTGCTCCATGTCGTAAATCTCACCGGACGCCGAGCGTCGTCCGTTGTATGGCTCGCCGTACCAGCTCGCGACTCCGGTTTCCGTGTCGCCGATTCTCGCAGGGGCAGGAATTCGCGCGGACGTTCGGCGTCCACAACCACTCGCCGCGAACAACATCGCGACGCAAGACGCGACGGCGAAGAACTTCCCGCCGAGGTTCACCGCACCCGCATGATCAGGGCTTCGGAACACTAAAACAATTCTACTCGACTACGTTTCGCTTCGTTTTGACGCGATCGGGACGACTCGCACGAGGGACGTTCACGAACGCATCGTTCATTTTTTTCTTGACTTTCGCCGCAAAGAACCTTATAAAGGGGACACAACCGCGCTCTCTCATGAGTGGCGCGAATCTTGATGTAAAGGGAGAATCAATCGATGATGAACGCAACGAAGAAGAAAGCGCCTGCGAAGAAAAAGGCTGCTCCGAAGAAAAAGAAGTAGTCCAAGCAGGCTCGACAAGTTCGAGTTCAATCCATTCGGCCCCGAGTAATCGGGGCCGTTTTTATTTGGGACCGACCTTCTTAAACCGACCTTCTTAAGAGGATGAGGGGAACAGCTTCGCGATCAATGGCCGCAACTCTTCGTACGTCATCCGGCCCGGATGATATAGGCGCACAATGCCCGCGCGATCGATCAGAACCAATGTCGGCGTGGTGCTGGCTCCGTATCTCCGGAAATTTTCTTCGTTCACCGGAGCAGGCGTCGTGATGATGTCGGCATAGCGTTCCTGCCGCACCTGTTCGATGTAACGAAGCTCGGCCTCTGGCGGCGCTTCAATCCCGCCCTGCACATAACCGTATTTTTGGGTGGGCGCGACCAACTCCAGACCCTTCGGGCCAAACTCGGATTTCAGCCGCGCGAGAATCGGAGCCTCGGCTTTGCAGTCGTTGCACCAATGCGCCCAGAAGAACAGCAGCACAGGCTTGCCCTTCGCCAGCGTCACGCTCTGGAGCGCCGGCGCCGGCTTGCCCTCCATCGACAAGAGATTGATGTTCTTCTGAATACGCGCGCGAATCGAAGTTGCGTAGTATGTCTTGAGCTGATCCTGTAGATATGTAATCGCTTCACTGCGCTGGTTGCGCCTCGCCAGAACGTTGGCCTCCACCTCGATCGCCGCACCGAGCGCGGTGGGCAGGTAGGGATTTCGGTCAAGCGGCACTTTCTTGATCTCAGCGACGCACAACTCGTAGGTTTGGCCGGCGTATTTCTCCGCTTGATCGTAATTCTTCGCGGCCAATTCTCCGCGGCCCATCCAGCTCAGCGCTTCCAGCCATTCAGGAGTCACACCGCGCGTGCTTCTGTACGTCTGAAGTATTTCAGCGCCGCTGCGAAAATCGTTGTTTGCAATCGCGCCGCGCACGTTGTCGATCAGAGTTGGGGACGCGGCCAGAGCGGCGGAAGCAAGCAGTGGGAGACAGGAGAATCGCACTTGAGGAGCCTCTACATCGAGGATAGCAAGTACCCGCCGTCCACGACGAGCGTTTGCCCGGTCAGGTACGAAGATCCCTCGCCCGCCAGCATCAGAGCCACCTCGGCGATCTCCACCGGCTGGCCAAGATGCTTGATCGGCTGCGCGCCGAGTTGTTTTTCGCGCCGCTGATCATCTTTCCAGTAATATTCACTAAGCGCAGTCTGGATCAGCCCGGGGGCGATCGCGTTCACTCGCACGCCGCTCGGCCCCAGCTCCACGGCGTAGCACTGCGTCATCATGATCAACGCTGCTTTGGTCATGCTGTACAGCAGGCTGTGGAACTGCGGCCGGAGACCGGAAATCGACGCGATGTTGATTATGGACCCCGAACCGCGCGCGCACATTCCTGGCGCCACCAGCTTCATCAGGCGGAAAGTACTCTTGAGATTGATGTCGACCATCTTGTCAAATTGGCCCTCATCCATTTCGAGACAAGGGCCCTGGGCGATGTTGGTTGCCGCGTTGTTCACCAGGATGTCGATGCGCCCGAACTCGCGCGTAGCGGTGTCGACAAGATGTTGAAGCTGGTCCGCGCGTCCCACGTGGCAGGCGACAGCCTTCGCAGCGGGTCCGATCTCGCGAGCAACCTGATCGAGCGTTTCCTGCTTCCGGCCCGCGATCACAACTTTCGCGCCTTCGCGCGCGAAAACTTCGGCAATCGACCGCCCGATGCCGCGGCTAGCGCCCGTGATCAGCGCGACTTTGCCATCAAGGATCATAACGTAAGGCCCTTCAGATACACCCGGAAGTCGTCGCCAAGGTCGTAGCGCTTCAGCGCGAACTCGACCGTCGCTTTCAGGAAGCCAAGCTTATCTCCGGCGTCGTAGCGCTTACCTTCGAAGCGGTACCCGTAAATCGGACGGGTGCGGAGCATGTGCTTCAGGCCATCGGTTAACTGGATCTCGCCCCCGCTACCCGGCTCAACGGCATCCAGCGATGCGAAAATCTCTGGAGTCAAAACGTAGCGGCCGATAATCGCCAGGTTTGAAGGAGCCTCGCTCGCCTTCGGCTTCTCGACCATATTACGGATGCGATACAGACGGTCGCGCCCGCCGTTGTGGGCCACCGGCTCGGCATCCACTACGCCGTATGCGGAAATGGCATCACCGGGCACTTCCATCAGCGCTACCACCGATGCGCCGTAGAATTCGTACACATCCAGCAACTGGCGCAGGCATGGGACATCGGCGTCGATCACGTCGTCGGAAAGGATCACCGAGAACGGTTCGCCTCCCACCAGTTCCCGCGCCCGCAGAACGGCGTGGCCGAGACCCAGCGCCTCCTTCTGTCGGACGTAAGACACGTCGATCATATCCGATACGGCCCGGACAGTCGCCAGCAGGTCCTTCTTGTGCCGCGTCTCAAGCAGATGTTCCAGCTCGAAGCTGACGTCGAAATGATCCTCAATCGCGGTCTTGCCGCGTCCGGTCACGATGATAATGTTACGGACCCCGGACTGTATCGCTTCCTCGACGCCGTATTGAATCAATGGCTTGTCGACCAGCGGCAGCATCTCTTTCGGTTGAGCCTTGGTGGCAGGTAGAAAACGGGTTCCCAGCCCAGCAGCGGGAAACACGGCTTTGCGGACTTTGGCGATCATTGCTTCTAATTCTACCGAACGGTGGCAGCCGGACGATCCGAAAAAGTTGCACTAGACGCTAATTCGTCCTCTCGGATTTCGCCCATTCGGTAAGGAAGGGATAAGACGATGCTGAACAGAGCCAAGATCGTGATGTTTCCGGCGGTGATCGCAGTGATGGCGGGCGCCGCTTCGTATGGGCAGGGGCTTGAGATCACCCAGGATGACGCGAAAGCAATGACTTACAAGGTCAACATGGCATCGAAATTTTTCGAAGCCACCTGGCGCGACATTTTCGCCCGCGGCGGCTACCGGTATCCTGCGCCGAAAATGGTTGGCTATGTCGATACTGCGAAGAGCGGCTGCGGCGAATTGAAGGCGAACAATGCCCACTATTGCGCCGCGGACAACACTGTCTATTACGACATCGTCTTCCTGACCAAGATGATGAAGTACACCGGCAATCAGCTTCATTCCGACGGCGACTACGCTCCGATCGTAGTACTCGCGCATGAGATGGGCCATGCGGCGGCGAATATGCTCAACGTGAATCCCACATACACCAACAATCGAGAAAACCTGGCCGATTGTCTCGCTGGAGTGGTAACGGCTTACGCTGCGGCCGCGAAGAACCTGGAGCCGGGCGATTTCGAAGAGGGCGAGTTCGCTTTGAAGCTCGGCGGCGACGGTCCGAACACGCCCTTCAATTCCGATCATGCCCATGGCCCGGCAGCCGAACGAGTGCTCATGTTCGAACGCGGCTTCCGCGGCGGCCTGCCTGCTTGCAGCGAGTCGATGGCCGTCAAACTCGGCCAGATGCGGACCTCGGACAACGGCCGGTATCCCGGCCAGTAAATTTTTGCGGTCGATCCACCGCGCTTCCGCCCGCCCGGCAAACCGCCCGGCGGGCGATTTTTCTTTTAGAATGCCTCCGATGACCAAGCTTCAAATCCTCGCTCGCGAAGTGATCGCCTGTGAGCTGTGTCCTCGCCTGCGCGAATACTGCACGCGAGTCGCTCAGGTGAAGAAGCGAGCTTATCGCGACCAGGACTACTGGGGCAAGCCGGTTCCCCCTTTCGGCGATCCACTCGCCCGTCTGCTGGTGATCGGCCTCGCGCCGGCTGCGCACGGCGGCAACCGCACGGGTCGTATGTTCACTGGCGACCGGTCCGGCGATTTTCTGTATCGCGCGCTGTATGAAACCGGCTTCGCATCGCAACCCCAAAGCATTTCGCGTAACGACGGCATGACGCTAACGGGTGTCTACATCACTGCCGCGGTTCGCTGCGCGCCGCCGGATAATAAACCGGCCCTCGATGAGTTCCGCCATTGCCGTCCCTATCTGGAACGCGAGCTTGATTTGCTTAAAGATTTGCGCGTGGTGGTCGCTCTCGGGCGGATCGCGTTCGATACGTATCTGGCGATACTCCGCGATCGCGGCGTGATTCGTAGCCGCTCCGCATTCACTTTCGGGCATGATCGCGAGCATCACACCGGAACGGGGCTACCGATCCTGATCAGCTCCTATCATCCGAGCCAACAGAATACGTCGACGGGCAAGCTGACCGCGAAAATGCTTCGTGAAGTCTTCGAACGTGCGAGGCGATTCACAGAAAAGTAAAGTTGACGTGCCACTGGATCTGTTACCCTAACCGGGTCCATGCGCCGCGCTGCAATCGTCACGCTGCTTCTTTCGCGGATCCTGGCTGCCTCCGATGCACGCTTCACCGATGAGCTATGGGTTCCCGTGGAGCCCCTGCATCAACGCATGCTCGCCTCGCACCCCACGCCTGGCGAAGCCCAACTCGAGCTGCTGGCTCGCGCAGTTCGCGGAGCTTTGGAGACACTCGCCTCGAAGGCCCCCGACAGCGACTGGCGGAACTTCCTCGCTCAGGATGCGTCGCAAATCGGCGAGGCAGGTAAGGCCTCGGTTCGAATGACGCGTGCGACTGAAGATTACGCGAGTCTTCTTAAATCAACGGCGGCGGAAAAATCATTCGGTGAAGGCCTCGCAGACGTTCTTGCTGAGTATTGGATGAATTTCGAATTCCACAAAGACCGTGGAGAATCGATGAGCCGGGATTTCATCGAAACGATGGCCGAGCTCACGCGGATGATGAACTCCGTAGCGGCTCGAACGGACGTTGCGGGCCGGATGCGGCTGAAGGAAGCGTTTGCACGGGCCGCGCGCGCCAAGGCCGCGTTTGAGGAACAGTGATGCTCCGCCGTTTAGAGCAGTATTTCGAATTCCACCGGTTGGGCACGAACTGGAGGACGGAGATCGTTGCCGGCGCCACCACCTTCGTCACCATGGCGTACATCGTGTTCGTCAATCCGTCGATTCTGCACGAAGCGGGCATGCCTTTCAAAGCCGTCGTGGCAGCGACGTGCTCCTGTGCGGCGTTCGCCAGCGTCCTGATGGGTGCGCTGGCCCGCTATCCCATCGCGCTCGCGCCCGGCATGGGACTGAATGCATATTTCGCCTACACCGTGGTCAAAGGCATGGGCGTTCCATGGGAAGCGGCGCTCGGCGCGGTGTTTCTCTCAGGCGTCGCGTTTATGATTCTCACCGCGGTAGGCGTGCGCCAATTGATCGTCGAGGCGATTCCTGGAGAGCTGTATGCCGCCGTCGCCGCCGGGATCGGTCTCTTTATCGCGATGATCGGCCTGCGCAACGCTGGCATCGTCGTTCCGAGCCCCGCGACTCTGGTGACGCTCGGCAATCTGCGAGACAAGAACGTTCTAATCGCGGTCTTCGGGATTGCGCTGATCTCGGCACTGCTCGCGTGGGGCGTTCGCGCCGCGATGCTGATCGGTATTCTGGCGACGACTCTACTGAGCGCAGCGCTTGGCGTGGTTAAGTGGTCGCCCGACACGTATCATTTCTCCGATATCGCGGCGACCGCGGGAAAGCTCGATATTCGAGCCGCCTGGAAGCTGGGATTCGTCGAGATCGTTTTCGTGTTTCTGTTCGTAGATCTCTTCGACAATGTCGGCACGCTGGTGGGTGTCGGCAAGAAAGCCGGGCTCTTTGATCCCGGGACGAACCGCATTCCGCGCATCCGGCGGATTCTGTTCGCGGATGCAACGGCGACGATCGCCGGTTCGCTCGCCGGGACGTCTACGGTGGTGAGCTACATCGAGAGCGCCGCAGGCGTGGTGGCTGGCGGGCGCAGCGGGGTTACGGCCATCGTCACGGGCTTGCTGTTCGTCGTCGCGCTGTTCGTCGCGCCCGTGGTGGGGGCGGTTCCCGTGGCGGCGACCGCACCCGCGCTGATCGTGGTCGGGTCGCTGATGATGTCGCAGATCGGTGAGATCTCCTGGAAAGACCCGCCGGTGGCCATCCCGGCCTTTCTTACTCTGGTGATGATTCCACTGACGTTCAGCATCGCGAATGGACTTGCGTTCGGGTTTACCGCGTATGCGCTGCTCAGAATCTTGCGGGGTGAGTTTCGCCGGACGCACTGGCTGGTCTATTTGCTCGCAGCGCTGTTCATCGCGCGGTTTTTCTACCTCGGAAAAGGCTAACTACTGGACGATGGTCACCAGATGCTGTCCTCGAGGCAGGATTAGTACGTCGCCTGCAAATTCCGGCTTCGACTCTGCGCCGTCGATCTCCAGCGTTCGTGGTGCATGTTCCAGCCTCGCCATCGCCCGCGCACTACTCTGATACGCGAATTCAATACCGCCAGGGATCACAGAGGCGGATCGCAAGTCGCCATTGAAATCGAGCAGCCGGTAGGGCGCCTGTTTCCCAGCCGGCTCAATCGCGTGCATGCCGCGCGGCAGCCAGACCGTAGAGTCGTTCGCGAACGGCCACAATCGCCCATCGACCGTCGCCGGACCATGCCATGGAATCCCAGCGCCGCGCAACGAGTCGACCACGAGCTTTCCGCCCACTCTCTCAACGCGATGGACCGTGGATGCAGCCGATGCGAGCAGGGGCCAGTCCTGTTTGGCAATCGAATTTTCAAAATACAACGCCACGCGTGGAAACGCCTGGGAGGCCGCGTGGACCAGTTCAAACAGTTCAGTCCCGGTCTGTTGTTTGGTCGGATAGACGTCCTGATAGCGCTCCACGATATTGATATCGATGGCAAGCTTCTCCTGCACGGCAGTCAACGGCCGATATCGCGCGGCGATCTGGGGATAACGCTGTGGCCCCAGGTTCCAGACAGTCGCCGGATCTTCGATCAAAAATGTGAAATCGTGCTGCGCAAGCATCGGCAATACGTGCGACGCATCGGCGCCGATTTTTTCGCGCATCGTAGTATCGAAGCGATCGTCGACGTGCGTTAAGGTCAAGTCGAGCCGCGGCATGGTCTTGCGAATCGATTCGATCTGCGCGATCCACTCCGCCTGCTGGCGGCGCGCGAGTTCGGCGCGAAACTCGAGAAATTGCGACAGCCCGGGCGTGTTCTTCGAAAAATGCCGGGGCGATTGAGGATCAAACAGGTCTAGAGGGTCGAACCCGGCCTTCTGGCGAAATTCCGCCCGCACGTCGTCGTCGAGCGGCGTGAAACGCGCCGGATTGTCATGCCCCTCGAGTGATTCAAAGTACAGTTCCGCCAGGTTGACCCCGTCCCAATCGAATCGAGCGGTTAGATCGCGCAACCCCTGCGCCACGGCGGCGAATGACGCGCGATTGGTCAGATTCATCAGCTTTCGCCAGTCAAGCTGCGCATCCTGCAACAGCGCCGTCTTCTCGCGCCACTCCGGATGATCGTCCCAGAACTTTTCGCTGACGTGCGGCAGTTCCAGCCACGCGTAAACCAGAATTCCCTGGCGATGGCAGGCGTCGATCAATTGGCGCAGGTAGTGATCCGACTCGGGCGCCGATTCCCAGTAGTGCCAAGCAGCGACATGCAGCGCGCTGATGCCGGCCGCGCGCCATCGCGCCGCGAAGTAATCCAGATCCACACGCGAGCGATACGCAGAGTCGAAGAACGCCCACAATCGCTGGGAGCGGAACGGCGCCTCAAAACCCAGATCCGCTAAAGCCTGCATGATATAGGGAAACCGCTCATATCCCTGCGGCCCCGGCGTCGCAGCCACCCACAGAACCGCACCCGACCCTCGATGCAGCCCGGCCATCAGCGGCGCACCGAGCCATCGCTCTTTCGCAAACATCCGAGCTTCTTTCGGCATCTCGAAAATCGGGAGTTCCAGCGGTTTTTCCCAAACGATTTTCAGCTTGGGCGCGTGGACATCCTCCACGCTTCGCGCCATCACGTGCGGCTTTTCACCAGGTTTGAATCCGAAGGCGGCCGCCAGAGGTGAATCGCCCTCAAGAATCAGGATCGTGCCGTTCTCGACGCGAGCAACCCATGCCGCAGGATCGGCCTTGGTGCCTTGCGGGGCCACCACCACGCCCGCGCCCGAGAGTGGACCGTCCACCAGCCCGACCGCCGACAAAATAGCCGGCCATGAGCCCGGGCTTTCCCCCATCACGTTAAATGTAAATCCGGTTCCTGACGCGAACGAACAGCCAGCCAGCGCGAGGATCCACCAGTCATTTCGTAAACGCATACCAGATCCCGACGCGCAAGTCATTGAAGTTGGGTCCGCGCGGATTGCCCTGATTGATCAAGTACGCTCCGCGTAGAGCGCTCACTGAAAACAAGAGCGGCACCGGCATGCCTTCGAACCGGAACCGCACGCCCGGTCCCGTTTCGACGTAGTCTGCCCAGTATTGGCCCAGCGCGTCTACGGTCGCATTCCAATTCCAAAAGAGCTGTCCGTGGAATCCCATCAGGCTTTCCATCGAACGAAATGTGTAGCCGGTGCGGTTCTGCGAGTACAGGAGCGTATCATTCCCGAAACGGCTGACGAAGATGCCATCGTCGTTGCTCTCCGCGAACAAACCGTGCTTGCCGCGCGCCAGCAGGTTGCCGAAACCCTTGGCGTAGGACACGCCGCCGCGATAATCGGGCACGACTCTACCGGGATCCGAGACGCTCGGCGAATAACGCAACGATTCGCCTGCTTCGAACCACGTTGTAGCTCCGTGCCACGTTTGAGTGGCCATTCCGACTCCGAGGATCACGCTTCGCTCCGACAAATACTGCGGACCGAGATTCGCTACGTTCACCGCACCGTCTGAATCGCCGATGAATCGTGCTGAAAGATAGGGATGCGCAAACCAGTGCGGCAGCCGCAGCTCGGTCTTGATCTGCGAGTACGCGAATAGATCGTGCCAGCGCGTCGAAAACGTCGGAAATACCCAAAAAGTGGTCCGGAATCGTTGAAACTCGAGCTCAAGATTCTTGTGGGCTCGCGACGCTTCCGCCGCAATCTTCACGTCCCGACTGCGCCGCGCCAAGTCGAACC
>Ga0209415_10005287_pt1 | contig 23250 bp, 25 predicted proteins | sample PeaSoiSIISIP2007_FD_187696 | JGI IMG/M metagenome (GOLD analysis project Ga0209415, IMG submission 187696) | Peat soil microbial communities from Weissenstadt, Germany - SII-SIP-2007 (SPAdes) (version 2) | ecosystem: Environmental > Terrestrial > Soil > Wetlands > Peat | place: Germany... | reverse complement strand
CGCGGAGTGTGCCGGCGGGCTCACGCAGTCGCGACGCGCCGCGACGCCGCGCACGGCGGCTATCTCGGGCGTCACCTTGAGCGCCGGCAGCAGTCCTCCGAGTCCCGGCTTGGCCCCCTGCGAGAGCTTCACCTCGATCGCCCGCACGGGCGCTTCGGCGACCCGCTCGGCCAGCTGCTGCAGGCTGAAGCGGCCGCGCGCGTCGCGGCATCCGAAGTAGCCGGTGCCGATCTGGAAGACGAGCTCGCCGCCGTGGCGGTGGGCGTCTGAGAGACCGCCCTCGCCCGTGTTCTGCAGGCAGCCGGCGAGACGCGCGCCGCGGTTCAGAGCCTCGATCGCGACGCTCGAGAGCGACCCGTAGCTCATGCCCGACAGGTTCACGATCGACTGCGGGCGGAAGGCGTGGGGCCGTCCGTGCGCGCCGCCGAGCACCTTGCCGGCGGGCGCGCAGTAGGCGGGCGCGCCAGCGGGCTCCCCCGCGCCCGGCGCCGCCGCCGGGAAGGGCGAGTGCTTGATGATCAGCAGGCTCTCCACGGACTCCATCTCGTCGTCGGTGCCGAACCCGAACACGTTTGCCCTGCCCTCCGTGGAGGCGTACACCCAGCGTCGCTGGTCGCGTGAGAACGGCCGCTCCTCGTTGTTGGAGGTGACGATGTACTGGCGCAGCTCGGGACCGAACGCCTCGAGCGTGAAGCGCAGGTGGCCCACGATCGGGAAGTTGCGAAGGACCGCCTGCCGGCGTTGGAGCAGGTCGTAGCCGACCAGCCCGGCGAGCGCCGCGAGCGCCGCGCGAGAGCGAGCGCGGGCGATCATCGCGCGGCGCCGATGCCGTGGCGGCTGCGTGGCGGCGGGCACCCTGGCGAGGGTGAGCGGGGCGTGCGCGACATGGCCTGGACGCTATGGCGCGGTGGCCGGCACGCCATCGGCGCTCGGTACGAGCACCCCTGCGGGCTTCTACGGACGATGAGCTTCACGCGCGCCCCGTCCGAGACACTCTCACGCGCGCCATCGCCCGGGCGTTCTACGGTGGACACCGCGACACGCCAACGAGGAGGTTCCGCGATATGAACGACCACGCCGACAGTGCGGCCGGCTTCCTGGCCCTCCACCAGCAGGAGCGTCCGCTGCTCATGGCCAACGCCTGGGATCCGGGCTCGGCGAAGCTGCTCGCCTCGCTCGGCTTCCCGGCGATCGCCACCACGAGCAGCGGCTACGCGGCGACGCTCGGCAGGCTCGACTACTCGGTCGGCCGCGAGGAGGCGCTCGCCCACGCTGCCGCCGTGGTCGCCGCGGTGGGGGTTCCGGTCTCCGCCGACCTCGAGGACTGCTTCGCCGCGGATCCGGCCGGCGTGGCCGACACGGCGCGGCTCGCGCTCGACACCGGGCTCTGCGGGTTCTCGATCGAGGACTGGAACGCCGCGGACGGCGCGCTCTACGACGCGGGCACCGCGGCCGAGCGCGTGGCCGCAGCGGCCGAGGCGGCGCACTCGGGGCCGGTGCGACTCGTGCTGACCGCGCGCGCGGAGAACTACCTTCGCGGCAACCCCGACCCCGCCGACACGATCGCGCGCCTGCAGGCCTACCAGCAGGCGGGGGCCGACGTCCTGTATGCGCCCGCGATGGATCGGCCCGAGCACATCCGTGAGCTGCTGGCCTCGGTGGACCTGCCGGTCAACGTGCTCGCGCGGCCACAGACCCCCTCTGTTCCCGAGCTCGGCGCCCTCGGCGTCGAGCGCGTGTCCGTCGGCGGGGCGCTCGCCTTCGTGGCGCTCGGCGCGGTCTGCGCCGCCGCCCGCGAGCTGCTCGACGAAGGCACCTACGGGTTCATGGAGCTTGCGGCCGCCGGCTCACAGGCCGCGCGCAGCGCCTTCGCCGGCTGACGCGCAGGCACGGCGGCCGCCGCGCGCGTAGGGCCCGTGTCCGCGTGACTCGCCGGCGTCGCCGGCACCCAGATCGCGCCGCAGCGGAGCCTGTCTTGCAATGCCGGATAGGTGTGTTACTATGTAGCATAGGTAATAGCCTATGACCAGTAACCGCTTGCAAGGAGGAACAATGTCCGACACGACCCGCGTGAACCTCTGGGGATTCGTGAACGCGTACCTCGTGCGCGAGGAGGACGGGCTCACGCTCGTGGACACGACGCTGGCCCAGGGAGCCCGGAAGATCCTCGCCGCGGCGCGAGAGCAGGGCCAGCCGATCAGGCGCATAGCGCTCACCCACGCGCACGGCGATCACATCGGCGGCCTCGATCGCCTGAAGGCCGAGCTGCCCGAGGCGGAGGTGATCATCAGCGCGCGCGACGCACGGCTGATGGCCAAGGACATGACGCTCGATCCGGACGAGCCGCAGGGCAAGCTCCGCGGCGACTATCGCGGCGCCAAGACGAAGCCCACGCGCACCGTGACCGACGGTGAGAACGTGGGATCGCTGCGGGTGGTGGCGAGCCCCGGCCACACGCCGGGACACGTGGCATTCCTCGACGAGCGCGACGGGACGCTGTTCTGCGGCGACGTCTTCTCCACGCTCGGCGGCGTCGCGACCTCCGCTCGCATGAACCCCCGCTTTCCGCTGGTGGTGATGGGGACCTGGGATCGTCCGACCGTGCTGGCGAGCGCGCGCATGCTGCGCGGCCTGGAGCCGGCTCGCCTGGCGCCGGGCCACGGCCGCATCGTGGAGGGGCCGGTGGAGCAGATGGACCGGGCGATCGTGAAGGCGAGCTGACCGTGCCGCGCCGGGGACTCGACACAGAGCAGGTGCTGGCGGCCGCGCTCGTGCTGGCCGACGAGGGTCTCGACCAGGTCACCTTCGCGCGGCTCGCGGAGGACCTGGGCGTGCGCGCGCCCTCGCTGTACAACCACGTCGATGGCCGTGCCGCGCTGCTGCGCATGATCACGCTGCGCGGCCTCACCGATCTCGCCGACGCGATCGCGGCGGCCGCCGCCGGGCTCTCCGGCGAGGACGCGCTGCGCGCGACGGCGCACGCTTACCGCGCGTTCGCGCTGCGGCACCCGGGCACCTACGAGGCGACGCTCGCCGCGCCGCGCCAGCCGGACCCCGAGCTGCAGGCGGCAGCCGAGCGGCTGCTTGCACTGCTGGCGGCGATCCTGCGCGGCTGGCAGCTGCAGGGAGACGACGCAACCGACGCGATCCGCGTCCTGCGCAGCGCTCTGCACGGCTTCGTCGCGCTCGAACGGGGTGGCGGGTTCGCGCTGCCGCGCGACCTCGACGCCTCCTTCGAGGTGCTCGTCGACGTGCTCGTGGCCGGCCTGGCCGCGAGGGGTAAGGCGGCCGGCTCAGCGGCCCGGCGGTGAGCTTCTACCGGGCGGCGTTCGGCTGCTAGGGACCGTCGGCAGGACGCGGGTCGGCGCCGTCGCCAGGACGCGGGTCGGCGCCGTCGTTGACGGCGTGCGACCATCGGTCGAGGAAGGCCTCTGCGCCGGGAACGTCGAGGGGACGTGCGAACAGGAAGCCCTGGCCGCTGTCGCAGTCCTCCTCCCGTAGCAGCGACAGCTCCTGCTGCTGCTCGATGCCCTCGGCGAAGGTTTCGATCGAGAGGGCCTTGCCGAGCTGCACCAGCGTGTGGATCAGGGTCTCCCCCTCCTTGTTGCTCCGCAGCCCGGAGATAAACGAGCGATCGATCTTCAGGGCGTCGACCGGGAAGCGCTGGAGATGGGCGAGCGAGGAGTATCCGGTGCCGAAGTCGTCGATCGCGATGCGCACGCCGAGATCCTTGATCGCCGCCAGCCGGCGCGCGGTCTCCTCGACGTTGCGCATCAGCGTCGTCTCGGTGATCTCGATCGTGAGGGCCTCCGCCTGCATGCCGCTGTCGGCGAGCGCGTCCCGAATGTCCTCGATCAGCTGGTCGGTGTCGAGCTGGCGCCCCGACACGTTCACCGCCATCGAGATCGGGTAGCCCGCCTCGATCCACGCGGCCCCTTGCCGGCAGGCCTCCTGGAGCACCCACCTGCCGATCTCCGTGATCATGCCGGTCTCCTCGAGCAGCGGGATGAACGCGTCGGGCTGGACGATTCCCCGCGCCGGATGCTCCCAGCGGATCAGTGCCTCGACGCCGGTCGGGCGCATGTCGCTGAGGTCGAGCGTGGGCTGGTAGGCGAGGAAGAACTCTTCCTTGGCAAGCGCTTCGCGCAGGTCCATCTCGAGCTCCATGCGGTTCTGGACCGTGTCCTGCATGCCGCTCTCGAACACGGCGAAGCGATTGCGCCCGTCCCACTTGGCGCGGTACATCGCGATGTCCGCGTCGCGCAGGAGCTCCTCGGCGGAGGTGCGCTCGCCGACGGCGATTCCGATGCTCGCCGTCACCGTCAGGGGCGTGTCTTCGCGCGCACCGAGCTTGAACGGGTGCTTGAGCGCCTCGAGCAGACGCTCGGCGACCAATCCCGGGCCGGCGTCCGCGGAGAGCTCGCCGGCGATCACCACGAACTCGTCGCCGCCGAGCCGGCCGAGCGCGTCGACCTGGCGCACCACGCCCTTCAGCCGCGCTGCCACGGCCTGCAGCAGCTCGTCGCCCACGTTGTGGCCGAGCGTGTCGTTGATGCTCTTGAAGTTGTCGAGGTCGATGAACAGCGCCGCCACGGGCGTCTGGTTGCGCGCAGAGCGGGCCAGCATCTGCTCGACGCGATCGAGGATCAGGGTGCGGTTGGGCAGTCCGGTCAGCGGGTCGTGCGTGGCCATGAAGGCGAGCTCCTCCTCGCGCCGCGCGAGCTCCTCGTCGGTACGCTTGCGCTCGACCTCGAAGCACTCGCACACGCGCAGCAGGCTGAACTCGACGCTCAGCTGGAGCATCTCCAGTGCCGTCCTCGCAGCCTCCGGCGGCACCTCGAGCTCCGCGGCGCTCTCGCGCGTGACGTCGGCCATCACGTTGCGCCACCAGAAGGTCCGGCGCACGACCTCGTGCAACGACGCCGCCCGATGCGCGGCGAGCTCGCCGAAGATCTTCGAGGTTTCGCGGGCCGCGTCCAGCGTCACCTCCAGGCCGTCGCCGGCTATCCAGCGGGCGACCGCGACGGTCGAGTTCGTGCAGATCCGTTCGAAGCTCGCCTGCACGGGCGCGTCGACGACCTGACCGGACTCGCCCGTGCGCGCGACCGTCTCGCGCAGCACGTCGTCGGCGCGCGCCCACACGGTCTCGCCGAGCCGACGCAGGTCAGCAGCGTAGAGCTCGGTCGGCGCGATTGCCTGGTCCGTCGGCCGCGGGGTGGAATCGTCTTGCGGGGAAGCGGCCGCGGTGGAGGTTGCGCCGTCCGCCTTGGGGGAGCGCTTCTGACGGCGCGCGGCGCCGGTTCGGCGCGCGGGCGTCTTGCGTTGAACGGGCATCGTGGGAACATGGATCGGCCGCCGGGGCGGTTTTCTAAAGCCCCGGACGGTCGTTGGCAGGCCGCCGCGGCGGCGATTTCGGCGATCGTTCCGCCGCAAGCCCACGGGTTGACGCGGCTCGCGCGGGGCGACTAGGTTAGGCGGGACAGCGCTCTTGGGCGGCGGGACGGGTGAGTGCTCGGCTCGGTGGGCCCTGGGCGATCCGCACTCAAGGAGGGAAGAGGGATGGGGAATTGGCGCCGAATCATCGGCCTCGTTTCGCTGTGCGCAGGGTTGCTCGTGCCGGCAGCGGCAGCAGCAGCAGCGTCGCAGTACGTCGCGCTGGGCGACTCCTACTCGTCGGGAGTGGGAACGCGCGTGTTCTACAAAGAAGAAGGCAGTTGCAAGCGCAGCCCCGACGCTTACGGCCCGAAGATCGCGGCGGCCAAGGGCTACAGCCTGAGCTTCCAGGCGTGCAGCGGGGCGAAGACGACCGAAGTAAACAGCAAACAGCTCGGCACGCTCAGCAGCAGCACCGCCCTGGTCACGATCACGATCGGCGGCAACGACGCGGGCTTCAGCAACGTGATCATCAACTGTGCGCTGTACTACTTCACCTGCGGGAGCGCGATCAGCGAAGCCAACGAATTCATCGCGAAGAAACTGCCCGGCCTGTTGGACACGACCTACAGCGACATCAGGTCGAAGGCCACGACGGCCCACGTGGTCGTGCTCGGCTATCCCCACCTGTTCACGAAGGAAGGTGCGACGTGCAACGTCAACTTCCTGACTTCCTCGAACGAGAAGAAACTCAACGAAACAGGTGACAAACTCGACGCCGCGATCAAAGCCCGCGCGGAAGCGCACGGCTTCACCTTCGTGGACCCGCGCAAAGCCTTCGAACCCCACGAGGTGTGCGCGTCGGAAGAATGGCTGAACGGGCAGTCAAACCCGCTCGAAGAAAGCTACCACCCGAACGTCAAAGGCCAGGAAGACTTCACCTCGCAGGTGGAGGGGGTCCTGCCGTAGCGAGCGTTCCGTCCGCCCGCGCGCTCTCGGGCCGCGGGCGGACGGCTCGACGCTGCGCTGCCAGACTTGGCCGGTGGCCACCGAGCTTCCCGAGCTGCTCGTCCGCGACGGCCCCGCGTGGCGGCGCTGGCTGGGTCGCCATCACGACCGCGAGCCCGGCGTGTGGCTCGTGCTGGCCAAGAAGGGCACGACCGAGCCGACCGGGCTGGGCTACGACGAGGCGCTCTTGCAGGCGCTCTGCCACGGCTGGATCGACGGACAGGTGGGACGTCGCGACGAGCGCACCTACCGTCAGCGCTTCACGCCGCGCCGACCCCGCAGCGCGTGGTCGGAGCGCAACGTCGCGATCGTGCGGCGGCTGATCGCCGACGGGCTGATGCACCCGGCGGGCATGGCCGCGGTCGAGGCGGCCCAGGCGGACGGGCGCTGGGAGGCCGCCTACGCCGGCTCGGCCGCGATCGAGGTGCCCGCCGACCTCGCCGCGGCGCTCGCGCGCGAGCCGCGGGCGCTGGCGATGTTCGAGATCCTCACGAGCCAGAACCGCTACGCGGTGCTCTACCGCATCCACAGCGCCAGGCGCGAGCAGACGCGCGCGCGGCGGATCGAGCAGTACGTCGCGATGCTCGCCCGCGGCGAGACGCTCTACCCGCAGCGACGCACGCTCAGCGGCGGTTGAGCTCGGCGCGGGCGGGCAGCACCGGCGCGCCGGCCTCGCCGAGCAGCGTCGCCGCGAGGACCGCACCGGCCACGCACACGACCGCGCCGACCAGCAGCGCGAGGCCGTAGCCGTCGCTGAGGGCGCGCAGGTGCCCGACGCCGGCGAGCAGCTCGGCATGCGCATGCGAGCTCGCGATCGTGCTGAGCACGGCCAGGCCGAGGGCTCCGCCGAGCAGGCGCGAGGTGTTCAGCAGGCCGGAGGCGAGACCCGCCTCGGCGCTCGGCACGCCCTGCACGGCGATGATCGTGGCCGGCACGAGCGAGAGCCCAAGCCCGGCCGCGGCCAGCACGCCGCCCGGCAGCACGGTGGCCGCATAGCTTTCTCCGGGAGCGATCCGGCTGAGCAGCGCCAGGCCCGCCGCGGCGCAGAGCATCCCCGCTGTCAGGGTCCAGCGCGTGCCGATCCTCGCGGCCAAGCGCGGCGCCCGCCACGACGCGAGCGCCACGGCGAGTGTCATCGGCAGGAAGCCCAGGCCCGTCTGCACGGCGGTGAAGCCCAGCACCTGCTGTACGTAGAGGGAGATGAAGAACCACATCACGAACACGGCCGAGTAGAGCGCGAGCACGACGCCGTTGGCTGCCCTCAGGCGCCTGAAGCCGAAGATCCAGAGCGGCATCAGCGGCGCCTTGGAGAAGCGGCCCTCGACCAGCACGAAGGCTGCCAGCAGCGCGATCCCGGCGGCGATCGGAGCGAGCACCCCGGCGGAGCCCCAGCCCAGCGTGTCGGTGCGCACGATGCCGTAGACAACCGAGACGAAGCCCGCGGTGACGAGCAACGCGCCGCCGAGGTCGAGGTGGCGGTGACCGAGGTCGGCGCGGCCCTCGGGCACGAGCTCGCGGGCGGCGAGCAGCACCGCGCCGCCGACGGGCACGTTGACGAGGAATACCCACTGCCAGCCGAGGCCTTGCGTGAGAAGCCCGCCGAGCAGTGCTCCCGAAGCGCCGCCGATGCCGCCGATCGCGCCCCAGAAGCCGAGCGCGCGGTTGCGCTCGCGGCCCTCGAGGAAGGACGTGGTGAGGATCGCCAGGCTCGCGGGGGAGATCACCGCGCCGCCGATCCCCTGCAGCGAGCGCGCGGCCACGAGCACGTCACGCGAGCCGCTGAGCGCGCACGCGAGCGAGGCGAGCGTGAACAGCGCGGTGCCCCACATGAACACCCGCCGGCGGCCGAACAGGTCCGAGGCGCGCCCACCGAGCAGCAGGAAGCCCGCGAACGTGAGCGTGTAGGCGTTGACGACCCACTGCAGCCCGGGGGTCGAGAAGCGCAGTGAGCCGCGGATCGAGGGCAGCGCGACGTTCACGATCGACACGTCGAGGATCACCATGAACTGCGCGAGGCAGACGACCAGCAGCAGCAGGTCCCGGCTGTGCTTGGCGCGCTCGATGCGCGGCTGTGCGAATGCGAATGCGTTCATCGGCTTGCCAGCGCCCTGATGTAGGCGGCCGTGACGGCGGCGGTCACGTGGGCTTCTCTTGCTCGGGTAACGAGGGTGGAGTCCGTCATGTGAGATCTCCTCAATCTGGTACGCTAGTTCGACGAGCATCATATCAATAAGTTCGCAAACTATCGTACAAGGCACGAACATGAGCCTCTCCCACCCCCGCCGCGAGGATCTAGAGATCGAAGCGGTATTGCAGGCGCTGAGCGATCCGCACCGGCTGCAAATCGTCAGGCGCCTGGCCGAGACAGAGGAGTCGTGTGCCTGCGGCGCGTTCGAGCTGGAGGTGACCAAGTCCACGCTGACGCATCACTTCCGCGTGCTGCGCGAGGCGGGCGTGATCCGCCAGGAGGTCGCGGGCACGGCCAAGCTCAACTCGCTGCGACGGGAGGATCTCGACGCCCGCTTCCCCGGCCTGCTGGACGCCGTGCTCGCCGCGGTCGCCGCCGAGCCGGCGGGCGCTCGCGGCTAGGTCGATGGCACCGACGCCGGGCATCGCGCGCACGTGATCGAGGTCGCGACACACGCCGCATCCGCCGGCGGGGAGCGTCCCTAGACCGGCTCCCCGAGCAGGAGTAGGATCGCCGAGGTGATCCTCTACACCTGCGCGGATGGCAAGTCGTTCGGCGGTCTGCCCGCGCCGATCGCGCACCCGTGCGGGAGGGCCGCGAAGGCGCTCGACGACGCCGGGCACGCCTACGAGTGCAAGCAGGTCAAAGGCGGGACCCTGAAGCTGTGGACCTGGCCTTCGCGTGCGCGCGACCGCGCGGAGGTCGAGCAGCTCAGCGGCCAGCGCTCGGTCCCGATCCTCATGCTCGACGACGGCGAGGTGATCACCGGCTCCGCCACGATCGTCAGCTGGGCCCGCGAGCACGCGCCCGCCGCCGGCTAGGCGCATCCGGACGGACGAGCCGCGGTCGGGGCCGGCGCGCCGATGGACGCACCGACAGGCACGCTCACGGGCGGGCGCGGCGGGCTCCTGCTGCGGCCGCTGCGCGCCGGCGACGAGGTGGCGCTGCTGCGCATCCACAACGAGCCCGCGGTGTTGCGCTGGTGGGACAGGCCCGAGCCGGGCTTCCCCTGGAGCGACGATCCCGAGCAGGTGAGGTTTGCGATCGAGCTCGACGGTGAGGTGGTCGGCCTGATCCAGTTCTGGGAGGAGCTCACCCCGAAGTACCGTCACGCGGCGATGGATCTGTTTCTCGATCCCGCGCTCCACGGTCGCGGTCTCGGCACCGAGGCGGTGAGCATACTCGCACGCCACCTGACCGAAGATCGCGGGCATCACCGCGTCACGATCGATCCGGCGGCGGCCAACGTGGCGGCGATTCGCGCGTACGAGAAGGCCGGCTTCCGGGCCGTGGGCGTCATGCGCTGCTACGAGCGGGACGTCACGGGCGACGGCTGGCACGACGGCCTGTTGATGGAGCTCCTCGCCGGGGAGCCCGACCGGGCGCGGATCTCGCGCTCCGCCGGGGGCGGGCGAGCGCCCAGCTCGGATACGCCCGACCCGTCCACGGGCGAGTAGCCTCCGCGGCCGGGTGCAGGATTCCAGCGAAGACGACAAGAAGCGCCGAGGCAGCGCGCCGGCGCTCTCCGACGTGGTCGACTTCCTCGGCGAACACGCGCCGTTCGACGCGGTCGATCGCGCTGCCCTGGAGCGGGTCGGGGCCGCGGCCGAAGTCGAGTTTCATCGTGCGGGGACCACGATCTTCTCGCAGGGCGCGGGGCCGGTCGAGCATCTGCGGGTGGTGCGCAGCGGCGCGGTCGAGGTCGTGCTCGACGAACGGGTGCTCGACCGCATGGAGAGCGGCGAGCCGTTCGGCCACGCCTCGATGCTCTCCGGTCTGCCGACCGGATTCGCCGCGCGTGCGGCCGAGGACACGCTCTGCTACAGGATCCCCGCGGACGTAGCGCGCGAGGTGCTCGCCCGTCCCGAGGGCATGCGCTACGTGGCGCGCTCGCTACTGGAGTGGCCGGCGGAGGCTGCCGGCGCCGCGCCGGTGGCGGCACCGGACGCCTCGCACGTGCCGGTGGGCGCGATGATCCGCGGCGCGCCCGTCGTGTGCGCACCCGACACGCCGATCCGCGAGGCCGCGCGCCTGATGACCGCCGCCGTGCAGACCTCGGTGGTGGTCGACCTCGGCGACGGCTCGCTCGGGATCCTCACCGATCGGGACCTGCGCACGCGCGTGCTCGCCGCAGGGCTGCCCGGCGATGCGCCGGTGTCCGCGGCGATGACCGCTCCCGCCTACACCTGCCGGCCGGACCGACTGGCGGGCGAGCTCCTGCTGGACATGCTCGATCGCGATCTGCGCCACTATCCGGTCGTCTCCGCCGCCGGTCAGCTGCTGGGCGTCGTCAGCGACGCGGACCTCGTGGCCGTGGAGACCCGCTCGTCCTTTCACCTGCGCCAGGCGATCAGCCGCTCCGAGAGCCTGCAGGACCTGGTCGCAGCGGCGCGCGAGCTGCGTCCGCTGGTGATCGCGCTGCACGAGGCGCGCCTGGCCGCGAGCAACATCACGGCGATCTACACGGTCGTGGTGGACGCGCTGACCCGTCGCCTGATCGAGCTGGCGATCGCCTCGCGCAGCATCGCCCTGCCGTCGTTCTCGTGGCTGGCGCTCGGCAGCCAGGCGCGTCGGGAGGCCGCCCCGGGCTCGGACATCGACAGTGCGATCGTGTGGTTCGGCGATGTCGAGGAGGCCGAGGCGCGGCCAGTTCTGCAGGGCATCGGAACCGACGTCGTCGCCGGCCTGAAGGCGTGCGGCCTACGCCCCGACGAGCGTCGCGTGACCGCCTCGGATGCTCTCGTGGTGCGCTCGCTGGAGTCGTGGCGGCGAGCGGTGCGCAGCTGGTTGGAGGACCCACACCAGCAGCAAGCGTTGATCCTGGTGTCGGTGTTCATAGACAGCCGCCCGGTGTGGGGCATCCACATGGGCAGCCCGCTCGCGGACACCTTCCGCAATGCGCCGCGTAACGAGGTGCTGCTGCGCCTATTGGCGCGCTTCGCACTTGTCAACCGGCCACCCACGGGCTTCCTGCGGGGTCTGGTGGTCGAGCACTCGGGCGAGCACCGCGGAGCGCTCGACCTCAAGCACGGGGGCCTGCTGCCGATCGCCGACCTCGCGCGCTGGGCGGGGATGGCGGCCGGGCTGACCAGCGCGTCCACACGCGAGCGCCTGCAGGCAGCCGCCGACGCGGGGACGCTGTCGCGATCCGACGCGCAGACCCTCGCCGACGCGTTCGACCTGATCGCCGAGCTGCGACTCGGCCATCAGGTCGCGCGGCTGCGTGCGGGCCTCGCGCCGGACGACTACGTCGATCCGGGCACGCTCAGCGAGCTGACGCGCAGCCACCTCAAGGAGGCCTTCCGCGCGATCGCCTCGGTGCAGAAGCGCCTGGCCTCGGAGCTCTCCCTGGGCGTGCGATGAGGCTGCCGATCGGAGGCCGCCCCCAAGGGGCGGCGGCGCTCTACGCCGCCGCCCGCCCGCCGGCGTCGCGGACGCGCTGGGACGCCGCCGGCTGGTGCGTGGTGGACCTCGAGCTGAGCGGCCTCGATCCGCGCCGTCACGAGATCGTCTCCTTCGGCGCGATCCCGATCGCGGAAGGCCGGCTCCAGCTCGCCCACGCCGTCACCGGGCTCGTGCGGCCGGTCGGACCGATGAGCGAGTCTGCGATCCGCATCCACGGCATCCGCACGGCCGATCTCGCCGATGCGCCGCCGCTGGCGGAGGCGATCGGACCGCTGCTGGAGGTGATGGCGGGGCGCGCGCTGGTGGCCCACGTCGCGCACGTCGAGCGCGCTTTCCTCGGCCGCGCGTTGCGCCGCGAGGGAACGCGCCTGCGCGGTCCGATCGCCGACACCAGCGTCCTCGGCCGGCTGTGGCTGTGCGAGCGCGACGGCCGCGCGCCACGCGACCCCACGCTCTACGACCTCGCTCAGGCGCTCGGCTTGCCGGCCCGCGCCCGCCACGATGCGCTCGGCGACGCGCTGACCACCGCGCAGGTGTTCATAGCCGCTGCCAGCCACCTCGACGCGCTCGGCGGCGAGACGGTGGGCAGCCTCGCGCGCGCGGACCGCCGGCTGAAGGCTCGCCTGGCCTATCCGCCACAGGCCCCCTAGGACGCGCGGGCCTGGCGGGCGCCGGCGCGGGGTGCGGAGCCCGCGACTGCGGGCCGGGCGTTAGCATCCGCGTCGATGGCGGGGGAGGGTCAGATAGGCGTCCGCTGCGGCGGGCGCTTCACGACGCACCAGGACATGTTCGGCCGCGCGCTGCGAGCCACGCGCGGGTTGCACGAGCTGGGTGTCGGACCGGGCAGCCGCGTGGCGCTGCTGCTGCGCAACTCGATCGAGTTCCTGGAGGCATCGATCGCGACGGTGCCGCTGGGTGCAAGCGCCGTGCCGATCAACTGGCACTGGCGCGGCGAGGAGATCGAGCACGTCCTGCTCGACAGCGGCGCCGAGGTGCTGATCGTGCACGCCGACCTGTGGCCCGCGGTCGCCGCGCGGGTGCCAGCTGGGCTCGCCGTGGTGGTCGTCCCCGCCGCGCAGGACGGCTCGGCGGCCGAGCTCCCGCAGCACGGCCTGCACTGGCCCGACTGGCTGGCGACCAACGAGCCGTGGGAGCAGCCCCCGGAGGGCGCGCCGGTGAGCATCATCTACACCTCCGGGACGACCGGGCAGCCGAAGGGAGTGGTGCGCACCCCGGCCACCGAGGAGCAGCGCGAGGCCACACACGCGCTGCTCGGCGAGATCTTCCAGCTCGCGCCGGGCGAGCGGACGGTGATCCCGGCGCCGATGTACCACACCGCGCCGAACGTCTACGCGCTTGCCGCTGCGATCCGCGGAATGGACATCACGATCATGACGCGCTTCGACGCCGAGGAGTTCCTGCGGGTCGTGGCCGAGCATCGTGTGACCGTGGTTCAGATGGTGCCCACGATGTTCGTGCGCATGCTCGCGCTGCCCGCGCCCACGCGCAGCGCCTACGACCTCTCATCGCTGCGCTGGATCGTCCACGCCGCCGCGCCCTGCGCGCCCGAGGTCAAGCGGGCGATGATCGACTGGCTCGGCCCGATCGTCGCCGAGTACTACGGCTCGACCGAGACCGGACCGGTGGTCTACTGCACCAGCGAGGAGTGGCTCGCGCATCCCGGCACGGTCGGGCGGCCGATCGAGCGGGCGATGGTGAAGGTCCTCGACGCCGAAGGTCGCGAGCTCCCCGGAGGGGAGTCGGGCGAGGTGTTCATGTGGCTGGACGTGTGGCCCGACTTCACCTACGCCGGCGACGAGGAGAAGCGGCGATCGGTCGAGCGCGACGGTCTAGTCAGCGCCGGCGACATCGGTTACCTGGACGAGGACGGCTACCTGTACCTCAACGATCGCCGTAGCGACATGGTGATCAGCGGCGGCGTCAACATCTACCCGGCCGAGATCGAGGCCTGCCTGCTGACGCTGTCCGGCGTGCGCGACTGCGCGGTCTTCGGGATCCCCCACGAGGAGTTCGGGGAGGCGCTCGCGGCGCACGTCGAGCTGCACGAGCAGGCGAGCCTGACGGGCGAGGAGGTTCGCGAGCACGTGCGCAGCAACCTCGCCGCCTACAAGACGCCCGCGGTGGTGCAGTTCAGCGAGTCGCTGCCGCGGGAGGACTCCGGCAAGATCTTCAAGCGCCGCCTGCGCGACCCCTACTGGGCCGGCCGCGAACGCGCGATCTAGGCCGCGAAGCGCTGTTCGGCGCGCGCGCGCGCCTTGGCTGCCTCCACCTCGCGATCGCGGGGCGGGGCAGAGGTCACGAGCTCTCCAAGCAGCGTCGCCGAGGCATCCGCGACCGCGTCTACCGCGCGCTCGAAGGCCTGCTCGTTGGCGCGCGAGGGCTTGGCGAAGCCGCTGATCTTGCGCACGTACTGGAGCGCCGCGGCTCGCACCTCCTCCTCGGTGGCGGAAGGCTCGAAGTTGTAGAGGGACCTGATGTTTCTGCACATGTGGCGATCCTAGCGCCCGCACGACGCCGCCCCTCGGCGCGCACCGGCTGCCTGCCAGCGGCGCTCCCGCGCGTGCCATGCCCGACCGTCGCGACCGGCGTGGCCCCACGCGCTACTGTCCGGGCATGCCCGCGCGCTGGCCGGTGATCTCATACGAGCGCTGGAGCGAGACGTGCGACACGCTGCACGCCCACACGCAGGTGCTCGGCAAGCTCGCGGTCGCGCTCGCCCCGCCCGAGCCCGAGCTCCAGCACGCGGCGCTGCGGCTGACCGCGCGCGGCTGGGAGACCCTGCCGATGCCAGCGCCCGACGGCTCCGGAGCGATCGTGGCCGCGCTCGACCTGCGCGCCCACGAGGCCGTCGCCGAACACAGCGCCGGCGGCTCCCGCCGCATCCCCCTGACCCCCGATCGGCCGGTCGGCGAGGTCACGCGCGAGCTGCTCGGCGCCCTCGGCGACCTCGCGGGCCCGGTGGAGATCAACCCCACTCCGCAGGAGGTCGCCTGGACCGTGCCGCTGGACGAGGATCGTGAGCACGCCCGCTACGACGCGGCCGCGGTGGAGGACTACTTCGTCGCCGCCACCGCCGCCGCGCTGGTGCTGGCCGAGTACCGCGCGCCCTACCGCGGGCGCGCCACGCCGGTCAACGCCTGGTGGGGCTCGTTCGATCTCGCCGTCAGCCTGTTCTCGGGCCTGCCCGCAGAGCCGCCGGCGGAGGACTTCATCATGCGCAACGCGATGGACGCGCAGGAGGTGGCCGTCGGCTGGTGGCCCGGCGACGGCCGCTACGGCCGCGCCGCCTTCTACGCCTACGCACACCCTGCGCCCGAGGGGCTCTCCGCGGGCGTGCTCACGCCGGCGGCGGCCCGCTGGGATCAGGACCTCGGGGAGTTCGTGCTCGACTGGGACGAGGTCTGCGCGGCCCCTGATCCGCACGGCCTCGCGCTCGCGTTCCTGCGCTCGGCCTTCAAACACGCGTGCCTGGTCTGCGCCTGGGACCCGGCGCTGGCGGCCAGCGCCGAGGGCGCGCCGCCGCCGATCCGCTGACCGTTGCCTGGCGGCGCTCGCGCGCCGCAGGGCTGTAACGCGCTCGGCGCCGGACGGACTGCATGGCGTACCCCTCCAACTCGAGCAGAGGAGCATGCCCCATGCGAGCACGAAGAGTTCTTGGCCTGGCCGCCGCGACCGCCGCTGCGCTGATCGCGCTCGGTGGCGGATCGGCGAGCGCCCTCGGCACGGGCCGCGCCGTATTCGTCCAGACAGACAACCTCGCGGGCAACCAGATCGTGGTCTACGACCGTGAAGCCGGTGGCACCCTCGCACTTGCGGGCACCTACCCCACCGGAGGTCTCGGCGGCACGCTCGAAGGCTCGGTGGTGGACCACCTCGCCTCGCAGGGCTCGCTGACCTACGACCGCCAGGACGACCTCCTGTTCGCGGTCAACGCAGCGAGCAACACGATCTCCGTGTTCGGGGTGTTCGGCGACCGTCTGGCGCTGCGCGAAACGCTGTCCTCCGGCGGCTCCTTCCCGGTCAGCATCGCCGTGTCCAACGGCCTCGTATACGTGCTCAACGCCGAGGAAGGCGGGTCGCTGCAGGGCTTCAGGGTCCTCTCCGGACGCCTGCAGCCGATCGCCGCGTCCACCCGCGCGCTCGGGTTGAACCCGTCGGCGACGCCGCAGTTCGTCAACACGCCCGGCCAGGTCGTCTTCTCACCGGGCGGCTCGCAGCTGATCGTGACCACGAAGGCCAACGGCAACGCGGTGGACGTCTTCGGGGTGAACGCGCTCGGGCGGCTGACGAAAGCACCCGCGGTCACCACGCTCCCCGGCGCGGTTCCATTCGCGGGGGCCTTCGACCGGCAGGGTCACCTGCTGATCACCGAGGCCGGCCCCAACGCGCTGGCGAGCTTCGAACTGCGCCCGGACGGCACGCTCGCCCAGCTCGACGCGGTCGCCACCGGCCAGAAGGCCACCTGCTGGGTGGTGCGCATCGGCGATCGCTTCTACGTTTCGAACGCCGGCAGCGGCACGCTCAGCGGATTCCAGACGGCGGCGGGCGGGCAGCTGCTCGAGCCGCTTGGCAACACCGAAACCCACGCCGGCACGGTCGACGCGGCGTCGCCCGACGGCCGCTTCCTCTACGTGCAGACCGGCGCCAGCGGGATCGTCGACGAGTTCGCGGTCGATGGGAAAGGCGCTCTCACGGCGATCGGATCGGTGGAAGTTGCCGGAGGGATCGGCGGGGAGGGCATCACCGCGCCCTAGCATTTCCAGGCCGGGTCGGGCCGCGGTGCCGGATGCTCGGACGCCGCGACCCGGCCGGCAGGCAAGCATCGCCATGCACACCCATCTACTAACCGTCGTCCTCCCCATCGGCGCAAACGCGATCGCGGCCCTCGCCGTCGGCTGGCGGGGCCGCATCGGCGGCGCCCGCGACGAGGACGCCGAGCTGCTGGAGCGGCTGCGGGCGGGCGACGAGGAGGCCTTCCTGGCGCTCGTCGCGCGCCATCAGGCGATGCTGCTGCGCCTGGCCCGCTCGTTCGTGTCCAGCAGCGCGATCGCCGAGGAGGTCGTGCAGGACACCTGGCTCGGCGTGCTGCGCGGCATCGACGGGTTCGCCGGGCGCTCCTCGCTGCGCACCTGGCTGCTGCGCATCCTCGTCAACCGCGCCAGGAGCACCGGCGTGCGGGAGGATCGCTCGGTCGCCGTCGGCGACGCCGGGCCGGTCGTGGACCGGTCGCGCTTCGACGTCTCGGGCGCGTGGATGGCCCCGCCCGAGCACTGGGTCGAGGATGCCAACGACCGCCTCCTGGCGCAGGCGCTGGCCCAGCGGATCGAGGACGTGCTGGCCGAGCTCCCCGGCCGCCAGCGCGAGGTGCTGCTGCTGCGCGACGTGGAGGGTCTCAGCAGCCAGGAGGTGTGCGAGGCGCTGGACATCAGCGAGGGCAACCAGCGCGTGCTACTGCACCGCGGCCGCAGCCGCTTGCGCGAAGCCCTCGAAGCGGAGCTGGGGACGGTCTAGGGAGATGCTCGGGCGCGCCAACGAGCTGGTCTGCCAGGAGATCGTCGAGCTGGTCACCGACTACATCGAGGGCGCGATGGGTCGTGCGGAGCGCCGGCGCTTCGAGCGGCATCTGGCGGGCTGCGAGCACTGCAGCGAGTACCTCGACCAGATGCGCGCCACGATCCGCCTCACGGGACGCCTGCGCACGCACGATCTCACGCCAGAGATGCGCGAGCAGTTCGCCGCGCTCTACCGCGGCTGGCGCGCCGACGCGGGCTGACCGGCACGCTCGACAGCGGGCGCGCTGAAGCGGATCGTGTGCTGCTCCGGGAGCGCGGCGAGCGCGGCGGCGGCGAGCGCGGCGAGCGCGGCGAGCAGGAACACCGCGGGATAGCCGGCGAGCGCGGCGGTCGCCCCGGCGAGCGGTCCTCCGAGCCCCACGCCGATGTCGAAGAACGCGGTGAACGCGCCCATCGCCGAGCCGCGCCGGTCGTCCTCGACGCGGCCCACGACCATCAGCGCGAGCGCCGGGAACAGCATCGAGAAGCCCACGCCCACCACGATCGCGCCCAGCAGCGCGACCGCCAGCGAGTGCGCCACGGCGATGATCGCCAGGCCCAGCGCCTCGATCAGGCTGGCCGCGGTGGCCGTGCGGCGCGCGCCGGCACGGTCGGGCAGGCGGCTGAGCACGAGCCGGCTGGCGAACACCGCGAGCGCGAACGCAGTGAACACGCTCGCCCCGCCGCCGATGCCACGCGCGGCCAGGTGCAGCACGACGAAGCCGGCGAGCGCGGCGTAGCCGAAGTTCGCCAGGGCGAGCGCGAAACCCGGCCTACGCGCTGCCTGGGGCAGCAGCGCGAGCGGGCTGGGCGGCCCGTGCGGGCGCACCCCGGCGGGCTCGGGCAGGCGCAGCGCGATCAGCGCGCCCGCCAGCGGCAGCGCCGCTGTGAGCGCCCACACCGCGTTGTAGCCCACGTTCGTGCGCAGCAGCTCACCCGCCACCGGCCCGAGCGAGAGCCCGCCCCAGACCGAGAGCCCGAACAGGCCGAGCGCGAGCCCGCGGCGCTCCTCGGGCGCGAGGTCCACCGCCCACGTCGCCCCGGCGGTGTACACGGCGCCCTCGCCTGCGCCGACCGCGAGCCGCGCACCGATCAGCGAGGGGACGCTGTCGGCCAGCAGGTAGAGCACGCCGCCCAGCGCCATTGCGAGCGAGCCCACGACCAGCACGAGCCGGCGGCCGCGCACGTCGGCCTGGCGACCGGCGAGCGGACGGCAGACCACGGAGGTCAGCGCGAAGGCACCCACGACGATGCCCACGGACAGATCGCCGGAGTGCAGCGGCCCGCGCACGTAGCCGGGCAGGACCGGAAGCGCCGCGCCGATCGCCAGGAACGCGAGCAGCGCCGCGACGAACACGCCGGCGCTCGCCGCGATCCCGGGATACCGCGCGGCCAGCGCTGCGCGGCGTGGCGCGGTGGTTGTCCGGGTGGGGTTGCTCACGAGGGTGCGGGCCGCTCGCGCACGATCACCGTTGGCACGACGGCAACGCGCGCGAGGGTCACTGAGGGTATCGCGGCCGCGGCGGCCTCAGGGCCAGAGGTCGTCCACGGGTCGCTCCTCCTCGGCGCCGGGCGGCTTCTCCGGGCCGAGGCTCATCGCCATGCCGATCACGAGCATCAACACGACCAGGCCGATGACCATCGCCACCAGGCCGCGCACTCCGGCGGTTTTGTAGACGGTCCCGCCGGCGACGATCACGAACGCCGCGAGCATCGCCGGCAGTCCGAACACCTGCGAGCCGAACACGAGCGAGAGAGCCCACGCGATCACCCCGAAGAGCGCCAGGTAGAAGGCGACTTTGCCGGCTGCGTCGAGCAGTTCGCCCATGTCCCGAATCTAGCGCGTGCTGCTCGGCGCGGTCGTGGCGGGGCGGCCCGCGGCGGACGCGCCGACGAGCGCGGGGCGGCGTCGGCAGGGTGCTCGCATCGATCGACGGCTGCGGCTACTCCGCAGTGTACGTCGGGTGGGGATCACGGATGTCTGGTGAGCCGTGCGTTTCTACGGTGTTCACATGACGCGTTTGTCGGGGTTTCTTCCGTCGCGGATGCGCGGCGAGCTGATCGTCTTCGGCGTGCTGCTGGCGCTCAGCTCGGCAGGCGAGATGGCTTACGCGTCGTCGATCTCGATTGATGCCGTGGCGCAGGCGCGGCTGATCGTGCAGGGCCCACCGCTGATCGGCTCGTCGATCGCCGCTGTGCAGAACCTGACCGGCGACGGGCGACCGGCGCTGGTGATCGGGGCGCCATATGCGGACGTGCCTGACCGCCCCGTCGCCGGCGTGGTGTACGTGCTCTTCGACACGCCGCGCACGGGAACCGTGTCGCTGGGCGATCCCACGCTGCACGGCTTTCACATCATCGGTGCGCAGGCCTACGACCAGGCTGGGTTCAACGTCACTTCTGCCGGCGATGTCAACGGTGATGGACGGGGAGACATCCTGCTGACCGCCCCACGCGAAGGGTTCGTATGCGCAAGCGCCGGCAGCGGACCGTGTGGCAACGCCCCGCGCGACGCGTACGTGATCTACGGCAAGGCCGATCAGGCGACCATCGATCTCGCGCATCTCAGCCGCTCGCAGGGCTTCATGATCAAGGGAGTGGAAGGCGGCGGTCTGCATGGTGGCATCGCCGGGCTCGGCCGATTCGACGGCAGCCGCTACGGGGCGATCGCCGTCGACAGCAGTCGCTACGCCTACGTGATCTACGGCGGACGCAATCCCGCCAACGTGGATCTTGCGCATCTCGGCTCGCGCGGCTTTCGCGTCACGGCCGGCGGTCCCGGGGCGGGGCCTCTCGGGGTCGCTGCCGCCGGTGATGTCAACGGTGACGGGCGGCCAGATCTGCTGCTGTCCAAGGGGTCCACTGCCGGCCAGCCCTTCGTGTTCGTCCTATTCGGGGGCCACTACTCGGGAGTCCTTTCTGCGTATCACCTCGGCACGAGAGGGTTTGCGATCAGAGGAGCCGGCTCAGGCGTCGGCGTTGGCGACGTAAACGGCGATCATCGAGCCGACCTGCTGGTCACGCGGGCCGGAGCGGGAGGCCGAGCGCTCGAAGAGCTCGACCTCGTCTTCGGCTCGGCCTTCTCGCGTCCGGTCGACGTCGCGTCGCTGGGTTCTCGCGGCGCTCGCATCTTCTATGGCCCGGCGCCGCCCGGCTATTTCCTCCAGCTAAACGCCCTAGCCGGCCTCGGCGACCTGAACCGCGACGGGCGCGCAGACTTCGGTGTCGCCACCGAGACCTTTCCGCCGGATAGCAACGGGCCGTTCCAGGGCACTGTGAGCGTCGTATTCAGTGCACGGCGGATCGGCCCTCTCTCGCTCCTGAATCTCGGCTCGGCCGGCTATCGGCTGATCACCGCGGTGACACCGGCGAGCTGTCGTGGCGCGCCCACCGGTAACGAGCTGGGTAACGGCAACGCGCTGACGGCGCTCGGCGACTTCAGCGGCGATGGTCGACACGAGTTCGCCGTCGGTGCCTCCGGCCTCGGCCCCCCCGCCAGCGGTCCCTGCTCGCTCCCCGGCGGCGAGGTGCTGATCGAGACCGTGCCGTCGCTGTAGGACGACGCTCGCAGGCCGTTCCGATCCCGATCGCGGTTGGACGCGTCGATGAGCCGGCTTGTCGAGACCCGGGACGCATCGGGCACCGGGGGGTATGCGCTCGTTACCATGCCCGAATGGCCGATGTTCTTGAGGTCGAGCCGTTCGAGAACGGCCGTTGGGTATTGGCGTTTGACGGCCGCGTCCTCGAGATCTTTGGACCGGTTCTGGTCGGGGGTGGTGTTAACTGGACGACGGTTGCTGACTCGTGGCGAGTGCACGTCAAGCACCTGAGCGTCAAGCCCACCGGACCGGACAAGAAGGGACTCCGCGGGCTCTCGTTCTGCTCGCTGGTCAATCAAAGGACGAGGGACGGCATCGTGCACTTTGAAGAGCTCGATGACATGCAGTGGAACCGCTTCCAGCCCCTGCTCGGCGCACTCGCGAACGCCGCTGGGACAGCGGCACCGGCCGGCGCATCCGCCGAGTTGCTCGTGACAAAGATAAACGCGTTTGCGGCGCTCAAGAGTCAGTACGACCTCCACCTCGCAGCGCAGCCCGACGAGGTCCGGAACGCCGTAGTCCGCGACCTTCAGGCCGCCGGCGTTCCCATCGACCCAGACAGCCTGGCGTCGAGACTGACAGACCCAACGCAAGTCGACGCGTGGCTCGAGGTCTACAAGCGCCACGGCCTGCTGCCACCGGACGCGTCGGTCGGCTGACCGACCGTGGGTCGACGAGCCTCGGGGCTCCTCGGTCGTTCAGCGCTTGCCGCTCCACTCGGAGCGCATCGGTAGGGTTCCGGCTCGGGCAGGATTCCGGGATGGGGAAGGCAACCGTGGAGGGCATATGCCGCTGAAGGTCGTCGGAGCCGGCGTGGGACGGACGGGCACGGCCTCGCTGAAGCTGGCGCTCGAGCAGCTGCTCGGAGGCCGCTGCCACCACATGCTCGAGGTCGTCATCGACCCCGGCCAGGTTGCGGGGTGGACGGACGCGATCGAAGGCCGCGATGTCGACTGGCACGAGCTGTTGAACGGCTACGTGGCACAGGTCGACTGGCCGGGCGCCTCCTTCTGGCGCGAGATCTCGGCCGCCAACCCCGATGCGCTCGTGTTGCTCTCGACGCGCGACCCCGATGCCTGGTACCGCAGCGCTTCCAACACGATCTTCCAGGTCGTTCCCAATCCGCCCTTTGGGCGTGAGCAGTGGTTCGCGACGACGATGCACAAGATGTGGGCGGAGCGCTTCTCCGACGATCTGGAGAACCCCACCGCGATGATGGACGCCTTCGAGCGCCACAACGCTCGAGTACGCGCAGGCGTTCCCGCAGGCCGGCTGTTGGAGTGGACTTCGTCAGATGGCTGGGAGCCGATCTGCGAGCGGCTCGGCGTCGCTGTCCCGAACGAGGCATTCCCCGCTGTCAACAGCACGGTGGAAACGCGCGCAGTGTTGGGCATGCCACCGCTGCCGCAAGCTGGGGAGCCCACGGTCGGCTAGAGGTCGTCTCGGGTCGGTGCTACGCCTTCAACTTCGACCACTCGGCCTTGTGCACCCGCTTGGCCTCCTGGTAGTCGGTGAGCGCCTGTGGCGAGCCTACGTCGCCGAGGGTCGGATGCGGCGGAACAAGTCCCTTGGCGACCTTCACTCCGAACTGCTTCGCGAGCACAGCGCCGAGCGCCTTGACCTTCATCTCGCCGAACCCGGGCAGCCCGCCGATGTTGGCCCTGAGCTGCTCGGCGTCCGCGGCGCCCTCCCACACGCGCTCGGCATGCCCGTCGTAGTTGTCGCGCACGTGGACCGCGAGCGCGTGGACGCGTTCGGCCATTTTCGCGGGGAAGCGGTGGATGGCCGGTTTCGCGCGGAAGACGGGCTCGAGATCGGCCGCCGCGAGCGTCGCGGGGTCGAGCGACCCGAGTCGCTGCAGGATCACGAGAGGACCCATGAACGCCTTCTGCACGGTCACCTGCTGATCGAGCGCAAACCCCACGAGCAGGGCCATCGGGTTGGTTGCGATCAGGGCGTTGGCCTCGTCGGAGTCGGTGAAGAAAAGGTGCTCAGGCATTCCGTGATGCTAGACGGTTGATTCCACGGCCATGCACCGCTGGATGGCACGTCTGACCTTCGCCGGCCGGTGTCCTCGGCCTCGGCCTTGCCACCAGCAAGGCCT